>Ga0315555_1002414_pt1 | contig 13132 bp, 10 predicted proteins | sample SalMarSW160380MG_FD_202113 | JGI IMG/M metagenome (GOLD analysis project Ga0315555, IMG submission 202113) | Salt marsh sediment microbial communities from the Plum Island Ecosystem LTER, Massachusetts, United States - Salt Marsh Sediment SW1603-80 ...
GGGGGGCTAAAGGCTTCCCGTAGATGACGGGATTGATAGGTCACAGGTGTAAGTTCTGTGAGGAATTCAGCCGAGTGATACTAATCAGCCGTGCGTCTTGACCAAAACTTTTTATGAAATAGACTCCTAACGAGACTCATTTTTCCCAATGCAAGATTTTCCGGTGACTATGGCAGAGGGGCCATACCCGATCCCATCCCGAACTCGGAAGTCAAGCCCTCTAGCGCCGATGATACTATCTTGGAGACGAGATGGAAAAGTAGGTCGTTGCCGGAGAAATTTTGATGAAGACGTCACTCCCGACGTCTTTTTCTTTTTTATTGTATCTTGAATACTCCTTAATTATATTCAAACTGTGAAGTGTCGCAAAATTAAACATCAATCCAATTTTAAAACCAGTTTTGTCCTAACTCACATTTTATATCCAACTTTCTATGTATCTTTGTGTGGGAAAAAATAAAGGAGCAATTTATGAAAAAGATTATACCTACTTTAACTCTTCTATTAATCCTGGTTTCTCCACCGGTTTTTGGTCAAACAGGACAACTCACCTTATCAACTATCTACTTCAATAATTTTGAAGTTTTCTATATCGGTGACTTCGATTTTAACAACGGGAGGAATAATCCCGATATTTTTGAGTATTCCTTAAGCTACTTTCCCTCCGATTATAATGGACACTCCAACAGTGGAACCGGGATTAATATTACCGTCGAATTTGAAATGAAGGCCAATGTACCCAGTCTGGGATTGGACAACCGGCGAATTTTTTATGTCAAAACCAGACCGGTAAATCTGAGTGGAGAAGTACGCCTATCAACCAAGGATCTGGATTTGAATGTTGATGAGATCTACTATACTGATGGGGGACCGTTTGATGTCCATACTGAGTCTTCGGAATTTATGCCTGAGAGCGAATTTCAGGCGCTCCAATCAACTGTTTTGGCTTTCGGGAAGCTGCCTGCTGGTGACTATATTTTTAATTTAGTTATTGATCCGGTGGATGCTACAACTCAGTCACCATTAAGTGAAAGAAATGTGGTTTCAGTAGGTAATCCATCTAATCTGGAGTTAGTTGCGCCGGGTGGCAGATTAGAGGACCAGCTCGAAATATACAACCTGTATCCCTGGTTTCAATGGGAGTCCGGTGATTTTATGTGGACCGGTTCCAATTGTCCGGAATGCGGTTATTTCATCCGGATATCCGAATACGATCCTGCCATTCACAGCAGTGTGGACGAGGCGTTAAATGACCTTTCCAATTTACCTTATCCGGATAATAACCAATTCTATAAACTGGAGTCTACAAGCGTTGCTGCTATGGCTGACCTTTACACCGCCGAGACCTCCTTTCAGTATCCCTTTTCAGATGCTAAACCTTTGGAAAGTGGTAAAACCTACGTCTGGCAAGTGAAAAAGACCTATCCGACCACATCAGGTCCGGAAACTATTGAAAGCGACATCTATGCCTTTACAATTCCAGAAATGGGAGAAGAAGGCGGTACAACGCAAGCCGGCGGAATTAACATTTGGCTGCAGATGCTCGAGCAGATGCTTGATGCCGATACATATAACCTGCTCTTTACCGGTGAGCTGATTGGCTATACCCCGACGGGTATCGTAACCTTAAATGAGACCCAGCAACTTACCCAGGATCAATTATCGGCAATTATCGCTCAACTATTAGCCGGGCAGATTACAATTCAATCAGTTGGTGTTGAATAAATAATGAGAAGGAATAGATCAATGAAGAAATTCCATCTGTTACTACCTATCTTATGTTTAGTATTGTTTACAATCGAGGTGTGGTCAGCTGATAAAATCGCACTTACTATAAAGGCTAGCGGAGAGACGAGTTTGAAGAGAGCCGAGGCTACCGAATTTAAACCGAATATTAAACCCGGTACTTCACTTTTCGATCAAGACCATATAAAGACCGGTAAAGACGGATATGCTGCCCTTGTATTTCTGGATGACAAATCGCAGATCAAGATCCGCGAAAATTCGGAAATGGTTATCTCCGGTACCCGGACAGAGGAAGCGATCTCGAAGACAATTTCAATGCAAATCGGTTCACTTAAAGCCGAGGTTAGTCCCCAGCGTAAAGGCGACTTTATTATCGCTACTCCAACTTCGGTGGCTTCAGTGAAAGGTACCATATTCTGGGTTAAATCGAACCCGATTACCGGCGATGTCTTCTATGGTTTATCTGGTTCGATAGAGGTGCGCAATATTGAGAGCGGTTCGGTTGTCGTAGTGGGGGCCAATCAAACCGGCACTTCGACACCCGATGGCCAGATAGGAGTCGAACAGACCCAGGAAGGTAGTACACCCGTTGACCAGGAAGAAGAGCCAAACAATGTTCTCCGATTCCAGTTACAAAACAACCAGGGTGATCGCAAAGAAATTAAAGTCGAATATAAATAAGCAATCTCTCCTTTTATTAATTAACTAATTTGGGAATGTTGAATCATATGCAGATTAAAGGGACAAAATTATTCATTTTTTTATGTTTAGCTAATGTGATACTCTGGGGACAAGCCAAGATATTACATTCACCGCCCCGGGATGCGGTTGCCGGTATTCCGGTCAAAATTGAAGCGTTGGTTGAAGGCAACACAGTGGAAATCGAACGGATGAGAATCTTTTACCGGGAAGCGGGACAGAGTTCTTTTATCGAAGAAGAAATAAGTGAGTACATGGGCGTCTATTCCGGTTATATTCCAGCTGAGCATGTTACCGAAAGAGGTATTGAGTATCTGATTATCGCCGATTTGGTTGGCGGGAGTGCGATTGCCTTTCCCGAGGTTGATCCCTACAATGTTCCTATGTTCATCTCGGTGAAAAAAGGAGCTGATGCAAAGACCAGTGTCGCTCAGGGCGAAAAGGATGTTACGGGCGGTATTCAGAGTGGCGTATTAGTTCTCAGTCCCGAAGAGGGGGAAGTTGTTGCGGCTGCAGATGTAGTACTGGCATTTTCGCTATTCAATGCTCCCGATGTTTCACTAGAAAGCGTTCGTCTTGTTGTTGATGGGATTTCGATTGTAAGTCAAGCAGAAATTTCTCAGGACCTGATCATCGCCCGCCCCAAGAAACTGAGACCTGGATTGCATACGGTCAAGTTAAATCTGAAAAATCGATCCAATGATCCCTATGCCCCGATTGTCATAAATTTCACAGTCGTGCAAACTCGTGAGGAAGCCCAACGGGTTTTCCAGTACAACGGACGAGTTACAACTGAAGCAAACTCTGAACAGGTTCGGGGAGTTACACAAGATATCCAGTGGATCCGCGGCAATTTTAGCGGTTCTTACGACTGGCTGAGCTTTGATGCTAAGGCTTTCATTACTTCTCAGGAGGAGGCGAACAAACAGCCTCGCAATCGCTTGACTGCCGGGCTCAAATCCAGCTATCTTGACTTGACTGTTGGTGATGTCAATCCGATCTTTACTGAATTTGGTTTGCGGGGTAAGAGAGTGAGAGGTTTCGAAGCAAATGTTAAATTAAGATTAATCAATGCTCATATCGTTTATGGTCAAACTGAAAGAGCAATCCAGGGTGATATCGTTTCTGATACCCTTGCCAACGGAGACCAATATACCCGCAATAATTACACCTATAGCCGGAATTTATTTGCAATTCGACCTTATTTTGGTTCCGGGAGGCATTTTCAGTTTGGCTTATCATTAATTAAAGCCCGGGATGATACGTTATCAGTTAAACGGGAAATGGGCGGTATAAAAGCTGGGAATGGGGTTTCGATTCTTATGGATGGTGCGAATAAGCCCCAGGATAATTTTGTAATAGGAACCGATTTATTACTAGCTCTGGATTCCAAGCGCTTCGTCTGGAAAAGTAATGCGGCAATTTCGTATTTGAACCGGGATATATCAAGCGGACCTCTTACTCTTGAGCAGCTGGATACGTTTATGCCCGGTGATAGTCTTAAAAATGATACGTTAAGCTATATGGGAATGGATATTCCGCTTTCCATGATACCTATGGATCCCAAGGATTTTGCAGAATTTTTCATTATCAATAAAAACATTAGCCCGTGGTTGCCCATTGTGCCGGATTCCAGTGGTAATATTGGCCTGCGCGAATTCCTCAATATGCCCTCGACGGCATTTAAAACTTCGCTCAAGTTGAACTATTTCAAAAATTTCTTTGTGGTGGAGTACCAGCGGGTGGGACCGGAATTTAATTCACTGGGTAATCCTTATATGAGAAGTGATGTTCAGGGTTACAATATCTCGGACAAAATCCGTCTGTTTAGAGATAAAATGTTTGTCAATCTTACCTATGATCAGAAGCGGGATAACCTCAATGAGGATAAGAATGCCACAACCACAACCACCTCCTTGAATGCGGGTATTTCGCTCTATCCGGGAGAGGGATTGCCAACCTTGAATTTTAACACCATGCAGTATATTCGCCAAAATGATCTTGGCATTGAGGATGTTGATACCGATACACTCTTTGATGAAGTAGTAATGGATTCTATCATTGGCTATAAATATACTGATTTGCGTGAGGATAATTTGACCATTCGCCAGGATTTCCGGATATCGCATAATATCAAATTCGGGAATATCAAACATAATTTGAATATTAATTATGCCAATTCTGACCGAAGCGATCGGGTTAAACAGCGAGTACCCGGTTACCAGTTTATTGGTACTACCACCTCCTTGCTAGCTTTTGGGATCAATTCCGCTTTTCTAAACTTGCCTTTGAAAACAAATCTTAAGTATTCTAAAAATAAGACGACCACTACTGTTATTAGTGACCCTTATATCCTGCAGACTGTGCTGGTCAAAGGGCGATACGAATTTTTTAGTGGTAGTCTGGCAATTGAACTGAGCTATACTTTAAATAACGGTTCGGGAGCGATTGATTTCAGCAAGCACACCATTGCAACGGGTGGGATGTATACTCTCAAGAAGATTCACCAATTCAGATGGAGATTTGGATACATTTTGCTGGATGATCGATTAACCGATGAAATCTTCAATGATATCAGTTTTATGGCGGGTTATTCAATAATATTTTAATTGCAGTTAGCGTAATTATTGATGAAGAAGGGGGCAATTAAACAGGCTGCGTGGGGATTGCTCATCGCAGTTGTTTTTTCGGTCATCGTTTCCGCCATGATGATTTTTGGATTTTTTCGCCAGATGGAGCTTAAATCTTTGGATTTACGCTTTCGCTGGCGAGGTCCTGAAGATGTCTCAAAGTCGGATCTGATTATTATTGCCATTGATCAGCTCACCTTTACCGCTTGCCGTGAGCGCTACCCCTATCCCCGTGAATACTACGCTACCCTAATTGACAATCTTAATGAATTAGGCGTGCGCCTGATCATGTTTGATATTCAGTTTACCGAGCCGGACATGAAGAATCCCCAGGGTGATTCGATACTGGCGGATGCCGTTCGCCGCAATGGAAATGTAATTCTGGCTGGCAAGATCGAACGTCAGCGCACCCCCGGCGGGATTTATGAATATCCGGATGAGCCGTTGCCAGTTCTGCTTGAAACCGGTGCCGAGTGGGGAGTTGTCGGCGAGTTGCAGGATCCCGATGGATTCACCCGCCGCTATTCGATATTCGAGCCCTATCAAAACAAATATATTTACTCCTTAGGTGCGAAAGTATTCTTTGCAGAGAAGGGCATTCCGGGTAATACAACTTATCAATTCGACCAAGGATACTTCATTTTTACCGATTCATCTGGTAATAATACTTACAGTCTTCTTGGTCACCGCGGTAGTATGGGATTTGAACAAACGATTTTGATTAACTATTATGGTCCGGCAAAGACCTTTCCGACCTACTCGATGTCCTATGTTCTCGACGATGCTGATTTTGATTTGCGGGAGGAAGAGGACACCGATTATATGGAAATTTTTAAGCAAAATTCGATCTACCCCTACGAATTCCGCCTGGCATTTTTACGAGACTCGGTAAAGCAGGCAGAAGCCTATACCGCGCTCGCAATCGGTGATACGGCAACCGTTGAGCAGATTATTGAGACAGAGAATCCTTTTTATAATAAAATTGCGCTGGTCGGCGTGTCTATCGAAGAGCTGCATGATAATAAATATATGCCGTTTTACAATTATGGCGGAGTGCGCATGTTAATGCCGGGCGTCGAGACTCACGCTCATGCCATTCAAACGATGCTGGATCAGAATTTTATTAAAACCGCTACATTTTATCTTAACATAGCCGTCATTTTTATTCTCGGAATCGTTACCGCATTAATTATCAGCATTATTCGGCCGGTTATTGGTGGTTTTATTTCTCTCGTTCTGGTGGCAGGTTTTATGGGACTATCCCTCTGGCTATTCATCGCTCACAATGTGTGGATTTATATGATTCCACCGATTGTCATAATCCTGGTCAGTTATATCAGTAATGTTGTCTACCAATTTTTAGCTGAGCAGAAGGAAAAGAAAAAGATCCGGGGGATGTTTCAAACTTATATGAGCCCGAAGGTTTTGAAATATCTCGAAGATCATCCGGATGCCTTCAGTCTTTCTGGTGAGAAGCGGGAAGCTACCATGTTTTTCTCCGATGTGGCAGGATTTACGACAATTTCCGAAAGTCTGTCTGCCGAAGAATTATCAGTTGTATTAAATAAGTATCTATCGCCGATGACGGATATCTTAATGCGTTATGATGGCTATGTCGATAAATATGAGGGTGATGCCATCATGTGTGACTTTGGCGTGCCGATGGAGGATTCCGATCACGCCTGGAAAGCGTGCTGGTCTGCGCTGGATCAACAGGCCACTCTCAAGGCACTTCGACCGGAAATTAAAAAGGATCACGGAGTGGATATCTATGTCCGGATGGGAGTCAATTCGGGTGTGGTCAGTGCCGGCAACATGGGTTCCGCTCAGCGTTTTCAATATACTGTAATGGGTGATGCAGTCAATCAGGCCAGCCGGTTCGAGGGTGCCAACAAACAGTATGGAACCTATATCATGGTTGGTGAAGAGACTCTGCGGCAAGCTGAAGATAAGATCGAGGTTAGAATTCTGGATAAACTGGTTGTGAAAGGCAAACTGATCCCGATTACCGTTTACGAATTGTTGGCAAAAAAAGGCGAATTGAGTGATGAAATGTCGCGCATCCGGTTTAGTTTCAAGCAGGGAATCGAATTATATTGGAATCGGCAATGGGATGCTGCCATCGCCCAATTTCAGCAGGCAATTGCCGTAACGGGAGAAGATCCACCTTCACGCGTGTTTATCGGACGCTGTGAAATTTTTAAGGAGAATCCGCCCGGAGACAACTGGCAGGGCGAATTCGTCATGACTACAAAATAGTAGTCGGATTTTCAGGAACTATAATGGGTAGCAATCAGTATGATTACTGATTATCCGTTTTTATTTGAATATTTTAGGATGAATTTAAATATTAAAAAAACGTTGGTTACGAGACGGATTTAGCTATATTATTAAAATTGAAAGTCAATTAACAGGATCGCAACATGGGTGCAAAAAGAGGTAAAATTTTATGGGTCGATGATGAAATTGAGCTATTGAAAGCTCATATTCTCTTTTTAAAAAGTTGTGGTTATGATGTTATTCCCGTATCCAATGGCAACGACGCCGTGAATCTTATCACCGAAAGCAACTTTGACCTGGTGCTTCTGGATGAAATAATGGTAGGGAAAGACGGATTGACGACGCTCAATGAGATCAAAAATATCTATCCCGGTTTGCCGGTAATTATGATCACGAAGAATGAAGAAGAGAGTCTGATGGATAAGGCGATTGGTCAAAAGATTACCGACTACCTGACCAAGCCCGTCAATCCCAGTCAAATCCTGATGGCATGTAAAAAAGTCCTGGAGCAGAAGCGGATTGCCTCGGAACAGATATCCCGCAATTATCTCGAAGAATTTCATGCGATTTCACGGCTTTTATTTACCGAGCTTAAGAGTCAAGACTGGATCGAGATTTATAAGAAGCTGGCGCGCTGGGAGATCGAATTTAATGATCACCCGGATCTGGGATTAAAAGAGACACTTGAAGACCAGCTGCGTGATTGCGATATCGAATATGGCAAATTCTTGGAAAAGAATTACGAAGACTGGATATTCGAAGATCCCCATTTTCGACCGCCTTTATCACCCGATATAATCCGGCATTTTGTCTTTCCCCGCTTGAAAAATGGAGAGAAGGTACTCTTCATCGTCATTGATTGTATGCGTCTGGACCAGTGGCTGACTTTTGAACCGCTGTTATATGATTTTTATAATGTAGATACCGCTTACTATTTTTCGATTTTACCTTCGGCCACACCCTATTCTCGGAATTCGATTTTCAGTGGCCTGTTTCCGGATGAAATTCAGCGGCAATATCCTGATATCTGGGAGAAGGAGGAAGAGGATGAATCTTCGATGAATTCTCATGAGTCGGAGATGTTGGATGTCCTCTTCAGGACGGAATATCCCGAGTTAGCTCAGGGTATAAAATATCTTAAGGTGCTGGATTCTAATACCGGTTGGTCAATGGATAAAAAATTGTCAACTTATCTCCAGAGTCATCTGATTGCGCTGGTCGTCAATTTTGTGGATGTATTGGCTCATCGTCGCTCTGATTCGGACATATTGAAAGAGATCCTGCCCAATGAAGCCAGTTACCGCTCCATCGTCCGCACCTGGTTCGAACATTCCTGGATTTTTTCGGTGCTGAAAAAATTTGCCCAATACGGCTTCACCGTTGTTATTACCAGCGATCATGGCAGTATACGGGTACAAAATGATGTTAAAGTCATCGGTGATAAGGAGACCTCAACCAATATTCGGTTTAAATACGGGCGCAATCTTAATGTTCATCAAAAATATGCCCTGGTAATCAAGGATCCGGCAAAATACCGGCTGCCGGATCTGGGGATAAACACCAATTATCTGATTGCCAAAGAGAATTTTTATTTCATCTACCCAACTAATTATCATAAATATCAGAGTCGTTATCGGAATACTTTTCAGCATGGAGGGGGCTCAATGGAGGAGACAATCTTGCCTGTAGCGACTCTTACTCCAAAGTAGTCTATGGTTAAGATTACCTCCAATTCTGCCGGGCAGACTGAAAATTTTGGTGAACAATTGGCAATCCTGCTAAAAGGTGGTTCAATTGTTGCTTTCGACGGGGAGTTAGCTGCCGGTAAAACAACCATGATTCGGGGAATCTGCCGCGGGCTGCAGGTTCGTCAACCAGTGCAAAGTCCCACATTTACTCTGATCAATGAGTATCAGGGTAAATTGCCAGTATACCATCTGGATTGCTACCGTGAGCGGCGGAAGCAGGAGTGGTTGGCACTGGGTATCGAAGATTATCTTTATGGAGAGGGTGTTACCCTGATAGAGTGGGCGGATGCCATTCGTGAATTGATTCCCCAAAGCTCGATTCGAATCATCATGAATCACATTATGGTTGAAGAAAGCAGTCGGGAGATTTATTTTCAGGCACTGCCAAATACTGAAGTGCAGATCAGACAAGCAATCCGAACTGGATCAACAGATGAACATTCTCGGGATTGACACATCAACCGATAACTGCAGTGTGGGATTGGTACGCGATGGTTTGATTATCGCGGCAAAATCCAAGCTGGGAAGGAGCATGGCATCCGAACGGCTGATTTCACTGATTGATGAACTTCTATCTCAGCAGATCTCGTTTAAAGAAATTGATGCGGTGGCAGTGAGTATCGGACCTGGCTCATATACCGGGTTACGGATTGGATTGAGTACCGCCAAAGGACTTGCTCTGCCAGACCGGTTGCCAATTCTACCGGTTCATACGATGGCCGTCCTGGAAAGAGTTGTTCGTCAGCAACTGACAGAAGCGGTTATGTTATTTATCAAATCCCACCGTGACCTGATTTACCATGTGTTATCGGTTCCCGAAAAACCGCTTGACCTGCTGAATATTGCGATAAAATATGCCCCCCTGCCCGAGGTGCTGACTCTTAATCCCGAGGTGAAAATATTTGCCGGTCCGCCGGGATTGGATTATCCGCCTGAAAAAATTGTCCGTTCAGTATATCCTGCCGGAGAACAAGTAGCATTGCTGGGATTTGAATATTACCAGCAATTAAGCCCTTTGAGTCATGCCGAGCTTGAACCCTTTTACTTTACGGAATTTGAGGCGCAGCAGTGGTCTCCAAAGAGATGATTCGAATTCGGAAAGCGCTTGCGCCGGATCTACCAGAGATAATGGTTATTGAGCAAAGCTCCTTTGCCTCGCCCTGGAATATGGCTTTTTTCCGACATGAATTGTACAATCCCGTTGCTTTTTTTTATATTATCGAGGTTGGGGTTAAATTAGCTGGTTATATCATATTTTGGATTTTTAAAGACGAAGCCCATATTGCTAATTTGGCAATCCATCCGGAATATCGAAAAAGAGGATATGGAAAGTATTTGTTCAAATGGTCTCTGGAATTTGTCCGTAACAAGAAGGTTGCGACGGTAACACTTGAGGTGAATGAGAAAAATCTGTCAGCCCGGGATTTGTATGAGAAATTTGGCTTTAAAATGGTGGGCAAAAGGGAAAAATATTATGAAAATAGCGATGATGCTCTGATCTTGAGTAAGGTGATAGCATGAGGTAATTATGGTAGATTGGTTTAGGCGTACTAAGAAAAGTTTTTTGGGTACCGAAAAGAAAGTTATTCCGGATGGGCTCTGGCTCAAGTGCCCCAAGTGTGCTGAATATTTATACAAACGGGAATTAGACCGCAATTACTGGGTTTGCCCCAAGTGCCGCTATCATTTCCGGATTCCCAGTAAAGAATATATCAAGATGTTGATTGATGGTAAATATGAAGAATTTAATCAGAAGATTAGCTCGAATGATCCCTTAAGGTTCAAAGATTCGAAACGTTATGTTGACCGGATTAAGGATGCCCATGCCAAAACCGGGAATTATGAAGCAGTGGTGACAATTGAGGGGCAAATATCCAGTTACACAGTAATTTTATGTGTTATGGATTTTCAGTTCATTGGCGGTAGTATGGGTTCGGTTGTGGGTGAGAAGGTCGCTCGAGCGATTGATCGTGCCCGGGAGAAAAAATTACCGCTGATCATCGTTGCTGCCTCCGGCGGGGCCCGGATGCAGGAGGGCATTTTATCGCTGATGCAAATGGCCAAGACCAGCGCCAAGTTGGCTCAATTTCATGAACAGGGTGGCTTATTTATCTCGATTCTAACCGATCCTACGACTGGGGGGACGACCGCCAGTTTTGCGATGCTGGGTGATCTAATTATTGCCGAACCGGGTGCTCTGATTGGCTTCGCCGGTGAACGCGTAATTCGCCAAACGATTGGCGTGGATTTACCGGAAGGATTTCAGCGCGCCGAATTTCTGCTGGAGAAAGGATTTATTGATATAATTTGCGAGCGTTCCGGGATGAAGCAATTACTAATTAAAATTTTGAATTTCTTCAATGAAAAAAACTAAACCGTATCTTTTAATTACCAATGACGATGGGATTGCCGCTCCCGGAATTCATGCTCTGGTGCAGGAATTAAAAAAGATTACCGAGGTTGTGATAGTGGCTCCGGAAAATGAAAAGAGTGCCGTTGGGCATGCGATTACCCTGTCCGATCCTATCCGGGTAACCTGTTTTAATAAAGGCCGATACTGGAGCGGTTATGCCGTTTCGGGAACGCCGGCGGATTGTGTTAAAATCGCCGTTGGCGCGTTGTTGGACCGCCGCCCGGATATGGTCGTCAGTGGTATAAATCTTGGCTCTAATGCCGGTATTAATGTAATCTATTCCGGGACAGTCTCGGCGGCTACTGAAGGCACGATCCTAAGTATTCCCTCCATTGCAATTTCTCTTACGACCTACATGGATCCGATCTTCGAACCGGCGGCACGGTTTGCAGCGCAGATGGTGCGGATTGTGCTTTCCCGAGGATTGCCTGAACGTACTCTGCTGAATATCAATGTCCCGAATCTGCCTGAAGCCGAAATTAAAGGGGTAAGAATAACCCGTCAGGGCATGGCGAATTTTGCCGAGACATTCGATAAACGCACAGACCCGCGCAATCGGATTTACTACTGGATGGATGGTCAGAAAAAGGAGATTGTGGCGGATGAAGATGTGGATGACGAAGCCATCAAGCGGGGAATGATATCCATTACGCCGTTAAAATATGACCTGACGAACTATGATTTCATCCATCAACTGAATCAGTGGTTACCGGAAATTGAAAAAAGAGATGGCGAACGATAAAGTCTGGATTATCGACTTTGGCTCCCAGTATACCCAGTTGATTGCGCGCCGGGTGCGCGAATTATCTGTTTTTTCAGAGATTGTCCTGCCCCATGTAAAACCTGCCGAAATTCACGATAATCGGGTCGCGGCACTAATTCTTTCAGGTGGTCCTGCCAGCGTCTATGATAAGGAAGCGCCAGACCTGGATCCGGCAATCTTTGAGATGGGATTACCAATTTTGGGGATTTGCTATGGTTTTCAGTTAATGTCGCGTCATTTTGGCGCCCGGGTTCATTCGGAAAATAGAAGAGAATATGGTCGGAGTAACATTACCCTGCTACAAAAATCGCCACTCTTTAAGGGGGTACCTGACCGAACCACTGTCTGGATGAGTCATGGTGATCATGTGGATACTCTGCCAACCGGATTCGAGATTGTGGCCGTTTCTGAAAATCTGGCACCAGCGACACTGGTACATCGTCAGAAAGCCCTGATTGGTTTGCAGTTTCATCCGGAAGTAATTCATACGGTTGACGGGACAAAAATTCTCCGGAATTTTTTATTCGAAATCGCCGGTTTAAAAGGAGACTGGACTCCCGACCGGTTTATCGAGCAATCAATCGCCCAGGTCCGGCAACTAACAAACGGTGGTAAAGTACTCGTAGCATTGAGCGGCGGGGTAGATTCTTCCGTTATGGGAGTTTTGCTTTATCGGGCGATTGGTGACCAATGTGTCCCGGTTTTTATTGATCATGGTCTTTTACGTCAGGATGAGCAGTTTGAAGTTGTGCGGATCTTAAAAGAGGATATGGGTTTGCCGGTTCGCAAGTATAACTATTCGTATTCTTTTCTGAAAGCGTTGAAAGGAGTTACTAATCCCGAGCAGAAACGT
>Ga0315555_1002416_pt1 | contig 13127 bp, 11 predicted proteins | sample SalMarSW160380MG_FD_202113 | JGI IMG/M metagenome (GOLD analysis project Ga0315555, IMG submission 202113) | Salt marsh sediment microbial communities from the Plum Island Ecosystem LTER, Massachusetts, United States - Salt Marsh Sediment SW1603-80 ...
CCGTCCAAAGTAGGCTTAGGAGATGAGCGGCAGTCTATATTGTTCCGCTCGGGCAACAAAAGCTTGGATTGTTACCCAACATTTCTGACATTGTGCAACCTCGCTGCATCCAACTAAAAGTCATAAGGTAAAATCCCAAGATATAGCACGTTTTCCACCCTCCCCCTAGGCCGTGGACGGAAACAGAAAAACAAAAAGCCTCCCAGTTTGGAGGCTCCAGTTGTCACGTTGGAAGGCTACTGCAGATGGTAACTTGAGATAGATTCTATATTATGTCCAATTGTTACCTCTGATAACCTCAACTACCAAAAACCTGCATACGCACGGAATCACACCCCTGACTTTGCTATTTATGTGACGATTGCTTGACAGTCGTTCGGGGAGTAGATACTATACACATAGCATGAGCACATGAAGTGACTGGACTAAATTAGCCATTCGGGATTCTGAGGGCACGTGAGAGAATGAACGAAGGGCACCGAAACCGCTTTGTGAAACGTTCGCACGTAGCGTGGCCGGCGCTCTTTTTGGTTTGGGGTAAGCCATAAATAGCCTCCAGTGAAGGAGGTGGGGGATGATGAAAGACAAAGATACACCAAAAGAACAGCTGAAGAGATTGAAAAGGAGCCTTGGAGAACGTGAGAAAGAACTGCAGTGTCTTTATGAAATTACACGCATTATTGAGAAACCGGGGCTTACCCTCGACGAAATATATCAAGAGGTAGCAGAGCTGCTTCCTCGGAGCTGGCAATATCCAGAGGTTACCTGTGCTCAGCTCACTATTGATGGCAAAGAGTTCAAGACAGCAAACTATAGGGAAACCGAGTGGAAGCAGTCTGCGGATATCAAGGTACATGATATGAAAGCGGGTATGCTAGTAGTCGGCTATCTGGAGGACAGGCCGGCAAGTGATGAAGGGCCCTTCTTGAAGGGAGAGAGGCTGCTGATTGATGCTATTGCTGAACGGCTGGGAAGAATTACCGAGCGCAAGCAGACAGAGGGGGCACTTCAGAAATCCGAGGAACATTATCGCCAGCTTACAGAGAATGCCGGTGAGGCTATCTTCGTCATCCAAGACGGCGAAATCAAATTCATGAATCCCAAGGGATCCGAGCTTTCCGGCTATTCGTTAGAAGAAATGGTCTCCAAACCATTTGTTAAGTTCATCCATCCTGAGGACATTGATATGGTGGCTGATCGTTACCTCAAGAGGCTTGAAGGGGAGCCAGTTCCTCAAACATATGACTTCAGGATTGTCAGGAGGGACGGTGAAATCAGATGGGGTGAGCTTAACGCTGTGCCGATTTCATGGGAAGATAGACCGGCGGTGCTGTGTTTCATGAGCGACATTACCGAGCGCAAGCAGATGGAGGCGGCGTCAAGAGAATCAGAAGAAAGATATAGAACTCTGTTCGAATCGGCGGCTGAGGGGATACTTATAGTCGATGCCAAAACCATGAAATTCGAATACGCCAATCCAGCCATTTGCACAATGTTGGGCTATAGTCAAGAAGAATTGACAAAAATGAGCGTAAGTGATATTCACCCTCAAACCTCATTAGAGGATGTACTTGCTGAATTTGCTGCCCAGGCAAGAGGAGAAAAGATACTGTCGACTCTTCCCTGTTTGAAAAAGGATGGCACCATAGTCCATGCGGATATCAAAGCTGCCAAAGCCATCATCGATGGAAGAGAGTGTAACATCGGTTTCTTTACCGACATCACCGAGCGCAGGCAGGCGGAGAAGATTTTGCAGCAGAGTGAAGAAAAGTGGCGTTCCCTGGTCGAAAATGTCCCCGATATCATTATACTCGTTGACCATGACAGAACGATACAGTCCATAAATCATGTTGTAGAAGGGCTCGATGCTAAAGATGTAATCGGGAGGAGTATTTATGACTTCATTCAGCCCGAGAGTCACGATATAACGAGGGGAGTTGTCGATAGGGTTTTTGAAACCGGGGAGCCTGGTTACTATGTGATTAAGGGAGTTGGCCCTGACAAAAGAATATCATGGTATGAAACCAGGACGGGCGCTATCAAGATTGATGAGGAAGTTGTTAGTGTAGTTCAGGTCACCTCAGACATTACCGAGCGCAGGCAGATGGAGGGGGCGTTAAGAGAATCAGAAGAAAGATATAGAACTCTGTTCGAATCGGCGGCTCAGGGGATACTTATAGTCGATGCCAAAACCATGAAATTCAAATACGCGAATCCAGCCATTTGCACAATGTTGGGCTATAGTCAAGAAGAATTGACAAAAATGAGCGTAAGTGATATTCATCCTAAAACCTCATTAGAGGATGTACTTGCTGAATTTGCTGCCCAGGCAAGAGGAGAAAAGATACTGTCGACTCTTCCCTGTTTGAAAAAGGATGGCAACATAGTCCATGCGGATATCAACGCTACCAAAGCCATCATCGACGAAAAAGAGTGTATCATCGGTTTCTTTACCGACGTCACCGAGCGTAAGAAAGCGAAGGATAAGATAGAACAGGCCCAACAAGCACTTGAAATCTTAAATAATAAACTCGAAGAGCGCGGTCGTCAGAACAGCCTGCTGAGTGAAATGAGAGAACTGCTCCAATCATGTTCGACTATCCAAGAAGTGCCTACTATTGTCATTAGTTACGTAGCTAAAGTATTACCCGGCACAGACGGTGCCTTGTTCCTGCTGAGTAATTCCCGAACTGACCTGCAATCAGTGGCGAAGTGGGGGGATTTTCCGGAAGATGCAGATAACAACATCTTTGCCCCTGATGCGTGCTGGGGCCTGAGACGGGGTCGTGTTTATGTAGTTGAAGATATGAAAATCGGTCCAATCTGCCCACACCTCAAACAATCGTCATCCACCGCTTATATCTGTCTGCCGCTAATCGGTAAAGGGGAAACACTTGGCTTACTGCATTTGGGGACTAAACGATCGGTACAAGAAGATGACAGACAGTGGAATATAGCTGAACTCAAAGACACCGCTATCATGTTTGCGGAATACCTGTCGCTTTCAATCGCAAATATTAAGCTGTCGGAGAAACTCGCCAGCCAGTCAATAAGGGACACACTCACCGGACTGTTCAACAGGCGCTATATGGAGGAAACCATTCAGCGTGAGATTCTACGTGCAGCAAGGAAACAAACCAAGATAGGTATTGTTATGGCTGATATTGACCACTTCAAACAGATCAATGACACGTATGGGCATGAAGCAGGCGATGAATTCCTTATGAAACTGGCTGACTTTTTCAAAACTAAAACGCGTGGTTCTGATATTGCCTGTCGCTATGGAGGGGAAGAATTCATACTTATTCTACCCGAATCATCCGTTGAGGACACGTACAAACGCGCCGACTATCTCAGGGAAGAAATCAAAAAAGTGAAAGTCTATTTTCGTGGTCAACTACTACCTTCAATTACCTTGTCATTTGGCATCGCGACATATCCTGACCATGGAATAGATACGGATGAACTCATGCGGGTAGCAGACACGGCCCTCTACAAGGCAAAAGAGGAGGGTAGAGACAGGGTCATAGTTGGTTGATAATCGTAACCTTTCTTTGACCTTATAATTTCACAAACACTCATTTTGTTGAGTGCCATATGCACCGACGAACATCAAAGTAAATGCGAGCATATTCTGGGGCGGATTCCTTCGCTCCGTGAACGTTGCCTCGTCTCATTCCCCCGCATAGTCAAGAAACAAAGCCTTCAGCCTGATGCCATCAAAATAACAGCCGACATTCGATGCCCTGTTTTGTAAAGGCAGAGGCAAGCCCTCTCCCTTCTAGTAAGAAGAAATCATAGCTCATGGCATCTTCAAGACGGTATTTTCTATACACCCAATCGCCATAATGGTAGTTCATTCTGTCAACCAGCACGTAGTCCACCTTCCCACTCAGTTGAGCAGCAAGTTCTTCCGCCCCGGGAAGCATTGGTGCAATCATGCCATATGTTCTAATGTTGGCCAGATGTAGTTCTTCGAGTGCTTTAATCCTTTCCTTGATAGGCGGCGCATTTGGTTCGAACAACCTTGTTATCTCGTCGTCTGCACTGGTGACTGATAATCCGACCTCTATCTTATCGCTTCTCCTAAATAGGTCTATGTCGCGCAACACAGCTGGAGACTTCGTCTGGATTATGACTGGCCAGTTATTTTGAATCAGTATTTCAAGGCACTTTTCAGTCAGCTCATATTTTCGCTCTAGTGGTTGATAGGGGTCACACACTCCACTTACCCATGTTCTGCCTGGCGGCTTTCTGTTTATCTCCTTGCGCAACAGGTCCGGGGCGTTAACCTTCACATCAACAAATTCACCCCACGGCTCTTTATGTCCAGTGAATCTCTTCATGAAGCGGGCGTAGCAATAGACACAACTGTGTTGACACCCAATGTATGGATTGACCACATAATCGAAAACCTGCGATTTAACCAATATACTGCGCGCGCAGATTTCTCTGAGAACCATGGAAGGACTAGCTCACCAACGATAATTATACTCTTATAGAAGACTAAAGAGTAATGGTATCCGAGGAGGCTTAGGATACGAGCATTAGTGCGTATGGTACAGCTTGGAAAATAGAAGCCCAAATATCCCTTCGCTCCGCCAAAAGATGGCTCGTTGCTTCCTAGTTCCGGAGTATGGCTCGAACATGGTACAAACGAACTATTGACTGTCCCTTAGATAGCCGTATAATAATCTCTATGGAAGCCCTTGTCTGCGGAATGCGAAGTGGGAAAGACTACTATGAAGTCCTGGGTGTCGCTCCAGATGCCAGCGCCGAGGAAATCAAGAGAGCTTATCACAGACTGGCTTTTCGGTGCCACCCGGACAGGAATTGCGAGAACGAGGAAGCCCATGAAGAAATGGAGAGGATAAACGAGGCCTACGCCGTTCTCTCTGACCCAATCAAGCGCAGGGAGTATGATCTTCCCCGAGGGTATGCGAGGATGGCGGCGAAGTTCAAGAAGGGCAGCAAAGTGAAAATCAAGGCCGATTCCCCTTCAGCGTATAGAGGGCAAATCGGTGTCGTGGACGAAGAACCCACTAGGGATGCCTTTCGGTTCTGGTATATGGCCAGGATTGAGTCCAGAGGTTTGACGACAGTCAGACGCTTCGCTGAAGAAGAACTTGAGGCACTGGGCAATTAGTACTGGACCGACTAACCGGCATTCGGGACGAGTAGTTATCAGCCTTCTGTTGTTTAGCTTGCTTATTCGTTGGTAACATTCACCATGCGGTCGATCAATAGTGAGGTAGCCGCTTGACACACCTTCCGTAACACAATAGTAATCATGCTCGCCTTGTGGCTAACTTCACGAAAACCGACTCGAAGATGGTAGACTAGCCAAAAATACTGAAGGAGATAGTAGTGATCGTAGGACTAATCGCTTTTATGATCTTCCTCGCCCTTCTACTTGCCTTCTGGGAAATTCAAATCGAAGGTAGGGATGGCTGGGCAGCGAAGCTACCATGTTGGCGAATTGAAAAGGGATGGCTTGTTAAGTTGACGGGTGGACGCCCGATAACCGGCTACCACCTTTTCATGACGCTGTTCCTGATTGCCATAGTTCATCTGTCGTTGTTTTTTGTTTCATGGAGCTGGCGCTTAGAAAGTCTGCTGTTAGGCTTCTACGTAGGTATGGTTTTTCTGGAAGACTTCTTCTGGTTTATTCTAAATCCGCATTACGGCATTAAGAACTTCCGCAAAGGAAAAATCTGGTGGCATAAACAATGGTGGGGGCTGGTCCCGGCTTTGTACTGGTTTTTACTCGTTATCGTCATCGTACTAATTTATTTTGGAAGAGCTGCTGTTTGAACAAAAATCAGGAATAGTGCAAAACATTAACAAAGCCCGCCTAAGCGTGATTTGCAAGAAGTAGTAGAGGTATGGCTTTTATCCGGCGCCGGGTATGAACTGTTTACCCGAATATGAAAGAACGACCCCGAGGGGCAAGGAATTGACTGGATTCAACGAGAGGCTACAAGAGATTGCTCAGCGTCACGCTATTGAGCCTGCCAAACTCGGACGCCGGTTACTACAGGAGCTAGAGACACTTGATAGAGGGTTGGCACTGGAAACAGTAACCCAGAACCGGCAACAGGAGATGGATAAGATGGAGCAAGCTATTGGCAGTAATAAGAGCGAGATAGAGACTACCAGGGCAGTTGTTAACACTCCTAAACACAAGAGAAAACAGATTTAGAGGCCAGCATCAAGGAAATGAGGGAAAGGGTGAGCTAGGAAATTGTCAAAATCATTCCTTTCGCGCAGGATACCATCACCAAACTGGAGAAGGAACTGCAGCGCGGAAACGACGAAGCTCTGGCCAGGACTTCATTAATAACGATTTCAGCGTTAGATTTCGATACACTTCTTCCGGGCCATGGCGCCCCGGTTGTAGGCAACGCTTCCCAAAAGGTGAAGAACATGGTAACACATCTAAGCTGAGTGGGTATACCACGCAATAGCCTCTTTCTTAATGAGTCTGTCGAGGTAACTCAGCCAATGAATATATTTTTATTTCAGGACTTCTTTTAGTGCCCTTGCTGCCGTGTAGACGCAGCCTACACCACAGATGTATTGAGCAACCCGCAACGCCTCGGTTATCTCTTCTTTGGTTGCCCCGGCTTTTAATGCCTCCCGTGCCAGTGACTGTACCCCATCAGATGCTCCGTGTACTGCATCAAGCACCATAGCAATTAGGAGTTTCACCTTTCTCGGCAATGCGCCATCAGTAAGAGCCAGGTCTCGAGTGTTATTAACCAAATTCAAGAGTTTCGGGTCCAGTTCTTCATAAATTTTCAAAGGATGTTCAGGCATATAACCACCTCCCTATAGGCTCTTCGTATGGGCTTTTATAACTTATTCTAATTGTTTGTCTCTGGTAATACAATTACCAGAAAATGGGCGTAATTAACAAGTTTGCGGGCACTTGTAACTAGCCATTACTCGTAAAGTTGGGTAATCTTATTACCTAAACTGGGCCTCGTACAACTCGAACTATTAGACAGGGATTGTCCCCACGGAGCAAAGAGTGCTACAGTACCTGCACAACAGCAACTTACAGCTTGGATACGAATCGCCTCGCATTGCACAAATACTCAAAATGTGACTTATGGGGTTTGGAGAGCAGTTCCCCAACTTTTTTGAGAAGTAACTATTCATTCCAATCTTGCAGGAGATACTTAATTCCTAATCACGAATTTAATATGGCCTTTCTCAGACACACATCCGAACCTTTGTCTTTTTATTGTTGATTTGATGTGAATCTGATGCAAGTCTATAATATCGATGCATTGCTGCGACCTATCACAATCCCTGGAAGTAGTGGAGAACAATCGAATGACGTCACTAGATACCATAGAGCAAGAACTCAAAGAACTTCAGGTTAACAAAGACAGGTGGGCGGCAACTGATATCCATGAACGTATTGACATTTTGGATGAGATAAGACGTGACTTTATATCTGTTTCACAGCATTGGGTTAGACTATGCATGGAGGCAAAGGGCATCCCCACACATTCTCGTGGTGAGGGTGAAGAGTGGGGTACCCTTGGAAATATTTATAACTTATTGGGCTCGCTGCGCTCATCTCTAATAGACATTGAGAAATACGGCCGTCCGCGGATTGCCGGCCCCATCGTCATGCTTCGTAACGGTCAAGTGTCGGCGAGAGTATTTCCGCGAAGTAAAATTGAAGCCATGCTATATTCTGGGCTTTCTCAGGAAGTATGGATGGAGCCTGGGGCCACCATTGAGGAGACGTTACAATCACAGGCTCAAATCTATAAGGGTAAAACTGGGCGCGGAGCGGTGAATCTGGTACTAGGAGCAGGGAATGCATCCTCTCTTCCTGTTAACGATAGTTTATGCAAGCTATTTTTGGAAAATCGTGTAGTCATTCTCAAACTAAATCCGGTTAATGCTTATCTTGGACCACTGATCGAGAAAGGATTTAGCTCTTTGATCGATCGTGGATTTTTCTGTGTGGTCTACGGGGGAATAACAGAAGGTAATTACCTGTGTAATCATCCGGCCGTGGATGAAATACATCTTACCGGATCGGATAAGACATTTGAAGCGATAGTATTCGGGTCTGACCCTGAAGGGGCTAAACGAAAAGCAAACAGAACACCGTTAATATCGAAAAATATCACTGGGGAATTGGGCAACATCACTCCAATAATCGTAGTTCCTGGGCCATGGAGCCAAGACGATATCAGAAAACAAGCTAAGAAGGTGGCTGCCTGGCTGGCTAACAATGCAGGCTGCAATTGCCTTACTCCCCGGGTACTCGTCCAACATAAGAACTGGCCACAGCGTGCAGCTTTTACAGAAGCTATCAGTGATATAATGTCCAATTTAGAAACACGCAACGCTTATTACCCTGGTGCTAAAGAAAGACATGCAGCATTTGTTTCAGCACATCCTGAAGCCCGACAGTTTGGTAGAGCCAGCCAAGGTCACCTACCGTGGACACTAATTGCTGATGTCGACCCGGAGAATACCAGGGACATCTGCTTCAACACTGAGGCTTTTTGTAGTCTTTTTGCGGAGACTGCCATTGGGGCAGAAAGTGCCCCTGAGTTCATAGATCGGGCAGTCGATTTTGTTAACAAAACTCTATGGGGAACTCTAACTGCGTCTCTTATTGTCCATCCCAAGTCCCTCCTTGATCCTAATGTTGCAGCCAGCTTGGAGCGTGCTTTAATGAATCTTCGCTATGGTACCATCTGTATTAACGAATGGGGTGGAAGTGCCTACGACCTTGGTCTAACTCCCTGGGGAGGTTTTCCTGGACACGATATCTATGACGTTCAGTCAGGCATAGGTGTGACAAACAACACGCTAATGTTCAGCAAAACACAGAAGACCGTAGTCCGAGGACCATTCATTAAAACGTCTGATCCCAATACGGTAACTTTCAAACACTATTCTGAACTCGAAAAGCAATTTACTTACTATCTGGCATCACCCTCAATTTGGAGAATACCCGGTATAGTGTGGACTGCACTCAAAGGATAGGAAAGAATGCCAACAATAGTTGTTGAATTTAAAGTAGAAGTAGGTGCTGCGGCGGATAAGCTGTGGGACATTCTTACCGATGTGGATTCCTGGCTACAATGGCAAGGAACACATTTTGTGAAGTTATCCGACCCTGGCCGAATAAGGGAAGGTTCCAACTTTACTGCGGAGCTTGGAGGCCTGAAGTGGGAGTTAAAGGTAATGAAAGCTGAGAGGCCGAACAAGATACTCTGGGTTGGACGACGCTTAGGACTCAAAGCTATTCACGAGTGGGAATTTAGTGAGGTCGGGGGAAAGACAATAGTAACAACGAGAGAATCGATGACCGGCTGGATACTTTTTCTAACCTATCCTAAAGCTAGGAAAACACTATCTAATACCGACGAAAAATGGCTGAATGACCTTAAAGTAAGGGCAGAAAGCACCTAACCTGTTAAAGTATGCATCCTACTCAATCTCATTGACGATTCTTATTGTGATTGAAAATGCAGCCCGATTTTTGTTCAACGGTAACAAGATAGTAGAAAGTTATCCAACAATATAACGATTTGTGCAATTCCATAGTCTGGAAACTGAGAGAAACACTTGAAAACAATCCATGTTCATACTTGCTTATGAGGCTACTATACTTCGCAGTGCATGGGCAGGGCACTGAGAGAAGCAACGTGACTGCTCCTTCCCTTATGCAGACGCTCCGGAGTAACGTTTCAGCCCGGTTTTCCAGAAAATCCGTGAGACTATGAACAAGACGATGGACAAAGCTATTGCGCCCGCCAGCGTTTGCCAATTTAAACGGCTGGTCAGAGCTTCAACAGGTATGGTCGTGGCAAAGGCAACTGGTACAATAAAAGTCAACCCGTAGCGCAACCAACCCGGATAGAGACTTACTGGCCAACGGCCAGCTTCGTACACGCTCTGGAAAATGACCAGGATGTTTTCAACCCTGACAAACCAGAACGACAAGGTACTCAAAATCAGAAAGAAGCTGTAAATGATGATACTACCGGCTGTCAACATGAGGGCAAACTCTGCCGCTTGTGGAACACCGATAATTTCGCCCAGCTTGAGTAGAGCATAGATCAGTACTCCTAGGCCCAGTATAATGTCAAGTATTTCCCAAATTTCCACACGTTGAAGACTAACTACTGCCTGAGCATCGGCGGGCTTGGCGAGTCTGAAATCTAAGGTGCCGTCGCGGACCGATTCGATTAATTCTTCCATGCCCGGTTGGATGATCAGTCTGATGATGCCACCGACAAGGAAGTAAACTCCCACCAGCGCCAGGACTTCGTAAGGCTGCCATCCGCCCAGTAAGTTGGTATACGTAAAGATTATGGCAAGTCCTCCAAGCGTCATCCCCAGGTTAAGTAGTGATTGAAATAACTGGATAATGAAATTGATACGGTAAGCGGTTTCAACGTAAATACTTACCCGCAAGAATGCCAAGAATATACGAAAATAATTCATGCCCCCACCGCCGTATAGGCTTTTACTCCGGCGCGCCAGACTGTACGTAGCAAGACTATGCTGACTATTAGCCAACCAAATTGAGCCCCTATCCCGATCAGTGTTTCTACCATAGTGAGTCTGCCCAGCAATAGCTCCACAGGGAAGTTAATCAGCCACCGAAAAGGTAACAATAAAGATAAGATTTGGACTGCATGTGGCAGAAGGGTAAGCGGGGCAATTTGCCCGGAGAGGAACAGAAATGCCACGAAGTAGCTTTGGTTGATAGCACTAACTCTTGTCGTCCAGAAAGCTGCCTGCGCCAGTGTCCATTCCAGAATGAACCTGATCAAAAAAGCGAGTAGTAGCACCGGAATGAATGCCAGGATTGCCCAGGGTGCCGGTGCCACCGAAGTGTGAAAGGCAAAGGCGAAGATGATAGCAATTGCTATCATAATTGGCAGGGTGATTATTTTTGACGAGATATTATCGGCGATGTCCGAGTGAATTGGATGGACAGGTTTCAGCAATGCAGCGGATAGGATCCCCTCCCGGACACGGTACTCGAACTCGTACATTATCCAGGTATAGGTGACCTGATTTACCAGCATCAACACGATAAAATAAGCGGCGAAATCGGCGGTTGTGTAGCTGCCGACACTACCGCCGCTGCTGTTGGCTACAACTGACCAAACAATCAGGTACACAAGTGGTTCTAGTACCTGCCCGATAGTCCAAATAACTAGAGATGCCCGGTACTGGAACATCATCGCCAGCGTCGTCTTGAACTGCTGAATGTAAAGCTGTACGAGAGGTTTCACTTTTCCTCTTGGGCAAAAACCCGGGCAATAACTTCTTCGATCGGCGGATCTTCAACCAGTAAATCGATAACCGGTAGCTCGGCAAGTAGTCTTTCCGTAACACGGGCTGTCTCAGTCTTGGGAACTCTTAGAGTATACTTTCCATCTTCATAGGACTCGATTTCACCATAGTTACTTAAATCGGCTTTGCAATTGTCAAGTTGAATGATAATAGTCTTATGTGATGTAAATTGTCGAAGCAAACCGGATAGCTCGCCATCGAAAAGCAACTTACCATGATGAATTACCAGGACGCGTTTGCATAATGTAGCTACATCGGCCATATAGTGGCTGGTCAGCAGAACGGTCGCGCCAAAACGCTGGTTGTATTGAGTTATGAAGGTACGTATCCGCTGCTGCATGGTTACATCCAGCCCAATGGTCGGCTCATCAAGAAAGACCACCCCCGGTCGGTGCAGTAGTGCCACAGCAATTTCACATTTCATCCTTTCACCCAAAGAAAGGTTGCGCACCGGTTTCTTAAGAAGCGACCCCAAGTCAAGGAGTTCGGTAAGCTCGGTAACCATACTCCGGTAGCTGTCTGGAGGTATGCGGTAGATCACTCGATTCAGTTCAAAGGTAAGCTCAGCCGGAATATCCCAGACGAGTTGATTACGCTGGCCCATTACCAGTGTTATTTGCCTCAAGAACGCTGCTTCGCGTTTTGAAGGAACATAGCCAAGCACGCTCAATTCACCGGAAGTCGGGTGTAACAGACCGGTGAGCATTTTGAGAGTAGTTGTTTTGCCGGCGCCATTAGGACCCAGGAAACCGACGATTTCGCCGGGTTCGATATCAAAAGAGATGCCATCCACTGCTCGTACCTCGACCTTACGGCGGTGCACCAGGTTTTGGAAAGCCGCTTTCGTGCCGGTTTCTTGCTGGGTGACCACGTAGAATTTCGACAGGTCTCGAACGTGAATCGCGTATGCCATCGGGTTGTCTTTTTCTTCACTCATTCTATACCAGCCCTTCGTCCGTTACCAGTTTGCCAGAGATTGAGTTGACTCTCTATCATCAGGTTACAATTGGTGAGAAAGAGAAATAAAAACGGGACAAGGATGAATCAATGAGTTGCGAGTGCCGGGCGACAAGTGAGTATGCCAGAAGATTCTACCAAGGAAGAAGCGTCGAAAGGGTTATCTACGAAGATTGGAACAAAACATGCGTGCTCGAGAAGCCGGGATAATTCTCAGCAGCCTTTTCGTTTTTCGTCCTCTCCGAAAGTCCAGAAGCGTGGGTGATTGGCGCCGCTGTTTTGGCTGTGGGGCTAGTCTATTCTAGGTTTGAGCAGAAAAAAGAATTCAGATTCTTCAAGAGTCTGGACGAAGACCTTAGTCGACCCCGCTGGTTAGGTGTTGAATTCTACCTTCCGTTCTGTCAGTCGCCGTAGATGTTACCAGTATGGCTGGGCTAAAATACCCCCTCGGTAGTCATCGTTTTATTGCCCCTCAGGAAAACCAGTGAGAAACGACTACCGCTGCTCAGGTTGGAAAGAGCATCCTCCAGATCACCAGCATTGGCGATATGTTTCATGTTTAGCTCGGTAATGATGTCTCCCGGAGCTAGACCTATTCTTTCAGCAATTGACCCTGCTCTGATCCTACCAACATAAGCGCCGAGTATTATTCCCGAACCCTGCTTTGCTGTTATTTTGCTCGCATCTGCAACGGAAGCTCCAAACGATGGACGCTGTCTTGTCTGTGTTTGAGTTATTAGCTGCTCCAGTCGGCCACGATCAAATCCAACCACTATCTGTCCGTTGATGATTGTCACCGGGACCCCCATCTGCCCTGT
>Ga0315555_1002419_pt1 | contig 13117 bp, 13 predicted proteins | sample SalMarSW160380MG_FD_202113 | JGI IMG/M metagenome (GOLD analysis project Ga0315555, IMG submission 202113) | Salt marsh sediment microbial communities from the Plum Island Ecosystem LTER, Massachusetts, United States - Salt Marsh Sediment SW1603-80 ...
CAACGTTTTTATTCGCCGGTGCAGAGGTTGCGCAGCGAGTTGGTGTGCAATGGTTAGGAAAAAGGGTTTAGCTGCAGTCCAGAGTTGGCCGCAGCCTAAACAGTCCGAGCACCCTTCTAAGATTCTGAATACGATTTGGCAGCTGAAAAAGCAAGACTATGCCGAAGGAACATTAAAGGCGTATGAGTCTAGGCTAAAAATGCTTGCTAAACACGTTTCGCTCAATATTCCAGACACTGTAAAAACATTTTTGTCAAGGTTTCTTGACCAACCGCCCGTTTTTTAGTCAAAATTTCTTGAAGTAGACTCGTGGAGCTGCACTTGAGTTCAAGGTATTTATAAGGGAGGGGTAGTCTCCGCAGAGCACTAGCGCCCAAACTACGAAGCGTGGTCAACGACTTCCAGAACCTTCACCGCGGAGCCTATCCACCTCAGGTAAGCGTTCAACGCGGCACGCAGGGCAACCGTGTCTTTCGCTTCGACCTTCAGAACCAGAAAGTTGCCTTCTCTCTCTAAAACCGCTTTAGCTCGCGTGGTAACTGGTCTGTTAGCCTCTGGCGCTAAAGCATCAAGAAGCGTTGTCAACTGTTTTTCTGAAGAGAACTGCAAGCGAACAGATGCTTTAGCCTTCATTAAGCCTGCTCCTAACTGAGAGGAGGTTCAGCGTTTCATAAATACGTTACAGCGGTAAACCAAGAAAGATGAAAAGAAAAGAGCGTTTATTCGGTTTCTTCTTCTGCTGTTGCGACAGCCTTTGCCGTCTCTTCTATGGGTGCGCCTTTAGCTGCGCGTTTGGCTACGACTCCGAGTTTTGTGACAGGCGTGTATGCTCCACCAGCAAACGTGTAGCCGCACTTTCTGCATTTCCAGACGCCGACGCTTTCACGTTTAACCCTTACGAAACCGCATTGTGGGCACCTGTGGGGCTTCTTCAGCTCCGTGATCACTTTTACGTAGCGTTTTCTCACGGTGGAGCCGTATCGTGTGCCTAAACCCCGTGATGGACCTACTTTCTTGGTTCTCGGCAACGTCTTCACCAATCCATTTTTTTGCGTAGTTCCGCAACTTTTTCCTGTACAATCTTTGAGGCTTCTAAAATCTGTTGCGGTGTAAAATAGCCCATGCCGCCCTTTTGTATAGCGCAAATGTTGCCTTTATCATTGATCGCCATTGAAATCCTCGCATCCATTACCTGCTCCTCTTCCAACCACGGGTCAACAATCAACTTCCCGTTTATCTTTCCAAGAGTCACCGTTATAGGCTGGTCCTTCATCGGAAGCGAAGTGTATCCCTGCTTGATCTTTACCTCTCCATCTTTGACCTCGTAGTTAGGCATCTTCGTGTTACGCAAGGCAGCCACTGCGGCTAAAGCGGAAGCATCTATCAAATTCCCGTCGTGGTTAAGCACGTAAATGTCAACGAAAACGACGAACACTTTCTTTCCAGCCTCAATGACCAGCTTCTCAGTGTCTATGGCTTTCGACTCTCGTATGCCCCTGTCAACTATTCTGGCTAACTCTATAGAATTCTCATCTGGAGGTCCAGGCTCGAAACTTGGCGATGCCAGCGGTACAAGTTCCGCGTTTACTGTCAGCACTCCATCGTTCGGCGTGTCAGGAAACGGCGTGCCAGTTTCAACTTTTACACCAACGAGAACTTCGGTTTTTCCTAGCAACACCCGAGCGGAGCCTTCTGCCTTTTCAATCACTCCTTGTTCAATTTTGATTTCTCTGTAGTCGCCTAAGCCCCTTTCATCCAGACGTTTTCCCTTCTCAATTAACTGCTCTATCTGTTTCAATCGCACACGCGTTATTAGTGATGACATTATTCTTCAACCTCCTCCTCTTGCTGGATGGCTATATACTTGGTTTTTAACGCTTCCTTTTGTAATGTGTAAATCTTTTTGCATCCTTCCATTGCCAAGTTTACTGCTTTTTCGAACTCTTCTGGCGTGAGGATGCCGTCCATTTGCAGCAGCGTAACCGCGTTCAAGTTGGGCATGAAAGCCAGAGGGACATCAGCAGAGCCTACTTTGTCTTCGGTATCCATTAGGTCCAGAACCACTGTGTTTTCGACTTTGCCCGCTGCGCACGCAACCACTAGGTCGCGCATGGGAATGCCCGCGTCTGCTAAAGCCAAAGAAGCCGCAGTGATGCTTGCGCATCTTGTTCCGCCGTCCGCCTGTAAGACTTCAATGAAAATGTCTACGCCCGTCCGCGGGTAATATTCCACAAACACTGAAGGTTCAAGAGATTCCCTGATTACCTTTGAAAGCTCAACTTCTCTCCTTGAGGGCGCTGGGGACTTGCGTTCCTGCACCGAGAAAGGCGCCATGTGATAGCGGCATCGCAACACCATACGGTCTGGAAGTGATAGGTGCTTTGGATGCATCTCTTTCGGGCCGAACGCCGCCGCCAAAATCTTGTTCTTTCCTTGTTCGATGTATGCTGAACCATCAGCGTTTGACAAAATGCCTACTTCGATTTTTATAGGTCTTAACTCGTCTGGTTTTCTGCCGTCCAATCTAAAACCTTTTTTATCAATTAATTTCTCAGGTTTTTCACTCATTTTTTATTTTCCTCCCGTTTTGCTTTTTCTTCTTTAAGGAATTGTGTGATGCGATCTGTTAGACCGCTCGTGTGGGATTCCTCTTCGATTTTTTGGATCGCCATCATGGCGAGTTCTTCGTCCTCTGGGGTTTTTCCAGTGACCAGTATGACTCCATTGATTCCCAGAATTATCTGGCAGCCTGCTTCCTGTTTTATCATGGAAATCATTGAACCTTTCCTGCCGATAACGCGGGGAATCTTCGTCGGCGTTACTTTCATTATTTGTCCACGGGTTATTTTTCCCAAGCCTGGCTCGCCGACCGTGAGCTGGGGGTCATGAGCTCTGTCATAAGACGCTATTTTGGCAACTATTAAATCTCCCCCGTTAAGGACTTGGGATAATTCATCATTTTGTGGTTTGTACGGTCTGCTTAGGACATCTGATGCTCTAAGAAGCGCCGTGTAGGGTGCTTTGATGTCTACTGTCCAGCCGTTGAATCCAACTTCTAAGACTGTGCCTATCACCATGTCGCCTACTTTCGGAAAATAGAATGCTCTTAAAGCGACGACGTTCACTTTTTTGTTGTCACAGTCTGCAAGTCCGATTCTTGAAGCGTAGATTTTGTTGTCTTCTGCGTATGTGTTTTCGCCAGCTAAGTAATCGCCTTCTGCGAGCAATTCTCCAGGCGTTACAACCTGCTTTTTTTCAAAAAATGTTGGCATAATTCACTAACCTCCAATTTTTTAGTTAATTATTTTCGCTTCTCCACTTCCTTTCGTTATTTCTCCAAGTTTGTTAAGGAATGAGACGTATGCTCCGGCAGGCATCTCGATTATGCCGTACCATGAGCCGTCTGCACGCCATTCTTCCTGTTTTATTGTGCCGAAATTCTTAATTGATCCATAAGCTCTTGCTGAGTATTCGGCGGGTATGCGGACGCTCAAGGATATTTGTTCTATTTTCAAAGGCAGAATGGGGCGTAAGAGTTTCACGATGTCTCTGGCTTGTTCTTCCACAGGTTTGTGGGGGTCTATTGGGTAGCGGATCTGTTCCATGGCGTTTTCTATGCGCAAAGGCGGGTGTGGAAGGTTGGTTTTCGGGTCAACTGCCTGCCTCGATATGAAATCTACTATTTGTCTTCTTTTATCCTCTACCATCTTGCGCCTTTGTTCTGTTGTAAGCTGAAGCGTGCCTTTTTTCAATATTTCATCTGCGATTTTCAGGGGGTCTGTTGTTTCGAAGGCTTTGCGCATTTGCTCCTCTGAAACTTTTGTGCCTTTGTTTGCGTCAGCGAAAATAGTTTCAGCTACTAAAACCTCTGTTATTCTGGCAATTTTTCCTGTACGGTAGTCTAATGCTTTCTCTGGTTTTACCAGAATTTCAAAATGCTCCTTATCTTTTGTTAAGCGTGCAACGGTGTACTTCTCACTCATCAATTTGTCACTTGCTCGAACCCAGCTCTTTGATATAGCCTTCTACTGTTTCGTCGGTTAACATTTCCATTTTCTTCGTTGCTGCGGGGGTTATTGCTATTTTTATTCTGGGCGGCAGTTGTCTAGCTTCTAAGGCTTTCACGAGGCATTTTACTGCGAGTTTTATGGTTTCTTCTAGGCTCATGTCTCCGCGGTACTCGTCTTTCAATAGTGCTAGCACTGTTTCTCTTCCAGCGCCTAAAGCTGTGGCTTTATAACCTCTATAAGTCCCGCTTGGATGGGTTCCGAAAACACGTGTTCCGCTCTTGTCGACGCCGCCGAAGATTAATGAAACTCCGAAGGGTCTCACACCAGCATGCTGCGTGTACATCTGCTGTATGTCGCATATCCGTTTGGTTACAACTTCCACGTCGATGGGTTCGTCGTAAGTTAGCTTGTTGCTTTGCGCGTATATCCGCGCTTGATCGGTAAGTATTCTGGCGTCGGAACTCAAGCCCACTATAGCGGCGCCTACATGTTCATCAACCTTGAAGATTTTCCATGAATATTCCGCTTCTTCAAGGGGTTCTATGTTTTCTTCTGAGCCTAAAACTACTCCTTCTGCGCATTGAATTCCCAGAATTGTTGCGCCACGGTTCACTAACTCCATGGCGTATTCAACTTGAAAGAGCCGCCCGTCAGGGGAGAAAACAGTTATGGCGCGGTCATATGCTCCTGGTGCTGCAAACACAGACATAATGTTAACCTCACATCACTCTATACGCTTTTGCACAGTCTCATATAATAACTAAACTAAAAACCTTTCCTATAAAAAGCACCAATCATGTATAGCTTGCCAAAAGAACCAACCGCGCAAGATAGCGGAACACGCAAAGCGCATATAGTCTAAACTTATAAGTTTTCAACGGTTCTCATCTTTAAAAAAGGGGCGAAACCGTGGAAACCAGCGCGAAGTTTGAAGTACCAACATGGAACCGAATTTACACCATGCTGCTTAGCCAAGCTGAAAAAATCCGCCAGAGCAGCTTTAAACCCGACGTTATCGTAGGCGTTACGAGAGGCGGCTGGGTTCCTGCTCGAGTTTTGTCAGATCTTCTTGGAGTCCCCGATTTTGCCACTGTCCGAGTAGAGTTTTACTTGGGCGTTGCCGAAACCAGAAACGAGCCAGTTTTAATACAGGGCGTTTCCGCGGTTGTGACAGGCAAAAAAGTGCTCATTGTTGATGATGTGGCTGACACGGGCAAAAGCTTGCAGCTCGCCAGAGAGCATGTCCTGCAACAAGGCGCAACAGAAGTTAAAATCGCCACAGTTTACAGGAAACCTTGGAGCGTAATTAAGCCAGACTATTACGAGACAGAAACAAGCTGCTGGGTAGTTTTTCCATGGGAAACAAAAGAGATTATCAGGAAAATCGTTGAAAAACACGTAGAGAAAAAAGCAATTGACATGGAAACTGCGAAACTGGTAAAAGCTGGGTTGCCCAAACAAATGGCTGAAAGATTTCTTAAAGAAGTGTTTGAGGAAAGAGATTGCTAAAATACATCGAAGAAACTGGAAAATACGTGGAAATCACGGGCTTCAGAAATGTCAGAGTCGGCGATGCCGAAGAATTTGTGAAAGCAGGCCGCAAGGAGAAGCAGCAACGCGTTTGGATTCAGTTTTTCGACGCTGAATTGGTGGCTACTTGGCAGCACTTGCACTTTGCGGTCTTAAACGCGCTATTAGCCTTCAAGAACGAGAGGAACATCTCGAAAAGCGCGGCGATGGAGGCTATGCTTTACGCGTCTGCTCAACGCCAGATTAAAAAGGCTATAGACTTCATAGGAGTGAAATGCGGCTCTGCGAATGTAGCTGTAGTTATAATCGGCGAAAGCCCTGACGCCGTTAAAGCGGTTCTTTCTGCGGTTTCAGAGGCTATTGGCGCAGAACCCGATGAAACAGTTCTCGAACTTTCAAGGAAAAAGGCTCAGAGAATCCGCGAAGCTTTCGGAATCACCGAGAAAGAACTTCAAGCAGTAATAGAAAAGAACAATGCTGATCAGGCTTTGGTTAAACTTATTATCGAGAGAACGGCTTTGCTCTCTACTCGGCTTTAGGGCTTAGAGCATTTTTTCCTTTAAAACGGCTAAAACGTCGCTGGGCTTTATGAGGGACATGCCCGTTAATCCGCCAACGACTTCGACTAACAGAATCTTGTCGGGATTTTCCAAGTCAACCTTTCTGTCGATGCCCGTGGCGACTGCTTCTATGAGGTCTCGGCTGTGAAGGCTGGTGAAACGCTTTTCCACCGTAACTCTGAAAGTCTCATTCTCTTCTATTTTAGCAGCGAGTTCCGTGGCTGCACGTTTTACCTCGTCTAAATCGGTGCGCACAACCCTCTCGACAGGAATAATCCGCAGGGCGTAGCGAAACTCGTATGGGCGCTCCTGCAGGATAGCGCGGAACTTTTCTATGACCTCGCAGGGATTGAGGGCGGTTTTTGCGGCAACCAAGCCTCTGATTCCAGTTTTGCCAACAACTGGCGCAGCGTCTCCCAACTCCTCCTTAAGCAGATAGCTCAGTTCAAAGCACATCTGTTTCTCGTTTCCACGCGAAGTTGTGGCTAAAAGATTAAAATCTTTGAGCAAGGTTTTCAGCTTCATCAACGGTTAGCCTTAAGGGTCAGTGTAGGTTTATGGCTTTTCTCACAGCTTAACGCTCGAAGCCGTCGCCTCACATCATCCCACTATTGGAATTGGCAGCCGCGGATTTATCCGTTTTGATGTTTCAGGCACTATGCTTAAATTCAGATGCTTTTTCCTCTATCCAAGGGGCGAATCTAATTGGGCAAAACCTGCAAAACTGTGATTGTTGTTCATGGCGGCGCTGGCACTTGGAATCCAGTTCCCAGTCAACCCGCGTTAAAAAGCGTCAAAGAAGCCGCTGAAACTGGCTTTAATACGCTGAGTGCGGGCGGAACGGCTGTTGACGCCGTTGTTGACGCTGTTGCGCTTCTGGAGGACACGGGCGCCTTTAACGCTGGCTGCGGTTCAGCCTTGAACATTGAGAAGCGCGTGGAGATGGAAGCCGCCGTTATGAACGGTGAAACACTGCAAGCTGGTGCCGCAGGGCTCTTGAGCGACATAAGGAATCCCGTGCGTTTGGCTAGGGTAGTAATGGAGAAAACTGATCATGTTTTCGTTGTGGGCAAAGGCGCCGAAGAATTAGCGCGAATATTCAATTTAGAAAGGCGAAAACCAGCCACGGCAGTCCAGATTGAGCGTTACGAAGCACAGTTAAAGAGCCTTCTTGCAGACCAGTGGTATTTGCCACGGTTGGCTGCTCTAGTTAAAGCGCATCCAGAAGTTTTTCAGCTTGAAACCGTAGGTGCAGTCGCATTGGATAGTGATGGCAATTTAGCCGCTGCGACATCCACTGGCGGTTTTCCCTTAAAGCTTGCCGGAAGAATAGGTGATTCACCGTCAATCGGATGCGGCACTTACGCGGATAACCAGTCTGGCGCGTGCTCTGCATCAGGCGTCGGCGAGATAGCAATTAGGCTGGTGCTGGCGAAAACCGTTTGCCATATTATTGAGAGTGGAAAAACGCCGCAGGAAGCCGTGGAAACGGCAGTAGTGCTTGTCAACAAGCGCATCTCAGACACTTACAACGCTATGGGACTAGTCGCGGTTGATGTTCATGGAAGAATAGGTGCCGCTCATAATTCGCCAAACTTGTGCTGGGCTTACATGACTGCAGACCACAAAGAACCCGTAGCTTCTTTGAAAGCCAAGTTTTTGAAGTAAACCCCGAGTAGATGGTAGCCTAACTCAGTCGCGTTCATGGACACTTTTGAGGGGCAATTTTCCAGAGAGAATAATAGGACAAAAAGCGGTGGTTTTATCTTTAGTTTTTGAGGAGACTACGACACTTGACGAATACAAATGTTTAAAGCGCTCCAGACTACGCTACACTACACCAACCTAGCAGCGGAGGTGAAAAGGAATGTTTGAGGAAGACGAGGAATGGGAAGAAGAAGACGAAGAATGGGAAGAAGAGGAATGGTAGCTCTCGCGAGAAGATAAAACTTTTTACTTTTTCTTTTATATGTCATTGTTACGCGTTTTCGCGTTATTTTTACGTGATTTTTCAGGTCCAATGTTTATAACTTACCAGTTGACTTCATTATTGAGTTTACCATGACCCGAGTTGCTGTACTGGACGCGGACAAGTGCAAAGTGAAAAAGTGTGGTCAGCCGTGCGTTAGTTTCTGCCCTATGGTGCGTAGCCGCGTGGAAGCCATAAGAGTAGAAGGCAACAAGGCTGTGATTTCGGAAATGCTCTGCAGCGGCTGCGGCATATGCGTCAAAAAATGTCCCTTCAAGGCTATTTCCATAGTGAACCTTCCAGACGAGCTTGAAAAAGACTGCAGTCACCGTTTCGGGCAGAACACGTTCAAGCTTTTCAGGTTGCCCACGCCTTCACCAGGCACTGTTTTAGGTTTGCTGGGGCAAAACGGCATAGGTAAAACTACAACTTTGAAGGTTCTGTCAGGCGAAGTCAAACCTAACTTGGGAAACTTTGAGAATCCGCCCGACTGGACCGAGATAATTAAGAATTACAGAGGCTCGGCACTTCAGGATTATTTCCAGAGAATGAGCAAGAACAACCTTAAGGTCGCCCACAAACCCCAGTACGTGGACAAAATTCCGAAAGCCGTCTCTGGAAAAGTTGGCGAACTGTTGGAGAAAGTTAACGAAAGAAAACTTCAAGACGAACTGGCGGAGGCGCTTGAGCTTAAAAAGATTTGGGACAGACCTTTAGAGGTGCTCAGTGGAGGAGAACTCCAGCGCGTGGCAGTGGCAGCTACCCTAAGCCGAGAGGTAGACGTTTATCTTTTCGACGAACCATCCAGCTATCTGGACGTGAAGCAAAGGCTTCAAGTGGCCAGAGTCATAAGAAGCCTTAAGGAGTATCAGAAAACGATAATTGTGGCTGAGCATGATTTAGCCATCATCGATTACCTGTCGGATCAAATTTGCGTCTTTTATGGAGAGCCAGGCGTCTACGGCGTTGTCTCCCATGTTCACGGCGTCAGAACGGGCATAAACATTTACCTGCAGGGCTACATTCCCGACGAGAACATGCTGTTCAGAAAAGAACCCATCATTTTCCACGAGAAGCCGCCCTCCGTAAATGCAGGTGCCAGCGAAACATTGCTGAAGTGGGGGCGCATGGAGAAAACGTTTGAGGGGTTCAAACTCGTTGCCGAGCCAGGTGAAATAAAGCGAGGCGAGATCATCGGAATTCTCGGGCCGAACGGCATTGGGAAGACAACTTTCGTGAAGATTTTGGCTGGGCTTGAAGAATCAGATGATAAGCAGAAATTGGGCGCGTTGGCTGTAAGCTATAAGCCCCAGTACATAGCGGCAGAGTACGAGGGCACCGTTCAGGAACTCCTCATGGGCGTTGCCAAAGAAAACTTTACGTCAAGCTGGTATAACACGGAAATTCTTCAACCTTTAAAGGTTAACTTGTTTTTGGACAGAAACGTCATGGAGCTCAGCGGAGGAGAACTGCAAAAGGTCGCTATTGCCGCTTGCTTATCCCGCAAAGCTGATTTATTCCTGCTGGACGAACCGAGCGCCTACTTGGACGTGGAGGAAAGGCTGAACATGGCGCGAACCCTAAGGCGAGTTGTCGAAGCCCATCAGGTGCCCGCGTTTGTCGTTGAGCATGACGTTGTAACTCAAGACTTTATTGCCGATCGGCTTATGATTTTTGGCGGAGAACCAGGCGTGAACGGTGTAACGAATCCGCCTACAAGCCTGAGAAAGGGGATGAACGTGTTCCTGAAAGAGATGAACGTTACTTTCCGAAGAGACTCAGTCACGAGGCGCCCTAGGGTTAACAAAGAAGGTTCAAAAATGGACATGTTCCAAAAATCCCTCGGAGAATACTACTACACACGACTGAAGCAGAAATGAGCGGAATTCACTTAAGTGGGCTATAAAGGGGAAATACGCTTATTTGCTGCGTTTCTTGAAGTACCCCAGCAGACCCGCGATCACCACGGCAACTATGGCTGCAGAAGCAGCGACGACAAGTGTTGTTGGGAAAGGTTGTGATAAGTTGACATCTTGCATCTCTATCCGTGATGTGTTTGCCCAGTTTGGCAATTCGGTGTTGACGCTTTCGATGTCGAAAGGGGTCATAAGTGGATAACAATCGACATTTTTGTAATAAATATTGTAAGGCGTATCACCTATACCGTCTCCATTGGCGTCCACGCCGTTGTAGTCGCTCCAGTAGTTGCCTTCTTCCTCGTTGTCCCAATAATTTATGTTACTCATTTCTGGATTCCAGTTGTACATAAGGTTCACGTAATTATTCACGAAATTGTTATGATAGAATAGGTTGTTCTCTGCCATGCTTCCGATGTCCACGGCGTAACCATAATGTCTGCCAGTAAATGTGGAGATACCGTTGTAATCTGCAATGTAATTGCCATAAAACACGTTATCTGAACCAGAAGACATCAAAATCCCATTATCATAACTAGGGCCTCGTGCGGTATTCCCAAAAATAGTGTTGTTTGATGAGCCGTATAGACAGAGATGGTTAAATGTGTTGTTTTTGATGATGCTTGAATCCGCGGATGTTAAAGACATACTTCTGAAAGAGTTGCTTGTGATCATGTTGGAAGAACCTTTGAGGTCGATGCTTCCTTGTATTGTATTTTGGGTTATGTTGCTGAAAGACACAGAGCATTCGCTGTTTACAATGTTAGCAATGTTGTTATGGGAAATGTTGTTGTAAGAACCTGTTATAGTAAAGGTGCTTAAGTATGGATTATTCCCAGCTAATGCGTCGGTTATATTATTGTCAAATATTTTAGAGTAAGAGCCACTCACCGACACACCAGCCATTACGGTGTTGCTTATTTCAGTTCCATTTCCAATCACATTGATGCCGATGTCGCAGTTGTTGATTGTCAAATTTGAAATCTTGAAATTGTCGGCGTAAACCACAATCGCTACCTTGGGCGGAATGATAAAGTTACTTGGACTCGTTTCTGCACCTAAAAGCGTGTAACCTGCTTTATTCACTTCATTCTTTGTTTGAAGTGCTCCATAAGCGAAGCCTGAGCCACTTAATACAGTGTCTACAGCATCTTCACCAATGATTGAGAGCGTCTTGTTAATCACCAATGCGTCGTTCTGAGGTATCTGGTAAGTTCCTTTCTTCACGTATATTGTGGCGCCTTCGGTAGCATTACCTATCGCATCGCTTATTGTTGGGAAATCATCTGGAACCACAATTGTACTCTTAAGGCGTGGAGACGTATCCTGAAGCTGTAATGTGGCATAAATCGCTGCCCCGAATATCAAAACTGAACAAATTATTACAAGGCTGGCTATCATGACTTTGTTATTCATGCTTGTTTGCTCCTTTGGTTTCAGCCAAAAAACTGCAACAGCACCACGCTTTTTCTCATGCTTATCTCTATAACACTACGTTGCGTCTGCGGTAAAAGCGTTTTTATCAAGGTTTCTTGACTAAACGGGCTTTTCTTAGTCAAGGTTTCTTGACAAAGAACCCGCAGTTCACTCAGCGCTTCAAGCTATATATAGAGGGGCTATAGTCTGCCGTGAGCGCTAGTTCTGCGCCATGCTATGTTCTAAATTGAGAAAATGATAGAGCGATAGAAGTCTGATTTTCCATAGGCTACTCGCGCAATGTAGCGCCCTGTAAGGGTAAACGTTTATATTTTCCGCTGGTTTTTGCATATTTCCGATTGAAAATAGCTTTGTATCCCTTAAAAAAAGAGGTTTGACAAAATGGCGTATTTAACAACAACTGGTTCAGGACAGCCAGTCCTAATTCTAAAAGAAGGCACATCAAGAAGCAGAGGAAAAGAAGCCCAAAGAAACAACATAATGGCCGCACGCGTAATCGGCGAAGTGCTAAAGACAACATTGGGTCCACGTGGCATGGACAAAATGCTCATCGACAGCTTAGGCGACATCACAATCACAAACGACGGCGCAGCAATCCTAAAAGAGATAGATGTGGAACATCCAGCGGCAAAAATGATGGTGGAAATCGCGGAGACACAGGATGACATGGTTGGCGACGGAACAACCACAGCCGTGGTTTTGGCAGGCGAACTTCTCAAAAAAGCCGAGGAACTGCTCGAGCAGAGCATTCACCCCACGATACTTGTAAGCGGCTACCGAAAAGCAGCCCAAAAAGCCATCGAAACCATAAACAAAACAGCTGTGCCAGTCGACATCGAAGACCGCAAAACCCTACTGAAAGTCGCTTTGACATCAATGGGCAGCAAAGCCGTAGGCGCCGCTAAAGAGCATTTCGCAGAAATCGCTATAGACGCCGTCAAACAAATCACCGAGCAACGCGGAGACAAGAAACTAGCCGACATAGATAACATCCAACTCATAAAGAAAACGGGAAAAAGCCTTCTCGAAACGCAGCTTGTAAGAGGAATAATTGTTGACAAGGAAACAGTTCATTCAGGAATGCCTAAGAAGAAAGAAAACGCAAAAATCGCCCTTTTAGACTCCGCATTAGAGATTGAAAAAACCGAGATGAGTGCTGAGATACGCATTCGCGATCCTAGTCAAATGAAAGCGTTCTTAGACCAGGAATCCAGCATGCTGGAAAAGATGGCGAGCAAGATCAAAGCTTCAGGCGCAGATGTTGTCTTCTGCCAGAAAGGCATCGACGATATGGTTCAACACTTCTTAGCGAAAGAGGGCATAATGGCCGCTAGGCGAATAAAAGAGTCAGACATGGAAAAACTCGCAAGAGCAACAGGCGGAAAAATAGTCTCCAACTTAGATGACTTGAAAGCTCAGGATCTGGGCAGAGCTGGCTTAGTGGAAGAGCGCAAAATAGGCGACGACAAGATGATTTTCGTCGAGAAGTGCAAGGATCCCCACTCAGTGGCGATACTCATACGAGCTGGGCTGGAGAGAATGGTGGACGAAGCTGAAAGAGCCATGACTGACGCGTTGTCAGTGGTTTCAGACGTTATTGAAAACAGCAAAATCGTTGCGGGCGGCGGCGCAGTGGAAATCGAAGTTGCCAAGGAATTGCGCAAGTATGCCACGAAAGTCGGCGGCAGAGAGCAA
>Ga0315555_1002420_pt1 | contig 13116 bp, 10 predicted proteins | sample SalMarSW160380MG_FD_202113 | JGI IMG/M metagenome (GOLD analysis project Ga0315555, IMG submission 202113) | Salt marsh sediment microbial communities from the Plum Island Ecosystem LTER, Massachusetts, United States - Salt Marsh Sediment SW1603-80 ...
ACTCAAGTAATGATTCGAAGAATGGTAACCATGCGCGCCGGTAATGACTGTAACCCCCGCACGCTGAAGAGCTTCTTCATAACCGGGAGCAGGAGTCATATTATTTGGCAGTAACACTACGTCAAAACCGAATGTGCAAAGATCATGGAGGATACCGACCGTCTCGAGTTCCCCAGCGGATATGTCCGGCATGGGTATACGATAATCCATAACCAGAACACGTGGGCATCCCTGCGGGGGCTGAGCAATCACCACAGGAGCAGGAGCATACGCTGTCAGCCGCGCGAAGATTCCGTGCCTCCCCTCTTTTCGCGCTATTCTGTACAGATTTCTGAGTGAAGGCAGCATACCTTTATTCCGGCGGATGCGTAATGCTACGGAGAGCAACGCCGATACTGGCATTCCTAACATTGTGGGAAGCTTCGTGAGGGATTCGCGGCAGCGGGTAGGCTGATTTAAAATGGCCCTAAAGTATGATTTTCCACTGAGCATAGCCTTCTTCCATTCGTTAAAGCTTTCGTAATGGAAAAAAGTCGCCGGCAGAGTACAAGCAGCGATCACTAAACAGGAAAAAAGGTTACAGCGTGGCTTTGGGTCCGAAACTCTGCGTAACCATCCAGCGATCTTTCGCAGTGGAGCAGTGACCCTCCACGAGCGACTGCGATTCATTGCTTCTATTGCAGAATAAGCTTCGTCCACTTTCGTCGACAATTTGCGTAGCTCAGCAATCAGTCCTTCTACCTCAGCCTCCTTCTCTCTTACCACGCCCTCCAGATGGGATATGTGAGCATCCTTCTGTTGGATTAAAGTTTCTGAAAGGTCTAATAGATAAGAATTTCCTGGAACTAGATTCTTATCCATACTGCTATCCGATGCCACCGCAATAAAATATCTTGCCAACTTCTTGTCCGGAGACACGAAAAGAAATTCTTTATCCCCCTTTTCTATTGGAAAATCTTTGGTGGGACTTGATTCCTTGTAAAGAGGAAATATATTTGAAGAAGGGTAAACTTTTTGACCATAAATGAGAATATTCTCAAAGTATTTCGAAAGAAGTTCTTTAAACTCATCAAAATAAAGCTCTTTCAAATGAAAGGGGTTCTGATAATTTGGCTGCTCAGAGTATATGTATCTGTTAGGTGTGGAAACGATAAACATCCCTTTTTCTTTAAGTAACCTTTTTACCTCCTTCATTAGTCCATCATGGTCTTCTATGTGTTCTAATGCCTCAAAACAAACTACAACATCGAATATATTTTCACCTTTAATCGGAACATTTGTTATTGAGCCTTTGATAAACTCAAGATTTTTCTTTATATATTTTGAGGAAGCATGTCTTATTGTGGTCTCATCAATGTCTATTCCTATCACCTCGTTAGCTTCCTCTGCCAACATAAAACTTCCGTATCCCTCGCCACAAGCAAGATCCAGGACCTTTTTACCTTTCACAAATTCTTTTGCCAACCTGTAGCGATGTAAGTGCTCATAACCGGTGACAGTATCATCAGCCCACGGCACATATCTTTCGCCCGTCCATTCAAGCATTTCAGCTTTATCCTCCTTTTTTGACCTAAATACAACTGAATTGTATAGGAAGTATTTTAACAAATCCCCTTTTTGTTTACTTTCCAAATAGAGTTTATAAGAGGAATCATCTGTGATACATGGAATAGCATCGGGCTGGTAGAAATTCTCGTGCAGCGCAATTTCGGTAGGTAATCCAAGAGATATAAGATTATCTATGATATCGTCACCAAAGTCTGTATATACTAGGCTCCCGCTTTCTCTTAAGGGGCCAAGATGATGGACGGGAGGAAGAAGGAAAACCTTCTTTCCATCTTTAATCATTACTCTTCTAACTGTTTTTCTGCCCTCATGAACAGGAACTGTAAATATATGGTGTCCACCAGGTTTTAAAACCCTTTTTATTTCTAGAAAGGCTTTTTCAGGATTGTTTATATGTTCAAAGACATCTTGAGTTATGACGAGGTCAAAACTATCATTGGGAAATGTTAATCTCCGTAAATCTTCGCACCTTATGCCCGATCCACTTACCGACCCCGGTGGAACATTATCAAAATATTCTGAGCAAGTATATTTAGGCAATTTGCTAAGGTATTCATGGATAGGTCCACTTGCTTGTGCCTCATATATCGCAAGTTCTCTCAGATAATCCGACCCCTCGGCAAGCGAAAGCGTTTCATCCTTTAGATAGGTTTTTATAATAGCTTTCGCTAGATCTCGGCTTCTTTTAGTTCCTTGACATATTGGACATCCTACCTCTCTGAGACTAAATCCCTTTTCAATTTGAAAATCCACATTATTTCCGCATACAAAACATTTTCCGTGCTCAATAAAAATCATCTGTTTAACTCTTCTTAGAATACAAATCGGTCAGCGGCTCTGCTTATCTTGCCCTCTATTGCCAATGCACCAATCTTTTCTTCTGTTCGAAGGACTCGACAATCCTATCGAAGAAAGCTTAGTAAGGCCTCTTTCTAACGGGGAAAATCGGTTCATATTTCTCAAACGGGCTTATATACTTTACAAACCTAGTACTCGCCTTCAAAGAAGGCTATAATTATAAATGCTAACAGATTACGCTCGCTGAATAGCCTTTCCGCAATTTGTAGCTTCAATGAAATAATCATACGGATTTAGCCAAGTGAGTACTAGTCTATATGTTTATATTGGAAAACTATATATTCTCCATTACGTTTATGTTGCCCTGTCTCTTACATCATATGCTATTACTGACCCTGGAATCCAATTGCAGCGACTACAAAGGTCTACCTGACAATTTTCAAACTTTTCTCTGTATTCTGCAAACTTCTCTCCATGCCATATATCATAGAGTGATTCATTATACACGTTTCCCAACACGTGAACCCCATCGTAGTCTAGACAGCATAAAGCTACCGTACCATCAACCAGTATAACCATTTGCCTCCATAGATAAGAACACTCAAGGTTGGGATGGCTGATCTTCCTTCCTAATGATATGGCACCGCCCCAGTTATGCACGGGTACTATCACTACTTGGTCTACCTTTGTCTTCCAATGCTGCAAAAAGGCCTCTCTATGCAAACTGTTTTCTTCCAATCCCAGCATTCTGACGATTATTTCCGGCCTGGTTAAACCGGCTTCACTTCTTATGGAGATAAAGTTTTCCAAATTCGAGATTATTTTGTTATAACTAGAACCCCGTCGTATCTGCTCATGCACATCTTTGTCAATATCCTCCAGAGCGATTATTATGCTGTCCAAGCAGGATTCAACAAGACTCCTGGCTCTTGACCGGGTCAGTAAAATTCCATTTGTGGCAATTTGGATAAACCTTATGCCAGCCTTTTTGGCTATTCTAATTCTTTCTTCTAAGAAGTTGTCTAGAAGTGGTTCACCATTCATGAATGGCTGGAAAGACTTTATATGTTCAGTGTAATTGCCGCAGTCTTCTACAATCTTTTTGTACAAGTCCATGTCCATTGTACGTTCGACACGCGTCATTTTGTGCCGTGGACACATTGCACACTTCAGATTGCATCTATTCGTTGTCTCAATATTCAAAAATTCCGGAAATAATGATTCTACGTCTGGTATCATAAGTGTTCCTCAGCTTGGCAAGGGTGAAAATTCCTTTGCCATTGGTTCATATATTTTTCTGTCTAACAAGCGGTATCTTATAAAAAGCCCGAATTTTCATAATGTGTCAATGTCTTTAGCATCATCCTTGATTGTCTCTGTCCTTGCCTTCTTAATTTCTGGTTTCACCTTTCTGAACTCTTTATATCTCCTTAAGTCGTATAAAATTTGCCAAGAATCAAAGAGAGCGAGCGTTTTTCCCGCCTATAGGTGACATTCTGTATCTCTCCCCTATTCTATCTTCTTTTCCAAGAATTCAATGACTGCTGCAAAATGTTCTGATTTTTATTTTGTGTGTGCCACTTCCTGCCTATATTTTTCTATAACCACCCTTGGTTCCCCTTCAGCAAGGACCTTCCCATGATCAATCCAGATCGCCCTGTCACATATTGCTTTTACATCAGCCGTACTGTGAGAGACGAAAATGGTAGTACCCCCCCTTTTATTAACCCAATTAATGTATCTTTGGATTTCTTCTGAAAAGCCTCATCACCTACTGCGAGGATTTCATCTATAAGCAGCAACTTTGGGTCTATCCCGACAAAGAGCAAGCAATAGTACCGGGCGTGCTTGACCGTAGCCGCTTAGACCTCGACTAACTCCCCCCATTCCGGGTGGTCTGCGCCGCTGGGGATCCAATCAGGGTGCCACGTCCGCAACGTTGGATTCCGCTCGAAGCATTCCACCGGGGAAACTTCGGGGAACAGCTCGGTACCCACGTCCGAGCGCAGGAAAACTGCATTAAATCCGACGCTCAGGACTCCCACCAGCCTATATCTCTTCTCCCGACAGAGTTTGGCCCAGGCAGCCAGCGAGGCCCCACAATAGTAGGGTCGTTTGCTGACGTCGAGGCGAAAATCTGCCTTGTAGGGAACAGAGACCGACAGGTGAGGCCCCCACACAGCGTTGAATTCCAGAATCACAGCCCGCGGGACGACAGTAGTCAACGCCTTCCAGATCCAGTAGTCCATGCCATCCAGGTCCAAGGAAAGAAGGTCGATGTTACCAGCAAAGCCGTGCTCGGCAATCAGAGCATTCACGTTTTCTGCCGTTATCCACGCAGATACCATTACAGGCAGCCTACAGAAGGTGTCCTGGCACCGAGAATAGAACTCATTCCCTCTCCGAATTGCATCTTTGTCCCCATCGAACATGAGACTTTGCCATCCGTGATTGATGACAAGGTTGGCGATATTGCATTCAATGCCGTCCCCCACGCAAATCTCCACCGCTCTCTTGTTGGTCGTACCGATTAGCGAAAAAAGGTAAAGCAGCAACCCGTCTTCACCGTTCTGCGAGAAGCAGCGAAATTCTGTGTTGGACAGTTCGGGCAGGGGGAGGCCTCGGCATGCGAGTTCCTGGTAGTGAAGGGATAGCAGGATCTGTACTCCCTGGCTAGCGCCTGTAATCTCATTGAGGGTCTTCCGCAAAGGCTGGACTGAGGCAAGCTGCTGCTGGACTGAGGCAAGCTGCTGCTGGAGACCCGAGGTCCCGGCGACTCGCTGCACAACGGATTTTAGGACCTCTTTTAGATGGCGTTTCATTACAACTTAAGTCGGAATTTCCTTAATGACAGAAAATTGTCTCACGAATTCCAGCGAGCAGCAGAATAGACAAAGGATAATAAATCATCGGTTTATCGTAAATTGGTAAAAGCTGCTTACTGACTGCCTTCGTAATTGGATAGAGCCGAGTTCCGGCCCCCCCCGCAAGAATGATGCCTCTAAAGTATGGGGACTGATGCGAAGAAACTGAATGGGTCATCTTTTCATCCCCAATTCCAGTTGATCCTCTTATATGTGGCTTTGGTAGTCCTCCACTATTTTTTCAGGCTCGCCTTCCTCCCTTATCTCTCCACCATCAATCCAGATCGCCCTGTCACATATCATCTCTACATTAGCCATAGCGTGTGAGACAAAGACCATGGTGACTCCGTCTTTCTTAAATCCCATCATCTTATCAATACACTTCTTTTGAAACTCCATGTCTCCTACTGCTAATATCTCATCAATTAACAAGATCTCAGGGTCAAGACATGATACCACAGAAAAGCCAAGCCTGGCGAGCATGCCGCTCGAGTATACCCTGATCGGCTGGTCGATAAATTCCTCGAGCTCGGAAAATTCTATGATCTCATTGATCTTCTTCAAAACTTCCGCCCTCGTGAGACCAAGGAGGACACCATTGAGCATTATATTCTCTCTGCCTGTCAGCTCCGGGTGAAATCCCGAGCCAAGTTCAAGCAGAGGAGCAATCTGTCCTTTTACAGTGATCCCGCCCGCGGATGGTTTTAACACCCCCGCCATGAGTCCTAATATAGTACTCTTTCCAGCACCGTTTCTGCCAATTATCCCAAGGGTCTCGCCTTGGTGAACTTTAAAAGATATATCTTTCAATGCTTCAAATCTATTATTCCTCATTGAATTCACAGCTTCAGGAAGATTGAACAGAAAGTTCTTAATTCCCCCCGTAAGATGATGATAAAGAGGGAAGTTTTTACTGACATTGTCAAAGACGATGACAGGCTTATTCATAATACCTCTGCAAACTTCCAGCAGAGCTTTTTGTAAATGAAATAACCTACCATATATGCAGTTATACCGTAAGCAAGACTGGTTGCCAGAAGCTCTACCTTGAGCGTTCCTTCCATAAAGAGGTTTCTCCAGCTTATCATCAATGGTGCGAGGGGGTTGATATCTATCACAGATCTGTATTTTGCGGGAATCATGGTGACGGGGTATAGGATGGGTGTTGCATAAAATAAGAACATCGTGAATATGGTTGTCAATCTCTCGAGATCCCTAAAAAAGAGGTTTATTGATGAGACAGCAAGGGTGATGCCATACGTCATAAAAAGTTGTACGCCAAGCAAGAACGGGATTCCATAAAACCATGAAAACGAGGGTTGTTTCCCATATACGAACATAAAAAAAACTATTACAGGGATGGCCAGGATAAAATGAATCATATCCTGGAGGACTACGGCAAGGAGTGTCACGTTCCGGGGAAAATTCACCTTCTTAATGATGGACGCGTTCCCCAGAAAGACCCCCGGTGACAGGTTCACCGAATTGGAAAACCACTGCCAAGGGAAGAGCCCGGTTATGAGAAAGAGAGTATAGTTCTCCATTTGGATCCTCATTACTACCTTGAAGATAACAAAAAAGATAAAAGCAAAGGCAAGTGGATTAAGAATCGACCAGACGTAGCCCAGGAAGCTGCTTTTATATCTGACCTTCATCTCCTTCTGGGTCAGCACTGTTATTAAGTCTATATAATGTCGGATCCGGGAATTCATCATTATTTAACGCTCACTCATTTTTCATTCTTTTATAATCGCCTTCTAATCGTTCTGCATCGTTCCCCAGGGGTTTTAAATGAAAGCGGATATCTTGAGCCAAGGTATCCGCTGTAATGGTCCATACATTATCCGATGAAATAAATTTATGTAATCTCTTGATCGTCTGCCGAAGAAGAGTGTCCTCCCCCACGAAGTTAAGCATCTGCTTGGGGCAGTTTTCCCTGCTGAGAGGCCAAAATCTGGTTCCTTTGCCGCCAGCCAGTATGACTGCAGAGATCATTTCCCCCCCTGTGCCGATCTGGTGGTCGACTGCGCTGTCTATGAAATAGTAACGTAGAGTCCTAAAAACTCATTTTTGCCCTTAAGGTCTCCGGTCGAATACGTCCCCTTAATCCATTTGAACCGCACGGAAAAACTATCACGAAAAATTTTTTTTAGCAAGTGGCGTCTGATGAAGGCCCTTGTCAGGGCGTAGCTTTCCAGCTACCATTGCCAGAGCGCTGGAAAGACTATGAAGCCATTCTGGTTCTATGGCATAAACCCCGTTTCCGAGGCCCTGCGATCGAGCCGCTGCCGCATCAAAGAAGTCTGGGTGGCAAAGGGAAGGGATCTCGCGAGGCTGGAGGGGATTATCGGCATGGCTGAATCCAAGGGGGTCCCTATCAAACAGGTGGAGCGCTCTAAGCTGGACTCCCTTACTGCAAACGCCCCCCATCAGGGGGTGGTAGGTTTCATTGATCAATTTAACTATGCCGATCTTGACGAGCCCCTCCAGCAGGGCGAGGGCACACCCTTTCTCGCGGTCCTCGATGGGAAGGAAACAAACGAGGGCGGCCTGCAACCAGGCTCCCCCTCTATATCTTCGATCTTCCCATCCAGGAGATCAGACGGGGGCATCGCACCGATGTCTACTTCTGGCGGGAAAAGTTGATCCTGAAGAGAGATCACCACAATCCCGCCGTCACCATGCAGGGAAAACCCGTCTTCGGCACTATCTATGATATCAGTCCCATGAACAATCATCTTGGAGGCGCACATAACGATCTCAGGACTTGCGTCCATCGCTTCCGCTAACTCCTCGATCCATCTTTCATCCGGTTCTGTATCGTTGTTTAGAAGGGCTATATATTCGCCATGAACATGCCTTAACCCTTCTAAACTACCTCCTGCAAAACCTACATTTGTTTTCAGAGGTATTACCTTGACCAGAGGACTTAATGGACTGGTCTTGACAAACCTCTCCAACTCATTCAAGGAGCTATCTGAAGATGCATTATCTATAATTAAGATTTCAAACTCCTTGAAGCTTTATCCTTCTAAGGCTTTCAAACAATCTAATACTATATTTCCCACCTTGTAGTTGATAATGATTACACTCACATTTTTCATTATCTTATATACGCATACGGCCTTAATTAGACGTCGAAACCGTAAGATATTTGCCTCAGGCGCTTACTACGAAAAGAGTAATATATTTTTTCGTCATAACAGTCATATCAACTATCGCTAAACTCTCTATCATAGTTTTGGAATCGGCATATAACTATTCAAGGACAGATTCTGGTTATAATATGGGTCGCCTTTCTGTATCAATCTTTTCCATTTCTTATAAAATGTCTCTGAATCATCATACTGAAATAAAACATTACTACTCTCTAATCGTCGGGATGGTGACTCGTGGTGATATAAAACTGCATATGGAGTAAATAAGACAAGATATCCCCGTTCCCTAGCCTTTAAGCAGAAATCTATATCATTATAACCACACCTTAATTTTTCTGTCATTCCCCCACATTCTGAATAAACGTGTTTTTTAGTTAGCATACACGCACCAGTGACTGCACTATATTCTCTGATACAAACTAAGCTCCTTTCATATCCTGGTTCATATATCATTTTGTTCTTGTCAAGATACGCATACATGAATTTATGCGTATGTCCTGCATATCCGTTCATAAGCCCCAAGACCACCCCTGCGTGTTGAATACAGCCGTCAGGATATAAAAGTTTTGCACTTACTATGCCCACTCTAGGATCTTCGGCTATTTCGACCATTGACGCCAACCAATCTGGGTTTATTACTTCGACATCATCGTCTAAAAAAAGCAAATATTCCCCTTCTGCGCGTAACGCAGCAAAATTATTAATCGCAGAGTAGTCAAATGGTTCATTTAATTCAAGCACCTTATATCCCTTATCTTCGCGCAAGCTCTTAAGAAATTCTATTGCCCTTTCATCTTTTGTGTTATTTGCGATAATTAACACCTCATGATTTCTATAATCTGTTCTATCTTCCAGACTTTTTATGGCTTGCCTTAATAGAGTATAATTATCTTCGGTCGGAATAATGATAGATACCTTTTTCTTTTCCTTTAAGTTAAATCGGACCCTGAACGTATTAAAATGTATGCCATCTTCTACATAGCCATCCAGCGCCTTTCTATCTAGAAACATCTTTATCGCTTTCTTAGTAAATTCATGAACTCTATGAATATTGAGAGGCCCCGCTGATTGAGCCGAGATTCTCCATTTATATAGCGGCTTCGGAATATGAATAATTCTACCTGTCTCAGAATTAAAAATGACTCTCAAATTAAGGTCTACATCCTGTGAGATATTAGAGTTAAAATCAACTTCATTAAGGCCACCTATTTTATTGATGAGACTTTTCCTGAATACAGTTAAATGAACGATATAGGGATGGCTTAAATAGTAATACTCTGAAAAATCAGGTCGGAATGCAATATTGATCACATTTCCTTTATTATCAACCCTAATTTCATCCGTATAAATAAAATCTGCATCAGGCTTTTTATTTAGAGTCTTTGCGACTTCATGCAAAGCATTGGGTGTGAGCATATCATCATGATCTAGAAACCCAACAAACTCACCTGTTGCAAGGTCGAGGGCATCGTTCGTATTTCCTGATATTCCTTTGTTTTGCAGCAAATATTTAACCCTTATTCTTTTTTCCTTTTGCGCATAATCTTTCAATATTTTTTTTATATGTGGCAATGTAGAACCACCGTCTACAATACATAGTTCCCAGTTATCATATACTTGATTTATCACTGATTCAATGCAAAGTCTTAACCATTTTTCTTTAGTATTATAAACAGGAATGATCATACTAATCTTAGGTCTGTATCGAAAATATCCTGCCTTCTTTCTTTTAACATCTTCTTTGTTTTCTACTTTCTCAAGAGCGAGGAGGCATCTCCTATATTGATCTCTTTGCCTAAATCCATTTACTATCTTGGTAAATAATGCACTCGGCCCTCGGTGCCGTAGAATCATCAGGGCCTTTATTATAATACTCGGGGATAGAATGGCATTAAAGATATCACTAAAAATGATTTTTATCATTCTGGCAAAGGATCTGATTTTCTCATTACTGATGGAACTTTGTTCCTCACCCTGTAGTAAGCTGTTAGAACCTTCCAGTCGCGAGCCTGGCAAAGACGATTTCATGTATCTTCCTTCTTCTTTAGCCTCAATTCACCTGCTTGTAGGTCGTTATTATCTGCCGTGGTAATTCTGTTTTGCTATCTCTCATAACTGATTCAAGATTGACTATTGGAGTAACTTTATCTCTTAAAGCATCCACCTTGCTATCCGCTGTATAAACATCCTTTTAGCAAACTCTATTTTCTTCTTATGATTTTCCTTTTGCGAAATTAAGAATGGATTCATATATTTTTCTACGCATGCTTTCAGGAGGGCATATTTTATTCATAATTTTACGATATTGAAAAATTAACTGCCAGCTAAGACGTGTTTGAATAACTTTTAAGATCCTTTGCTCAGGAAAGCCCTGTTCGATAAAAGTTCGTCCGGCCGTCAAGTAAAACTTCGAAATATCAAACTCATAACCAAAATTCTTAATGTTCCCCTTCCTCACCAGTACCAACTCTTGAAAAATCTCAAGCTTTTCAATAATATCTGGTCGCGATGCCGCAAGCATGACCAATTCGAAAATAAAAAAAGAAGTTGCGGGTCTGTCCTTCCATGGGCCGCCATCTTCCTGCCAGATCCCCGGCCAGTGCGCCCAGCCCCAGTCTTCGATCACGTAGAAACCACCGTTCCGAAGGTATGGGAACGTCGCATTAAACGATTTCCTGGTTTCGTCGAGATAGTGACAGCCATCATCGATAATAAGATCAATCTGCTCATCACCGAATTCCTCTTCGATGACTCTCCGCACAGCTCCCCCATCAGCCTGATCCACGCCGTAGATCGGGTGTAATACTTTGGTCAGACCTTTCCTTGTGACAAACTCGGCGAGAGCCGGATTGGCGTCACGCTCGATTTCGATCGCCACGATCTTATTAGGCTTGCATAGTTTATAAAAGAAAACCATGCTGCCACCTTTAAAAATGCCAATTTCAAAAATATTTTTTATCTTGAACCGACTTAATAAATCCTGGTAGTATTCAATCATGCGCCGCGATTTGACAAGCACAAACTTTTCGGGGGTTGATTGATGGGTCGCACTGTTTACTACTGTTACATCAAAGGAGACATCGGGGAAGACCAGGGTTTCATCGTCTGCCCATATCCCTCTAGTTAAGCCCTTTCTTTTGCGATCAAATCTGTCAAGTGAATTTTTCATCATTATTCTATATTCTATTTTTTTGTATACTCTTCCACTATTTTTCTTACATGGGACAATGTAAAAAAACTGTATGACTGTTGTATAACCCCATAACTAGTTTATAACATTCATAAATTGAGACCTCCTCGCTATTTGATTCTTAAGGGACTTCAATTAGCTTTATTATTCTTCGTGCGCAATGTTGTCTTTGATGATCTGCTATTAATATAGCCCACCATCCATAATTATTTACTTCTTAAATAAAACATATTTGTGTCTCGATTGAGTTCGTAATTATATCCGAATATTTTTTTGCCTTTCTGTGTATCTTCTATATATCCTGCTCTTTTAAAAAGATCCATCCAAAAACTTCTTGGCATCACACATACATGAGTTTTATCGTCTCTGTCCCAGAGGTTTGGCTGAGGAGTCGTTACGATAATCGTATCAGACAACATACTGATATTTCTTATCGCTTCATGCAGTCTTTCCATTGGTACATGCTCAAGGACTTCAATGCAGATCGCGGCTGAGAACGGCCGCTGGCTACTCAACTTCGTGATAGCTTCAGGTGAACATATGTCGCCATGAAATATTTTATCACGCGCTGTGAGTGGCGCATATTCTATAGCCTCGCGGGAACACTCGATACCCCAAGCATCCACCCCCAATTTCTGAAATGCCTCGATGAGCATTGCTGGACCGCAACCTATATCGACGATCTTTCTGCATCCCGTAATGTTTCGAATTTTAGATGCAAATGGCATGAATGATTGAACTGTTTTGTTCCGATTTCTGATGAAATCACCCTTCGGGTATAGTGGAAAACAGTAATATTCCCAATAAGTATTACCATACCCCTGTGATATATCTATCCGATCCACACCTTGGAAATGCGGTGCTTCAATGAATGCCTGGACATCGGACAAATTATTATTGTAGAAGGGATCGCCTCGAAGGAGTAAATCTTGATATTTTCTGAAAAAGATATTTGCTGCTTCCACATCTTTGCGGAATATAGATGGGTTCTTTTTCTTTGTTGATGCCCCATAATGCGTTATTATGGCATATGGCGTATAAAGAACACTATATCCCATGTCGCGAAACCGCAAACATAAATCTATATCCTGCCAATTAAGATTAAAGAGTTCAGAATCAAAACCACCTATTTTCAAAAAGTCCGCCTTTTTTACCATCATGCACGCACCACTTACTGCCGTAACATCAGAAATGACTTCAGATGAGAACCCGAAAAACATTGAAGTATCATAGTTTGCAAATGGGTCAAAGAAGTATGGCATTCCATCCTTTTTTATGCCGAGAACCATCCTCGTGAACTGAATCCGGCCGTTAGGATATATTAGCTTCGGGCCAACCGCCGCTACATCCCGCTGTTGGCACAACGGAAGCATCTGCTCTATCCATCGCGGAGTCACAATTTCTGTGTCGTCATTCAAAAATACAATATATTCTCCCTGTGCAACAGCAGCAGCCGAATTATTCATTTTGGAAAAAAAACCGTCTTCCTCCTCAACGAGTTTACAGCCGTTCTGCTCACAGAATTTTTGAAGGATGCTAT
>Ga0315555_1002421_pt1 | contig 13105 bp, 12 predicted proteins | sample SalMarSW160380MG_FD_202113 | JGI IMG/M metagenome (GOLD analysis project Ga0315555, IMG submission 202113) | Salt marsh sediment microbial communities from the Plum Island Ecosystem LTER, Massachusetts, United States - Salt Marsh Sediment SW1603-80 ...
CGCCTCTCAGCGAGGTGGTAACCCTCAAGAAGGATATCGACCGGGACATTCTCCGCATCGTCGACATCCTCTCCTCGTAAGCAGCCGCCAGCTCTGTGTTACTTCGCTCATTCTCGGCGTCCATGGATGCGGAAATGGACGCCTCCGAGGACGCGGCTCGACGGACCAAGGAAGGGCCTTCGGCCCGTCCGCCGACCCACGAACCCGCTCAGCAACACAGGACTGTCGGCTTCGAAACCTGGTTGCGCTAGTCAATTCTGTCAGGTAAGCTTAGCGCGTTATGGCGAAGAAGAAACACAAGGTAAGGCTCGAAGCGCTTCGCGGGATGGAGAGCGCGAAGGACAGGCGCGAGGCGCTCGAGACGCTGCTGAGCGCGTTTCCCAATCCCAAGGTCAGGATGCGCAGCCACATGCTCAGATCGTTGTGGAAGGGTCCGACGTTCGATCCGGAGCACACCAGGGTGGCCGTCGCCGACGGGCGGGTGGCGAGCGTGGTGGTGATGGCGCCGCGGATGATGCGGTTCGGCCCGGCGCGGGTGCCGGCGATGACCGTCGGACCGGTCGGGACGCACGCCGAATATCGCAAGCTCGGTCTCGGCGCGGCGGCGATGGACGACTCGTCGAAATACATGAAGGACAACGGATACCTGATTGCCTACCTGCAGGGAATAGGCAACTTCTACCACAAGTACGGCTACTATCCCTACGCGGCTCCCGGCGGAGTCGACGTGAAGCTGGAGAACGCGGAGAGAGAGTCCCTGCCCGGACGGCTGAAGAGGATGACCGGGATGGACATCCCCCGGGTGAGAAAGATCTTCGACAAGGCGACGGCCGGGCGGATATGCGCGGCGGACAGGGATCGGGCGGTATGGACATGGCTGCTCGGTCCGGGGGTGAGGACCTGGATATTCAGCGACCCGATGCTGATCCTGGACGGCCGCGGAAGACTGTGCGGATACATGACGATCAACACGCCGGACGGAAGCTGGGGGATTCGGGAATGCGTCGTAAGGGACGACGAGAGGGCGTTCCGCGTCGCGCTGGGCGCGGCGGCCAGGGAGGCCCGCCGGCGCAAGGCGGACGCGATTTCCCTTCCCCTGATGTGGGACGATCCGATGGCCGTCTTCATCCGGCAATATGTAAGCTGCCGTCACAGCGTGACCGGCAACTCCAACAGCGGATGGATGCTCAAGATAGTGGATTTTCCCGCCCTGATGAAGACGCTCGAGCCGCTCTTCACGGAGCGGTGGGAGAAGGCGCGCTCCGCCGTGCGGAGCGCGCGGTTCACCCTGAAGTGCGAGATGGGGTCCGTCTGCTTCGCCGTCGCGCGCGGGCGGGTGAAGACGGGCGGTCCGGTGCGCGGCACGCGGGTCGTGATTCCGCAGAGATGGCTCACCGGCCTCGTCACCGGATACCACGGCGTGGCCGCGGCCGCCGCGGGAAGGGGATCGAAGATACCGGCGTCCGTCCGGCCGGCGCTCGACATTCTGTTTCCGTTCGGGTGGCCGTATACGTTCCGCGGGGATAACTATTAGAGATGAAGCGCGATGCTCGCGAGCTCATTCTCGACTGATTCCATAAGGAGATGTGATGACTGATCGAATCTGTACGGCCGTTCTGATCGTGTGCGTTCTCACGGGAGGTCTCATGGCGGGGGAGCCGGTGACGGAAATCTTTGTGGCGCCGGGTGGCGATGACGGGAACGCGGGGACGAAGGGCAAGCCGTTCGCGACGCCGGCGCGCGCGCGTGACGCGGCGCGGGCAGCGGTGAAAAAGGGCCCGGTGCGGGTCGTCCTGGGGGGCGGAACGTACCGGCTGGCAGAAACGCTGGTACTCGGCCCGGAGGATTCCGGTACGATGAAACGTTCGGTGACGTGGACCGTGGCGCCGGGAAAGAGGCCGGTGCTGAGCGGTGGGCGGGTGATAAAGGGATGGAAGAAAACCGAGGGGGGCGTCTGGACGACGGAGGTGCCCGGCGTGAAAGACGGCAAATGGAACTTCCGTCAGCTCTACGTCAACGGCGCGCGGCGCACGCGCGCGCGCACGCCGAACAGCGGGTACTTCCGCATCGTGAAGGCGGGACCGGACGGGCGGACCAGCTTCACGTTCAGGAAGGGCGATATGAAGAAGTACGGAAATCCCGGCGACGCCGAGGTCGTATTCATTCACGACTGGTGTACGTCGCGGGTGAACATCGCCGACGTGGATGAGGGAACGTCGGTCGCAACGTTCACCGATCCGATAGGCGGGCTGATGTCCACGTGGTCGAAGATGACTCACTTCGAGAAGAATCCCAGGTACTACGTCGAGAACGCGCGGGAGCTTCTCGACACACCAGGCGAATGGTATCTGGACCGGAAGGCCGGTGTGCTCTCGTACGTGCCGCTGCCCGACGAGGATATGTCGAAGGCGGAAGTGGTGGCGCCGGTCCTCGTGAGACTCCTGGAGATAAGGGGTGGCGAGGGGAAGCCGGTGACAAATCTCACGTTTCAGGGCATCACGTTCGCGCACGCCGGCTGGCTCATCCCCGAGTTCGGGTTCGCCGCGGCACAGGCCGCGTTTTACGAGAAGCGTTCGGAGCGCGGCAAGCCGGGGAAAGGAAGGGTCCGCGTGCCGTGCGCCGTGGAATTCGAGGAGGCGGTCTCCTGCGTCGTTCGGGACTGCCGGTTTCTTCACCTGGGCGGCTGCGGGCTGGGCCTGCGCAAAGGCAGTCACAAGAATCACATCGTCGGATGCGAGCTCCGGGACATTTCGGGGAACGGTGTCATGATCGGAGAGGGAAGCAGCGCCCCCAAGATGACCGTCGTGGAGAACGTCGTCTCGAACAATCTGGTGCATTTCTGCGGGCAGGAGTTCCCCGGCTCGATAGGGGTGTGGGCCGGAATCACCGACGGTACGGTGATAGGCCATAACGAGATAGCCAACCTTCCCTACACCGGCGTGTCCGTGGGCTGGTCGTGGAATACGAACCCGACGCCCTGCCGGCAGAATATCATCGAGCACAATCACATACATCACGTGATGCAGAAGCTGTCGGACGGCGGGGGGATCTACACGCTGGGGCGCCAGCCGGGGACGGTGCTCCGGGGGAACCATATCCACAGCGTACCCGCGAATTCGGGACGCGCCGAAAGCAACGGGATGTTTCTTGACGAGGGGACCTCGGAGATAGTGATCGAAAACAACGTGATACGCGGCGTGACGAAGAGCCCGCTGAGATTTCACAAGGCGACGACGAACACCATTCGAAACAACACACTCGCTCTGTCGCCCGGCTCCCGTCCGTACACGTTCAACGCGTGCAGTAAGGAGACGATGACGTTCGAGAACGACACGGTGATCCCCGCGGCGGGAGAATCATCCGTGAAGATTGTGGATCACGGAAGGGTCGGCTCGGCGCTGGAATGCGACGGAGTCCGCGCCGGGCTGGACGTGCCGCACGACGGATCGCTGGAGCCGGAACAGATGACGCTGGAGGCATGGATCAACATGCCGGCGTACCCGTCCGGGGTGGAGGGGCGGCGATGGATCGCGAATAAGAACGCGAACGAGTGGGAGGAAGGCCACTACGGCCTGGTCATAAATGAGAAAAGGGCCGGTGCGTATCTCAATATCGGCGGAGGACGATGGAACGGATTCGCCGCCTGGGCGAAGGCCGACCACCTGAAGCTGAAGCAGTGGCACCATCTGGCGCTGACGTACGACGGGAAGGACCTGAAGGTGTACGCGGACGGGAAGCTCGCCGGGTCCGAGGCGGTGAACAAGAAGCGGGTGCCGGGCAGGGGCGGTTTTGCGATAGGCAAGAGGCAGGACAATTTTATTCACTTCGAGGGGCTGCTGGACGAGGTGGCCCTCTACCGGAGGGCGCTCTCCGCCGACGAGATACAGAAACGCTTCGAGAAGCCCGGGCCTGCGAAGGACAAGGACCTGGTGCGCCGCTGGGGGTTCGAGGAGAAACCGGGGGGAGGCGGGACGCCGGACTACCTCGGGAAGATCAGAGAAACCGCCGGGCTGGAGCCGGAGTACCGGAAGAAGCTTCTCGAAAAATAGACAGCTGACTATTCTACAGCCGCAGGGCGTAGTATATCTGGCGGGCGTACTCCTTGAAGCCGAAGGTGGGGTAGAATTTCCGGCAGATATCGTTCTGCTCCATCGTCTCTATCTTCGCGACCTCCATCTCCTCCTCGCGGAAATACTGGAGCGCCTTGTCTATCAGGCGTTTGCCGATTCCCGCCTTCCGCCGGTTCCGGTCGACCGCCAGGTTCCGTATGTGGCCGATCCTGGTGGAGCGGTCAACCATGGTGGTGACGTATCCCGCCACCTGCCCGTCGGCCTCGCAGACGAATATGTGATCGGTGTACGCGTCCAGCTCCGCGTTGACGCCCGCGACCTTGCGCTGCTGCCAGTCGGTGCCTCCCGCCAGGCCGAACAGCTTCTCGAGGTTGTTGTCGACGGAGACGCCCTCGAAGCTCTCCGCGGTTATTCGTCTGATCGCGTCCCGGTCGCTTTCGCGGTACCGGCGAATCTTCAAATCGACCATCGAACCCGTCTCCTCCTTGACGTTTCCCGCCGAAGCATTATACACTTGCGGGAATATGACGTATAGACACGCTTCGATTGCCGCCGTATTCATCCTCACGGCCGCTCTCGCCTTCGGGAGCGAGGGCGCACCCGGGTCCCTGGAGATACTGGAGTCCCCTTCCGCCGGGCCCGGGGCGTGGGACCTGACCACGATACGATTCGCCGTCCAGGGGCCGTATTCCGGTCGTATCGAGTTCTTCCAGCACAAGACGATCAAGTACGTGCTGAAGGTGCAGGTGGGCGCCGGCCCCCGGGCGGAATACCAGGTGTCGATCCCTTCCCCGATGGACCAGATACCGTACAAGGTGAAAACGGACACGATGACGGTGGAGACGGACGCCAGACTGATCGAGTACGTGCGCGGCCACACCTCCGGTCCCTCCGGCATCTTCGGAACGGTGGTGCCGAGCGGGTCCATGAAGGTGAAGGCAATACTGATCGCGGTCCTGTACGTGGTGTGCGTTTCGCAGCTGTTTCGCCTGAAGCCGGCCGGGCGTCGGGCGGTCGCCGCGGCGATCGCGACGATAGCGTTCTCCGCGGCCGAGCTGACGCTGGTGCGAAACAGGGTGGAGGAATCGTCGGTGACGCTCTGCGAGGGCAAGGCCGGCCTCGGGTCCTGCTCCTACGAGCTGGTCGGGCTGGGCGCTCCGTGGGGCGGCAGAGGAACGGTGAAGCGGGACAGGGGCGTGCTGTTTCCGGTGTACCCGCGGGACACGGACCTGTGGTCGAGCTCGATCGAGATCGCGCTTGTCGGGGAAGGGTCTTCCGCGGAAGGATTGGAGCTGGAGCGCGGGAAGCGGCGGGTGTTCTGCTGTATCTCGCCCGGAGGGCTGGTGGGCGAGGTGAAGACCGAGGGCGGCGACGTCGTGAACGCCACCGGACTGGACATGCGCGCGTACCTGTTCCGGGGAGGGCGGCTGCTCGACCTGGGCCGGCTGGCGGCCGGCGCGAAGGCGCGTCCGGCGGACGCGGCGCAGGTGTCGAAATCGGATCTCCTGGGCGAGGCGCAGAAGTTCATGCTGCCGGCGGCGACGGCCCTGCTGGACTGGCGGGCCCGGTATCTGGAATCCAGGGAAACGGTGATAGGTCTGGTCCCTCCCGACAGGCTGATCTTCTTCGAGATGTCCGATGCCGGGACTGAATAATCCTCTCGCACTCGCTGGTCTCGCCGTGGTCCCACTCGTCTACTTCCTGTACACCAGAATCCGTTCCGAGCCGGTCCGGGTGTCCAGCGTGCTGATCTGGAAGAAGGTGCGGGGGGACGCGGCGGGCGGGCCGGAGAAGAGAAGGTCACCGGATCTCCGGCTTCTCGCCTATCTGGTCGCGATCTGCGCCGGGGTGACGGCCATGGCGCGGCCGGTGGTGAGGTACACCTCGGACGCCGAGAGAACGGTGGTGATTCTGCTGGACCGTTCCGCGAGCATGGGCGCGAGCCTTGCCGGCGGCGGCTCCCGGTTCGAGAAGGCGAGGGCCGCGGCGCTGAAGGAGCTGGACTGGCTGGGCTCCGGCGATTCGGTCACCGTGCTCACGTCTCCTCCCGGTGCCCGGGCCGTCGCGGTGCCGCCCGCGGACGCGAAGAGAACGATATCCGACATGAAGGTGTCCGTTCTCCCCGGCGACATTGACGAAGACATCCGTTTCGCCGCGTCGGTGCAGAGAGCGTCGCGCGGCTCGACGCTGAGGGTGTACACCGATTCTCTGCCGGGCGCCGTGAAGGGGGTGGGGCCGTTCATGATCAGTTCCGTCGGGGCGCCCGCCGACAACGCGGCGATTGCGAACGCGTTCGTGTCGGAGACCGGGGAGCTGGTCGTCTGGGTCAGGAACTTCGGCAGCCGCAGCCGGGAGGTGGCGGTCACCGTCGATGCGGGCCAGGCGAACACGCTCCGGGGGCGCGGCAGGACGGAGCCCGGAGCGACGCTGCGGATACGCGTCGGGACGATCCCGGAATCGGCCGACAGCGTAAAGGTGACGCTCTCCCCGGAGGACGCGCTTTCCGCCGACAACGGAATAACGATCACGAAGACGGAGGGACCGGCCGTGATACGGGTGTGCGGCAGGCGCGATGCCCGTCTCGAGAAGGCGCTGGCGGCCATTCCCGGGGTGGAGGTGCGTAACGCGTGGGGGGACGTTCCGGAGAAGGGGCCCGCCGTGATTTTCGGAACCGGGTGCACCTCCCTGCCGGCCGGGGACGTCGCGGTAGTCAATCCGCTCGGCAAGGCAGGCCCGATCCTCATAGAGGGACGGAAGGCCGTTGCCGGCGTCTCGGTCGACGCTCCCGGGAATCCTCTCATGGAGTCGGTCCCGGTAAAGGACCTCGACGTGAAGGAGGTGCTGACCGGACGCTTCCCCGCGGAGCTTCGTCCGGTGGTGTCCGCCGGAGGGCTCCCCGTGATCGCGACGATGTCGAACGCGGGCGGCCGCCTGCTGTACGTCGGCTTCGATATCTCTTCCGGGTCGTGGAACACCCGTCAGTCGTTCCCGATCTTCTGGTACAACTTCTTCGGCCGGGCAGCGACGCGCTACCGCGCGGAGGGTATCCTGGCGGCGGGGGAGTCGGACCTGCGAACGAAAGAGGGCGTGATAGAGGGTGGGGAGGAGACTCTCCGGCCGGAGAAGCGAGTTCGGGAAAAGGATCTCTCCGCGCTCTTCGTCCTGATTATGATCGCAGCCACGGCAGGACTGCTCTTTTCAGGACGGAGATGAGAAGGACCTCCGCGAGTATCAGCCCCAGCGTGAAGAGCCCGAGATTGACGATCCTCGTCCTGGTGACGTGCCCCCTGCTTCCATTCAGCGCCAGCGACGCGACGTTGAGGTTCGCTACGATATAGAGAAGCACTATTCCGAGCACGGACGCGTACCCGAGCACCCAGTAGGTGAGCCTGCTGTCCAGCAGGGATAGAAGCGTCACCGTGATAAGGCACGCACCGGCGGCCGCGAGCGCGATGAGATTCGCCTTTCGTCCCCTGGTTTCCTGTGACACCAGCTGGTTGAAGAGCGGTCTGAGTGTCAGCGCCAGGCCGGTCCCCGCCAGCGCCCCGACCGGGACCCGGGCCGCCAGCGGAAGGACGAAGAGCTCCTTCGCCTCGGCCGCCGCGAGGATGACGCCCGTCGCCAGGGCGAGCGCGCCCGGCACCGCCTCCAGGGGACGGTTCAGCACCCATCGTTTCGTTGCGGGGATGAGCTGGAGGGTAATCCAGGTGAACAGGAAGGATGCGTATATGCCGGTGCACCGGGCGCACAGCGGCAGCAGCCTGGACCCCAGCCGGAGCGTCCTCGTAGAGTCTTGATGGCAGACAAACGAAGATATATCATTGAACAGTTGAAACATAGCGAATTCATTCTATACGGGGCGGATGGGGAGCGCAACAGGGCATGATGAGCGGCGGCGTCGAGGTCTCCGGAAGCACGGCGAGGGTCCTCGCCCCCGCCAAGGTCAATCTGTTCATAGAGATCCTCGGCAAACGCCCCGACGGCTACCATGACATTCTCACCGTGATGCAGGCGATAAGCCTGCACGACGTCGTCACGGTCACCCGGCGGGGCACCGGCATCGAGGTGATATGCCGGGGGGGCGGCATTCCTTCGGGTAAGGACAATATCGCATACCGTGTTGCCGAAGCGATGCTCTCCGAGATCCACATGGGCGGGGGAGTGAGGGTGGAAATCGAGAAGCGAATACCGGCCGGGAGCGGGATGGGCGGAGGCAGCAGCGACGCGGCCGCGGTGCTGCGCGGCATGAGCGCGCTGTGGGACGATCCCCTCCCCCCGGAGCGGCTGAGCGAGATTGCCGTCGCTGCGGGGTCGGACGTTCCGTTCTTCCTCCACGGCGGGAGCGCCGTCTGCCGGGGCAGGGGGGAACTGGTCGAGCCGCTGCCCGGCGGACTCGAAATGTGGCTGGTGGTGCTCTGCCCCCCGATATCGGTGTCCACGGCACGTGTGTACCGTGAGAGCGATTTCGGGGGTAAATCCGAGGAAGTGTTGACACGGGTGGAGAGCGGGTGTCATACTATGGTAGAGGGACTTCTGAGGGGAGACTTCAGTGCGGTTACAGGGGCAGTCTTCAACGGTTTCGCGGAAGAGGTATTCCGTCTCTATCCGGGAGTCTCGTGGACATATGACGAGTGTGTAGGGCACTACGGAGCGGCGGCCTTGACGGGCACCGGCTCCGGTTTTTTTTGGCTGTGCAGGAACAGAGGGGAAGCGGAGGTCCTTGCCGGAAGAATTGACGGCAACATGGGAGATATCTTTGTAGTGAAAGCCCTGCAGCGCGGAGGCACGGGAGGCTAACGATGGAGATTACCGACGTCAAGGTGAGATTGGTAGAAGGCACGCGGCAGAAGGTGAAGGCGTTCTGCAGCGTCACGTTCGATGACTGCTTCGTCGTGAAAGACATCAAGGTGATCGAGGGAGAAAAAGGCGAGTTCATCGCCATGCCCAGCCGCAAGCTTTCCGAGAAATGCGGGAGCTGCAGCCGCAAGAACCCGATGGGATCCTCGTACTGCAGCTCGTGCGGGGCGAGGCTTCCCGACAGCCAGAGGGGCGCCGGTCAGGCTTCCCTCTATTCGGACATCGCTCATCCAATCAACGCGGAATGCCGCCGCATGATGCAGGACAGGATCGTGAGCGCCTATCGTGAGGCCATCGAGGTGTCGGCGCCCCTCGCCGAGCTGGCCGACGAGCCGCCCCCTCCGCCTCGGGCGGAGGAGCCGCCGGCGATGGAAGAGCCGCCGCCGCCGTTGGAGGATATGCCCCCCGCCGGCTCCGAAGGGAATGAGCCGGACGCGGAGGAGCCTCCGGCGGAGGAAAAGGAGGGCTCGTTCAGCGACGGGATCTGCTAGCGGTTCCGGTCTCTCTCTCCGTCCCGGTCTCTGAGGGGATCCCTGCTGTCGTGCTTCTCCACTCGGAATATCTTCCGGAGAAATCTCATCGCTTTCTGGATCGGCTGAAGCAGTATATTGACCACCGTGGACGGTCCCGACATCTTCGGGTCGGATATCGGGCCGACCAGCTCGACCGCGTACACCTCCCCGCCGCTCGACTTGATGACCAGGTTGGTGCCGTCGAGCTGGTCCCTGTTGCACACGAACTTTCCGTCGAGGCTGGCGATGTGTCCGCCGATCGCGGTTGAGATGTTGCCGAGGTAGACCTCCAGGTCGCGGACGTCGATCTTCTTTCCCTCGAGCGCGAGGTCGAGGTTGATCGTCTTCCTTATCGGCCCGACCGTTCCCTTCACGCGGAGGGTGCCCCTGCCCTTTTCTCCCTCGAAGGTGGACTCTGACTTCACCTTCACCGCGAAAGGCAGACCCTTGAACAGAGTGAGGTTCTCCGCCTCGATCTCCGCCTTGTCGAACACCAGGCGCGCCCGGTCCGCGTCCACGATGGACACCTTGGCGTTGTGGAATACCGTGTTCTTGATCTCGACAGGAGGAGGCATCGACGCGCCCTTGACATCTTCGCGGGCCTCCACCCAGTTCTGGAACAGCGTGTCGAGGTTCACGCCCTGGTCCTGTATCTCGATGCGCAGGTCGAGGTCCCACAGTTCGACGTGATGTATCTTGCATGTGCCGAAGAGGATAGCCAGCGGGCTCATCTTGATGTTGGCGCGCCCGATTCTGCCGGTGATCGGTTCCTTGTAGTCGGGCGGGGCGGTCAGCGTGATGTCCTCCGCCTGGATGGTTCCCCGGAGAATGCTCACCCGGGACCTCCCGATCTCGAGAGAGGCCTTCAGGCGGGTTCCTATCATGCTGAGGACCCTATGTTTCAGAATCGGCTCGGCGATGAATCGAATCCCTATCAGAAGGGCGGCGAAGCAGAGAAGCGCGATGAAGGCGATCTTCCGAAGGCGCTTCAGGGAAAAGCCGGACGCCGTCGCGACGGGCTCTTCCTCCATTTCATCTTCCACGTCCCCGAGTTCCTCCTCGGACCCCTCCTTTTCTTCCTCCGGCTGCTGCGCGGCGAGTGCTTCCGCGCCCTCGGAGTCTTCCGGCTCGACTGGCCGGTCTTCGGATTCGCCCGTCTCTTCGAAGACCGGCGGCGCCGCCTCGGGGATCGGCTCGTCCATCTCGGCCAGCACCTTCCTGTCCAGTTCCGACGGCTCGGGCACCGCCTGCTTCCTGTGGGCCCGGTGCGAGCTGATGATGATCGTCAGGACAATGACTACGAGCGCGCCGGCGGCCGCGATGACCATGACGCACAGGTTTCCGCGGTCGGTGAGGAATTCTTCCATGGCGGCCCACGGGATGGTCATCATGTCGGCCTGGGCGAGCACGGCGACCGTTGCGGCGGCCAGCACCAGGAGCACGAAGAGAGAGGTGAAAATTTTCCTCAGCACCGGCTACCTCCCGTCGGAGCGCACTCCGCCGGTGAGTTCAAGGAAGTTCGACAGGATCCTGGGGCCTTCCTCGGTCAGGAACGATTCCGGGTGGAACTGCAATCCTTCGATGACGTACTCCTTGTGCCGAATCCCCATCAGCTCGCCCTGGTCGGCCGAGCGCGCGGTGATTTCGAAACAGTCGGGGAGCGTCTTGACGTCCGCGACCAGTGAGTGGTATCGAGCCGCCTCGAACGGGTTTTGCACCCCCCGGTACACCGTCTCCGAGTCGTGTTCGATCATGGACGTCTTCCCGTGCATCAGCCGGTCGGCCCGGATGATCTCCGCCCCGAAACTGTACGCGATGCACTGATGTCCAAGACAGACTCCGAGGATCGGTATCTTCCCGGCGAACGTCTTGATCAGGTCGTTCGCCACGCCTGTCTCCCTGGGGGTGCACGGCCCTGGAGAGATGATGAGGCTGTCCGGCTCTTTCGCGACCGCCTCCTTCACGGTGATCTTGTCGTTCCGGTACACCTCAAGGTCGTACTCGAGCACCCCGATCGCCTGGACCAGGTTGTAGGTGAAGGAGTCGTAGTTGTCTATGACCAGTACCATGGTGTGCTACCTCATGCCGGTCTTGAACGATTCGCGAATGTCGCGCAGCGTGTAGCCCGACCTGTTGAGCCGTTGGATGATCTCTATCTTCTTGATGGTTTCTCTCCCGAATCTGCGGTGACCGCCGCTGGTTTTCTCCTTTTCCTTCACGAGGCCCATCACGATGTACTGCTGGAGCATCTGGCGGGAGATTCCCGTCTTCTCCAGTATGTCCCTGGTCTTCAGGAGCTCCTCTTCGGCGAACGCGCGCTCCCCGCTCGAATTCCCTCCCCGGTTCTTCGTCATTTCAACGCAAGGCCCGAAAAATCACCAGGTTACAATAAAGAACCACCTCGATCGCGCGCATTCTAACGTCTGGAGGGGCCGAAGTGCAAGGATTAACGAGTGCCTTGCGCGGGGAAGGGGGATTCCCTATCATCTCGTCATGGATGATTGCAGGAAAGTCGACAATATGCTGGTGATACGCCTGAGCGCGCTGGGCGACGTGGTGCGGACGTTGCCCGCCGTGGTGTCGCTGTCGGAGGCGTATCCCGAGGCGAAGATCACCTGGGTGACGGAAGGGCTCGGGGCGTCCTTTCTGAGGGGGCACCCGGCGCTCGAGAGGGTGATGGTGTTTCCGAAATCGGTGACCGCGTTAGGGAAAATGGCGTCGTTCGTCAAGGAGCTGCGGAAGGAGGAGTACGACATCGTTGCCGATTTCCACGGCCTGCTGAAGAGCGGGCTGATATGCCGGGCCGCGAGAGCGAAGAGGAAAGTCGGCTACGTCAGGGCCGGAACGAAGGAGCGAAGCCAGTTTGCCTATACGGAGACGGTGTCCGTTCCCGAGGGCAAGCTGTGCCGGTACACCAGGAACATGGCGATGGCCGAGTATCTGGGCGGGAAGGAGCCGAATCCGGCCAACCTGCTCCATGGGCCTGACCCGGTGCCGGAGGAGCTGTTGTCGTTCTTCGAGAACCTGCCGGGGGACGGGCCGGTATTCGCGATCCACCAGGGAACCAAGCCCCGCGCGACTTACAAGAGGTGGCCGGGAGACCGGTATGCCGCGCTGGCCGACGCGCTGGTGAGAAAGCTCGCCGGCAGGGTGATGCTCACCTGGGCGCCGGAGGAGCACGAGCAGGTGAAAGCGATCGCCGCGGCGGCGAAGGAAACGGTTCACCTCGCCCCGCGGACGGAGACGCCGCTGGAGCTGGGTTACCTGCTCTGCCGGAGCGATATGTACATCGGCTCGGACACCGGGGCCGCGCACATCGCCACCATCGCCGGCACCCCGGTGCTTGCGATATTCGGGCCGACGGACCCGGTCGAGAACGAGCCCGGTCCGTACTCCCTTCACGAGATAGTGATGAAGAACACCGACTGCAGTCCGTGCCGGGACATGAGGTGCGGACGGCGCGTGTGCATGGAGGCGGTTGAGGTGGAGGATGTAATGTCGGGCGTCGAGAGGCTGCTTCGCCGGGCAGAGGGGATCTCCTTCGCTCATTCTCGGCGCCCATAGGAGACTGGGCGTCTCCGAGGCAGGGCTCGATCGCGCAAGGAAAGGTCCGCCTGACGGCGGACGCGGCCGAATCCAGAACCCGCTCAGGAGATCCCCCAACCC
>Ga0315555_1002423_pt1 | contig 13099 bp, 12 predicted proteins | sample SalMarSW160380MG_FD_202113 | JGI IMG/M metagenome (GOLD analysis project Ga0315555, IMG submission 202113) | Salt marsh sediment microbial communities from the Plum Island Ecosystem LTER, Massachusetts, United States - Salt Marsh Sediment SW1603-80 ...
ATCTTCTTTATCTGGGCCATGTTCCAACTCACCTTCAACCTCGGCAGCTATCCCATGGCATGGATCGACGCCGGGGTGGGGCTCCTCACCGAATTCGTCGGGGGGCTGATGGGAGAAGGGCTTCTCAGGGGTCTCGTCGTCGACGGGATTATCAGCGGCGTCGGCGGCGTGGCCGTGTTCCTTCCCAATATCTTCATCCTCTTTTTCTGCATCGCCCTCTTTGAGGATACGGGATACATGGCGAGGGCCGCCTTCATCATGGACAAGGTCATGCACACCCTGGGGCTGCACGGCAAATCCTTCATCCCCATGATCATGGGGTTCGGCTGCAATGTGCCGGCCATTATGGCGACACGCGTACTGGAGAGCAGGAGGGACAGGATCCTCAGCATCCTGATCAATCCGCTGATCAGCTGCAGCGGCAAGCTGCCCGTCTACGTGCTCATCGCCGGGGCACTCTTCGGGGCCCGCGCGGGCAACGTCATCTTCTCCATCTATCTCATCGGCATCGCCATGGCCATCCTGATGGGCCAGATCTTTAAACGGACCCTCTTCAGGGGGGAGATCGCACCGTTTGTTTTAGAGCTTCCCCCCTACCGCATGCCGACCCTCAAGGGGACCGTTATCCACATGTGGGAGCGCGGTTCCATCTTTATCAAAAAGATGGGGGGGGTGATCCTCCTCGGGTCTATCATCGTGTGGGCCCTCAGCTCCTTCCCCCAGAGCGTGGACTACTCCAGGGATTACGAAGCACAAAAAAGCCATATCCACGAGGAGTACGCAGCGGTGATCCAAAGGGCAGACGCAGCAAAGGCCGAGGTGCTCGCCGCAAAGATGGATGAGAAGATCGGCGAGATAGAGACCCTCCAAAAAATGGAATTCCAGGAAAGGAGCCTTCTGGGGAGGTTGGGGAAGGTCATCGCCCCGGTCCTGCACCCCGTGGGCTTTGACTGGAGGGCGGGCGTGGCCCTGCTCACCGGCTTTGTCGCGAAGGAGATCGTGGTCAGCACCTTCGGCGTCCTCTATCAGGTTGGCAGAGATGAGGGAGAAAAAAGCGAAGGCCTCCGCGCGGCCATCCAGCATGCCATGACACCGCTGGTCGGATATGCCTTTATGATCTTTGTCTTGGCCTACACCCCCTGTCTGGCCACCGTAGCGGCCATTCGGCGTGAGACAGGGTCCTGGGGGTGGACGGCCTTCTCGGTCGGCTACGGCCTTGCCCTAGCCTGGATCTTGGCCTTTATCATCTACCAGGGAGGAATGCTTCTCGGCTGGGGATAGTGGGAACAGCCCCGATCTCACATGGCTAAACAGCGGAATGAGTACTTCCCCCAGGAAAGTGGACACTATAGACTAACTCTGGAGGTGGTGTCCGATGAGAACGGGGAGGATGAAAAAGCATCGCTATAGTAATGAGTTTAAGATTACAGCAGTGAAGTTGGCGAATTATCCGGACATACAGACGCAGGATGTAGCTGCGGCACTGCATATTCATCCGTTTATGCTGTCTCGGTGGAAGAAGGAATATCGGGAGGGAACATTAAAGGGTACGGGTCATCCCGATTTAAAAGAGATTAATACCATGGAGGAGGCGGTGGCTGAGCACAAGCGTATTATGGAGTTGGAAGCGGCCTTGAAGAAGGCGAGGATAGAAAACGACCTTTTAAAAAAAGCTATCCAATTCAATTTGGAAAAAAGTCGGAGATCTTCGCTTTCATAGATCGGCACAAAGATGAGTATGGTATTGAATTTTTGTGTTATCACTATAGGGTATCACGAAGCGGCTATTACGCCTGGAGGGGGCGCCCGATCAGTGCGCGAGCGAGGGCGAACCAGGATTTACTCTTGCGCATTGTGCGTATTCATCAGCAAAGTCATGAGATCTATGGTAGTCCTCGGGTGTGGGCGGTTTTGCGCAGGCAAGGGGTTATCTGTGGGGAAAACCGGGTGGCGCGGGTGATGCGAGGAGCAGGTTTGCAAGGCCGTGTGGTGAAGGTGACCCGCCGTGCCCCTGGTGTGCATCGGTTTTATGAGAAGAATGCCAATCTCCGTTTGCATCAGCCACTGCCCCGTGCGGTGAACGAGCAGTGGGTTGGGGATGTCACGTATCTGAAAGTCAATGGGCAGGCCTGTTTTATGGCAGTGGTTATGGATGTATATTCTCGTAAGGTGGTTGGATGGGCGCTGGGGCGTGATCGTACTGCACGGTTGACCCGCCGTGCGCTCACACATGCCTTACAGCGACACCAACCAGCGTCTGGGTGTATATTTCACTCGGACCGCGGTGTAGAATACGGCAGCTCTGATTATAGTGCTGAATTGAAACGTCATGGATTTCGAGCCAGTATGAATCGGGCGTATCACAGTCAAGACAATGCCCATATGGAATCCTTTTCCCATTCGATGAAGGCCGAGTGGATACGCGGCAAATCCTTTCAGAGTTTTGAGGATCTGGAATCGTCATTACGGGCATATATACGCTTTTACAATGGTTATCGTTTGCATTCCGGCATTGACTACCATACGCCTGTGGAGTATGAAAGAAAGGCGGCTTGAATACTGTCCATTTTTTCGGGGGAAGATCAATGCATTATGGATGTGACCGGAGCGCTACGGATCGCCCTCATCGGATGCGTTGGGCTGCTCTTTGTCTGGCTCGTGGTAGTCAGGTTGCTCTCAAAGGTGACGAGCGGGGAGCATGTCCTGCCTCGTTTCGGTGGATCGTAGACAATTCCATCCGCCGTTGGTACATGCGTCCGGTCCTTGCTCGCGTCGGCATCCGCCCCGGCGAGAGAGTATTGGAACTAGGACCGGGCCCGGGGGCCTTTACCATAGAGGCGGCGCGCCGTACGGAACCAGGAGGAAAACTCTTGGCTGTGGACATCCAGCCCGCCATGATCGCCGCGGTGAAACGAAAGGTGAGCGACTCGAAGCTGACCAACGTCGAGACCCACATTGCCGATGCCTCACACCTGCCGGTGGGAAAAGAGACCGTCGATCGCGCCTTTTTAGTGACCGTCTTGCCAGAGATCCCGGATCGAAAACGTGCGTTGAAAGAACTCCGACGGGTACTCAAACCGGGGGGAGTGCTCTCAATCACGGAAGAGTTCTTAGACCCCGACTATCCCTTGGCCAGAACAACGATCCGCTGGGCAGAAGAGGCAGGATTTGAGTTGGAAGAACGCTACGGCAACTGGTGGAGCTATACCCTCAATTTTCGCAAGCCGAAATAACAACAATACAGCCGTCACAGCTACAAATACGATCTCACCCCAACAAAATGCCGACGGTAATATCCCTTCGAAAGGGAATCGATCCGTATCTTTTTACCCCATCCTGGTGCATGGATTATGTTATTCTCACCAAGGTAGATACCCACGTGAGATACCTCTCCGCTTCCCGTAGGATCAAAAAAGACGAGGTCACCCTTTGATAATTGATCGCGATCGATCGGCATACCGGCCTCCCATTGTGCCTTTGACGATCTCGGCATGTTGAGGCCGTTGAGCTGATATACCGTCATCGAAAATCCGCTGCAATCAAACCCCTCCGCGGATGATGTGCCGCCCCACCGATAGGGCACACCGAGAAAACTCCTTGCCGTTCTGACGATCTCATTCTTCAGATATGGCTTTCCGGGTCTGGGGTCTTGAGGATAGTCTTCCGGACCGACAATGAAATATTCATTAATAATACCTAAGACATGAAGGTCTTCGGCATGGCTTCGGGCACGCTCTTTTGACGCAAAATTCCCAAACCGAACCTTGTAGAGCCCCGTTCTGTGAACAAAGTAATAGGCATTCAAGCCGCGTTGCAGTAATGTCTCTGATAGCCGAACAGCGTTGGATAGTTTTGAGAACGCCCCAAGCTGGACCGTATAACCCATCGGGGCAAGACCTTCCGGGGGAACAGCAGCCTCAGAGTCGGGACCAACGCGAAACCTTTGTGCGCAACCCATAGTCAACATCAATACAAGAAAACAAACAGCAATGGGTCTCAAAGTGCACGCACTATTTTTTCGCTTCCCCCTCTGAATCATCGTTGCAAACCATTGAGCGTCATCTGACAAGATACCCCTGAGCTATCCCTAGACTGTGATCCGCATGCCTCTCATGATTGAGTGAAAACAAGCAAAGAGCCTATTGAGGTTGACGAGGAAAATCAAAAAGGCCTTCATCGTTAAGGTCGAAATGTTGAGACCGCATTTTTACTCTTAACACGCTCGCGCATGTGCGCTATGGAATGATACTGACAACCACGGTTACTGAAGCTACAGGTTCCAGGTATCCGCAGGACGATCAGCTGGTTGATGAATCTGCACCATGGCTCAATGATGCGGAAAAACTCCCGCCTGACATCTTGAACTGTGCTGAATCATAGTCTTACAGCCCCCCAAGCATCTATTATTCAGAGCATCCTGTATTCAGCTTGTTCCGCTGCGCGCTGAAATCTCTGATCAATTTCTGCACCGCGTGGTCTTCCCGGATTCTGGATGAGAGGACGACGAGCTCATTGCGATAGCTATTACCCTGCCTCAACTCCTCGAGTTCGGCCTTCAGCTTTTGCTTGCGCTCTGTCAACGATCCCGATGTCCCTTGCTTGATCGTGCCCTCCAGCACATCCAGTTCTCTCTCCAGTTGCATGATCTTGGCCTCATCGACAAAGGGCGCGTCGGGGCCCTTGATGGAGAGTGTCAACACCCCCAGATATCTGCCATAGGCGTAGCTGCCAACCACGATGGTCTGCCCCACCTGCAGGGCCCTTCTCAACCCTGTTGGATTGTGCCCGGCCACAGCGATCGTTATCCCTGACACGTGGGAGAGGAGGTCCGTAAGCTCCTGCAAAGGCATGGCTGCAAGGAGAATAATGACATCGGCCTTACCCTGCAATTCCTCTACCATCTCCTTGCCCTTACGCACCGGATCCAGTACCTTCCAGTCCCGGGTTTGGTCTTGTGAAGACGGGTTGGCACTCATGAGGCTGAAAATCCCCCACCGCAGACCCCCTGCGTTCTTGATCACGGAGGGGACTGATACGTGGCGGACGCCCTTGCTGACCACATTGGCGGAAACAAAGGGAAAGGCGGCCTTTTTTTTCATGTGCGCGAAGTCCTTGGCACCCAGCCTGAGGTCATCCTCTCCTATGCCCACGACGTCGCACCCCATGAGATTGAAGGCGTCGACTATCAATTGGGCGTTCAACACGGCCTCTTTTTTCTGGGCAGCGGGCAGGGCGGGCTGTACATTTCTATAATAGAGGAGATCCCCTGCATCCACAATGAGAACGTCCTTCCCATCATTTTTGATTTCCTGTATCACCCCTGCCCTTCTGGCAAGACCGCCAGATCTGGACGACCCTCACCCGGCGGGATAGATCTGGCCGTTGATATTGTTGCTGTAGAGGAGGATGGTGACCTGCGTCTTCTCCGCCAAAGCGGCGGAAATCACGACGCTCAGTAAGAGTACTAAAGTGATAAATATCGTGGTTAATGTTCTCTTCATTGTTCACCCCTCAATGTAAAATGAGCCGTTCTCAATAAATTTTATCGCAATTATGACGCAAAGACAACCTGCACCCTCTCCGGGTGCGTGTATAGGGTAAACCGATCATCACGGGCAAAGCCGATGAGGGTCACCCCCAATTGCTGTGCAATATCAAACCCTTTATCGGTCACGGCGGCCTTGGTGAGAACAATGGGTATCTTCGCCCGAGCGGCCTTCAGGACCATCCCCTCAGGCTGCCGGCCACTGCACGCCAGTATGGTTTCGGCCAGAGGGATGCCGTGAAGGAGGGCGTACCCTACTACCTTGTCCACACTGTTGTGCCGCCCGATGTCTTCGGCGGCCTTGATCAGCTCACCCTCCGAATTAAAGAGCAACGAGATATGAACACCCCCGGACTTTTTCCAGTTTTTAGCCTGTTCGGTAATCTGTCGTGCACACTGCACGATCAAGGCCGGTTCGATCAAGACGTTTGAGGAAATCGGGGTAATTGATGGCCCGTTGCTCCCCCTATAGGCCGAATTCCGCCAGACGGTCTTTGACGGAACAACGTCCTTGCCATCACTGGTCTTGATGAAGACCCGGCACCCCTTTTGACTCACTCCCTCCACCTCATCCGGTTCAACAAGTCCCTCAGTTACGACGTAGCCGACGGCATGGGCCTCAAGGTCTAAGGGGGAGACTACAATGGCATCGATCAGGGCATTATTAATATAGAGCTCGTATGAGTCCTCAGCGGCGACCCAGTCTTCAATCTCCTTCGCCTTTCCATCCTGTACCAGAATGGCAGAGCGTTTCTTAAGCACGCCCAACCACACCTCCCTCGTGTAACGACCATGGACCCCAGGGGGTCGGGGCAGTTCTGCGGTATCCCTTCTCGAAGGCAAGGATGTCGAGGTGCATGGTGACGATGTCCTCGAGATCCAAAGAGGGCTCGTAATCGAGTTTGCGCGAATCCACCGTCTTGATATATCCTCTGCACTGATCGCAGAGATCCACCCGGTAGGCCTCTTCCTCTTCGGCGTAGAGGTAGTGCAGTGAGTCCAAGTCCTTGTTGTGGCACGAGGGACAGGCTATGCGCTCCCAGCGCCACTGACAACTGCAAAACGAGCACTGCAGATACCTCTTCCCCTCCTCATCCCTCAACTGGGCTATCTGGGGGGCAGATCCACAGAGGGGACACTGCCCCTGCAGCCACTCTTCCAGGTTGAGAGCACCCCGCAGCTGCTCCATCTGGGCTATTACAGAAGGTCTGACACTGGCCCGGACCAAGAAGGCGAGAATGCCCGTATCTAAACCGCATTGCTCAGCCTCTTGAGCGAGATACATTTCATCGTAGTGCTTACTGAATATATCTCTCAGATCCAGCTCGCCCGCCTCTGCCGACTTTGAGATTCTCGGAATTGCATCACCCATCTTCGTGGTTGCGCCCTGTCCGATCAAGCTCAGGGTATAAAAGAGTTTTTGCGCTGCCTCAAGGTCTATTGCGAATCCCTTTCTCCCCAGCAGAGGAAGGCCTTCCCCCAAACGTGACTTCACGAGTTTCTTATCCACCTTGGGCACGGTGATCTGTACCTGACGGAGCATTTTCACCTGTTCCTCAAGAATCAAGGCGTAGAGATCGAGGATCTCCCGATAGTGCGGCCTCTCTTTTTGAAACCGTGCAATCCGCTCTCTGATCCGATCAAGCAACTCCGCCATATGAACAATCCTCTCCCTATTTATCTATACTATACCATTCACCTGAAGAAAGAAAGGGCTTGTCCTGAAAGGGAACCTCTCAAGACAAGCCCATCCATTTATAGTGCATGAAGGGAAAAACTATCCCTTCAATCCTGACAGACGCACCAGGGGGCTGATGAGCTTCTTCATAGCCACCAAGCGTGTAATACCCAAAGGACCGTTCGCCTTGGCGAACTCATAGTACTTCTCGGAGTCATCGATGACCAGAAAGATGGTGCGGATATCCTCAGCATTGAGAAGTTGGGCCTTCGGGTATTGGGCCTTCAGCTCCTTCAGCCGCTTATTGCCCAGGGCCAGCATCTGGCTCCGATCGCCAAAATTCATGGTCCCTGTGGGACAGGTCTTGACGCAGGCAGGTAACAGCCCGTTGGAGACACGGTCAATGCACATGGTGCATTTAGCAATAGCCATCTGCTTGGGATCATATCTCGGGATGTTAAAGGGACAGGCATCCCTGATCTCCTCGAAGTCCTCCGCTTTTACCTTTACCTTCTGATTAAAGAGCACCGCGCCGGTCGCCGCATCTTGTGTGATAGCCTTCTTGTACCCGAGGGCCTCGGCGATCTCTTTACACGGAGGCTCTATACAGTGGCGGCACTGATCGGGGAAGAAGTACCACCGGAGCTCCCCATCCGAGACCACCTCAGAGAAGCGAACGAGCTTATAGGTCTCAAAGGAGAGATCCGCAGGGTTCTGGTGACTTCCCCAGTTCTTGGTCTCGGTAGCGGGGTTCTGGTTCCATTCTTTGCACGCTACCTGACAGCCACGACAAGCGGTGCACCGGGTAGTATCGATAAAGAACGTTTTATCAGCCATAGGATCTCCTCCTTTATGCCTTGCGCACGTTCACCATGAACGCCTTGGTCTCAGGTATTTTTGTGTTGGGGTCGCCCACCGACGGGGTCAACAGGTTAGAGGAGTCACCACCATCTTTGGGGTACACCCAGCCGTAGCACCACGGTAACCCGACTTCATGGACGGTCTGCCCCATAACAGTGAGGGGTCTAAACCGCTTGGTAACCATGGCCACCGCGGTCACCCTGCCGCGACCAGACTCCACGATAACGTTGTCACCATTCTTGATGCCCCTCAGTTTTGCCAACTCCTCACTCATCTCGCAGAACTGCTGGGGCTGTGCCTCGAGCAACCACGGCTGCCATCTCGTGGCCACACCGCTCTGCCAGTGTTCGGTGACCCGATAGGTGGTGCCCACAAAGGGGTACCGCGGATCGCAGGTGAAGCGTTTGTCCATCTCGGTCTCAAATTGCTTCACCGTCGGGTTGATGAATTGAGAGCTCATCAGGTTCCGCTCCACCGGACACTCCAATGGTTCATAGTGCTCGGGGAAGGGTCCATCAGGACGACCCGGGCCGAAGATGTGGGCATACCCCTCTTCCTTCATGATGAAGGGGTACTTGGAATTGGGGTTACGAGTCCCATCGGGATTGGCCATAGGTGGCCACCCACCGTCAGGCACATCACCCACCCACTTTTCGCCTGTCCAGCTGATTACCGGATGCTTCGTATCCCACGGTTGACCCTTGAGGTCTACCGAGGCCCGGTTGTAGATGATCCGGCGGTTCACCGGCCAGCACCATGACCACTCGAGGTAGAGCCCGATGCCGGAGGTATCTTTCAGGCCCCTGCGGGCGGCCATGTTCCCCTTCTCGGTGTAAGAATTGCAGTAGAGCCAGTTGCCCGAAGAGGTGGAGCCGTCTGCCTGCAGGAAGGCGAATGAGGGAACGAGGGTCCCTTTCTTATAGGTTGTATCCTTGATGGTGACGTCCTTCAAGAAATAGCCGTTGATCTCTTTTGCTACCTTATGTGCGTCGAATTTGCCCCTGGTTGTGTAGTCCCATTTGAGGTTGATGATCGGCTCGGGCAAGACTCCGCCCTCTTTTCGGTAGAGCTCTTGTATCTTTGCGAAGAGCTCGACGATCATATCACCGTCAGGGAGGGCCTTCCCCGGCGGTTTGGCAGCTGCATAGCGCCACTGCATCCAGCGGCCGGAGTTCGTAATCGAGCCCTCCTTCTCTGCCGACACTGCGCAGGGAAGGAAGAAGACCTCGGTCTGGACCTTTTTGGGATCCATCCCCGGCCCCTTCCAGAAGGAAGCGGTTTCGTTATCAAACATATTGACGTTCACCAGCCATTTCAGCTTGGTCAACGCCTGCCTCGTCTTGTTGGCATTGGCACCGGAGCAGGCTGGATTTTGTCCCCACGCGAAGAACCCGGTGAACTTCCCCTTATACATCTCATCAAAGAGGGTCAACCAAGAATAGTCGACCCCATTTTCCACCTTGGGAAGCCACTGGTAGCCAAATTCATTGGTTGGCGTAGCCGCATCCCCAAACATGGAGTTAAGGAAGCTCACCATATACTTCGGCTCATTCTGCCACCAGTTGGCGCTCAAGGGATCATTGCTCTTGGGTCTTCTCTTGAGATAGTCATCGAGTACAAGCCATGAGGTACTTGGAGTGGCCATGTAGCCAGGTATAATATGCCAGAGTAGGCAGTGATCGGTCGAGCCCTGCACGTTGGACTCACCCCTGAGGGCATTGACACCGCCTCCGGCCATCCCCATGTTGCCCAACAGGAGCTGAATCATGGCCATGGATCTGATGTTCTGGACGCCAACGGTATGCTGGGTCCAACCCATGGCATACATAATCGTACCGGCCTTGCCTTTCCTGCCCGTGGCCGCATAGGTCCTGTATATCTTTTTGAGCGAGGACTGGGGCGTGCCGGTTATGGCCGAGACCTTGTCGAGGGTGTAGCGGGAGTAGTGTCTCTTGAGCTGTTGGAAGACGCTCCGTGGGTGTTTGAGGCTCCGATCCCGCTTGGGGATACCCTTACTATCCATCTCAAAGGCCCAGTAGCTCTTGTCGTAGCTGTTGGTTTTACGATTGTAGCCCGAAAAGAGACCGTCGTTGAAGCCATATTTATTGCTCAGGATGAATGAGGCGTTGGTGTACTCGGCCACGTATTCCCGAAAGTAGAGATTGTTGTCGAGGATGTACTTCATCATCCCACCCAGAAAGGCGATGTCGGTGCCGGAACGGATGGGTGCATAGATATCGGCCTTGGAAGAGGTGCGGGTAAACCGGGGATCAACGCTGATGAGGGTGGCCCCTTGTTCCATGGCCTTAGTCACCCACTTAAAGGATATAGGGTGGTTCTCGGCGGCGTTGCTCCCCATAATCAGGATGCAGTCACTGTTGCCGATATCGATCCAGTGGTTGGTCATGGCGCCACGTCCGAACGACTCTGCCAGAGCCGCTACCGTAGCGCTGTGTCAGATACGTGCCTGGTGCTCGATATAGACGAGCCCCAGGGCCCTCATCATGGCTTGCAGGGTCCAGCACTCCTCGTTGTCCAAGGCGGCGGACCCTATGTGGGCGATGTTCTCAGTCCTGTTCACCACCTGACCCTTGGCATTAGTCTTGACGAACCCCTCATCCCTGGCTTCCTTGACCCGTTTGGCGATCTCGGTTAAGGCCCAGTCCCAGGAAACAGGCTTCCAACCGTCGCTGCCCGGGGCGCGGTACAAGGGCGTCGTGATTCTGCTGTCGTTATTCACCCATTGGTAGAGGGCAGCCCCCTTGGCGCAGAGAGAACCCTGATTGATGGGGTGGTCAGGATCCCCCTCAGTGTTGACTACCTTTCCTCCCTTAGAGTGGCAAATGATCCCACAACCAACCGCACAGTAAGGGCAGATGGTTGTGGTCTCCTTCGCCCCTTTGATGCGTAGTTTGGAGGCGTAGGCAGACACGGGGGACAGATCAAACCCCAGCTGACTGAATACCAAGCCTGTCGCCGTTGCTCCTGAGATCTTTATGAAGTCTCGTCGCGTTACCTTCATCTAATGTCTTCCTCCCCTCTTCGGATTTTTGATTGAGAGCAAAAACGTCAAATCTTCACCTCCTTACTGAAAAAAAAGGAAGAGGCCACCTCCATCCTACACCTCTCCCGCTTGTTCAAACGCTTAATAAAAATATTCCTATCTCCCCTCGTTTTGTCATTTATCACAAGTCCCTCGTTTTGTCAATCCTTGGCTTAAAAAGAACACCCTTTACTTTATTTTCTTGGTTTTGCTTTAATTTTCTTCGGTTTACTTTACTTTTATTTGTTTTTATTAGTTTGTTTTGGTTTATTCTAGTTTGTTTTGGTTTGTTTTTTCAAATATTATTAGGGATCACTCGGCCACTGCGAGGATCGCATCTTCTAGCTCTGGGGCTATTTCCATCCGCCAATCGATCTCCTTTTGGTCTAATCCCGAAGATCATCCCCTATTTGCGAGGCCATATCCAGGGCGTTCAAGAGGCCCTCTCCTTGGGCCATCTCTAAACCCTGGGTGGCGTACTTCGTGCGGGGAAAAGAAGGTCACGCCTCTGGGAGTCAGGGGGAGAAGACACGGTGAAGAGGTAACGTTGCTTTTGCCTTAATTGTCGGGAAAAGTAATCTCTAATAGATAAGCACCCGGGTCATATACATCGGCACGATCGTTCTTCTCTGAGCTGCATAAACGCATGTTCGCGCCGCCTCATTACAACAGACAAGCGGGGACGGCGTAGCCAGTCGTAAAGAGAAAATAACATAGATGAAAAGCGACGGCGGGGAGAAAGGTCGAGCTGAGTTACCCCTCAGTTCGACCAATGCAGACGACGGAAGAACAACACGGCGAGATACGCAAGAAAAGTTATAGGGAGATTAAAGAGTTGGAACCGCTACTGATACTGACGGTTGCATCTATCTTTTTTCGAGGTGATGTCCTGTTTCTTCCCTAAACTGATCTCCACTTGCTCTTTTATCATCTGAATGATCTTTGGGAGCTTTGCCTCGATCTGAGGTGACAGCTCCATCCCCATCTCAAGGCATACGGGTTCTATCCCGATGATCGTGGTGTGGGGGATAGATCCGATGAGACCCGAAAGGTTGATTACCTCGAGGATGGAGATTTGGTGAACCGAGGTCTTAAAGAGATCCGGGTAGGGAGGGCAGTCGTCAATGTCAAATCGGTAAATTGACCCCGGCTGCCCTCCCCCCTTAACGGCATCAATGAGAATCAGACGGTCGGCCTGTGTAATGAAGTTAACCAGGCCAAACCCATCGGTACCTCCTTCTACGACCTGCACCTCAGGAGGCAAATCCATCTTCATCATCCGCTGGGCAATGTGGACTCCTACTCCCTCATCACTGAGGAGGAGGTTCCCGACCCCCAGAATCAAGATGTGCTTATATGGACTTCGTAAGGGCTTCCTCCTTTTTTCAATCACTCGACTATGAACTTCCGTATCTCATTCGTCCGCGGATCGATGAGGTGAACGGCACACGCCAGACACGGATCAAAGGAACGGATCACCCGCACCACATTGATGGGATTTTCGGGGTCGGGCACCGGCACGCCGATGAGTGACTCCTCATACTGCCCCCGTACCCCTCGTTCGTCTCGGGGCGAAGCGTTCCATGTCGAGGGGACAACCGCCTGGTAGCCGGCGATCTTGTGATCTTTGATCCTGATCCAGTGGCCCAAGGCCCCCCGGGGGGCCTCAAAAAATCCAACCCCCTCACCAGTTGCAGGCGGATCCCAGTGGGCCGTGTCGTGGATCTTAAACCCTCGTTTGGTCATGGCCGTTGTCAGCTCATCGCACCATCCGTACATCGCGTCGACGACCTTCTTCGTCTCGACCGCCCTGGCCGCATGCCTGGCCACGGCCCCGGGTTTTACCCCCTGCTTCTTTACCAATCCGAGGATCGTCGGGTCCTGATCCACCAACGCCCTGGCCAGAGGACCGACCTCCATGGGGACATTACCATAGCGGGGTGATTTCACAAAGGAATAGGCATCCGAACGC
>Ga0315555_1002429_pt1 | contig 13072 bp, 9 predicted proteins | sample SalMarSW160380MG_FD_202113 | JGI IMG/M metagenome (GOLD analysis project Ga0315555, IMG submission 202113) | Salt marsh sediment microbial communities from the Plum Island Ecosystem LTER, Massachusetts, United States - Salt Marsh Sediment SW1603-80 ...
AGAAAAATGGATGGGATAAAAAGTGACAGAGTCCAAATCAATATTACTCGAGCGTAAAGGAGAAAAAGATGGATTTGCTATGAGATTTGGACAGGAGATACCAGATGGATCCTTAATACTCATAGAAGGAAAAGAAGGAACTGGAAAAAGCATTTTTTGTCAAAGATTTTGTTATAGTTTATTAAAAAATGGTAGTACATGCTCATATGTTTCCACACAGTACACTGTAAAAAAGTTCCTACGACAAACAGCATCAGTAGGATATGATACAAGAAAATATTTGATGTCTGGTAAACTTTTTTTTATATCAACTGAGGTTACACTAGCTGAGACAAAACCAAAAAGTACATTTCTGGAAGGCCTCATCACTTGTAAAAAGCTATTTGAGCCTGAAATAATATTCATAGACTCCTTATCCACCTTATTAAACGAAAGTCTCAACAAAGATAACTTAATTGATCTCACCAGTTTTTTAAATAGATTATTAGGCTCAGGGAAAATAATATTTATAACAGCTAACCCTAATGAATGGGCAAAGGAGCTACACAGCGCTTTTCAAATGTTAGCAAACATTCATTTTAAAGTTACACGAGAGGCTATGCCTGGAATTGGAATTGTTCATAATGTATACATAGAAAAATTCAACGGCGCACGTCATAAATATGAAAATATGACTACTTTTTCTGTAAGACCAGGTACTGGACTGGCAATTGAAACAAGTGGAATAGCATTCTAAGGGGGACAAACTAAATAGATGGCAAAGTTAGAAAAGGATGAAGAAGAAAAATTGATACAAGAAAATCCTCATCTAAAAAAGTATCTTGAAAGTATATCTAATGAAATGGAAAGACCAGTTTTTTACAGTAAAATACCAGGTGAAATTAAATACGAAAAGTACCCGAATATCATCTATGTTACAAAAGGAGTAATTTTTATACATGTTTACAAAACTAAAGATTCAGACACAATTCAATATCATGCAATAGCACCAACTCTTACCGATGAAGAAAAAGAGAAAAAGGATAAGATTCTAGAGACCATGTATGAAAGAGCAACTTTTTATAAGTCATTTATCAAAACACAAGATGAGCTTAGAAAAGCCATAAAAGACGTAATTGATAATATCACTATTGTTGATGAAAAATCAGAGGAAAAATTAGGGAAAATTAGGGGTAGGAAGATAAGAGTAACCTCCGTTGAGAAAATGAATATCCTTTATGATGTTACTAAGGATATCGTCGGTGGTGGACCCCTTGAGCCTTTTATGAGAGACCCATATATAGAAGATATACATATTATCGCAGGTGAGAATGTACATCTGATCCATAAGATCTTTGAGATGGTTAGAACAAATATTTTTATTGATAAAAAAGAGGCGGATACTTTTTCACAGGAATTTGCTGAGAAAATTGGTAGCCCTGTTAGTGAAGGGCAACCCATAGCAGATGGAGTTATGCCCGATGGAAGTAGAGTTAACATAATACATAGTAAAGATGTGAGCCTTAAAGGGCCTTCCATGACAGTTCGAAAATTTAGTGAAACCCCAATTAGTATTACACAACTTATCAGCTGGGGTACTTTTAATGCAGGTATAGCAGCATATTTATGGCTTTGTCTGCAATATGGACGTAGTATTTTTGTCTGTGGTGAAACAGCCTCCGGGAAGACGACAACGGCAAATGCCATATTTGTTTTTATACCACCTGAAAAAAAGATTTATTCCGTGGAGAACACACCTGAAATCAAAGTCCCTCATGCTGTTTGGCAACAGCTTATTACTAGGACAACGGGTCCTAAAGAGGGACATATTGATGAAGGAGAGCTTCTAAAAGCAGGTCTTAGATCCAGACCAGACTATATTATTCCTGGTGAGACTAGGGGTGTTGAAGGACGTGTAGTTTTTCAGGCTATACAAACTGGTCATCCTGTTGTCACAACGTTCCATGCAGGATCGGTAACAAAGGTTATTCAACGTTTCACAGGGCATCCAATAAATGTTCCTAAAACATTCATGGATAATCTTGACGTTGTTTTAATTCAGATGGCTGTGGAACGAAGAGGGACAAAAATTCGAAGAGTTTTATCTGTGGAGGAGATTGAAGGCTATAATAAGGTAGCTGATGGTATAATGTCCAGAAGGGCATTTGAATGGAACGCTGTCGATGACACGCATCAGTTCAAGGCAAATAGAAATAGTTATATTTTAGAAAAAAGGATAGCTCCTTTAGCAGGTTATGAGGATCCAATGTATATTTATGATGAATATGAACGTCGTAGGCATATATTGGAGAGGATGGTGGAGGAAAAAATATTTGATTATTACGAGGTAGTTCAGTTTATTTGGACGTTTTATCGGGAAGGCGAAAGAGGTCTTCCAATATCAATATAAAAATAAGATTTCAAGGATGGGGAGATTAAGGAGAAAGATATGACGGAAATGAATGATGAAGAAAAAGAGCAACTTCTTAAAAAACATCCTCATCTAAAAAAGTATCTTGACAGAATAGCTGAAGAAATGGATGAGCCTATTTTTTATTTAACTCTTCCATATGAAGTTAGGGAACAAAGTTATCCAAATTTAATATACGCTGCAAAAGGTTCTGTTTTCATTCATGTATACAAAACAAGAGATATGGACCAACCAGAATATTATGCTATAGAACCGGAATTAAATGAAGCAGAACAAAAAAAACACGATCAGTTATTAAAAATAATTGTAAAAAAAGCACCTGAAAAAAAAAGTATCGTATCAGACGAGGAGCTAAAAGAAATGCTCAGTGAGTTCATTGATGAACTCATTGTAGTTGATGAAAAAGCAGTCGACTTCAAAGAAGAAAAAGGAGCATCAGGGGGCATCGGGAAGCGAGAAAAAATCAGAGCCACTTCTCTTCAAAAAGACAACATTGAATATTTTATAATTAAAAACCTGATTGGTGGTGGAGCAATTGAATGTTTCATGAGAGATCCTTATCTGGAGGATATCCATGTAATAGCTGGCGAAAAAATTCATTTAACCCATAAAGTTTTTGGAATGATTAAAACAAATGTAGAGATAAATAGAGACAAGGCATCTAATTTCTCAAGGCAACTAAGTGAAAAAATGGGTACGCCCGTTAGTGAAGGACAGCCAATTGTCGACGGAGTTCTACCTGATGGGAGTAGGGGTAACGTAATTTATAGTGATTCAATAAGTCTTAGAGGGCCTAGTATGACTATTCGAAAATTCACTGAAACCCCGATTAGTGTAACACAATTAATTAAGTGGGGTACTTTAAGCTCTAGTATAAGCGCATATTTATGGCTTAGTTTACAGTACGGCCGTAGTTTTTTTATTTGCGGTGGAACAGCATGTGGTAAAACAACAACTATGAATGCTATAATCCCATTTATTCCCCCTAATAAGAAGATTTATACTGCTGAGAGTACACCTGAGATGCAAGTTCCTCATAAAGTTTGGCAACAATTACTTACAAAAACAACCGGACCTGAGGAGGGACAAGTTGATCTTTTTGACCTCCTTAAAGCATCGTTAAGATCAAGGCCAGACTACATTATTCCTGGTGAGGTACGAGGAGCTGAAGGTAACATCGTATTCCAGGCTATGCAAACAGGGCACCCTTGTATGACAACGTTCCATGCAGGGTCTCTCACAAAGGTTATTCAACGTTTCACAGGGGACCCAATAAATGTGCCTAAAACATTCATGGACAACCTAGATTTTGTAATTATTCAGTTAGCTATTGATCGTGATGGAAAATTAGCTAGAAGAGTTATTTCATTAGATGAAATAGAGGGATACAATAGAGCAGTAGATGGGATAATGGCTAGAAACGCTTTTGACTGGGATCCAATCAAAGATGAACATCATTTCACTGCAAACAGAAATAGCTTCATCTTAGAAGAAAAAATAGCTAAAAACGCGGGATACAAAGATACATCAGAGATATATGATGAATATGAACGGAGAAAACACATTCTTGATAGAATGGTAGAGGAAGATATCATGGATTATTACGAAGTTGTACAATTTATATGGGGATTTTACAAAGAAGGAGAGAAAGGAATACCAATATATCTATAGGTATCAAAAAATGGCAAAAGAAAAAAAGAAAAAAATCAAGAAAGAAAAAAAAGAGAAAGAGGTAGAAAAAAGAGAATTTACTAAAGAATTTAAAATAGCTTATAGAAATCTAGAGAACCCTAAGAAATTTTACATAACAGTTCTACTACCCGCGGTTGTAATAGGATTATTGGTTTTTTTCTTACCCTACATCCTTGACATGTTTATCGCATTACCACCAGATATAAATCCTATAACCTTTGGCGTTGGTGGCTCTGTTCCAATTTTCCTAGGTGTTTTATATCCATATATAACATGGAAAAACAAAGAGAACGATATTAACAGCAAGATGCATTTTTTTATAACACATTTACGGGTTTTAGCAATATCTGATCTCTCCCTAAGAGATATCATAACTGTGCTAGGTGGAAAAAAAGTATACGGAGCTCTAGGGAATGAGCTAAAAAGAACTAGTGTTTTATCTGCTCAGTGGCGTATGCCTCTTTCTAAAACATTTAGATTTATATCGGCTCGAACACCTAGTAAGATTTTCAAAGATTTTTTAGATCGTTTCTCTCAAAGCCTTGATAGTGGTGTAGAACACAGAGATTTTATTGAAACAGAACAGGAGGCTGTTCTCCAGGAGTATAAAACTGCATATGAGGCAAGCAATGAAAACATCGTTATCTTGAACGAAGTCTATGTTAGCATGCTTATTGCTATAATTTTCGTCATGTCTATGGGCATTGTATTACCAATTATTATGGGTACGGAGAGTATGAATACTTTTATCTATCTATCCTCTTTCATGTTGATTGTTTCCGAGGGGCTTCTTCTTTATCTTCTGAAAGCTATGGTGCCTGTAGATGATATATGGCATCTTACTGGGGAAAAAGGTAAAGCAGAAGAAAAATTAAATAGAATTTTTAAAGCATCTATTCTAACATCTATACTTCTTGGATCTATTTTGTATTATGCCAAATATAGAATTTCAGTGAGTTTTATTGAAAGTATGCCTCTTGAAATAATAATTGCAATAACGCTTACTCCTTTAATGTATGTTGGAATATTGACTTTTATTGAAGAACAAAATATTTCAAGGAAGGAAACAAATTTCTTAGGTTTTTTACCAGCTCTTGGATCAATTTCTGCGATGAGAGGAGGAAAAATAACTGATTCAGTTTATTACCTCAGTGAAAAAGATTATGGAATTCTAACAAAACATGTCAAAGACTTGTATAGGCGTCTTAGGACGAGGATAAATGATAATGATGCCTGGGAATGGTTCGGAGTTGATACTGGTAGTAACTATGTTCAAAGATCAAGTGAAATGTTTCGTGAGGCTACCTATGCTGCTGCTAATCCTCGTAAGGTTTCAACGATGATAGCTGAGAATATGCGGAAAATCCGTGATCTTAGAATTAAAAAACTTACTATTGTTAATACCTCTATTGCTCTTTTTGGAGGTATCACTTTTGGCATATCGTTTGCGATATATATTTCGCTTGTAATAGGTAGACATCTGAATGAAATAGTTCATGAAACAGGTGATCCTTTTACAGGTGTCGAAGGAATGAGCGATATAGGTGGGAATTTACTTAGTACAGTACCACCCGCGGTGTACAATAATAACTTTATTATAATCTTCTTTGTCTTAGTATTACATTGTTTTATGCTAGCTTTAACACTTAGAACAATAAGAGGTAGCCACAGATACATAGTGCTTCTTTATTTTGTACCATTTGTATGGACTGTAGCTCTAACTAGTATTGTAGTTCAGATTTTCATAGGCAATATGTTAACTGGTTAACAGATAATATGAAAAAGTATTAAAAAAGGGTCAACTATAGACGTTTTGGAGAGATTCAAAAAAATTCAGGTTTAAATTTAGTTTAGGATACAGAGGATGACTTGATGAAAAAAATTGGTATCTTAACTGGTGGCGGGGATTGCCCTGGGTTAAACGCGGTGATACGTGCTATCGTAAAAAAATCTATTCATTATAACTGGGAGATAATAGGGATTAAAAATGGATGGGACGGCCTGATAAACGGGGAGATGGAGCTTCTAACAGATTACTCAGTCTCAGGTATCCTGCCAAAGGGTGGAACAATTATTGGTACCTCTCGAACGAATCCATTTAAAAACGAGGAAGAAGTAAATAAAATAGTTGAAAATATTAAGAAATTTGGACTTGATGCCATCATTGCAATAGGTGGAAATGATACCTTAAGTGTAGCAGCTAAGTTTCATAAGATGAATATTCCTATGATTGGTGTTCCAAAAACTATAGATAATGATCTATCTGGAACTGATTACTCTTTTGGTTTTGACACTGCAGTTTCTATTGTAACTCAGGCTATTGATAGATTACATACAACTGCTGAGTCACATCATCGAGTTATGGTTGTTGAAGTCATGGGGCGAAATACTGGATGGATTGCAACTATGGCAGGCATAGCTGGTGGAGCAGATGAAATATTAATACCTGAGGAGCCTTTTGACATAGAAGAGGTATGTAGAAACCTGAGAGGGAGATATGATCGTGGTAAAAAATTTAGTATAATAGCTATAGCAGAAGGTGCCCATCCAAAAAATAGTAATCCATCTTTTACCCAATCATATGAAAAAGATGAATTTGGTAACATAAGACTGGGTGGGATTAGTCATTATCTTGCTAAGGAAATTGAAAAACGAATGGACGTAGAAACAAGAGTCACAGTCTTAGGGCATGTACAAAGAGGAGGAATACCTACAGCTCATGACCGTGTTTTAGCGACAAGATTTGGCGTAGCAACTGTAGAGGCCATAAAAAACGATGAATATGGAAAGATGGTTGCTTTACAGGGGGATAAAATTGTACTTGTTGACATCGAAGAGGCATCTACTAAAACAAAAAAAGTTGACGAAGAACTTTATGAAATAGGGAAGATTTTTTTTGGAAGATAAAAAACAAACTACTAGTTTAAAAACTTATTTTTCGGAAGTTAAACTTCCGATTTGGTCTTTTTCTTTTTAGACATGGAGATAATTCGTATCTTCACAGACCGTTGGAGAAATATTAGAGCAACATCTATCATTATTGTGTTTTTGTAGAGGAGAATTAATGTAAATTATCATGTAAACTTTATTAATCGTTAGATATTACGTGAACGTAGGTTGTAGAGAGGAAAAATATGATTAAAAAAATTACAATTATAAGTATTGTAGTATTTTTCGTATGGGTAACTGTTGCGCCTGTTGTAATCGGTGAAAATGGAACGACATATTATGTTGATGCAACAAATGGTAATGACAGCAATAATGGTTTGTCTTTGTCGAATGCCTGGAAAACGATTGCAAAGGTTAGAACAGTAAGTTTTAATCCTGGTGATTCAATTTTATTCAAGAGGGGCGAAGTATGGAGAGAACATCTTATGATTTCTAGTTTAGGGACTTCTGAGGCCCCTATAACTTTTGGTGCTTATGGGATGGGGGAGAAGCCATTGATTCTTGGTTCTGTAGAAAGAAACGACGTAAATGATTGGGTGAATGAAGGAGGCAATATTTGGTCCACTGTTGACTTAAAAGATGGAAATGAGTTGCTAAATAATCCAAGTTTTGATGAAAATACTGATGGATGGGTGTTTTCAGTGGGTGGCAATGCAGATGCAAGCTTATCCCGTGATACAGAAACTTATGATAGCTCACCTGCTAGTGTAAGAATAGACTGTGTTAACAATGCTCTAGGAGACGGACAATCCTGGCTGTACGTTTATTCCGCGGGGATACACATAGTGGAGGGTGAATGGCATGTGTTTTCATTTAAAGCAAAAGCTTCCTCCCAATTCGATGTTTATACCATTAATTTACTAAAAAGTGGTAATCCTGATGACTATTATTCCATCAAATCGTTTCCAATAGATTATTTCCCGGTTACCACAGAATGGAAAACGTTTAATGTGTATTTCTTAGCAGATACGACAGCAAATGATGGACAGATTCTTCTGGACTTACAAACTCTACCTAATGGGGAGTCCATATATATTGATACTTTATCTTTTCAGAAATCTGATAAGGCTCCATTGATTGCCGATGTTGGGAGCATTATACTTGATAATGAAGAATCTGTTGGCGTAAAAGTTCAGCATAAAGGGGATCTTGATACTCAGGGTGAATTCTGGTTTGATTCCTCCGCAGGACAATTGAAAATGTATTCTGCCGGCAACCCAGCCAATGTTTATTCTGATATTGAATGCGCGCTAGGAACTTTTCTTTATAAAGATAAAGATATTTGGAGTGTAGGTGCAGGACCGATTGTATACATTATGGCAGATTACATTACAGTCGAGAATTTAGACCTGCGATATGGCGGTGCAGATGGAATATGGGGAGAAGAAGTTAACAACGTGATAATCAGGAATTGCGACATTTCATATTGCGGAGGTACTCATCAAGACGAGACAAAAGTAAGGATGGGAAACGGGATAACCTTCTGGGAAGAAACCCATGATTGCAGAGTCGAAGGTTGCAGGTTTTGGGAGATATATGATGCAGCAATATCAAATCAAGGAGAAAAAACCAATACTCAATCCAACCTCCACTACCTCAACAATATTATTTGGAACTCGGAGTACTCTTTTGAGATTTGGAATAAACCAGAATCATCTGCCATGAATAATATTTATGTAGAGAATAATACATGTATTGCTGCTGGTTTTGGTTGGAGCCATAAACAAAGGCCGGACCCTCATGGATGGCATTTAGCACTTTGGGGTAACCATGCAACTACGAATAATATTTATATTCGCAATAACGTGTTTTATGAAGCTGCTTTCTCAGCTCTTTATTTTGATACAAGTGAGACGGAATACGAAAGTTATGGTCTTGTGTCAGACAATAATTATTATTATCAAGATTCAGGTTATATGATGGTTCATAAGTATGACAAAGCCTATACTATGAATCAATTTTCGATATATCAAAGTGATAAAGACCAAGATCTTAACTCTGTTACAGGTGATAAGGGGATAGTTAAGGAAACAGCAAGATCAATGGTCTCTTCCCAAGATGAGATAAACCTGTTAAACGAACTATTTATCACAACAGATACATTAGAGCCCACAAAAAATGAAGGAGTTACTTTAGAGGGTGCCGAGTTTGATGTAATAGATGAACAACAAGACCAACAACAAGACAAAGAGTCGGATTCAGATAAGGAAACACCAGGTTTTGAAATCTTAATATTATTACTAACGGCAATGATCATCATCTACATTAAAAAAAGGAAAAATAAGGATTAAATTTAGTGTAGATAATATCTTTTTTTATCTGAGATTTGGTTGAAATATCGAGGCTATGATTGTATTTTACTAAAATCCCATTTGACTAATAGATATCTCCCACGTTGACTCCGATTATAAATAGCTTTCTTACTACATATCCTTAACTTCGGGCGGAGCAAGCTGGCAACAGAGCAGTCCACTGAATGACATACAAGAATATTCAACAATAGTCTCATCAATCATTTCACCTCCTTATCACTAGGAATAGTTTCACTGGCCCCAACAGAAGGTTTATAAGTAGAAAACACCTTATAATTTTGTTAGTATAAAACAGAAATTATATAATCTAAACAACTGAAATAATGGCCACTAGAGTGTTCAAGCACTCTAGCAGCCTGGAGTCCGATAGTATGAGTATCAAACCCCAAAGAGAAATAGAAGCAAGTAGGTATAAATCTTTTTCTAAAAAACAACTCCAGGAGTTTCAGGAGGTAGAAACTTGGTTGAAAACAATTTCAGTACAGTCAAGTGTGATCTATCTAAATGCGTTAAAGAAATTTTGTGAATGGTGTGGAAAAGATCCACATGAACTTATACTTCAAAGAGACAGAGAACTAAAGAATGATGATCCAAATAATAGAACGGGGATACGTGACCTGGTGTTGGATTTCAGACATCATCTCGAACACACGGGTCTAGCTCCAAAAACGATTAACTGTTCTGATGGGGCAATTCGTAGTTTTTTTACAGCGGTGCTTGGTAAACGCGGGATGATAAATATCCGCAACTATAGAGATCGTAGTGTGACTCAGAGAAAGGATCTTGTCCCCACTCTTGAGGAACTCAAGAAAATGATAGATGTCATGAGTTTAGAGGAAGGGCTTCGTATTCTATTTATCGCTCAGACGGGTATGCGTGTTTCGGACGCTCTTAATCTCAAAATAGGTGATATTAAACGGGAACTCGACCTTGAAAATATTCCTCTTGCTATACGGTTTATACCAAAGAAGGATAGAGATCTTATAGGAGAGAGAATTACTTTTCTTGCAAGAGATGGTGTGGAAATGCTGAAGCGGTATCTCGCTTGGAGGGAAAAGAAGGGCGAGATGATTACTGATGATGTCCCCCTATTTGTAAGTAGAACGAAGAAACGTGGAAAAGAAAAAATCGTAGCTGTCACGTCCCGTGCTTTTAACGATACAGTTCATGAGGCTGCACGAAGAGCAGGTATAGGTAATGGTAACGGAAAATATGGGAGAATTAGAATCCATTGTCTACGGAAGTTTTTCATCACACAGATGACAAATCATGGGATGGAAGATAAAATCGTGAACTTTCTAACTTGTCACAAAATCTCAGAAGTAGATTGTGTATACTGGAATAGAAGGATAGATCATCTAAGGAAAATCTATGCTGAGAGACAGCAGTATTTGAACCCTATTAACGGTAAAAAGAAACATTTTGATCTGAAACAAGTAAAAGGAATAATCGCTAAAATCAAGGACGTAGAAGAACGGTTAGATACCCTCCCTACTATTGAGATAGTTCAAAAGATAGTTAATGAGATAATGGAAAAGACGGAAGTATGTCAAAATTCTTTTGAGAATTATGAGAGTAGAATAGTGTGTAGTGAAAAGGAGATTATCCAATTAAGCAGTCTTGGTTATGATTGTCAATTCATTGGAAATGAGAAATGGTTGATGCGAAAAAAAGTAATAGGGCAAACCGGAAGTTAAACTTCCTGAAAACTTATTTTTTTATGGTTGAATATCCATAATCGTCCTAGTATACGCACTTGGTGTCGTAAAACCAATTACACCGCTAATTCCTTTTTCAGGGGTGATTCTCCCAGAAACATCGGTACGTGTACTGATACCCCCTAAACATGCAGTAGTATTCAACATTAGAGCAACTGAATCATCACTATTTATAGTTGGAGAGTTAGATTTACAGCTGCTATCTACGTCTCTTATAACAATGAGCCCATAGGTCGAACTGGTTAGGTTACTAGAATTTAAGGTTTGAAAAATACCATTAGAAGCGCTACTGCTATAAGCATTGCTATTATATTTCAAAACAGGTTGAGTTGAGCCATCAGAAATAGAGATAAATGTATGAGTCAGATCAATACTCTCTGAACCTGCTGTTGTTTTCACAAAAAATGCAAGTTGTGAAATTACTGAGCCATCGTTATAGCCACTGACATGTGTTACTCGTATACCACTTGATATATCTCTGATAGTTTCTGTACCAGTTGTTAACGCCTGCTGTTGTAAACTATTCATAGTTTGAATAAACACGGAAGCAGTTACTCCTGCTACCATAATCATTGATATAAATATAATGAGTGCACCTACGCCTATAGATGCTTCATTATCAAATGATAGTGCTCCCCTCATGGAGATTTTAACTCTCTTCACCTCCCTACCTTTAATATAGGTTTAGGCATCAAAAATAGAGCCCATCCTATGTCTTGATAATGAATAAATAGAATAAAAATCTATTGTTTTAAATTATACAAAACAAAAAACTTGTTTAATTCAAAAAAAGATTAGAAATTGTGGGAATTTTTCCCACATTATTATTTTATTTGTTAATAGTTTTTTATCACTGTAGTTTGTAGATATCCGCTGAGTAAGACATTGGTGTTGTAAACGAAATAACACCAGGAGCACCAATCTCAGGGATAATACGACCATACACATCATTTCTCTCAGGGATCTCCTGACCAAAAGTACCATTCTCATTAGAGCTACATCTAATGAACAATGCAGCTTTATCCCCTCTATTAATCACAGGGTTACCCACAGTCATTGTATTATCGAAATCCTGGAGAACACCGATAGCAAAAGTCTCTCGATCCGTTGAATTCCACTCAGCGTCATTCAACGCGCCAAAAAGATCACCGCTGATATCATTCTTGAAAGTATTACCATCATACCTCAACAGAGCCTTTTTATCACCATCGCTAATAAGTATAAAGGTGTTGTTTAAGTCAATATTTGGAGAGCCTGGTCTCGTTTTCACAGTTATAATCATATATTTTAAATTATAATAAGTATTGTTGCTATAGTTTACTTTTCCTAGGATTTCAAATACCTCTACACCACTAGCAACACCCTGTGTTGTCTGTTGACCTGTTTGCTGAGCCTGAATCTGTACCGTGTTAGCCGTAGAAATCAAAACCGATGCGGCGATACCAGCGACAAGGACCATAGCAATAAAGACGATCATCGCACCAATACCAATAGCGCCCATCTCATCATCATTTTTTCTAAATAAAGTTCTCATCTCATATCACCTCACTGCAACTCCAAAACAGGTTCAGAATACGCCGCTGGAGTAGTAAAACCAACAATACCAGGGGCACCCTCCTCAGGGATTACCAAACCAAACACATCAGTCCTTGGAACAATACCACCGAAAACACTATCTGAATCCACTGCTAAAATAACATGATCCCCATAGTTGATAATTGGTGTAGTCTCATTAACAGAGTCATCAGCATCCTGAAGAACAATAATATAAAACACCGTACTACTAGCTGGCCAAGCAGCAGCCGCAAAGACATCACCATCGACACTACTGACATTTGTGAGCGTATCACCATACCTTAGGACATACTTATTAGATGAATCAGAAATCTCTATTATTGTCTCTTTAAGATCAACATCTGGTGAACCTGCTCTAGACGAAATCTCAATAGCCAACTTAGTAATCTCGCCAGAAGTATTAGATCCTTCAACTG
>Ga0315555_1002430_pt1 | contig 13072 bp, 4 predicted proteins | sample SalMarSW160380MG_FD_202113 | JGI IMG/M metagenome (GOLD analysis project Ga0315555, IMG submission 202113) | Salt marsh sediment microbial communities from the Plum Island Ecosystem LTER, Massachusetts, United States - Salt Marsh Sediment SW1603-80 ...
GGCCTGGGAGAGGTCTCGATAGACATGAAGGACGACGCGCGGCGTCACCTGATAACCATGGCGGACGGGGACGCGCGGCGGCTGCTCTCCGCGCTCGAGGTGGGCGCGCTCACCGGCAGGAAGAAGGGAAAGAAGCTGGTCTTCGACCTGGCGCTCGCGGAGGACAGCATTCAGAAGAAGGCCATCGTGTACGATCGGGAGGACGCCCACTACGACGCCGCGTCGGCATTCATAAAGAGCATGCGCGGCTCCGATCCGGACGCGGCGCTGTACTGGATGGCGGTTATGCTGGAGGGCGGGGAGGATCCCCGGTTCGTCGCGCGCCGCGCGGTGATATGCGCGGCCGAGGACGTCGGGAACGCGGACCCCAGGGCGCTCATCCTGGCCCACGCCGCCCTCGGCGCGGCGGAGTTCGTCGGCATGCCGGAGGCGAGGATACCGCTCGCGCAGGCCGTCACGTATATCGCCACCGCACCCAAGAGCAACGCCGCCTATATGGGAATACACCGGGCGCAGGAGGACGTGAAGGAGGGAAGGACGCTGGAGGTGCCCGACCACCTGAAGGATGCGTCATACCCGGGCGCCAGGGATCTCGGCCGGGGCGAGGGCTACAGGTACGCGCACGATTACGACGGTCACTGGGTTGACCAGGTCTATAAGCCGAGCGGTGCGGTATACTACGAGCCGACCGAGGAAGGCTACGAGAAGACGATAAAGGAGAGGCTGGAGCGTTGGAGAAAAGGGAAATCCGCAGGAGAGTAAACCGGTTGATACTCGGGATGGACCCGGAGGAGAGGGGCCGACGCTCCGTCGAAATCCAGGAACGGGTCATCGAACTTCCGGAGTTCCGAAAAGCAGTCTGCGTTGCGGCGTACATGGCGCTTCCCTTCGAGGTCTCGACCATTCGGATAATCGGGGAGGTGATCGCGCGGGAGAAGACGCTCGCCCTGCCGCGGACCGACTGGGATGCGCACCGCATGAACATGGTTCGGGTCGAGGATACAGACAGAGACCTGGTGCCGGGGGGGAAGGGTATCATCGAGCCGGCCGGAGACGCGACGATGGCGCCGGATGAGATCGACTTCGTGGTCGTCCCCGGAAGAGCGTTCGACCGGTCCTACAACCGGGTGGGACAGGGGGGAGGCTTCTACGATGTCTTTCTGGAGGCGCTGCGGCCGGACTGCGTGACGTGCGCCGTCGCGTTTGATCTGCAGGTGTTCAACAGCGTGCCGGCGGAGAAGCATGACCGGAAGGTGTCGGTGCTTGTTACGGAGACGGAGGTCCTGCGCGCTACTTCTCTCCCATGACCCAGACGCCGTTCCAGTCCTTCGGCGGGTCCTTCATCAGCTCTTCGCACAGCGCGGCGTACCATCGGGCGGCCTGGTCCCGGTCCTTCGTATGGCTGAAGAGCCGGTGGGCCTCCTTGAAGTCCCCTTCGTAGTACTTCGCAAGACCTTCGCCGAACGCCTTGAGCATGTAGCGCCGCTTCGTGAACTCCAGCTTTGACATCGGCTCGAATACCTTGACCGGCTTGGTCTTTCCCTTGACGGCGACGGTGGAGATCTCCCGGGCCGCCACGTCCTTCTTGACCTGCTCGAAGGTAGTCTCGCTTATCAGCGTACGGGTGCCGAAGTGCTTGTTGAGGCCCTCCAGGCGTGACGCCAGGTTGGCCGCATCGCCGATCATCGTGTAGTCGAAACGGTCGCTCGATCCCACGTTGCCGACCATTACCGGACCGGTGTGAAGGCCGATTCGCATCTCGACGTCCGTGCCCGCCTTCTTGCGCAGCTCGAGCCGCATGTCCGACAGCTTCTGCTGACAGCGAAGCGCGGTTCTGACCGCGCGGGACGCGTGGTCCGGCTGGGGAAGGGGGGCGTTCCAGAACGCGATGATGGCGTCGCCTTCGTACTTGTCGATGGTTCCCCGCTCCTCCTTGATGATGTCCGACATCGCGGTCAGGTACTTGTTCAGCCACTCTGTAAGTTCTTCCGGCTGCATGTTTTCCGATATGCTGGTAAACCCGGCCAGCTCGGAGAAGAAGATGGAGAGTACCTTCTTCTCCCCGCCGAGCGTGAGGAGCTCGGGGTTCTTCATCAGCTCCTCGACCACCTCGTGATTCATGTATTGCATGAAGGCGCCCTGGATGAAGCGCTTCTTTCTCCCCTCAACCGCGTATTTCACGACCACGGTGCTGAGGAAGGCGCCGACCACTCCGATCTCGGGAAGGACGACCGGAAGCCATATGGAGTACTCGTATGCGGCGACGGAGAGAAGAAGCGGCACCGGGGTCAAGAAGATGATCACAAGCGCGGTCTTCCATGCCCGGTTGCTGGATCGGACAGCGATGCTGCAGAGAAGCGCGGCGAGAATCGAGTACCCGAGCGTTGCCTCGTACGGGATCTCCCTCACGAAGTCGTTCGCAAGCAGGTTGTCGAGCGCGGTGGCGTGTATCTCCACGCCGGGATACGATCCGCCCACCGGTGTCGGTTTCAAGTCCAGCAGGGCGAGTGCAGTGGTCCCGAAGAACACGTAGCAGTCCTTCAGTTCCGCCGGCTTGATCGTGGGCTCCTTCTTGTCTCTGATGAGGAGCTCCGATTCGATGATCCCGTCCGCGCTGTAGACCTTGTGGGTCTGGCTCGGTCCCCGGTACTTGAGTATCGCCCTTCCCTCCCGGTCCAGGGGGATCCTCTTGTCTCCGACGACCAGCTCGCCGGCGTCCGATATCGAGAGCTGTCTGGTCTTCTCCGGTGCCAGGTAGGCCGCGAGGGCGAGGGACGGGACGATCTCACCGTCGAATATCCTCACCAGATGGGTGCGCCGGAATATCGCGTCGTCATCCGGCTTGCCGTACACATCGCCGAGCATGCGGGCGTTCTTCGCGACCTCCGGGATGGGGAACTGCGCGTCGGATGACGGCAGCCGGTCGGCGGCGAGTATGTCCTCCCAGTCCCCCGGGGCATCCAGCGTCAGTCCCGGCTTCGGCACGTTCTCCGGCCATTCCGGAACGCCTCCATCCGTGCCGACGAACATCGTGCCGACGAAACAGTCGGATTTGGCGATGCCTTTTCCCAGTTCCTGGTCGTCCGCGACGCCGTGCGGGGAGGGATCGGGGAACAGCATGTCGAATACCACCACCTTGGCGCGCGCGCGGCGGCAGAACTTGAGGATGTGATAATAGATCTCCCTCGGCCACGGCGAAGGCCACTTCCTCTCGGGCGCCCGTCCCCACTTCAGGCTCTCCTCATCGAGGAAGATCAGTCGTATGTTGTCCGTGTGCGGACCGGGCCGGGCCATGTACTTGGCCTGCAGGTCCCACATGCTGCTCTCCAGTGTGTCCAGGGAGCCCTGGGACCAGAGCACCACCAGTCCCGCCCCGACGACAAGTCCTATCACCAAGGCTTGCAGGAACTTCATGACTGTCAGATCCCCTTCAGCGCGTTCTGGAACCTGATTCCGGCGGCGAAGGCAGCGGAAACGGTCGCGACAACGAGACACACACCCAGAGTCGACCCTGCCGGCCGGGTGTGCAAGCGGCCCCGTTTGGACGCAGATTTCACGATTGTCCTCCCCTGAAGCAGGAAACTTAGCAGAGAAACTGGCCTGCTGTCAAGTGTGGCACAACTTTTTTCCGCCTTGGGCCTTGACGTACGACGTTTAGGGCGTATAATACATTGCTCACATGTGAGTAGGGTGGGGGTTCCTCAATGAAAGAACTGCAGCAGCTTGCGGAACTAGTCAAGACATCAGACCCCCTGAGCGTACTTGCGGAGATCAAATACATACTCAGAGAAATCTCCCCGGAGGGCGATTTCAAGGCGGTGGACTCTGCCTTCGGGGACATGAGGCGTCTTCTCGATGGGGCGTATCCCGGCTACCAGAAGTGCAATACGCAGTACCACGATGTGAAGCACACCACGGATGTATGCCTGGCGTTTGTCCGGCTGATCCACGGCGCGTTTGTCGAGGGGCAGAAGTATACGGATCACGTGCTGGTTGTCGGGCTTATCGCCGCGGTGTTCCACGACGCCGGCTATGTTCAGGACATCGAGGATCGGGAGGGCACCGGGGCGAAGTACACCGTGCATCACGTTCAGAGGAGCGTTGAATTCGTCGAGAAGTACTTCAATGACAAGGGCTTTACGGATCATGATTTCGGGATCGCAAGGGCAATACTGCAGTGTACCGGACTCACGATCGACATAGACGGGATCGAGTTCGAGTCCGGCGAGATCGAGCTCCTGGGGAAAATGCTCGGCAGTGCCGATCTCCTGGGGCAGATGGCGGATCGGTACTACCTGGAGAAGCTGCTGTTCCTGTTCCACGAGTTCAGGGAGGCGAATATCGGCGGATACGAGAGTGAGTTCGACCTTCTACGCAAGACGATAGGGTTCTACGAGATGACGGAACGGCGTCTGGCGAACGAGTTTGACTCCGTGGACAGGTTCATGCGCTCTCACTTTCGCGAGCGGTGGAACACAGACGAGGATCTCTACAACCTGGCTGTTCATAGGAACATAGACTATCTGCATACCATAATCGAGGACCATGACGACGACTACCGCGAGCTGCTCAAACGGGGCGGCATCGTCGAGAAGCTGGAAGAGGAGGAGAACGGCAAATAGCCGGCTTCTGTTCCCCCTCTTGGCTCGGTTGACAGCATGCCCCCGATTCTGATTGAATACGGAGTTGCGAGGTGTGGCACTAGTTCCTGATTTCTCCAGAACTTGGCGCGATGCGCCGGTCGAAGCCGGAGGTGGTATGAGAAACCGATTCCTTATCGCGGTGGTTTTCGTTTTCGGTGTGTTGATGCTGGGTCCCTGCCTGACCGTTTCGCTTCCGGGCGGAGCGGGCTCTTTTCTGTCGTCGCTCGCGTTCGCCGTCGACTACTATGTAAACGACGCGAGCACCGCCAACGGCGTGTACTGCACGGCCGTCGGCAATTCGACCAATGACGGGTTGTCACCCTCGACGCCGAAGGACGACATCAACGATGCGATTGGGCTGTCCGGCTCGGGAGACGTCGTCTTCGTGGATACCGGTACGTACAATCTTTCGGCGGCCGTATCGATCGTGTCCGACCAGCCCGGCGTAACCGTTCTGGGTTCGACCTACAACAACAACAGGGGAACGATCCTGGACGCGGGCGGCGGAATATATGCCTGCGTCGAAATCGACAACGCCGACAGCGTCACCCTCGAGAATCTCGTCTGTCAGAATTCGGGCGTGTCCGCGATAACGGTGCTGGGGATGGTTTCGGCCGTCAAGGTGATACGCTGCGTGGCCAGGAACAGCAGTGAGGGCATTCGTTTCTTCGGTCCCAGCTCGTTGCCGGCCGGTGGTTCCGTGGAGGATTGCGTCGCGTACTCCAACAGCAGCAACGGTATACGGTTTCACGGGGAGGTGAGCGCAAGCTCCGTGATTCGGGCGCTGTGCTACGACAACATGGGAAGCGGGATATACGTCACCCCGGACAATGCGACGACCGTCAAGATCGACGGGGCGACGGTGTACAACAACGAAACGCGGGGCATCGAGCTGGTCGGCTTGGTCGGCTGGACGGCGCAGGTGACGAGCAGCGTCGTGTACCACAGCACGTACAACCAGGCGATCTATGTCGGATCGAACGCGTCGTACTCCGGCGACTACAATTGCTTCTATCCGGTGAACGGCGCGTCGCTCGGGATCTACGGCGCCACGACGGTTCCGGATCTCATCGAATGGAAGAAGATGGTCGGTCAGGATTTTCATTCCATCGAAGCCGATCCGCTCTTCGTCGATCCGGACGGCGCCGATAACACACTCGGTGGATCGAACGGCGACGATGACGACTTCCACCCCCAGAGTACCGCGGGAAGCTACCACTTCGGATCGTGGACGGCGGACGTCGCCGACTCGCCCTGTGTCGACTCCGGAGCGCCCTGGGGCTACTATACGAGTGAAAGTACCCCGCGCGGGCCGTGTATGAACATGGGCGCATACGGCGGCACCGTCCGCGCCTCCCGGTCCCCGAGCAGCATCGACGGCACGAACTACTACGTAAACGACGCCTCGCAGGTGGGCGACGTGTACACGACGGCGGTCGGCAACGCGGGGAACAGCGGGCTGACGCCGGCTTTGCCGAAGGCGACGGTGGAGAATGTTCTTTCCATCTATGATCTTGGACCCGGCGACCGGATTCTGGTGGACGACGGCTCGTACACCGTTACGGGCATAGTGGTTCTCGCCGCCGATGGCGGCAGCGCCGCATATCCGATGCAGATCATGGGGCGGCCGTTCAGTCCGAATAGCTCCCTTAATTCGGAGTTCTATAACAGCATGCACAAGGCCGGTGAATACTGTTTCGAGTTCAGCGAGGTTGCCGCCTACCACGTCGAGCTGATAAACATCGACACCTACAACGGCGGAAGCGGCGTGTATATAGACGGTGCCACAGACGTGACACTGACAGAATGTGAAATATGGGGGGCGGTCGATGGCGTCTACTGCCTGGAATCATCAAATGTGAAGATACGGGACTGCAGGATCCACTGCAATAACAACGCCGGTATTCGCCTGGAGGGCGCCGACAATATCACCGTCGTGAATAGTCTTCTGTACAACAATCCTCCTGTAGGTAATGTTGCCAATGACATCTATACGCTGGCAAGCACCACGCCTACGAACTGCAGCAACATACATCTTTGGAACAACACGATCTACGGAAACAATTCCGTGTGTGTAAAGCTGACCGGCACGGACTCGGCGGATCTGTACAACAACATAATTCAACAGCTGAACTCAGGCACGGGAGTAGCGTGCGTGGCGGTCGATGCCGGTTCACAGGCTGGGTTCGTGTCCAACTACAACAATCTTGTTGCCGGCGAATGGACGGGGACATGGGGTGTGACCGATCAGGCCGATTTGGCTGCCTGGCAGGCCGCTTCCTCGCAGGATGCGAATTCCCAGGAGATCACTCCCACGTTTGTGAATCCCGCCGGCGTGGACACGACTCTGGGTAGTGCCATGGGCGACGACGACGATTTCCACCTCCAGAGCGTGTACGGCAGCTTCCACCAGGATACACGCGTCTTTACCCAGGACGCGTCTACGTCGTCCGGCATCGACGCCGGCGATCCGGGTGATCCGTACCTCAATGAGAACACGCCGAACGGCGGACAAATCAACCAGGGCGCGTACGGCAACACGTTCGAGGCGAGCCTGACGACGGGGCAGTGGTACTACGTAAACGACGGCGATACGACGAATGACATCTACTGCTCCGGGGGCGGCAATGTCGAGAACAACGGACTGACGCCGGGCTCGCCGCTCGATACGGTGGCCGGCGTACTTGCCGCGTATGACATCGAGCCGGGAGACACGATCTACGTCGATACGGGAAGCTACACGGACGCATTCGCTGTGACAACGGCCGACGAGGGCTCAGCTACGGACCCGGTGACGATCATCGGGTCGACGTACGATAGCGGACGGGGCTCGGTATTTACGATCGCCTCGGCCATAAGTGTTGACGCGAGCTACGTTACGCTACGGAACCTCGCTGTCGACGGCCCGAACGCATCATCGGCCATCCGGATCCTTTCCACCGGTGGAGCGACGACCGACGTGATGGTCGAGAAGTGCTGGCTGTATAACGGCGGCGGGGGCGTCCAGATCGACGGGACCAACAACATCACGAACGCGTCGGTCGAAGACTGCGTCATATACTCGAATACCGGCAACGGCGTCACGGTGGTGAACAACGTCGTGTCGAGTCTCGTCGGGGGCAATATCATCTACGATAACGCGGCGTTCGGCGTGTCCGTATTCACGACGGTGGCCGCGACGTCCACCATCGGCAGCAACACGATCTACGAGAACAGCATGCCGGGAATATACGTGTCCGGGTCGCTGTCTCCGACGGTGAAGGACAACATCGTCTATACGAGCGCGGCGGGCGGGTACTGTATTACGAAGGATGCCGGAGTATCGTACACCGGCAACTACAACTGTTTCTACGCCCCGAGCGGATTCGTGGGTGACTGGGAGACGGTCGACCAGACGACGCTTGGAGACTGGCAGACGGCGTCGAGCCAGGACGCCAATTCGATATCGGCCGATCCGCTGTTTGTCGACCCCGACGGCGCCGACAACATTCTGGGCGGGACGAACGGGTTCGACGACAGCTTCCACCTTCAGAGCATCAGAGGCAGCTACAAGGCGGGTTCGTTCACGGCCGACGCGGCGCACAGCCCGTGTATCGACGCCGGCGACCCGGTGACGGTGTATGCCGATGAGCAGGCCCCCAACGGCGGTCGGGTCAACATGGGGGCCTACGGTGATACAACAGAGGCGTCCCTCAGCGTTCCGGTGGTACAGTTCGACACGGCCGGTGCGAGCGGCGGAGAGGGCACGACTCCGGGAACGATAGGCGTATCGTTGTCCATGTCTTACGACCTGACCACGACGGTGAACTACGCGGTGACGGGCGGCACGGCGACGGGGAGCGGCACGGACTACACGCTCGCGTCCGGTACGCTCACGTTCACGGCCGGTGTGACAGCTCAGAACATATCGGTAACGATAGTCAACGACACGCTTGACGAGGTGAACGAGACGATACAGGTCACCCTTTCGAGCCCGTCGAACGCCACGCTGGGAGCGAATACGGTGCATATGTATACGATCACCGACGACGACGCGGCGCCGACGGTGGCGTTCAGCGCGGCGTCGTCGAGCGGCGGAGAGGCGACGACGCCGGCGCTGCTTACCGTCGCGCTTTCGGCGGCCTCCGGCCAGACGGTGACGGCAGACTACGCGGTCTCCGGCGGCACCGCGACGGGAGGCGGAACGGACTACACGCTGGCGGGCGGGACGCTGACGTTCCCGGCCGGCGTGACGACGCAGAACGTGTCGATCACCGTGGTCAACGACACGCTTGACGAGGCGAACGAAACGGTGATCGTGGGCATCGCTGTCCCCACCAACGCGACGCTCGGGGCGACAACGAGCCATACGTATACGATTACCGACGACGACGCGGCGCCGACGGTGCAGTGCACGGCGACGACGGGCAGTGCGCTCGAGAATACGGTTGCGGGCAGTATATGGGTGGAGCTCTCCGCGGCGTCCGGTCAGACGGTAACGGTCGATTACTCGATCACCGGCGGCACGGCAACGGGTGGCGGAACAGACTACACGCTCTTGGACGGCACCGTGACATTCAGTCCGGGTATTACCACCAATTCGATTACGGTTGGTCTGGACGATGATGTGCTTCCTGAAGGGAACGAGACGGTCGAGGTGACCCTTGCTGCTCCGACAAACGCGACACTCGGCGTCAACACCGTTCACACTTTCACAATCACCGATGACGACGCGGCACCGACCGTATCGTTCGCCGCGGCATCCTCCAGCGGCGCGGAATCCGCGACACCGGCGACGCTGGCGGTGGAGCTCTCGGCGGCATCCGCTCTGACGGTGACGGTGAACTACGCGGTATCAGGCGGCACGGCGACCGGAGGCGGCACGGACTACACGCTGGCAGGCGGGACACTGACGTTCACCCCGGGCACCACGAGCCAGAACATTTCAGCCACGATCGTGAACGATGCGGCCGTTGAGGGCGACGAAACAATTATCGTAGACATCTCCGGGCCGCTGAACGCGACGCTGGGGGCGATGACCAGCCACACGTATACGGTAACCGACGACGACACGACGGACGACACGGACGGGGACGGTCTTGACGACACGTGGGAGACGACGTATTTCGGAGGCCTGGGGCAGGACGGCACGAGCGACTACGACAGCGACGGGCTGACGAACGAGCAGGAGGAAACGGCGGGGACGGACCCGACGGCGACGGATACGGACGGGGACGGTATGCCGGACGGGTGGGAGGCGACGAACGGGCTCGACCCGACGACGGACGACGCGTCGGCGGACGCGGATGGCGACGGGTATTCGAACCTTGACGAGTACCTCGGGGCATCCGACCCGCAGGACATCGCGGACCTGCCGATACCGGACGACGTGGAGACACTGGTGGCGTCGGTGGGCGCGGATTCGACACAGCTCATCTGGACGCCCAGCCCGACCCCGGCGAAGACGACGGGCTATAAGGTGTACGTGAGCACCGACGGCGGGAGCACGTACGACGCCGGGACGGACGTGGGGAACGTGAACTCGTACGACGTCGCCGGCACGGTACCGACGACGAGCTACACGTTCCTGGTGACCGGCTACAGCGGAGCGGGCTACGAGAGCGCCGGTCTTACCGCGACTACAACCGCCGGCGCGGCGACCACCGTGTCGAGAACGGTCACCGGAGGGACCGACGCGACGAACTACATGATGATCTCCTTCCCGATAATTCCGGAAGAGGGGATCCTGGCGCAGCTCGAGGCTGTGCTGGGGCCGTACGACGCGGTCAGCTGGCGTCTGCTCCGATGGAAACCGGCGGGCGGCGGCTACGATGAGGACGCGGCGGTGGCGGACGTACGCCCGGGTCTGGCGTACTGGCTGATATCAAGGAACGCGGCGTCCTTGAGCTTCGACGGATACACGAATTCCGGCGCCAGCTATTACCCGATACGTCTGGAGCCGGGGTGGAATCAGATAGGCAATCCGTACGAGGGGGTGGTGGACTGGACGGGGTGCTGTGTGATGGACGGGACGGCGATGATACCGGTCACGGACGCGGCCAATACGTTCACCAGCCACAACCTGTGGGCGTACGCCGGGGCGAGCGGGTACCTGCTGGCGACGCAGCTGATACCGTACGAGGGGTACTGGCTGAAGAACAACGACACGGCGGACCGGATACTGATGGTGCCGGTGCCGGTGGACAAGCCGGGAGCGGTGCTGAAGCAGATATACCGTCAGCCGGACGGGACGGAGGAGCTGCCGCCGCCGCCGCCGGGATTCTCACCCGAGGCGGAAGGCGACATACGGGGCGGATGCTTCATAGACACGGCAAGAGAGAAAGGCTCTTTGCATGGATACATCAGGCGCGATTGAGTTCCTGAAGGAACACGTCTCGTTTCTGAAAGGCTTTCCCGAGGACAAACTCGCCCAGCTCGTCGATGGCTCGAAGATCATCACGTTCGAGTCGAACGAGGCGGTCATCGAATTCGGTTCCGAGGGCCGCTTCCTGGGTATCGTGCTGGACGGTGACGCCGAGGTCTCCGTCGCCGACGACGTCGGCCACCGGCATCGGATCAACATCCTGCGCCCCGGCGACGTGTTCGGCGAGATGTCGCTCATGACCGGTGACAAGACGATGGCGGATGTTATCGGCATCAGCCGGTGCGAGGCACTCCTGGTGCCGTCCAACCTCTTCTCCTCGCTTCTCGCGACCCATCCGCCCGCGGTGGTGAACCTGTCAAGGATCATCACCGAGCGGCTGAAGTCGTTCGCGTATGAGGAGGAGGGCCGGAACCTTGCCGCGTCCGCGTTCCGCAAGAGCCGCGATCCGTACGGCTTCCGCCTGGAGACCCCGACCCCGATGAAGCTGCTCGTGGTGAACTGCGGCTCCTCGTCGCTGAAATACAATCTGTTCGACACCACCGGCGAAGGAGGAAACGCGCGGGGAACGATCGAAAGGATAGGGCAGAACGGCACGACCCACACGTACCTTTCGTCCAAGGGCAACGTGACGATGGAGCTTCCGAAGGGCGCCCACGCCGACGCGTTTACCTCGATGCTCCAGGCGCTCACCGCGGAGGACTCCGGGGTTCTCTCGGGTCCCGGCGAGGTGAACGCGGTCGGCCACCGCGTGGTGCACGGCGGCGACAAGTTCTCGAATTCCGTCATCATCAGCGGCGAGGTGGAAGCGGAGATCGAAGAGCTTGCGAGCCTGGCGCCGCTCCACAACCCGGTCAACCTCATCGGCATACGCGAGGCGAAGAGGATGTTCCCGGACGTTCCCCATGTCGCGGTGTTCGATACGTCCTTTCACCACACCCTTCCGCCGTACGCGTATCTCTACGGCCTTCCGTACGAGTACTACGAGAAGAAGCGCATCCGGCGGTACGGCTTCCACGGCATGTCACATTCGTACGTGTCGCTCAAGGCGGCCGAATTCCTCCGGCGTCCGTACAAGGAGCTGGAGATCGCGACGTGCCATCTGGGTAACGGCGCGTCCATCTGCGCGGTGGACCACGGCCGGTCCATCGACACTTCCATGGGGATGACCCCTGCGGAGGGGCTGATCATGGGCACCCGCTGCGGCGACATCGATCCCGCGGTGCTGGTGCACCTGATGAGGACCGAAGGGTTCGGGGCCGACGACATCGACCGGCTGATAAACAAGGAGAGCGGTCTGAAGGGGCTCTCCGGGGTATCGAACGACATGCGCGAGGTGGAGGAAGCCGCCCAGGCGGGCAACCACCAGGCGCTTCTCGCGTTCAAGACGTTCTGCTATCAGATCCGCAAGTACATCGGCTCGTATCTGGCGGCCATGGGCGGGCTGGACGTGCTCGTGTTCACCGGCGGCATCGGGCAGGGCAGCGCCGGCGTCAGGAGCCTGGCGTGCCAGGGGCTGGAATGCATGGGCATTCGCATCGACGAGGAGAAGAACCGGAACGCGAGCGAGGCCGGAGAGGCGTACGAGATATCGGATGACGAATCCGACATCCGGGTGCTCGTGATACCCACCGACGAGGAGCGCATGATCGCCCGGGAGGTGCTGAGAACGCTTAACCGGAACGAGGTGTCGAAAATCATAAGAAGGCAGGAGTCCGCTCCGATCCCCGTCGAGGTGTCGGCACATCACGTCCACCTGGCCCAGGAGCATATCGAGGCGCTCTTCGGAAAGGGTCACGAGCTGACGAACAAGGCGGAACTGTCCCAGCCGGGGCAGTACGCCTGTGAGGAGCAAGTGAACCTGATAGGTCCCAAGGGCCGGGTCGATCGGGTACGGGTGCTCGGCCCGGCGCGGAAGGAGACCCAGGTCGAGATCTCGATGACCGAACAGTTCAAGCTCGGCGTGCAGCCTCCGATACGGGGGTCGGGCGACATCGAGAATACCCCCGGCATCATCCTGGAGGGGTCGGAGGGAACGGCGCAGATCGACAAGGGAGTTATCTGCGCG
>Ga0315555_1002436_pt1 | contig 13053 bp, 14 predicted proteins | sample SalMarSW160380MG_FD_202113 | JGI IMG/M metagenome (GOLD analysis project Ga0315555, IMG submission 202113) | Salt marsh sediment microbial communities from the Plum Island Ecosystem LTER, Massachusetts, United States - Salt Marsh Sediment SW1603-80 ...
TCGGCACCGCCGGAGGCTCCGGTGCTTAGAGTAAGGAGTACAGCCCGCTTTACACCTGGAGCAAGTGATTCCCGGGAGCTTGCGCTCTGTATAGCAGCCAAGACCACAAAGACAAAACCTGGTCGTCCTTACAAGCCTGCCCCGGATCATCCATGGCGCAGGTCCTTCAGACTGCACACGATAGAGGGTGACAAAATCGCAAAACAATTAGGGTGACATTTTCGCTTGACAGCAACATGTATTGTGCGGCTGGCCATATCGGTCTAGGCTGCGAATTCTTGGCAATTTCTTTTTCAATATGCCCGCTGGAAGCACCCTAGCCTAGCAATCGGTGAGGACAGAGGTAAAAAGTGAGACTTCAACACCAAGAACGAATCATGACAAAAGTGTCAGAATGTAGAGCAGTGATCCTCAAAATGTCGAATATTTCCCGGAAACGCCAAACTGTCCCACCTTCATCGCCTACACAAGTCTGTCCACTTCTCCCAAGAGGCAGGAGTGAGCTCCTGAATATCCAACGACTTTTGTGCTAATTATGTCTCATTTTGGCTGGCAATACGCAATTACCCCTCGAGTCTGAAGGCTTCATCCATTTGCTCGGCTATTTTCTTTCCAGTCAGACTTCCGACCAAGATACCTTGGCTAGCGCACTACACTTGTCTTGAACTAGACCTTTGCCGCTGCTGATCCTGTATCCAGCTAACAAGCTGTGCCCTATAGTTGGCGGTAACGCACATTCCACTTGTTGCACAAAGCCATGACAAAACCCTTGGTATCCGGGGTTGATGTCGTATACAAATCTGCTAGAAAACCATGCAATAGTTCACCACCGGTCATTCTGTCGGTGGGCTTGTTTGGACCGGGCAGATTGATGTACACTATCTCCGTCATCATCTTTTGATACTCTATCGACTGTGGCATGAAATCACCTCTCTTCCGAATATCTTTGGCACATTAGCTCAACCTCATCGGTCAATTCCTAGCATCCTAGGCTTCGTCCATATCTTGTGTTGGCAGCCTGCTACTTCCTCTTGCTGACGTCGGGAGAAGCCACACCCGCTGATTGCACGTAACGCACATTCCACTTGTTGCACAAAGCCATGACAAAAGCCTTGGTATCCGGGGCTGACGTCGTATACAAATCTGCTAGAAAACCATGCAATAGCTCACCACCCGTCATTCTGTCGGTGGGCTCGCTTGGACCGGGCAGATTAATGTACACAATCTCCGTCATGACTTTTTGATACTCTATTGACTGCGGCATGGAATCACCTCCTTTCCGAATATCTGTGATTTGCATTAGCTTAGTATCTTCAAAATGAGCAAAGTCATGAAACGATTACGGCGTAGTGTTTTTCTTCGGATCTTTGATTTGTGGATACATATGGTCCCAGGCTCAGCTGGGCTTCTGAATTGCTACTTCAATATTAATATTCCCTCCGTTCGTTGTCAATAGCCCTTCCGTTTGTTGAGGCACTGTCAACTGAATGGCACAATATGACCTTCGGCTGTTGATTTTTGACCCCGAAGGGTGTACATTATCTTTAAGAAGGGAGGTGTCTGGAAATGCCGGATGTAGAGATCGGCAAGGTAACAGATTTCTTTGCTAAACCTGTGGTAGCTGGTATAGAGCTAAGCGGCACGCTGAAGATAGGTGACAAAATCCACATCAAGGGCAGCACCACAGATATGGAAGTGGCTGTGGAATCCCTGCAGATTGATCGCCTTAACGTCACCGAGGCCAAGCCCGGTGACCTGGTGGGCATAAAAGTCCTTGATAGAGTAAGGCGCGGTGACAAAGTCTACAAGGTCACTGAATAGCCTTAAGTAGATTTGCCATTTCGATGGCGCTTACTGCGGCAGCGAAGCCTTTATTACCCTCTTTAGCTCCCGCTCTCTGAATAGCCTGCTCCAGAGTATCAGCTGTAATTATTCCTTGTATCACGGGTAAGCCAGCATCCAAGCTCACCCTGCCAATTCCTCTGTTCACCTCGGAAGCGACATATTCAGAATGAGGGGTGCCGCCACGAATCACCGCACCAAGGCATACTATGGCGTCGTACTTATTGGTCTGTGCCAATTTTTTGCTTATAAGCGGGATCTCCAGACAACCCGGAGTCCAAGCAATATCAATGTCCGCTTCGGCGACGCCGTGTCGCAGCAAAGCATCCTTTGCTCCCTCAAGCAACTTCGTGGTTATCAACTCATTAAACCGGGAAACAACCACAGCAAACTTGAGACCTTTTCCTATCAGGATACCTTCATACTGATGCTTAGCCATTACTTACCCTCCTATAAACAAATTCCGAATGCCAAAATTCAAGTCTCAAATCAAGCTCAGATGCCTGAAGATCGAACTACCTCTTTTTGGCACTTGAGCCTTATCACTCTTCTAGATTCAGAATATGTCCTAACTTTTTCTGCTTCGTCTCTAAGTAGCGGATATTGTAAGGTGTAGCCGGGGCTATTAGAGGGACAGTCTCAACTATTTTGATCCCATAGCTTTCCAGCCCGACCACTTTCTTCGGATTATTGGTGAGCAATCGAATATTATGTAAACCCAGGTCGGCCAGAATCTGGGCACCCACCCCATAATCTCTCAAATCAGGGGCAAAGCCCAAAGCAATATTAGCCTCCACCGTATCCATTCCTTGATCCTGAAGAGCGTAGGCGCAAAGTTTGTTGTGAAACCCGATTCCCCTCCCTTCTTGTCTCATATAAAGAAAGACACCTCGATCTTCCTTGGCTATCCTTTGCAGAGCCATTTCAATCTGAGCTCCGCAATCACATCTCAAACTACCGAAGACATCTCCGGTGAGACACTCACTGTGAACACGCACCAGGACTGGCTCCCCATTCGATACGTCCCCTCTAACTAGAGCAACATGTTCAGCCGCATCAACAACGCTTTTGTAAGCCACGGCTCTAAATTCACCCCACTTAGTAGGCAGCTTAGCCTCAGTTACCCTTTGCACCAGCTTCTCATGGCGAAGACGGTAGGCAATCAAATCAACGATGGTTATTACCTTCAAGTCAAACTCAGAAGCCATAGCTTCAAGTTGAGGCAGACGCTTCATACTGCCATCCTCATCCATAATCTCACATATAACGCCAGCAGGATAAAGCCCGGCTAACTTAGCCAGATCAACAATAGCTTCGCTGTGTCCTGCGCGTACTAATACCCCACCATCCTTGGCTCGAATAGGAAATATATGTCCTGGCTGAACCAAGTCACCCGGCCTGGTATTGGGATCAAGCACCGTTTTTATGGTCTGTGCTCGATCAAAGGCCGAGATGCCAGTGGTAACCTTATCCTTGGCCTCAATAGAGACTGTAAAAGCAGTGCAGTGGCGCGAGGTGTTATTACTAACCATTAGTGGTATTCCTAGTTCGTCGAGCCTCTGACCAGTGATAGGGAAGCAAATCAGTCCGCGCCCATATTTGGCCATGAAGTTTATCGCCTCGGGGGTAACCTTCTCGGCAGCTATGGCCAGATCCCCTTCGTTTTCGCGCGACTCGTCATCAACGATAACGAGGAACCTGCCTGCTCTTATATCTTCAATCGCGTCTGAAATGCTAGCCAGCATCTATTCCACCTAAGAATCCATATTCTCTGAGAAACTCAGGGGTCAACCCTTGTCCTTCTCGTTCCTTGAGACTCTCCACATATTTGGCCAAAATGTCTGCTTCCAGATTGACAATATCCCCGGGTCTCCTCCTTCCCAGCGTAGTATTTTCCCCAGTGTAAGCCACTAGAGATACGACAAAAGAAAAATCATCGAGGTCCGCAATGGTGAGACTAACACCATCAACTGCCACAAAGCCTTTATTTACAATGTAAGGCATTAGTTTATCTGGTGCTGAAATCCTCATAATTCGCGCGGTTTCTTCGCTACTTACATTCACCACTTCTCCGGTGTCATCAACGTGGCCCAACACCAAATGGCCACCCAGCCGTCCCCCCAGTACCAGTGCCCTCTCCAAATTTACTTGGTCGCCATAATACAGTCCACCGAGATTAGTGTAACGTAACGTCTCCGGCATAACGTTAACACCGAAGCCATGATTTTCCAAAGAGACAACAGTCAAGCAAACACCGTTGACAGCTATGCTATCGCCCATCTTTGTTCCTTCAAGCACGTCGTGGGCTTCGAAGGCCAAGTGGTCTCGGCTTGTCTCTCTAACTGTGCCAATCTCCTCGATTATACCTGTGAACATACTCACCACCTGAAAACTATGTCTCTTGCGGTGGTCGTTTCGCAATGTATCCACTAACTAGTATGTCATCGCCGAAGCTCTTGATATCAACCCGGCTAAGACGAAGAGCCTGAGTCATACTGTCAACACCGTTCCCACCCACACTTACAGCCTCACAACCTCCGATGATGATTGGCGAAATAAAAGCTAACACCTTATCCACTAAATGGTGGTCAAAAAGCGAACCAAGAAGCTTACCGCCCCCTTCCACCAAGACAGTCACAATCTCTCTCTTCCCCAACAACTTCAACAACTCCAGAATATCTACTGAACCTCCCCTGTCTGGTAATTCCACCACTTCAGCACCCACCTCCATAAATTTTTCCTTTTTCACGGAGTCAAAAGGGGCTGCAACAGCGAGTAAAACCTCGCCCGGTGGCTCAAAAATATGAGCGTCCAACGGTACTTTTCCTTTAGTATCAATGACCAAACGTAGAGGCTGTTTTTTGCCTACGCCGCCTCTGCCACCGCAACCCTTAGCAGTGAGGCGAGGATTATCAGCAACAATAGTGTTCACTCCCACCATTATGGCATCGACGGTGTGGCGCAGGGCATGTGCGTACTGCCTCGTCTCTTCCTTGGTTATCCATTTAGAATCACCAGTCTTAGTAGCAATCTTGCCGTCAAGGCTCATAGCGAATTTGGCTACGACAAATGGTAAACCTGTGGTAATGTGCTTAATGTAAGCCTCGTTTATCTCATAAGCTTCCTGCTGACACGTACCTACATGGGTCTTGATGCCTTTCTCACTTAGACTCTTTACACCACGTCCGGAAACCACAGGGTTAGGGTCAAGCAAGGCTACATAAACCTCTGATATACCGGCATCGATTATAGCTTGAGTGCAAGGCTGCGTACGTCCATAATGAGGACAAGGCTCCAGGGTAACATACATAGTGGCACCCTGCGCCTTAGCCCCAGCCTGACGAAGTGCCATAACCTCAGCATGTTCACAGCCGACAGGCTGGGTATATCCCATGCCGACGGCAAGTCCATCCTTAACGACCACCGCCCCCACTGCTGGGTTTGGACTGGTATATCCCATAGCCAACCTAGCCAGAGATAGAGCGCATTCCATGTAGTCCCGGGACGCCATTACTATCTACCTCTCGGGGACGGATACTTCATCACAGGCTGCTAACTGGAGGCTCGCTTTGCCTCCAGCGTTTATTCTTCGCATCGCCAGAACCATATGACTTTCCACACGAGGAAGTCAAGTTCGATACAAGCATTTGCCTATTGCTACCTAATGATACAAGGTAATTGACAATTTGCCAAATTGCACAGCTTGTCGACAAGATACGACCTCCACTGTCTAAGTGTTGATTGTAGCAGCAGCCTAAGCGAAGTGCAAAAAAGAGCAAGCATAAATGGAGATGTCGTTGCTGTTTTTGTATAATTGACACTAGGGGAATGAAAAAGACTTTTGAGATACTTGACCATACTGCTGATATAGGCATCATCGCCTATGGGGCAGATGTAAAAGAGCTCTTTTCCAACGCTGCTCTGGCTCTGTTCAGTTTGATTACTGAGCCTGAAAGCGTCGAGGAAAAACTGCACCTCGATTTGGAAGTAAGCAGCGAGGACAGAGATAGCTTGCTTGTTGAATGGCTTAACGAACTCATTTACTTTTTCGATGCCAACCACATTCTGTTCAACCGGTTCGATATTGAAAGTTTGACTCACAATGAACTTACGGCTACCTGCCATGGAGAAGGTTTCGACCCACTGAAGCACAAGATAAAGACAGGGGTAAAAGCGGCCACATATCATATGTTAAAGCTAGATAAAAATAGTGATGGCTACAAGGCACAAATAATTCTCGACATTTAGGAGCTAATGACATGACACGATGGCAAGGACAGCTTATTAAGATAGACGATTATCGCTGGAAGATTCCCGAGACTTATAAAACTGGCATGAGGGTTCCTGGTCTAATATATGCCAGTAAGGAAATGCTGGAATCTCTACGTGAGGAACAAACACCAGAACAAGTCGCCAATGTTGCCTTTCTACCCGGTATAGTAGGTTACTCTTTTGCCATGCCGGATATCCACTGGGGCTATGGCTTCCCTATAGGCGGAGTGGCAGCAATGGATATTAAGGATGGCGTAGTTTCCCCGGGGGGAGTGGGTTATGATATTAATTGTGGTGTAAGGTTATTGTGTACCAGTCTCAGCGAAGCTGAAGTGCGGCCCAGAATTAATGAGCTCATTAATCAATTATTCCTTAATGTGCCATCAGGCCTTGGCTCTGAAGGGAAAATAAAGGTAAGTCAAAAAGAGATGAACCAGTTGATGGTTGAGGGAGCTCTTTGGGCAGTGAAGCGTGGCCTGGGTCTCGAGGAAGATCTGGATGTTACTGAAGAAGGCGGGTGCCTGAGTGGTGCTGATCCCAGCAAGGTAAGCGATAAGGCGGTAAAGAGAGGTATGCCTCAAGCCGGCACATTAGGCTCGGGAAATCACTTTCTTGAGATTCAAGTGGTGAAGGAAATATTCGATTCCCACATAGCCAGCGTCATGGGCATCACCATTATAGGTCAGGTATTAGTCTTAATTCACACAGGCTCCCGCGGATTTGGTCATCAAATATGCACTGACCATCTGCGGGTCATGGAGCAAGCAGTATTAAAGTATGGGATAAAGCTCCCGGACCGCCAACTTGCCTGTGCTCCCATAGAATCAAAAGAAGGCCAGGATTATCTAGCTGCCATGGCATGTGCCGCTAACTACGCCTGGGTTAACCGTCAATGTATTGCGCACTGGGTTAGAGAGAGTTTCTCTGAAATCCTCGGCAAAAGCCCTGAGAAACTGGGCATGAGGCAGATTTATGATGTTGCTCATAACATAGCCAAAATAGAGGAACACGCGATAAATGGTCGCAATGTCAAGGTCTGTGTTCACCGCAAAGGAGCTACCAGAGCCTTTCCGGCAGGCCACAAGGATACTCCCAAACGCTACAAGGAAGTAGGGCAACCTGTGCTCGTGCCCGGAGACATGGGACGTTGTTCCTTTGTTGCCGTGGGCACCGAGAAAGCCATGAAGGAAAGCTTTGGCTCCACCTGCCACGGCGCGGGCAGGCTACTAAGCCGGGGGGCTGCCAAACGAGCTATCAGGGGGGCGGATGTCATACGAGAATTAGAAGGCAGAGGTATCATTGTTAAAGCAGAAAGCGTTTCTGCGCTAGCTGAGGAGGCCTCTCAAGCTTATAAAGATGTCACCCAAGTCATAGATGTGGTTCACCAAGCTGGCATTTCTAGAAAAGTGGCTATGGCTGTACCTATGGGCGTTATCAAGGGCTAGAACAACCATGTCATTGCGAGCGGAGCCAAACAATCTCCAGGCCATAATTAACCTCCCCTCTCCCCGGTTGAAAGGCAAGGTTTCATTAGAGGAAACGATAGTAAGACGCAGATCGGTTCGCAGATACCGTAGAGAACCGCTTGACTTATCTCAATTGAGTCAAATACTCTGGTCTGCTCAGGGCATCACGGGAAGTGGACGGCTCAGGGCAGTGCCCAGCGCCGGAGCTACCTATCCACTTGAGGTCTTTGTAGTCGTTGGCAGACAAGGGGTCGTTGCCAGAGAGTTGAAGCAGCCTCCCGAAGAATTACAGGCCGGTGTTTACCACTACGAGGCAGATTCTCATTCCTTGAGCTTGCACAAAGCAGCCGATTTAAGACCGGATCTAGCCAGAGCAACTCTGGACCAGGAGTTCATTATCGACGCCCCGGTGGATATTGTCATCTGCGCTCTTTACCACAGGACTTCCTGCAGATATGGCAGACGCGGTGAGAGATATGTTCACATGGAGGTAGGACATGCAGGTGAAAACATCCATCTTCAAGCCGTGGCTTTAGGACTAGCCACAGTGGAAGTCGGAGCCTTCCGTGACGAGGAAGTGAGGGAAGTCCTCGGCTTAGAGGAACAAATCAAACCCCTATATGTAATGCCTGTGGGCAGGCCGCTGTAAAGAAGGGCACACATCGCCGACATTTCTATTTGTTACTGTCTACAGGCGCTCTTTGCTCGCAATTGAACTGAGCTCCAGCCCTTCTTGCCATGTCAGTAAACTTATTGACCACTAATCTGGAAAGCTATAAAATGACCTTACCGCGTAATAGATGACCCCTAGAATTATGAGGCTAGTGGAACAGATGCTTAAGGGAGAAAACGTCTCCCTATCACGCGTCATCAGCCTGGTAGAAAACGAAAGCGGCCAAGCGCCCGAAATAATGAAGCTCATCGCTCCGCACTTGGGAAAGGCTCACTGCATAGGAATAACCGGCCCACCGGGAGTAGGAAAGAGCACCTTGGTGGACAAGCTGACAGCGCTCATGCGAAAACAGGGCCTGAAAGTCGGCATAATTGCCGTAGATCCCTCGAGCCCGTTCACGGGAGGGGCAGTGTTAGGTGATCGAATAAGAATGCAGCAGCATTATCTTGACGATGGCGTTTTCATTCGCAGCATGGCGACTCGTGGCAGTCTGGGCGGGCTCCCGCAGACCGCAGGCTCTGTGATCAAGTTGCTTGACGCCGCTGGTAAGGACGCTATTCTCGTAGAGACCGTGGGAGTAGGGCAAACCGAGATAGATATTATGGAGAAGACGGACACTGTGCTCGTCATATTATGTCCTGAATCTGGTGATGCTATCCAAACGATGAAAGCAGGACTATTTGAGATCGCTGACATACTCGTAGTTAATAAGGCTGACAATCCTGGCGCCGACAATTTCGTCCGTGATATACAAGCTATGCTGCAACTTCGCGAGCCAAGCTGGTGGGATATACCTGTGTTAGCCACACAAGCAGTTAACGACGTCGGCACTCAGGAACTTTACAAGCAGATTCAATTACACTACCAAGCCCTGTGTAAAGAGGGCAGACTTTCACAACGCCGCCAGCTCCAACGAAAACAGGATTTCATCAAGACTCTAGAACGGAAACTCACTCACAAGTTGCTCAGGCTGATCGAGCAAGATGGGCAACTGAGCAGCTATATGGAAAAGGTGGAGAGGGGAGAGCTCGATCCATACTCAGCGGCCGATGAAATCCTCGAATCCGGAAGTCTGTTGGCTGATTGGTTGCGTCAGTAACCCTCAAAGTGAATGGCGATGGCCAAAATTTGTGATGTTGCAATAGTCGGTGCCGGTCCCGCAGGCATATTCGCCAGCCTGGAACTATGTAACGCTGGCCTCGACGTTTTGCTTCTGGATAAGGGCAGAGAAATTGATGCACGTATTTGCCCCGTTCAAGACAGAAGCGGGTGCTGTGCCCTGTGCTCGCTATGCCATCTGGTGAGTGGTTTTGGAGGTGCTGGAGCTTTTAGCGATGGCAAACTGACCCTGTCTACTCAGGTAGGCGGCCGGCTCAAAGAATTGGTCGGTTCTGAGCAAGCCCGAGCACTCATAGATTATGTTGATTCTATCTATCTCAAATTTGGCGCCCCTGCCAAGGTTTATGGAATGGGGGGAAATACAGCTGAGCTGGAGCGGGAGGCTGCCTCAGCCGGCCTCACATTAATCCCTGTCAAACTACGTCACCTGGGAACAGAACTTTGCCACGAAACATTAAAGGCCATGCAGAATTACCTGTCGCCAAAATTAGAGATAAGACTAGGAACAACAGTCAAGAATATTGTAGTTGAGGATGGCACCGTCAAAGCTATAGTAACTGGCCATGGTGAAAACATAAGCTGCCGCTACTTACTCTTAGCCCCAGGGAGGGAGGGGGCAGAATGGCTATGCAATGAAGCCACGAGACTTAAATTGAGCCTTGATTCCAATCCCATAGATGTGGGGTGCAGAATAGAAGTGCCAATGATAACCATGGAGAAGTTGACTTCGATATTGTATGAATCAAAACTCGAATTCTATTCCCGAAGTTTCAATGACCGGGTCAGAACATTTTGCATGTGTCCTGGGGGCGAGGTGATTATGGAGTCCACAGGCGGTTCCGACCCTGTGATTACGGTCAACGGCATTGGCTATGCCCAACCCAAGACAAAAAATACTAACTTCGCTATTCTAGTAAGCACCAGTTTCACTGAGCCCTTTCATGAACCTATCGCCTACGGTAAGTATCTAGCAAGGCTAGCTAACATCCTTAGCGGCGGTGTGTTGGTGCAGAGACTGGGGGACTTGATGGATGGTCGCCGCTCCACACAAGCTCGCTTGCAGAATAATGCTATCGAGCCAAGCTTAAGAGCGGCAACCCCCGGAGATTTGAGCTTCGCCCTTCCCTATCGCTATCTCAAGAGTATAGTGGAAATGCTTCAGGCTATGGATAAACTAGTTCCGGGCGTCGCTTCCCCCCAAACTTTACTTTACGGGATAGAGGTTAAATTTTACTCTAGTCGGTTAAAGTTGACCCCTTGCTTAGAGACTGAGATCCGCAACATATTTGCTGCCGGCGATGGCGCCGGTGTTAGCCGGGGCCTAGTCCAAGCTTCAGCCTCAGGTATAGTGGCAGCCAGAGAGATATTAAAACGGTCAGGCAAAAAATCTTCCCCAGCAACATGAAGTATCCCACTTTTTTTGGCATCGATTTAACTTCAACAGAAGCCAAACCTAGCGCCTGCTTAGGATTGGATAGTAAATCACAACTTGTTTACCTTGGCTTCTTAACAAAGAATAGAGATATCGTCGCTCTGTTAAATTTCTATTCACCTCAAGTAATAGCCATCGATGCCCCGTTGAGCCTGCCACTGGGGTTATGCTGTCTCGAAGAAAATTGCTCTTGCCAGCCGAAATTACCAAGGAAGAACAGGCAGTGTGACCAGGAACTGAGGCGACAGGGAATTCCTTGTTACCCCACCACCAAGAAGACCTTCATCAAGGACTTGATCTACCGTGGTATCGAGCTCAAAACTAGCATCGACCGCGAGGCGAAGCAAGGTGGTCAAGTCATTGAGGTCTACCCCTTTGCCAGCAAAGTCCGCCTCTTTGGCGCAACTATGCCCCGGAAGACTACCAAACAAGGGATAAGCTTTCTCAGGGATAGACTGGTGGAAATCCTACCTAGTCTTAAACCGTATTTAGACATGTTGAACCACGATCTGTGTGATGCTGCGGTAGCAGCTTACACTGCTTTACTCTATCACCAAAATAGAGTGGAAGCTTTAGGTAATAGTGAAGAAGGACTAATCTTTATCCCAGATTGACGTTCACCCCTTTCCATTGTTAAAGTACAGCAAGGGAGGGTGAAATGGAATTAACTTTAAGCGTTATCAAAGCAGACATCGGCGGCTATGTCGGACACTCTTCCAGCCACCCCGATGTAATACAAAAGGCTAAGGAAAAGCTGGAACATGCCCAAAGCCAGGGGCTGCTCATAGACCATCACGTTACAGTTTGTGGCGATGACCTCCAGTTAATAATGACTCACCAACATGGTGAAGACAGTGAACAAATCCACAAGTTAGCCTGGGATACATTTGTGGAATGCACCAATGTAGCTAAGCGCTTGAAGCTACATGGTGCCGGGCAGGATCTTCTAGCTGATGCCTTCGCTGGCACTGTCAAGGGGATGGGACCTGGTACGGCTGAGATGCAATTTTCCGAGCGCCAAGCCGAAACCATCATCATACTTATGGCGGATAAGACGGCATCTGGCGCCTGGAATTTACCATTATATAAGATATTCGCTGACCCTTTCAACACCATTGGGCTAGTTATTGCCTCCAATATGCACTCTGGCTTCACCTTTGAAGTCCACGACGTCAAAGAGCACAAAAAAATCAGTTTTAACGCTCCTGAGGAGATTTATGACATGCTGGTTTTTATCGGCGCACCAGGCCGCTATGCCGTTAAAGCGGTGTACCACAAGGAGAGTGGTGAAATCGCTGCTGTCTCCTCTACTCAGAGATTATCTCTCATGGCCGGCAGATACATAGGCAAGGATGACCCTGTCTGTATCGTTCGCTCTCAGGGAAAATTTCCCGCCGTGGGCGAAATACTGGAACCCTTTGCTTCCGTTAACATAGTAGAAGGCTGGATGAGAGGCTCCCACCACGGCCCCTTAATGCCGGTAGCTGTCCGGGAAAGCAATCCTTGCCGCTTCGATGGTCCCCCACGAGTGATAGCTGCTGGTTTCCAACTTGCCAATGGCAAGCTCGTCGGGCCTCGTGACCTCTTCGATGACCCTGCTTTCGATGAGGTTCGTCATCAAGCAAACATTGTGGCGGATTTCCTGCGCCGAATGGGTCCGTTTGAACCACATCGCCTGCCGCTTGAGGAAATGGAATACACCACCATGCCCGAAGTGGCAAAGAAGCTGGCACCAAGATTTCAAGACATCTAACGACAAAATGCCGAAGCTTCTCTTAGCTACCTCCAATCCAGGGAAAATCAGAGAATATCGCTTTCTCCTGGATGGTCCTGGTTATAAAATAACCACGCTGGCCGAAGAAGGAATAACAGAAGTCGTCAGCGAGTCGGGGAATAACTACGAGCAAAATGCTCGGTTAAAAGCCATTACTTATGCCAAATTAAGCCAGCTTACCGCCCTTGCGGATGACTCAGGACTGGAGGTGGACGCTCTTAATGGTGAGCCGGGTGTTAAGTCAGCTCGCTTTGCCGGCAAAGCTGCCACCGATCCAGAGAAAGTGAGCTTTCTCTTAGCTAAACTTAACGGCGTTCCCTGGGAGAGACGAACAGCCTGTTTTAAGTGCGTCATTGTTATAGCTACTCCAGAAGGTCAATCTAAGGTATGCTACGGCGAGTGTCGTGGCATGATTGCCCTTGAGGCTAAGGGAGAAAATGGTTTTGGCTACGACCCTATTTTTTTTCTTCCTGAG
>Ga0315555_1002440_pt1 | contig 13040 bp, 7 predicted proteins | sample SalMarSW160380MG_FD_202113 | JGI IMG/M metagenome (GOLD analysis project Ga0315555, IMG submission 202113) | Salt marsh sediment microbial communities from the Plum Island Ecosystem LTER, Massachusetts, United States - Salt Marsh Sediment SW1603-80 ...
CTGACATATTCAGCTCCATCGCTGGGAACGGGCATAGAGGCGGAACTGGGGAGAATAGTAAAGCTCCAGACATCGCCCGGGTGGATGGCAGTGCCATCGGCCTCGGCCTCCTCGACCCGCCAGTAATATGTTTTGCCTATTTCCCAGGTGTAACCATCGTAAGCCGGCTGATCAATCAAACCTTGGTCGGTGCCACCGATTCCGCTTTTCACATCTTCAAAGCTCTCGCCGATGTACAGGTGGTGCTTAACGGCGGTCTCTCCGGCTGTCCAGCTAAGCGTAACCGTTTCTGTTGTGATTATTGCCTTGTCAGAGGGATTAGGCACCGTAGCCTTTAACTGCGGCGGCATAAGCGCCTCTATCTCGGCCTGCGACAGCGCCCGATTGTAAATACGCACATCATCGATGATGCCATCCCAGTGACGGCCTGCTGCTCCTGGATTTTCGCCAATAAGTACGCTATAGGTATTGGTACCTATGCCAGTGTTATTGTCGATGGTCGCGTCAAGCACTCCATCCAAATAAAAGTCGATGTACGAACCATCATAGGTTCCTGCGACGTGATGCCATTCGTCGTAGCCAACTGCAGTTGCTCCATTGACCGAAGGATTACTTTCCGACCAGATAGTGATACCAAAGTGAAACCTCGGGTCGCTCGAATCGTTACTAAGTCTCCAAGCGTATTCTCCTTTAGCAACGACAGCTACCCACTGAGTGGGGATCGACCTGATAGTTACCCATGCGGCGACCGTTATCTCGTCGGTGACATCAAAGATTGGATCATTCCCGCAATCCACGTAGTCGCCGTCACCATCAAGATCCAATGCACCGCCTATCCACCCAGACACCCACAGCGGGTCACCTATCAAGGTACCGACGTTGCCGTTGCCGGACGAATCAACAGCAGTAGTGCCGGACGTCTCATCGAGCTTCCACCAGCCAATATGATTAGGATCGGCATCGGTGGCTGTGCTAATTTGAACAAGGCCCAGCAACAAAACAAAAGAAATTAAAAAATACATTCTCTTACACATAATAATCCTCCTTCAAAATGAGTTAAATAATATTGACCTGATCACACATGAAAAAACCTATTATCCCGACGAGCACCCACCCACTTATTAGTTGGTGTGCGCTTGTCTCAAACAGCCTCCGTACGACATCTGATAAAATCTACCTTCCTCCAAGACTAAAAGGCCGCAATACCCATGAACAACTACTTGGAGCAGCGTATTCTTTATGCCGCTTCCAAATAACATTGATTATACACTTCTACATTGCCTGTGGCAAGGTTAATTGCTGTTAATTTGTTGCCGTTCCTCGGGTCGGCTCAAAAAACAACAGGGGCCTATGTTACAGGTCAGCACAGACCCCGGAATGTTGCAATCGCCTCTAAGCTAATTGTCAGCCTTAAGATGCCTTACGGCTATAGCCATAGAAGCTCTTGGAGTTATACAATCTTCAACGTTGCCAAGTCAAACACGCAGCTACTGCTCGTGCTACTCTTGTGCCGGATACAACCTGATGTCATCAAAGTAAAGCTTGCCTGTTCCACCTTGTCCACCCTGACTTCCAACACCAATGGTTATATCCTGGACCGTAGAAAGAGTCACACCAGCATCGCTAAGAACGCTGAGCGGAATATCCCACTGCTGCCAGTCGGTTGTCAGCACCGCTCTTGGACCGACCGCGATCGAGCGTTTTAAGCATGATTTACTCGGTCAAAATGGGGTGCGCTGGGTGATCATTCTTGAGGGTGTTAATGACATCAGCGGCAGCCGCAGCCCAAAAGTGGCCACCGATTTAATTGCCGCGTATGAGCAGTTCATAGACAAGGCCCATGCCCAAGACATCCTGGTATACGGTGTGCCTATCCTGCCCTTTGGAGGCTCCATGTACGACAGCGAAGACCATGAGGCCGCGCGCCAAATAGTCAACAAATGGATTCGAACCAGCGGTAAGTTCGACGCAGTCATTGATATGGATGCTGCAGTATGCGATCCGGCGAATCCTACTGGGCTGTTACCGGCATACGATACCGGTGACCATCTGCACCTCAATGTGGCAGGCTACCAGAAGATGGCCGAGGCCATTGACCTTGATTTATTTAAGCAAACAGCCGACCTTAACAAAGACAGTATTGTGGACTTTGTTGACTTTGCGATTTTAGCCGGTCAATGGCGACAAATACCTGGTTTCCCTTCTGCTGATATTGCACCGCCGGAGGGAGACGGGGCTGTTGACTTAGAAGATCTCTACTCAATGGCTCAAGAGTGGCTAGTAGAGTAAAAAACGAAGTTGAAGTCAGATATTGACAATGCTGTCAGATAATAAATTTACTTAATCTGACTTTTTTCCAACGGGATCGGCGGCTAAACAAAGAAGTAACCCACCGGCATAGAGCCGGGGGCTTTCGGATAAGGTGGAATTTACCGCTTACTTATGTGCGCGGCTCTGTAACCCGCGCAATACCCTTCGACATTGCTCAGGGCAAGAATTGCTGGGCTGCTTCGCTCGCCGCTCGAAATTACCAAATCCACAAGATAAACTTGTGGGCTAACCGATTTTGGGATTGATGCGAAACGAGGAAATTTCGGCGTTGTAAAAGGGATGGTAATAGTTAAAATTGGGGGTAATCAGGAGTTAGAGTTAAGTTAGATGACCCCGGAATTCCGGCAAAAGAGATGGAGATAAAGATGAGAATATTGAAGAAATCGAGTATAGCAGGGTTTGTTCTTTTAATACTGAGTCTTTTCTGCAGCTCACATGTGGCGGCTGCGGAGGATTGCTGGATTGGCACCTGGGTGAGCGCCCAGCAGTTGACGGAACCCAGAAACCTGCCGCCTGCACCGGGATTATCCAACAATACACTGCGCCAGGTTATACGTGTGACCCTGGGAGGGAGCCAATTACGCGTGCAGCTTTCCAATGCCTATGGGTCCAGCCCGGTTACAATTAATGCCGCCCACCTTGCGGTATCAACGGGCGGCAGTGCGATAGATCCGGCAACGGACAGGGCACTGACGTTTGGGGGGGCATCATCGATAACTATTCAGGCGGGACAGGCCGTTTATTCGGATACTCTAAACTTTGATGTAATACCATTGAGCAACCTGGCAGTAAGTATTTATTTTGGCCAGACGTCGGCTGATGTCACGGGGCATCCCGGCTCCAGGACCACATCCTATATCCAATCCGGCAATGCAGTGACAGCAACCGATATGGCGTCGGCGGTTAAAACAGATCATTGGTATATTTTGAGCGGGATTGATTTGTGGCTCGATGATTCCTACGCGTGTGTGGTAACGCTGGGTGATTCGATTACGGACGGCAGGGGATCCACCACTAACGGCAACAACCGATGGCCGGATAATCTGGCCCGACGCCTGCAGGCAGACCCGAATACTGCAAAGATTGGCGTACTGAATCAAGGCATCGGTGGCAATGCCGTAGTATCCGGCGGCCTGGGACCGACCGCGCTTAAGCGTTTTGATCATGATGTACTTGGTCAAAATGGGGTTCGCTGGGTGATCATTCTCGAGGGGGTTAATGACATCGGCGGCAGCCGCAGTCCAAAAGTGGCTACAGATTTAATTGCCGTGTATGAGCAGTTTATAGAAAAAGCTCATGCTAAAGATATCCTTGTATACGGTGTGCCGATCCTGCCCTTTGGAGGGTCCTTTTATGATAGTAAAAACCATGAGGCTGCACGTCAGGAAGTCAATAAATGGATTAGAACCAGTGATAAGTTCGACGCAGTCATTGATCTGGATGCTGCGGTACGAGATCCAGAGAATCCTAATAGGCTGTTACTTGAATACGATACTGGTGATCATCTGCATCTGAATGTGGCAGGCTACCAGAAGATGGCCGAGGCTATTGACCTTGATTTATTCAAGTAAGAAAATGAGAAATCCTGGTTTAATAACAAACGATCGTAATAATATTACTAGTCAAAATAAATATAATTACCTTATCTATAGAGTAAAAGTTTATCTCAAATATTTTATGTCATTAAGTTTTATAGGAGGATGATTATGTGTCGCAAATCTCTTTTCTTGATATCGCTTCTTGTACTACTGTGTTGGGCATGCACTCTACACGCCACTGTCGTTACCACGGTCGACGGCTGCGGCGCGGATACGTTTGTAACCAATGACGAAACGAACGACAAAGACAGCGTTATGGGCACAGAGAAAACTCTGGAGATCCGTAACTATGAGGGCGTCCAGCAAAGAATCGGATACCTCCGTTTTGACATCTCCAGCGTTGAAGTAGATGACGACCACTACATCGGGGGTGATCTTACTGGTGCCACCTTAACCCTTAATGTTACAGGTACCCAGGAAAAATGGGTGGTGTGGCCGACGGTGCCAATGACCTTTGGGATGAAGCGACCATGAGTTATCGTACGGCACCTGGAGTCGTCTATGAATCACCCGATATACGTGGTGTACCCCCAGGTCGTTATGCACTCAATGACGCTCTTCTGCAAAAGCTCGGACATATTAAATTGGGAACCAGCGGCCTGTATTCCTCTTATCCCAACACTCTGAACCTGAATCATTTTCTGGCTCAGGACACCAACAAACTGATTACATTTATCATCATCAATGAACAAAGTGACCCGGAGGCGGACTGGTGGATAACCACCAAGGAAAGCGATACCCCGGAATTGGCGCCGGCACTGACCTTGCCCAATGCCCTGGAACCCCTGAAGGTCATCTGGGTCTACGATACGAGTGGAGGTGCTAACATCGAGAATGACCAGTTTTGGCTCGATTGGTTGTTAGCTCAAGAGTACGCTCTCGACGCTGAACCGGACAAGTGGATCCAACTGGATTCGGCCAAGATTGACCAACTCAATGATGCGGACTTAGTGATCTTAAGCCAAGTGACTGACAGTAATGCCTACGCCAGCGACGCCAATGAAATCGCTGCCTGGGCGTCGGTCATCACACCGATACTCACTATGGAGGACTGGGAACAGTCAGATGGTGGTCTACAGATGTTCACCGATGCCATCAGTTCATTGACGGAACAACCCAAGGTGTGTACCTGTGAGGTTATCCCTCCGGTCATGCCTGCGCCATCAGCTCTACCTTCCATACCCAAGCTTCCAGATCCCTTTCAATTCATGGACGGTAAGCGTATGACTCACCTGGATGATTGGACATGTCGTCGTGCTGAAATCAGTCTACAGGTTCAGGAGTATGTTTACGGTCCCAAACCATCAAGGCCGTCCACTGTCACCGGATCCTATAGTGGCAATCAACTAACTGTTGACTGCTCGGAAGATGGAAGATCAATCTCTTTCAAGGCAACTATCGCGTATCCGCCCACCGGCACGGCCCCTTATCCTGCCATAATCACTATGGGTCCCTGGCTTACCCTGCCCAAAACGGAACTGGATAACCTGGGTATAGCGGTTATCTATTTCCCCAATGACGAGTTGGGCAGGCAAGGCAGTACCAGTGACAGGGGAAAAGGAAAGTTTTACGATTTTTATGGCAGCGATCATCAGGCAGGATCACTCATGGCCTGGGCCTGGGGCGTCAGCCGTCTCATTGATGTCCTTGAACAGACTCCTGAAGCCAACATTAATCCAGCAAGATTAGGTGTCACCGGATGTTCCCGGAATGGCAAAGGCGCCCTGGTCTGCGGTGCCTTTGATGAACGAATCGCGCTAACCATTCCCACGGAATCAGGTGCCGGAGGAGCCAGTAGCTGGCGCGTGGCCGATGCCCTGGTAGCTGCCGGAGGAAATGTTCAGACCGCCAGACAGATTGTCACAGAAAATACCTGGATGGCACCCATTTTTGCGCAATTCGGTAATCAGGTGGACCGGCTTCCTGTCGACCAGCACATGGTCGCAGCCTTGTGCGCGCCACGCCCACTTCTTATAACCGAGAACACTGCTTTTGAGTGGCTTGGTCCTGAAGCTTGCTACACAACAGCCATAGCCGCACACAAGGTCTGGGAAGCACTGGGCCTGCCTGATCGCATGGGCTTTGTTCAGACCTCTCATGGAGATCATTGTGGATTCAAAGAAATAAAAGAATTGAGAGCCTTTTGCACAAAGTTTCTACTCGACGGTGAAGCGGATACCAACGTATTGAAAACGGACGGGAATTTTGACCGTAACCCCTTAGACTGGATCAATTGGGATGTGCCCTCATTAGAATAAATCAGACGAAAAAAGTTATTGCACGTCTACCCGCTGTTATTGTTCTTATAGTAGCTCATTGGGCATATTCTCAAACCGTTGATCCCAACCATCTGCACCTCAATGTGGCAGGCTACTAGAAGATGGCCGAGGCCATTGACCTTGATTTGTTTAAGTAAGAAAAAGCCGTCAGTCATTAGCTTTCAACCTTCAGTTGCTTTGAATCCTGCGGACGCAGGAGATGTTTTTGATTTTGCTTTTCTGGCCTAAATAGGATATAAGGTAAGTTCGTACCGATGGATTTTGCAGCGAATCAATAATGTACGACTATCTATTCTACAAGGAGACTAAAAATGCGGATCATGCAATTCAAAATGCCCTTGATGGTAAGCATCGCCGGTATCCTTCTTCAAAGCGGGTGCATCACAGCCGCAGAATCCCAGCGCGAGCGCATTTCCATCAACGAAGACAGGAGTTTGCATAAATACAATTCGGAGGCTCAAGCAAATCAAATAAACAGAGTAATTATCCTAACCGATATTGAAGCTGACCCGGACGATACACAATCTTTGATTCGTTTACTTTTATATTCTAATGAAATTGATATAAAAGGATTAATTGCTACAACCTCTGTTTGGCAAAAAACGAGAGTAGCTCCTGAATCAATAAAAAAAATAATTCAAGCCTATGGCAAAGTACAACCTAGCCTTAAGAAGCATGAAGCTGGTTTTCTTGATGCTGAAGCGCTTTTAATGAAAGTAAAACAAGGCTTAGCAAAATATGGAATGCAGGGAGTTGGCGATGGGAAAGATTCACAAGGTTCGGACTGGATTATAAAAGTACTTGAAGAAAAAGATGAGCGTCCATTGTGGATATCTGTTTGGGGAGGCGCGAATACCCTTGCTCAGGCATTATATAAAATTAAAAATACAAAAACAGAAACAGAAGCTAAAAAATTAATTGCAAAACTCAGGGTTTATACAATATCCGACCAGGACGACAGCGGTATATGGATTAGGAAAAATTTTCCTGACTTGTTTTACATTGTTAGTCCGGGCGATGATTACGGTAGCTCAACATGGAATGCAATTAATAGTTTTGTGAAAGGTATAAACAATGATGAGATTAGCAATAATTGGCTGGCACAAAACATTCAACAAGGTCATGGTCCTCTCGGCGCTGAATATCCTGATGTAGCCTGGGGAATAGAGGGGGATACGCCATCGTGGTTGTCATTAATACCTAACGGACTAAATGAAGCAGAGCATCCTGACTGGGGAGGTTGGGGTGGTCGTTACGAACTGTACAAGCCAGATTTTGCTACGCTTAAGAAAGGAGAATCGGGTGTTCCATTTGAACCCGAGACAAGGGAAATCTGGACAAATGCAATTGATAGTTATACCCCATATATTTATAATGAATATGGACGAGCGGTTCGAAAGGACACTGTTTCCTTCACCGATAATAAAGTGACTTTGTGGCGTTGGCGAGATGACTTTCAAAATGATTTTGCCGCCCGAATGGATTGGTGTATAAAATCATATCAGGAAGCCAATCATCCACCAGTTCCTGTATTAGGGCATCCCGAACAAATAACTGTAAAATCAGGAGAGGGCTTTGGTTTGGGTGCCAGCGGCACTACCGATCCTGATGGAGATAATCTCAGTTACCTATGGTTTAACTATCCAGAGGCTGGTTCATATAAAAAATTGATAAAAATTGATTCAGCTGAGAATGCGCGTGGGGTTTACGTGATAGCTCCTGAGGTTGAAAAAAACGAAACTGCTCATTTTATTTTGAGAGTTACAGATAAAGGTAAGCCTCAATTATCAAGATATAAAAGAGTAATAGTGAATGTATTGCCAAAATAAGATAAAACACTGCCGCTAACACGCAATAAAAACAAGGCGGGGTGATGTAGTGAAATGAAACGGAAGACGGTTTCCGATTTCTCCTGGCAGCGAATTAATGATGTACGACTATCTAATCTACAAGGAGACGGACAATGCGGATCATGCAATTTCAAATGCTCCTGATGGCAAGCATCACTGGCATCCTGCTTCAAAGTGGGTGTATCACAGCCGCAGAATCACCGCGCGAGCACATTTCCATCAATGAAGACTGGAGCTTCTATAAGTATGATTCTATAGCTCAAGCGGACAAACTGATCTACGATGTGCGCCTGGAGGTAAAAGACGATCAAGATGACAGAGCGGCTGATGCCAAACCCACGGAGGCGTTGGAAGTGGAAACGACTCAGGAAGTGCTCAAGCCCTGGGTCCTGCCGACCTGCAACGACTTCATCAAAGACCCAGTCAAGCGCCATGTCCGTCCCGAAGGCAATCCCGGCAGCGATTTCCCGTTCGTTCAGAGCGATTTCGACGACAGTTCGTGGGAGAGCGTGAACCTGCCGCACGACTGGGCGATCAAAGGTCCTTTCCAGAAAGGCTGGGGCGCTGAAGTCGGCGGGAGCATGGGACGCCTGCCCAGTCCCGGTGTGGCGTGGTATCGGAAGAAGCTGGACATACCGGCTGCCGACGCGGGCAAATCCATCTTTCTCGATGTGGACGGTGCGATGTCCTACGCCATAGTCTGGTTGAACGGCAAGTTGGTTGGCGGCTGGCCCTATGGCTATGCCTCGTGGCGCGTGGATCTTACGCCGTATGTTGTGCCAGGTAGTGAGAATCAACTGGCGATCCGTTTAGACAATCCCCCCAGTTCGTCGCGCTGGTATCCCGGTGGCGGAATCTACCGCAATGTCTGGTTGATCAAGACCAATCCCATTCATGTCGGTCAGTGGGGCACTTTTGTGACGACGCGCGATGTTTCCGAGGTCTTCGCCACGATCGACCTGGAAGTCACTATCGACAACGACTCGAAGGATGACGCTACTGTTAGAGCGGTTACACAGATCTTCGCCTTGAATGCAGACGGCAACAAAACCGGCGATGCCGTCGCCAGTTTCGAGCCCCTGAAAACGCCGGTTGCGGCGGGAGAAAGAACCAAGGTCGAAGGTTCCGTTATTCTCAAAAATCCCAGACTATGGGGACCACCACCCACGCAGGCTCCAAATCGTTACGTGGCGGTAACCACCTTGTGGCAGAATAACAAAGTAGTCGATCAATACGAAACGCGCTTCGGTATCCGCTCACTACGTTTCGACCCAGGCACTGGCATCTACATCAATGGTGAGCACATCAAGATCAAAGGTGTCAACCAGCACCACGACCTCGGCGCCCTAGGTGCTGCGTTCAACACCCGTGCAGCCGAGCGTCAACTCGAGATACTCAGAGAGATGGGCTGTAACGCGATCCGTATGGCCCATAACCCACCCGCTCCCGAGTTACTCGAGTTGACTGACCGGATGGGCTTCCTTGTGATGGACGAGGCATTCGATGTGTGGGTGCGGAAAAAAACTCCGCTCGACTTTCACCTCATCTTTCCGGATTGGCTCGAACAAGACTTGCGTGCCCTTGTCCGCCGGGACCGGAATAGTCCCTCTGTGATTATATGGAGCTTTGGTAACGAAGTTGGCGAGCAATACACCAATGAGGAAGGCGCGGCAGTGGCGAAGCGGCTGCACGATATAACTAAGGAAGAGGATCCCACCCGTCCCACGACCAGTGCAATGAACTGGGCCAAGCCGGACATGCTCATGCCCGAAGTCATGGACGTCATCAGCTTGAATTACCAGGGCGAAGGGATCCGCGACACTCCGGAATTTGCCGGGACCGATCGCATCCGTACTTCGCCGCAATACCCTGCCTTCCACGCGAAATTTCCTGATAAAGTCATTCTCAGCAGTGAAACTGCGTCTGCGCTCAGCAGCCGCGGCATCTACCTGTTTCCCGTGACGCAAGAGATTAGTGCGCCAGTGCGGGATGGCAGGGGCGGCGACTCTAAGATTCGCCAAGTGAGCGCCTACGAACTCCATGCAGTCGACTTTGGCTCCTCAGCGGACAAGGTGTTCGGTTCCCTCGCGCGGCACTCTTTCGTCGCCGGCGAGTTTGTCTGGACCGGATGGGACTACCTCGGCGAGCCCACGCCCTACTACGAATCCCGCAGCTCGTATTCCGGGATTATCGACCTGGCAGGGTTCAAGAAGGACCGCTTTTATATTTACCAGGCGCACTGGCGCCCGGAACTGCCTATGGCGCACATTCTGCCGCACTGGAACTGGACGGAGCGCATCGGTGAGGTCACACCGGTCCACGTTTTCACCTCCGGCGACGAGGCTGAACTGTTCCTCAACGGCAAGTCACTCGGTCGCAAGAAAAAGATATTCGACACTCCCGGCCAGGCGATGGATGGTGAGCCTGCTTATCGTATCCGCTGGGACGATGTGGTTTATGAACCAGGCGAACTCAAAGTTGTCGCCTTCAAGGACGGTAAGGAATGGGCCACCGATATCGTGCGTACTGCCGGTAATGCTTCCCAAATGGATCTCAAGCCCGATCGCGCCACCATAATCGCTGACGGTCGCGACTTGTCCTTTGTTACTCTCACGGTTCAGGACAGCAACGGCATAATGGTACCCAGGGCCAACAATCTGATCCGCTTCTCCGTCAGCGGCCCCGGCGAAATTGTCGCTACCGACAACGGCGATCCCACGAATCTCGTGCCGTTCCCCTCACACGAGCGCGAGGCTTTCAACGGCCTTTGCCTGGTGATCGTTCGTGGAAAGCCGGGGCAGCCGGGAACGATCAAGCTGAAAGCGGAATCCGACTCGCTCGAAAGCGCGACCGTCACTTTGCAAAGTGTCGCGGAAAAGGCGAACACCGGCGTCGCACAACACGCGGACAGCAAAGAGGGGCCGAAAGCAAAACCGGGCGAAAATCCCATTATCTGGGCGGATGTTCCGGATCCCTCCGTCATCCGGGTGGAGGACACGTATTACATGAGCAGCACGACTATGCACATGAATCCCGGCGTTCCCATTATGAAATCCAAAAATTTGGTCAATTGGGAAATCGTTAATTACGCCTATGACATCCTTGCCGATAATGACGCTCTGGCCCTCCGCAACGGACAACAGACCTACGGCAAAGGATCATGGGCAAGCAGCCTCCGATACCATGATGGCACATATTACGTGTCGACCTTTTCGTATTCCACCGAGAGAACGCATGTCTATAAGACGAAAGATATTGAGAACGGTCCGTGGACGGAATCAACGTTCAGGCCCCCACTTCATGACATGGGCCTGTTCTTCGAGGATGACGGGCGCGTGTTCATGACCTACGGAAGTGGTGATATCAAGATCATTGAACTGACTTCCGATGCCTCGGGCATCAAGCCGGGCGGCCTCGACCAGGTCATTATTGAAGATGCCAGCCTGGTCGCGGGCACTAATGTCGGACTGAAGGCTGAAGGCTCGCACCTCTACAAGATTAACGGCAAATATTACATTTTTCTCATCACCTGGCCGAAGGGTGGGATGCGCACGGAATTGGTCTTTCGGTCGGAGCACCTGACAGGGCCGTATGAGGGTAAAGTCGCGCTAAGCGATAGAGGCATTGCGCAGGGAGGCATTGTGGAGACGCCCGAAGGTGATTGGTATGCCATGCTGTTTCGGGATTCTGGAGCCGCCGGGCGCATCCCCTACCTGGTCCCGGTGACATGGGAAGACGACCGGCCTGTATTCGGAATCAATGGAAACGTTCCCGAGGTTCTGGATATTATGGCGGTACCTCATGATATTCCTGGAATTGTCGCATCCGATGAATTTGATCGGAGTGCGGGAGACCCTGCGCTTCCATTGGAATGGCAGTGGAATCATAATCCCGACAGTAGCTACTGGTCCATTGCGGAGCGACCCGGATACCTGAGACTGACTAATGGAAGGATCGACACAAGTATCCTTGATACAAAAAACACCCTGACCCAAAGAACATTCGGGCAGGAATGCTCAGCAAGTATTGCAATGGATATAGGCAATATGAAAAACGGGGATTTTGCAGGCCTTGCGGCATTTCAAAAAAACTACGGATACGTGGGAGTGAAAATGTCCGGGAACACCAAGTCAATCGTTATGGTGAATGCCGGTGACGGTTCACCCGTGGAAGTGGCAAGCGTGCCCCTTGAACAGGAAAGAGTCTACCTGAAAGTCTACATAGATTATCGAAACCGAACAGATAAGGCCTATTTCTATTACAGCTTGGACGACATCGAATGGCAGGTGATCGGCAACACCCTTCAAATGTCCTACACGCTCCCACAACACTTTATGGGATATCGCTTCGCGCTATTCAATTACGCAACAGAGTCGGCCGGTGGTTTCGTGGATTTTGATTTCTTCAGGGTCGATAATAAGTTGGCCAGTCCGAGTTCCGCCAGCGTTACCAACATTGTTTGCAACCCGGATGGAAGTGTGACGCTCTAGTTCGTCGACGGCCCCGGCGAAGATGCCACCGATTTCAACATTTTTTCGTCTCACGACCGCAAGGCTTTCAACGGCCTTGCACTGGTGATCATTAAGGCTAAACGTGACCAAACCGGCTCGGTTGTCATCACTGCTGAATCCGACGGACTGCCTGTTGTCACGTGTACCGTTAGGACGAGATAGCATCTTATATAAGTAAAAAACGCAGTTTGAGGCATATTGTTAAGAGAGAGTTTCAGGAGATTTTTTCGCGATAGAAAGTCCATGAAATCTACGATACCTGCGGCTGTCCAGTAGAGCATTATACTATTAACTAAGACTATTCAAAAAGCCTCATTTTTAGTCAAAATTTTATACAACCGTCTTACAACCGGAAGGCCTAATATTTCCCATTTTGTAACCGTTCACAGTATTTTGGATAATTGAAGTAAAACTGTGTTTTTGTCCGATAAAGATTTCATGGACAAAGACACCATTATCGAAAAACTCGTC
>Ga0315555_1002441_pt1 | contig 13036 bp, 12 predicted proteins | sample SalMarSW160380MG_FD_202113 | JGI IMG/M metagenome (GOLD analysis project Ga0315555, IMG submission 202113) | Salt marsh sediment microbial communities from the Plum Island Ecosystem LTER, Massachusetts, United States - Salt Marsh Sediment SW1603-80 ...
CCTCGCAATGACACCTTGTTGAAGGATCGTTTCACTGTCATTGCCCGGCTCGATTGGGCAATCCAGACAGGAAGCAACTTGGAGATTAAACCACAAATTAAAAGGGGACACGTACCTTTTAATTTCCTTTTCGCAACGACTGTCACCTTTGCCAGGAACGATCGAATCCTTGTTACACAGCGATAGCGTGGCCGAGGCCGCTCATGATGTTCACCGCGTCGTCCGGGCAGACCTGTGCACAAAGGCCGCAGCCGATGCACAGGTCGGCGTGAATCGTGTATTTCCCGTTTTCGAGCTGCTCGATGCACCCCTTGACCGGACAGACTTTCGCGCACTCGCCCGTTCCCGTGCACTGTGCTTCGGCGATGTAGAACACCGGCCGGCTTCCCGCTCGCTTGTCCACAAGGCTGTCGGTGGGGCATTTGTGCACGGCGACGATCGGATCGTCCTCGATCTGGTAGTTGAAGACCGGGAGGAAGTTGTCGGCCATAGTGATCTGGCCGGAAGGCGCCACTTTCGGATTCGCACAGAGGGTGCAGCCGGTGCAGCCGATCTTGCACACCGCCTTGACCTCCTTGGCGCGGCCGGGATTCTTGCAGGCGATGAAAACGTTCGCCGTGCGGGGGATCAGGTCCATGATGTCGCGTGGGCAGGCCTCTACGCATAGGCCGCATCCGGTGCAGTTGTCGTCGAGTACCTTTGGCAGGCGATCGTCGCCCATGATCATCGCGTCGAACGGGCACGCCCGGACGCAGTCGCCGTACCCGAGGCAACCCCAGTCGCAGGCTTTGTGGCCGTGCCCAACCTGCTCCGAAGCGGTGCAGGATTCGAACCCGTGGTAATCAAAACGGTCATGGCAGAGGTCGGGGCTCCCCTGGCAGCGGACCACGGCGACCAGATCCTCCGCCGTCTCCACCGACGCTCCCATGATGGCCGCAATCCGTTCCCGCGCCTCCGCGCTGGCGACGGGGCAGGCGGCGGCGGTCAGTTCGCCATCGACCACTTTGAGCGCCATCTGGCGACAGCCAGCGAGTCCGCAGGCGCCGCAATTCGCGCCGGGCAGCTCCTCGTCGATCTGCTCCACGCGGGGATCGACGTAGACGTGGAATTTTCTCGAGGCGTAGGCGAGCCCGCCCCCGAAAACCAGTCCCATCCCCCCCACCGAGGCAATTGCACCAAGAACTGAAATGTCAACCATGATCCGTCCGAGTTAACCGCAAAACCAACATATAAAACAGATGCACAGGATGAGCAGGATGTAAAACCTGCCCATTTACTAAACTTATTCCTTCTCTTTGTCCTGTCCATCCTCTACATCTTGTTCCTCTACACTTCCCGCCCATTTCAGCCGAAGCTGAGACCGCTGAAGCCGAGGAACGCGATTGCCATCAGGCCCGCCATGAGGAAGGCAATGGGCACACCCTGCAACGGTTTCGGGATGTCCGCGGTGTCGAGCCGTTCACGGATGCCCGCCATCAGGATCAGGGCGAGGGTGAATCCGACACCCGCCGACGCGGCGTTGACCAGCGATTCGATCAGTGTGTAGCTCTCGTCGATATTGAGCACCGCGACGCCGAGCACGGCGCAGTTTGTGGTGATCAGCGGCAGGTAGATGCCCAGCGCCTGATAGAGAGCGGGCGCGAGTTTCTGGATCACCATCTCGACAAACTGCACGAGGCTCGCGATGACGAGGATGAAAGCGATGGTTCGCAGAAACGTCAGATCTACGCCCCAGACACTGGTCGCCGGGTCGAGCAGGTAGTAGTAGATCAGCCACGAGGCGAGGCTGGCGAGGGTCATGACGAAAATCACCGCCATGCCCATACCGATCGCGCTCGACAGTTTCTTCGACACGCCGATGTAGGGGCAGATGCCGAGGAACCGGGCGAGGACGAAGTTGTTGATCAGGATTGAACCGACGACAATTACCAGCAGGTTCGAGAGGTCCATCTTAGGCCTCCTTCCTGCTGCGTGCGAACCCGGCCTTTACGACCGATTCCATCTTGTCCCGCTCCGCCTTGCGCTGATCCATCCAATTCACGAAGCCGAGCACCAGCCCCATGGTGAGGAACGCTCCCGGCGCGAGCATCATCAGCAGCACCGGTTCAAACCCGGAAGGCGTCACACTGATTCCGTACCAGGTGCCGTTGCCGAGAATTTCGCGCACCGTGGCGATCACCAGCAGCGCAAGGGTGAAACCAACGCCCATGCCGAAGCCATCCACGACGGAGAGCAGCGGAGTGTTCTTGCTGGCGAAGGCCTCCGCCCTGCCGAGGATGATGCAGTTGACCACGATCAGCGGCACAAAAATCCCGAGCGCGCGGAAGAGGTCCGGCTGGTACGCGGCCATCACCATCTCGACGATCGAAACGAACGCGGCGATAATCACGATGTAGACCGGGATCCGGATCTTGCTCGGCACCCCCTTGCGGACCAGGCTGATGAGCAGGTTGCTCATCACCAGCACAAACGTCGCGGAGATCCCCATTCCGATGGCGTTTTCCACCGAGGAGGAAACGGCCAGCGACGGGCAAAGCCCCAAGGCCAGCCTGAGCACGGGGTTCTCCTTGATCAGCCCCTTGGTGAATTCGCTGCGCACACTCATGGCTGCTCCTCCCGGCTCGCGGCGGAGCCGATTTCGGCGGCGAGAGTGTCCGACAACGCCGGCTGTCCGATCGGAACCGGCTCATGTGCCACCGCATCTTTCACTTTCAACGCGGCCTCCCGCACGGAATTAGTCACGGCGCGGGAGGTGATCGTCGCGCCGGTGATCGCGTCAATATCTCCGCGGTCCTTTTTCACTGCGAGAGTGGTCGCATCCTTGCCGGCGAACTGCTGCAGGAACCAGGGCGTCGTCTCCCCCTTTCGAATCTCCTGGGATTTCGTCCCCAGCCCAGGAGTTTCCTGCTGGAAGGTGATTTTCAGACCTGCAACGTGAAACGTGGTGTCGTAGCCGGCGACAGTTTCGACGGTGCTGCTGTACCCCTTTCCGCGGGCGACTGTGACGTACCCGATCAGCACGCCGCGTTCGTCGAAGGCGCGGTAGTACACGAGGCCATCGTCCGCAACCCGTTTCTCAAACCGTGTGACCCCGAGCGAGCGCATCACCTCGGTTCGCGCCTGTTCCTGCTCGCGGGCCTTGTTCTCGGCGATCACCGGGGCGGTCTGGGTGTTGAGCAGCGCCAGCCCACCCGAGGCGAGAGCGGCGATCAGCATCAAAAGTAAACCGAGTCTAAGGATCATCACACCCCCCTCGCCGCGACGGCGGCAGCCTTCTTCGGATCGTGCCCGAACCTGCGCGGGACAGTCCAACGGTCGATCAACGGCGTCAGCAGGTTCATCAGCAGGATGGCGTAACTGACCCCCTCCGGATACCCCCCGACGAGACGAATGAGGATGGTGAGCACCCCCGCCCCTGCGCCGAAGATGAGGTGGCCTTTCTTCGTGATCGGCGTGGTCACCATGTCGGTCGCCATATAGAACGCGCCGAGGATCAGGCCGCCGGCGAAGATGTGGAACAGGACGTCCCCGCCGAACAGTTCGCTGCCGCCGAACATCCACCCGCCGAGGGCAACGACACCGATGAAGGAGAACGGGGTGCGCCAGTCGATGTAGTTCTTGTAGAACAGGTAGGCCGCTCCGACGAGCAGCAGCAGCGCGGAAGTCTCCCCGATACAGCCGCCTACGGTGCCCACCGCCAGGTCAACCACCTGCTGCCCGGTGTTGTGCAGCTGGTCAAGCGCCTGGGAGACGATGTTGACGGGCAGATTGGCCTGGTCCCAGACAGTCTTGAGCGCCGTTTTGTGCGCCTCAAGGGGGGTGGCGAAACTGACTCCGTCAACGAGGATCGACTGCGGGTTGACGCGCCAGGCGAAGAACGAGAATCCCCCTCTTTTCCACCAGAACGCGGGCAGCCAGTCTTTCGTCATGTGCAGCGGCCAGCTGGCGAGCAGAAACGCCCGTCCGGCCAACGCGGGATTCATCGGGTTCCAGCCAAGTCCTCCGAATGGCATTTTCGCGATCCCGATCGCGAACACCGACCCGACGACGGGGATCCACCAGGGAACTCCCGGCGGAATGTTGAAGCTAACGAGCACGCCGGTGAGCAGCGCGGAGGCGTCGCCGATGGTCGTCTTCATGCCGAACACGCGTTCGATCAACCACTCGGTGAACACCGCGGCCAGCGCCCCGAGCAGAATCAGCCAGAGCGCCCGCAAGCCGAACACCCAGGTCGCGCCGAGGGCGGCGGGGACAAGCGTCAACGTGACCGTAATCATGATCCGCGACACCGATTCCACATCCCTCAGATGCGGGGACGAGGAGAGCGTGAAGCGGCGTGGGAGCGGCTTCGCAGCAGCAGCCTCCGGTGCAGCTTCCGGCCTCTTTTCAGCCGGTGCAGCGGGCTTATCCGGTGCTTCGCCACCCTCCGGTTGAGGTGCTGTGTCCTTGGGAGTCTCCATCCCTGCCATCCCTTGTCAGGCTGTCTTTTTCTGCAGCTGTTTGCGCCGCGCCGCCGCGATCGACGCCTTGCCGAAACGAATGTGCTGCACCAGGTTTCGTTTCGAGGGACAAATGTAGGTGCAGGAACCGCATTCGATGCATTCCGAGGCACCCAAACGCTCCGCTTCGTCGAACATCTCAAGCTGGCTGAACCGCGCGATGTTCGTGGGCAGCAGGAACACCGGACAGACGGAAACACACCGTCCGCAACCGATGCAGGGCTGTTCCCTGCCAAGTTTCGCATCGTTCTTGTTGAGCACGACAATGCCGCTGGTCCCCTTGACCACCGGCACGGCATCCGTCCACTGCGCGAGTCCCATCATTGGACCACCCATCAGCAGTTTCGCCGCGTTGTCGCGATAGCCCCCCGCCTTTCCCACCAACTCCGCGAACGGCGTTCCGATCTTGGCGATCAGGTTAACCGGTTTTTTCACCCCCGACCCGGTGACGGTGACATACCTCTCGATCAGGGGGCGGTTGTACCGGACGGCTTCGTAGATGGCGACGCAGGAACCGACGTTCTGGACGAGGCAGCCGACATCCATCGGCAACCCCGGAGGAGGAGGAACCTCGCGGCCGGTGAGCGCGTTGATCAGCTGCTTTTCCGCGCCCTGCGGGTATTTCACAGGGAGCATTTCGACGCTGACGAGGGTGAACTCGGTGGCAGCCTTCTTCAATTTCTCAAACGCATCCGGCTTGTTGTTTTCGAGGGCGATGATAATCTTTGCTGCACCAACGGCCCTGGCGACGAGCATCGCTCCGCGGATGAGATCGTCGGGTCGTTCGAGCATCAGCCGGTGGTCGCTTGTCAGGTAGGGTTCGCACTCGGCGCCGTTGATAATCACGGTATCGACCGGCTTGTCCTTGGGGGGACTCAACTTGACATGCGTCGGAAATGCTGCTCCGCCCATTCCCGCCAAGCCCGCATTTTTCACCCGCTCACGGATCTGTTCGGGGCTCGCCTCCTGCCAACCGTGATTCTCCTTGATCCCTTCGTACAAGGCGTCCTCGCCGTCCGCCTCAATCGTCACCGTGGGCAGCTCACGGCCCACCGGATTCGCGTAACTGCCAACATTCTTGACGGTGCCGCTGATGCTCGCGTGCACCGGGACGCTGACGAACCCCTCCGGTTCGGTCAACGGTTGCCCGATCTTGACCGTATCCCCCTTCGCCACGATCACGTTGCCGGCGGCTCCGATGTGCTGGCTTACAGGGATGTAAACAACCTGCGGCTCCGGCATGCGTTCAGCTTTCTTTCCCGCCGTCAGCTTGAACTCCGGCGGATGCGTCCCACCGCGAAAGGTTTTCTTCACGTTAGCCTCTTGACCTCTTGAGTGAATTCCCCGGCGTCCTCGAATCTGCGGTAAACGGACGCGTAGCGGATATACGCCACCTCGTCGAGTTTGCGCAGGCCGTTCATCACCCGTTCACCGATTTCACGGCTGGCCACCTCTTTTTCCGCCCGTGCGAACAGCTCGCGCTCCACGGAAGAGACGAGCTGATCGAGGTCATCCATCGACACCGGCCGCTTGGCAGCGGCCAGGCGAATCCCGGTGGCGAGCTTGTTGCGGTCGTACTCCACCACCCTGCCGTCCCGCTTCTTCACCTGCAGCGCGATATCTTCCACATACTCATACGTCGTGTACCGGTTGCCGCAGTTCAGGCATTCCCGGCGGCGTCGCACCGAACGCTCATCGCGCGAGGGACGGCTGTCGATGACCTTGTCTCCCGTCGTGCCACAGAACGGACACTTCATCCGGCAACCCCATATGCATCCCTACGTTCTGCGATGGTACGCCTCGATTGTTCACCAACGAGTATGAAATTCGATCCTTCTCGCACGAAAAGGAAATCGGTGCTCCGACTTCCTTCACGTTACTATCTTCACACAAACTACAATTCATAGTAGAGGTATTTCCATCAATTAGGCGAGCTTAAAGGGCCCGTCTACCAGGCGAAGTGCGGGAACGAGGTGGCGACCTCTTTCACCTCGGCGCGCACGCTCTCCTGCAAGGTCGTGTTCTCAATATCGCCCAGCACGCGTTCGATCCAGCCGGCGATTTTCTTCATCTCGTCCGTCCCCATGCCGCGGGTGGTGAGGGCGGGAGTGCCAATGCGGATGCCGCTGGTCTTGAACGGCGAGCGGGTGTCGCCGGGCACCATATTCTTGTTGGTCGTGATCCCGGCGTTTTCCAAGGCCTTTTCGGCCTCTTTGCCGGTGTATTCCCGGGAGCGAAGATCCATCAGCATCAGGTGGTTGTCCGTGCCGCCGGAAACGAGATCGAATCCCCGGGCGATCAACTCTTCCGCGAGAATTTTTGCGTTCTCAACGACCTTTTCGATATAGGTCTTGAACTCGGGCTGCAACGCCTCCTGGAAGGCGACAGCCTTCGCAGCGATGATGTGCATCAGAGGACCGCCCTGGAGTCCGGGGAAGGTGACCGAATCGATTGCCTCGGTGACCGTTTTCTGCTTCGGCATTCCGTCCAGCAGGATCTCGCCGCCCTCATAATTCGAGAGGATCAGGCCGCCTCGCGGTCCGCGCAGAGTTTTGTGAGTCGTCGAGGTCACCGCGTGGCAACAGGGAAGCGGATCCGGGTGCAGCTTAGCCGCAACCTGGCCGGCCACGTGCGCGATGTCCGCCACCAGCCACGCTCCAACCTCATCCGCGATTTCCCGGAATTTCGCGTAGTCCCAAAATCGGGGATAGGCGGACGCCCCGGTCATGATCAGGCGCGGCTTCACCTCGCGGGCCATCCTGGCGACGGCGTCCATGTCCAGACGACCCGTATCCATATTCACTTCGTAGGCGTGGACATCGTAGAACCGGCCCGAGACGTTCACCGGACTCCCGTGCGTGAGGTGGCCGCCGTGGTTGAGGTGCAGCCCCATGATCGGGATTTTCTTCCCCCCCTCCTTGAACGGATCGAGCAGGGAGAAATAGACCGCCTGATTCGCCTGGGAACCGCTGTGCGGTTGGACGTTAACCCATGTCGCACCAAACAGCTGCTTCGCCCTGTCGCGCGCCAGATCCTCCGCCTCATCCACGTAAGTGCAGCCGCCGTAGTAACGCTTTTTCGGATACCCCTCCGCGTATTTGTTGGTCATCACAGAACCGGCCGCTTCCATGACCGCAGGGCTGACGATGTTCTCCGAGGCGATCATCTCCAGCGTTTCGGTCTGGCGAGCCAGCTCATGTTCGATCGACTCAGCGATCTCAGGATCGAAGGTTTTGAGGTGTTCAGGCGCGCCCATGGCACTCCCCACATCCGGTCAACGGAAGCTATGTTCTGCTCGCATCAAACGCGCAGAGGAAGCGATAATATAATACTTGTGTCCAGCCTTTGCCGAACCTGCGCTCGGAGGTAGCAATCAAATAATTAAGAGTTTGCGATCACTAAATGGGAATGCAAAGGCACCTGCGGGGCAAAACTGGAAGGCGCGTACTCGCTGGTCTTTGCCGAATTTACGGACACACAAACTTTAAAGACCCTGCCGATCCGGTCCATCGACTATCCGACGGCCAAAATCCTAAAAACGCCAATAAAATAGGGACAGTCCCTCTTTTATCGTGAAATCAGTATCAATGATTTGACGAATCCATGTCCTTGATCTTATTGACTCTACGTTCGTGCCGCTCGCCGCCGTGCTGGGTTTTCAGCCAAGCCTGCACCGCCTCCCACGCGGTGTCCGGCGCCGTGATCCTGCCCCCCAGCGCGACCATGTTGGCGAAGTTGTGCTCAGCGGCGAGACGACCCTCCTCGGCGCTGTTGATCTTCGCGCAACGGATTCCCTTGATCTTGTTCGCGGCGATCGACATTCCGATCCCGGTCCCACAGATCAGGATCCCGCCATCGTACACACCGTCCGCGACGAGCTTCGCCGCTTTGAACGCATAATCGGGGTAGTCGACGCTGGCGGGTCCGTGTGTCCCAATATCCTCGATCTCATAGCCCGCCTCTCTCAGCCGTTCCGCGAGGCTATCCTTCAAATCCGCTCCCGCGTGATCTGCGGCAAGGATCAGTTTCATCTCCCCCTCTCCCGAAGAAAACAACGAGGGGGAATCCAGGATTCCCCCATCGATTTCTCCACTCATGCGCCATCGCCGGGATCACTTGCTTTTGGCGAGAGCGTCCAGGTACTGCTGCAGGAACGCGACCTCGGGCCAGCCCGGCTGAATCCACGAAAAGCATTCCCGCGCGGGCATCTTCCGATCTTGCGCCATGAACCAGTCGGCATATTGCGGGATGAACTTGTTCTGCTCGAAGAACTGAATCCGCCGGTTCGCCTTCTCCTGGACGGCGTAGTCTTCGCTGTTGGCGGCCTTTTTGAAGAGGCCGTAGGCGATTGCCAACACGAGCTTGTCGTCGTACTCAATTCCACGCCCCTTCGAGCAGGCGTCAGAGCTGGCTTCGTACACCTGGCCGAGCATATAATCGCCCTCGGCGAGGGTGCCCCCGGCCGCTTTCTTCGCCTGCAGAATCCAGTCGCGAGCGTTGACCCAGTCGCCGAGCTGGCGGTAATTGTCGGCGATGCGAAGACGGGCTTCGCTGTCGTTCGGATCCTGTTTCAACAGGGCGGCGTAAGCGTTGATCGCGTCCTTGGATTTGCCGAGGTTTTCGTACGCCTGTGCCTTGCGCCGGAAGGCTTCAAGGCGGTTCGGGTCGAGTTTAAGCACGCTGTTTGCCTGGCCGATCACCTTGTCATTGAGGTTCTGATCGGAATAGGCCAGCAGCAGCTCCATCTGTTTCTCGACATCATTTGGATTGCCCGCCACCTCCTCTTCGAGGTGCTTGATATAATCCTCGGGCGCGCGGTACTTGCGCAGCAGGTAGCCGAGCTTATCCTTGACGCTTTGATCGTCCGGGACGATCTTCTGCAGCTGTTCATAAGCGGCGATCGCCTGATCCGGCATCTCCTTCGCCTCGTAAAGCTCAGCGATTTTCTTGCGGTACTCCACGTTCCCCGTGTCGAGCGCCGACGCCATTTTGTAGAGCACAAGGGCGCTGTCCAGATTCCCCTGGGTTTTCAGCATGAACCCGAGGGTGCTGCTGAGGAACGGATCATCCTGGTGGTACTTGAGGCCCAGGCCGAGGACATACTGCGCGCTGTCCGGCTGGTTCGTGTTCATGTAGCTCTGGTACAGGCGTGACCAGTCGTTGTACTGATTCTTGACATCGAGCCTGACGACCTTCCAGAGATAGCGGCGCGCTTCCTCCCACTGACTCTGCTTCAACTTGTCGTAAGCAAACATGCGCGCGATCTTCAGCTCGCGTTCGTTGGCTTTGGCGATCGAATCCTGCATCCGGGCGAGTTCTTCCGGGCTGGGCTGTTTCACCTGCTGCTGCACGGCGCAGCCCACAAGAAACAAGGTTCCGGCAAATGCAAGAATCACTGCTGCACTTCCAAATACTCGAATCCGCATGATGTTTTCCTCCAAGCCGTCGGCTCCGGCTTGCCCCTCCGTTATCAATCAATCGTGCTTTTCATCCTATTTGCCGCGGCGCACGAACCAGCTCTCGGTGCTGCTGAATCCCAAACGGATTCCAGTCACCCGTTCGCGCACTCCGACTCCATTCGCCGCAGTATCCCCGCGCCAATCCATGGTCAGGGCGAGGTCCAGCATCCCCATGTGAGTCCGCACGGGAATGCCTACGCCGAGAGCGAGCCCGAACGTCTTCACCGGGTCGCTGCCCGCGCTCACGTACTCTTTTCCGAAGTGTCCCCCCGCCCGGTACGTCCACTTCTGGTACCAGGGCTCCAGCGGGGAGCGTGACGGCAATAGTTCGAAACCGGCGTTCGCGAGCCACGCGTTCAAGTAGGTGTCGGATACTCCGATTACATCCTGCGCCGTCGAACCCCAGGCGGCGAACGACCCCTGCCCGTAGGTTCGCTTCCGGCCGGACGTCCACGCCGCACCAACGCTCAGCGATAGCGGCATCTCCAGGGATCCGGCCGAGATGCCCAGCGAATCGCCGCCGACAATCTCCAGGGAGCGGTGCACGCTGATCGACGCGGGGAGCTGCACTGTTGCGGCGGCCATCAACGGAGTCCCGGAGTATTGGGCACCGAAGCGCACGGCGATGCCGGACAACTGGTTTCGGATCGTCTTCCCGGACTCGGTGAATCCACCGGTGTCAAACGTCATCTGCCAGATGCGGTCCAACTTTCCGAAAACATAGTCGAGAGCGACGCCCATCGCCAGAGAATTGCCGAGACGGACTCCGAAATTCGAGGAGAAGGCGGACAGGCCTCCGACTCCGCTGAACGTCTCGGTCAGGTGATACGAGGCGAGCGTGTCCTCCGGAAGCAGATCGGTGACCGTGGAGGTTCTGCGAATCAGGAACGAGTAGTCCGTCACCGTTTTGTAAGCGAATCCGATTCCCAGTGTGCGATAGATCGGCATCGCGAGGGCAACGGTCGGGAACTGCAGATCGCTCGCTCCATCCTTCCCGGAGAGTACATCCTGCGAGGAGCTGATGCGCACGTTCGAGGCCATCAGGAAACGGGTGCGGCCGGAGCTGTTCCACCCCGCCGGGTTCATCGTCGAGAGGTACACGGAATCCGCGGTGAGAATGTCCACTCCGCCCAACGCGGCGCTGCGGACGCTCAAGGGGTCCACCATCACTCCCGCCCCCAGCGTGGCGAACGGGGACGACGCGGACGCAGCGAGGGCGCCGGTGAGCAGCAGGACAATGGCGAGTGTGGTTGTCCGCATCTTCATTCCGAATAGTCCGTGTAGAGCACGCGTACGTACGGCCGCAATGTCGTATCGGGGACAGTGATGTCGTAAAAAACCGCACGCCCCATGGTGTTACCAGCGTTTGTCTGCCGGATCGCTAAGCCCTTGTTCTCGGTCGGATGCTTCTCCAGCTCGCGGGCGAGGTCGGTGATGTCCATAGTCACCTGCGCCGCGCCCTCCCCGATCACCTGCGCCACGGACGGCCAGTAGAGCAGGCCGAGCGAATCCGGGTACTCATCCCACTCGGTGGTCACCTGGTACGCAGTGAACAAACCCGGATCGCCGAAGGCATAGACACTCGCCGTGTCCACCTTGAGAAACAGCTGCGCCGAGTTGATGCTGGCGGTTCTCGGCGAGAGCGAGGAAAAATCGGCTTTGAACAGCATCTGCCGCTGGTACCCGTTGGTGAGGTACAAACGGTTGTCGCTCACCGGAAGCGTCACGTCGTTCGCGAGGTATGTTGTGTAGGTCGGCCTCATCTCGATCAGCGAGTCGGGGTGCAGCTCTCCCCCGTCGATCACGGACGCGCGAAATTTCAACAGCGGCACAAGGCTGTCGCTTTTCACCGTAAAGGTGTAGAACCGTTTCAGGAACGTGGCGGTACCCTCGTCCACGCGCAGCAGGATTCCGTTGCGAAGCGAATCGACCTCCCAGCGGTGCAGGGTCACCGTGTCAATGGGAAATTCAATCGAGTCGTCCGGCGCAGGAGTGCCGATCCCCGCGACGCCGATCATCTCGCTGACAAAGGGATAGTCGTAGTCGATCTCGGACGAATCGTAGGGTTCATCGATGCGCAGCACATTCGCCTGCCAGGGAGTCCAATCGGTCACGTTGGCGGAGTCGACAAGCCCGTAGGTGTGCAGCACGACCACGGCCGAATCGTAGGAAAGAATCGAATCCACGTAGGTCTTCTGATCCGGAAAGCGCATCAGAATATCCGCCTGCATCCCGTTCTGTTCGCCCGCGTAGAGCAGGGATGTTGTGGATTTCATTTCGTCCCCGACAATCCGCGTCCGGGACTGCTGGATCTGGAGCACGGTGTCCCGCAGCACGCCTTCGAGCTGCTGGCCGACGACGGACGAGCCCACCTCGCTGTTATACTGGCCGCACCCCGCAGCGAGCGCCGCAGCCAATGAAACGGCGATCAGCAGCAACGAAACGCGCACGAGGACCACCCTTCCCCCTGATTTCGCCGATCCCTTCGTCCGCATGTGACTCCTTGATTCCGTTCCAGAACGGGCAATGTACGTCCGGTGACCAGAGCTCGCAAGGCATCGCCGGTCGTCGATCTCCCCGCAACTGTCAGAAATTTGTCAACCTACGGCCTTGCGAGAACGATTCCCAGCGCCGTTCCACAGGTTGCACAGGACCCGTCATCGTTCACGCCGGAAGTGTCCACAGACCATCCCGAGCGGCGGATCGCCACCCGCCCGCAGTTGGGACAAACGGTGTCCGCACGCCGTCCGGAGGGGATGTTGCCCAGGTACACATGCCTGAGGCTGGTACGCGCAAGGTCCCACGCTCGTTCCATGAACTCGAGCAGGGTGGGAGGTTCCGTGGCAAGATGCCGTGGGAAATAGCGGGAAAGATGGAGCGGGATATCCGGGTTGACCGAAGCGATCCACTCCGCTATCCCTCTCACTCCCCGGTCATTGTCCGCCATGCCAGTGACCAGGAGATGAGTGATTTCGACATGCACACCTGCAGCGACCATCTTCTCGATCGTTCTCTGCACGACTTCGAGGCGGCCTTTCGATCCCTTTTTGTAGAGCTGGGGGTCGGAGAACTTGAGAT
>Ga0315555_1002450_pt1 | contig 13018 bp, 11 predicted proteins | sample SalMarSW160380MG_FD_202113 | JGI IMG/M metagenome (GOLD analysis project Ga0315555, IMG submission 202113) | Salt marsh sediment microbial communities from the Plum Island Ecosystem LTER, Massachusetts, United States - Salt Marsh Sediment SW1603-80 ...
AATCCAGCACGACCCAGATCGATTGAAACGAAACCGGTTTGCGGTCTATAATCCGGCGGTTTCGAGTCCCCATCATCTAGCGGCCTAGGATACCGGGTTTTCATCCCGGCAGCAGGGGTTCAAATCCCCTTGGGGACGCAAGAGCGAGCCTCTTGCGGAGTACAGGGTGCCCGCTATAATGGGCGAGTAGCTCAGCTGGGAGAGCATCCGGCTTACATCCGGAAGGTCACAGGTTCGAGTCCTGTCTCGCCCAGTCGGCTTTGCGTCACGGGGGCGTGGTCTAGTCAGGTCTAGGACGCTGGATTGTCACTCCAGAGATCGCCGGTTCAAATCCGGTCGTCCCCGCCAGCCTGCCGAGGTAGCTCAGGTGGTAGAGCACGGCCCTGAAAAGGCCGGTGTCCCCAGTTCGAGTCTGGGCCTCGGCACCATCCTTCGACCCGATACCCCGTTCGTCCCGCGCCGTCGGGACATTTGACCGGCCAGAACCCCATTAGCGATTGACCATCCGATCCCTTCCATCCTGCAAACCCTGTTAGAAACACGGGTTTGCGCTTCGCGGTGCCGTCCGTCCCTGTGGAAAACGCTGTGGAGAAGCATCGGGAAAACGCACGATTTCGGGACTTCCTTGTGGATAAGTCGCCGGGCCACCTCCTCGCGTGCCCCTCGCGACTCCAACCAGCGGGGGCCTGCGGGCGTCTCCTCAGCTACTCCGCAAGCTTTTCCACAGCCTATTCCGTTTTCCGATCGGCCATCGCCGCGTTTTCCACAGGCCGGGCGACCGGCCGTTCACCCGATTCGACCCCGCCGCTCGCCCTCCCTCATGACCCGTCGGCACCGGACGCTTGGTCGCAGAGAGAAGGTGTCGACTGTCCGCGCCCGTCGCTCCCACCGTCCGTTGGGGGTTGCAGCGCTCCCGCACTTGCTCCTTCTCGCCGATCGCGTCCTTGACCGCCGTGAACGGGTTGCGATACTCTCCGTCGGCTTGTCGAGGGAGAAGGGTGTTCGAATGGTCGCAAGCGCTACTGTCGTGTGGGATTCCGTTCTGTCGACGCTGAAGTCGGAGATCTCCTACTCGAGCTTCGAAACGTGGTTTCAAGAGACCCGGCCCCTCACCCTGGGCGATGGGTCCCTGACCATCTCGGTCCCCGACCCGTTTACCAAGGGCGGGATCGAGCGCCGCTACCGGGGGATGATCGAGGAGATTGCGTCGAAGTCCTGTCAACATCCGGTCGCCCTCGTCATCGAGATCCTGAAGAACGAGCCGCACGCGACCGGATCGTCGAGGCACGCGGCCGAGCCCCAACGGAACGACGCGCTCCCTCTGAACCCGGACTACACCTTCACCTCCTTCGTCCGCGGAAAGAACTGCGACCTCGCCTACTTCGCGTCGGAGGCGGTCGCCGAGAAGCTCGGGACCGCGTACAACCCGCTCTTCATCTACGGGAACGTCGGATTGGGGAAGACCCACCTGCTGCAAGCGATCGGCAACCGCGTTCACGAGGTCTCCCCGGGCAGCTCCGTCGTCTACACCTCCTCCGAGCGATTCGCGATCGAGTTGATCAACGCCATCCGAAACAACACGACCGCTGCGTTCCGGAACAAGTATCGCCAGATCGACCTCCTGTTGATCGACGACGTCCATTTCCTCGAGGGGAAGGAGGCGACGCAGGAGGAGCTCTTCCACACGTTCAACGAACTGCACGGCAACGAGAAGCAGATCGTCCTCTCGAGCGATCGCGCCCCCGAGGACCTCTCCGGACTTCAAGAGCGGTTGGTGTCGCGGTTCCGGTGGGGGCTCGTCGCCGACATTCAGGCCCCGGACCTGGAGACGCGAATCGCCATTCTCCGTGAGAAGGCCGCGACGCGCGGACTCGATATCGACGTGGGAATCCTGGAGCTGATCGCCAGCCGGATCTCCTCGAACGTGCGGGCACTCGAAGGGGCGTTGGTCAAGGTCCTCGCGTTCGCCGAGCTCGGCGGCCAACCGCTGACGCCCCAGACCATCGAGGGGATGCTCCCGAAAGAGGGGCAGCGGCCCCGGCTGACGATCCAGCACATCAAAGAGGAGGTCGCCTCCCGCTACAACGTGAAGCGCCAGGAGATCGAGAGCTCCAGCCGGAAGAAGGAGATCACACAGGCCCGTCACATCGCCATCTTCCTGGCGCGGGAGATGACGGACCACTCGTTCCCCGCCATCGGGCGGGCGTTCGGCGATCGTGATCACTCGACGATCATGTACTCCTACATGAAGGTGAAGACGATGCTGGAAGAGATACCGCTTCTCTACACCGAAGTCAGCGAGATCCAGGAGAACCTGGCAGCCCGCTATTCGAGCCTCCGCTGAAGATCCCCTGCCCTGCCGAGAACCCTGTGGAGAACCCGTCGACCGCTTCCGCTTCTCTGTGGAATCGGGCTGTGGACGCGAGGAGCTCCACCTATCCACAGGGCCCGTCCACAGCCCCTCGTCGGTTTTCCCCAACAGTCTCAACCGGAAGGAGAGGCCGACACCGACGTTCACGTACGGATTTCCTTCGTCTCCACACCCGCCGACTCCCTCTACTACTTCTGCTACTCAACGGACTGTCTGAGACGTATAAGAAGAAGTGCCTGCTTGCCGAGCTTCTTGTCGGGATTCCCTTCGCTACTCAACCTTTCCGCGCCCGATACGAACCGATTGATGCGCGCTCGAAGGGGAACTAGAATAGGTCCCTCATGGCCGGGGTACGAAGCACCACGATTCTTGCGATTCACTCCGAAGCGGAGCAGCGCGCCGTCCTTGCGAGCGACGGGCAGGCAACCCTGGACACCACGGTCATCAAGAAGAACACGAAGAAGCTCTACCGGCTCCACGGCGACAGGATCCTGGTCGGGTTCGCTGGCGCGACCGCGGATTGTCTCGCTCTTCTGGACAAGTTCGAGGGAAAGCTGAAGAAGTACGACGGCAAGCTGCGGCGCTCCGCCGTGGAGCTGACGAAGGAGTGGCGGACCGACCGCATTCTCCGTCATCTCGAGGCGGTTCTCGTCGCCGTCGGTGAAGAGGGAATGCTGATGATCTCCGGCTCCGGGGACGTCCTCGAGCCGGACGGCGGGGTGATCGGGATCGGCTCGGGCGGCCCGTACGCATTGGCGGCGGCGAAGGGGTTGATGGAGCCCGGAGACCTCCCGATCGATCGGGTCGCCCGACGGGCGCTCGAGATCGCTGCGGAGATCGACATCTACACCAACGACACGATCACGCTGGAAGAGGTTCGGTGGTGAGGTAGGGAATGAGCCCATTGATCGAGGTATCGACGGCCCGGTTGAGCGGGCTGACGCCGAGGCAGATCGTTGAGGAGCTGGACAAGTACATCGTCGGTCAACAGGCGGCGAAGCGCTCCGTGGCGATCGCGCTTAGAAACCGGATGCGCCGGCAGTACGTCGGGGAAGAGATCCGCGCCGAAATCAAGCCGAAGAACATCTTGATGATCGGTCCGACCGGTGTCGGGAAGACGGAGATCTCGCGTCGCTTGGCGAGGCTGACGACGTGTCCCTTCGTCAAGGTCGAGGCGACCAAGTTCACCGAGGTTGGGTACGTCGGACGCGACGTCGAGTCGATGATCCGCGACCTGGTCGACGTCGCGATCGATATGATCCGCGAGGAGGAGATCTACCGCGTCGAGGAGGAAGCCGAGCGGCTCGTGACGGAGCAGATCCTCGACGCGCTCCTGCCGAGTGCCGACGCCGACGAGGAGCGGGACGAGAGCGTCCGGAGCACGCGGGAGAAGCTCAGCGCGAAGCTCGATGCGGGGGATCTCGAGGAGCGATACATCGAGATCATGGTCGAGGAATCGGTCACCCCCCAGCTCGAGGTCTTCTCGCAGGACGGGATCGATCAAGTGGGAATCGACATGGGGAACGTCCTCTCCGGCCTGCTGCCGACGTCGCGGAAGAAGCGGCGGATGCGGATCCGCGAGGCGCGAGGCTACCTGTTCGAGCAGGTCCTCGACACGCTGATCAACATGGAGGAGGTCCGCCAGGCCGGACTCCAGTTGGCCGAGGAGATGGGGATCGTCTTCCTCGACGAGCTCGACAAGATCGCCGCCGGCGGGCGGGAGGAGACCGGCGGGCCGGGCGTCTCCCGCCAGGGGGTGCAGCGCGATCTCCTGCCGCTCCTCGAAGGGACGGCGGTGCGGACCCGCTACGGCGCCGTGAGCACGGAGAACGTCCTGTTCATCGCCGCCGGCGCGTTCAACATGTCGAAGCCGTCGGACCTGATCCCCGAGCTGCAGGGGAGACTGCCGATCCGCGTCGAGCTCAACAGCCTGACCGCGGCCGACTTCCGTCGGATTCTCTGCGAGCCGAAGGACGCCCTGGCGACGCAGTACCAGGCCCTGATGGAGACCGAGGGGGTCACGCTCCGGTTCGAGGAGGACGCGATCGCCGCGATCGCGGACATCGCCTATGAGCTGAACCAGACGACCGAGAACATCGGCGCCCGCCGTTTGACGACGGTGATGGAGAAGCTGATGGAAGACATCTCGTTCGACGCCGATGCGCGGCGGGGGGAGACGATCGTCATCGACAAGGCGTACGTCGAGGAGCGGCTGAGCGACATTGTTGAGGATCCCGACCTCTCCCGCTACATCCTGTAGCGCCGGCTCCGGAATCGCTAGCGTTGGTCCCAAACGCGCTTCCGGAGTAAGATACTTCACTTCAACTCCCAAGGAGGGACGATGATCCAGATCTCTTTGCCGGACGGGTCGACCTTGGAACAGCCCCGAGGGGTCACGATCCTCGAGGTTGCGTCGTCGATCGGACCTCGCCTCGCCGAGGCGACGGTCTGCGCAGTGGTGAACGGCACGCTCCGCGATGTGCGCGAGACGCTCGCCGAAGACTGCGCGCTGACGCTCGTCACGACGGGCGAGCCGCAGGCGCTGGAGACGCTGCGGCACACGACGACGCACATCATGGCCCAGGCGGCGAAGAGGCTCTTCCCCGGCGCGAAGCTCGGGATCGGCCCGGCGATCGAAGACGGGTTCTACTACGATTTCGATCTGCCCGCATCGTTCACCGAAGACGATCTGGAGCGGATCACCGCGGAGATGGTCCGGATCATCGAGGAGGATCTGCCGATCGAGCGCAGCGAACTGTCGAAGGCCGAGGCCCGCGAATTGCTCGCGGCGCGCGGCGAGACGTACAAGCTCGAGCTGCTCGACGATCTGGAGAGCGCGACGGCCACGTTGTTCCAACAAGGCGAGTTCATCGACCTGTGCCGGGGACCGCACCTGCGCTCGACGGGGCGGGTCAAGCCGTCGGCGATGAAGCTGCTATCGATCGCCGGCGCGTACTGGCGCGGCGACGAGTTGCGACCGATGCTCCAACGGATCTACGGGACCGTCTGGGAGACGGCGTCCGACCTCAAGGCGCACCTCGAGCGGCTGGCGCAGATCGAGGCACGCGACCACCGTCGGCTGATCAAGGATCTCGATTTGGTCAGCTTCCACGAGGAAGCCGGTGCCGGACTGGCGTATTGGCACCCCAACGGTGGCCGAATGCGCGTCCTGATTGAAGACTACTGGAGAGAGCGCCACTTCGAGGGCGGCTACGACATCGTATTCACGCCGCACATCGGCCGGGCGCACCTGTGGGAGACCTCGGGGCACCTCGGCTTCTACCGCGAGGGGATGTACGCGCCGATGGACATCGACGGGCAGGAGTACTACATCAAGCCGATGAACTGCCCGTTCCACATCATGATCTACAAGTCGAAGACCCGCTCCTACCGTGACCTGCCGCTCCGCTGGGCGGAGCTGGGGACGGTGTACCGGTACGAACGTGGCTTCACCCAGGACGACGCCCACATCTTCTGTGCGCCCGAGCAGATCGAGGACGAGATCCTGCGAGTGCTCGACTTCAGCCTGGACCTGCTGCGCGGGTTCGGGTTCGAGGAGTTCAAGGTCGAGCTGTCGGTGCGCGACCCGGCGTCGCCGGAGAAGTACGCCGGCGAGGACGCCATGTGGGAGCAGGCAGAGGCGTCGCTTCTGAAGGCGATCGACGCGCGCGGCCTGCTGTACGAGCGGATGGAGGGCGAAGCGGTGTTCTACGGACCGAAGATCGACATCAAGATCAAGGACGCCCTCGGCCGGACGTGGCAGTTGACGACGATCCAGTTTGATTTCAACGAACCGAGCCGGTTCGACATGACCTACATCGGAGAGGACGGAGCGCCCCACCGGCCGTACATGGTCCACCGGGCGCTGCTCGGCGCCATCGAGCGGTTTTTCGCGTTGCTCGTCGAGCACTATGCCGGCGCGTTCCCAGTCTGGTTGTGCCCGGTGCAGGCGGTGGTGATCCCCATCTCCGATCGGCACCTCGACTACGCCCGCGAAGTCGAACAACGGTTGCACGCCGCGGGTATCCGGACGATCGTCGACGGCTCGTCGGAGCGGATGAACGCCAAGATCCGCAACGCGCAGCTGCAGAAGATCCCCTACATGCTCGTCATCGGGGATCGGGAGATCGAGGCCGACGCGGTCGCCGTCCGGCTCCGCAGCGGGGAAGACCTCGGTGCGAAGGCGGTCGACGTCGTCGCGGCGATGATCCGCCGGGTTATAGACGGCAAGTCGCTCGAGCTGACGTAGCCCGAACGGGAGCGGATCGCTCGACTTCGCACTGCGGGGAGCCCTTCGCGCGCCTCTCGGGACGCCGGCTCCGGCTACTTCACGGCCCGCAGAAGCTCGTCGATCCGGTCGGTCCGCTCCCACGGGACGTCGAGGTCCGTGCGCCCGAAGTGACCGTACGCGGAGAGGGGTTCGTAGATCGGTCGCGCCAGTTCGAACCGATCGATGATCGCGCCCGGCCGGAAGTCGAAGATTCGGACGGTCGCTTCGCGGAGGCGGTCGTCGGGGACGGCTCCCGTTCCGCGGGTGTCGACGCCGACGACGAGCGGAGCGGCTCGACCGATCGCGTAGGCGACCTGCACCTCGACCTCTCGGGCCAATCCGGCGGCGACGAGGTTCTTCGCCACGTAGCGGGCCATGTACGAACCGGAGCGGTCGACCTTCGTCGGGTCCTTGCCTGAGAACGCGCCGCCCCCGTGGGAACCGAAGCCGCCGTACGTGTCGACGATGATCTTCCGACCGGTCATCCCGGTGTCGGAGGCCGGCCCGCCGATGACGAATCGGCCCGACGAGTTGACGAAGATTCGCGTTCGATCGTCGAGCCAGTCGCCGACGATCGGGCGGACGATCCGCTCGACGACGCCGTCCGTCAGTTCGTCGTTCTTCACGTCGGGATCGTGCTGAGCGGCGATCAGGACCGTGGCCGCACGGACAGGGCGATCCCCGTTGTACTCGACCGTCACCTGGGACTTCCCGTCCGGACGGAGGAACGGAAGCTCGCCCGCCTTGCGGACCTCCGCCATCCGACGGGCCAGACCGTGGGCGAGGACGATCGGAAGGGGCATCAGGACGTCGGTGTCCGATCGCGCGTAGCCGAACATGATCCCTTGGTCGCCGGCGCCGACGACGTCGTAGGGGTCCGGCGAGTGGTCGTCCCGGATCTCAGCGGCGCTGCCGACGGCGGCGGCGATGTCGCACGATTGCTCCTTGATCGTCGAGAGGATCGCGCAGTCCTCGTAATGGAAGCCGAGCCCCGGCCGATCGTAGCCGACCGTCCGGAGGACCCGGCGGGCGATGGACGGGACGTCGACGTACGTCGTCGTCGTGATCTCCCCTCCAACGAGGACCAAGCCGGTCGTGAGGAACGTCTCGCACGCGACGTGCGCGTTCGGGTCGTCGGCGAGGATGCTGTCCAGTATGGCATCGGAGATCCGATCGGCGATCTTGTCCGGATGCCCTTCGGTGACCGACTCCGAGGTGAGGTAGGTACGCGACATGGGCCCCCCTTCCGATGGCAGCGAGAGCGTAGCGGCCGAACGATGGAGGCGCAAGGTTCGCCGAGAATGCGGTAGAATCGCCCGACCGGGAAGGAGAGGGAGCATGCCGACGTTCGAGCTTGCTTACGGACGGGGGACCGTGAAGATCGACGTCCCTCCGGAGCGTGTCGCCGGCGTACTGGAGGGGAGACCGACGCCTCGAATCCCTCTGCCGCGGGCGTTCGAACAGGCGTGGAGCGACCCGGTCGGGATCGGCGATCCGCTCGAGATCCTAAAGCCTGGCGAGCGCGTCGTCGTCGTGATCACCGACCACACGCGCCCGACCCCGACGCGGGAGGTCTTTCCCCTCTTGTGGGAGAAGATCCGCACGACCGTGGCGCGGGAAGACGTCACGCTTTTGGTCGCGACCGGAACCCATCGGGCCCCGACCGACGCCGAACTCGAAGCGATGCTCGGGGATCTGCGCCGGGAGTTTCGCGTCCTGATCCACGACTGCGACCGCGACGTCGTCGAGATCGGGACGAGCGCAACGGGAACACCGATTGCCGTCCATCGGGCCCTCGTCGAGGCCGATCGGATCCTCAGCATCGGGCACATCGGGATGCACTACTACGCCGGGTACTCCGGCGGGCGGAAGAACGTCCTTCCCGGCGTCGCCGGGCGGGCGACGATCGAGGCGAACCATGCGCGGATGACCGACCCACGCAGCATCGCCTGCACTTATACCGGGAACCCGGTCAACGACGAGATGGTCGAGGCCGCTCGGATGGTCGGCCTCGACTTCATCGTGGACGTCGTCCTCGCGAGCGACGGGGCGGTGGCGAAGGTCGTCGTCGGTGAGCCGGAGGCGGCGCACGCCGTCGGGCGCGCCTTCTGGGACGAGCACTTCCAGGTTCCCTTCTGCGAGCCGTACGACGTGGTGATCGCCTCGGCCGGAGGGCATCCGAAGGACATCAACCTCTATCAGGCCTACAAGGCGCAGTACAACGCGATGAAGGCGGTCCGCGACGGGGGGATCCTCCTCCTGATCGCCGCCTGCCCGAACGGGATTGGCCACCCCGTTTTCACGGAGTGGATCGAGCGGAGCGGTTCGCCCGAGGGCGTCTTCGCGATCTACGAGGAAGAGGGGTTCCGTCTCGGCGGACACAAGGCCGTCTATCTTGCCCAAGACCTGGCGCGCGCCGCGATCTACCTTCGCTCCGAACTGGATGGCGCGACGGCCCGTCGGTTCTACATGAAGCCGGTGGTCGATCCGACGGCCGTCTTCGACGCGGCGCGGGAGCGGTTCGGAGACGAATACCGCGTTCTCGTCATCCCCCACGCCGCCGACACGTTCCCCGTCTGCCGCGAGGCGTAGCGTGTCCCTCGTCATCCACCGGTTCCGGACGGTCTCCTCGACGCAGGATGAAGCCCGCCGCCTCGTCGATGCCGGTCGGGGCAAGCCGGGGCACGTCGTCGTCGCCGACGAGCAGACCGAGGGTCGGGGGCGGTTCGGCCGCGCGTGGCTCTCACCGTACGGCGGCCTCTACGCGACCTTCATCGTCGCTTCGCATCCGATGGTCCCGCTCGTCGGCGGGGTCGCCGTCCTTCGGGCGCTGGGGCGCTTCGGCGTCGATGCGAGCCTGAAGTGGCCGAACGACGTGATCGTGGACGAGCGCAAACTGGCCGGGATCCTGATCGAGGTCGCTGCCGACGTCGCGTTCGTCGGGATCGGCGTCAACTTGGTCGAGGCGCCACTGGAGACGGCGACGTCCGTCCGGGCCGTCGGCGGGACGGCTCGGCTCGGCGAACTGGTCGTCGCGATCTGGGAGGAGATGAGCGAGGCCGCGGAGGACGTGTTGACGTCGTATCGGAAGGGTCTGGCGACGCTCGGTCGAAGGGTCCTCGTGGCGTTGGCGGACGGCGGAACGGTCGAGGGGACGGCCGTCGATATCGACGCGGAGGGACGGCTCCTCGTCGAGACGGCGACGGGGGTCCGGGCCATCCCGTCGGGCGAGTGCGCTCACCTGCAAGCCTGAGCCTGCTGGCGTCCCCGCTTCGGCGACGTTATGCTGAGACGACCGCATGAAAGGAGACACCGTGGGATTGATCGATGAAGCGATCGCGCTCGAAGAGCGGGCCGAGACGAACTACCGGGCCGCGGCGGAGACGACGAGCGACCCGAGCGCCGCGAAGGTCCTGACGCTCCTGGCCGACGAGGAGGCGAGCCACGCCAACGCGCTTCGCACGATGAACGTCGGGAGCGTCCAAGCCAGTACGAGCCTGATCGATGCGGCGAAGGACTGGATCGGCGGGATGATCGAAGGGGGTGTCAGCTCGATCTCGACCGACGCCGGGCTGCTCGAGGTGCTCCGGAGCTCGATGGAGATCGAGCGGGCGACCGAGACCTTCTACCGCGAGCAGGGCGCGGCGTCCGCGGACAACGAGATCCGCGTCCTCTTCGGCCGGCTCGCCGCGATCGAGAAGGGGCACTTCCTGTTCGTCAGCTCGCTCGTCGAGTACTACGACCGGCCGAACGAATGGGTCGAGTCGGCCGAGTTCGGCCTGCGACCGGAGTACTGAGGGATCCGGATCCGGCTCACATGGGAACCGGACGACCGAACGGTTCCGCGCCCGGGGCTCGGCCCGATCCGTCCGACCCCCTCGCGTCCTCGGCTCGGACGCTCACTCGAGTTGTACCCTCTTGCTCGACTCCCACAGTCCGTGGATGTTGCAGTAGGCGATGGCGTTGAGGGTTCCCGGTCGATCGGTTTTGAACGAGAAGGTCACCTCATGGTTCGTGTAGACCGGCCCTTGGTTCGCTCCCTCGACGGACTCGCCATGCGCGTTGAACTCGAACGCTCCGAGGTCGTGGGTGAACTTGTCCCCGTCGGGAGTGAAATACGCCGCGATCCAACGGATGTGGTGTTCCGTCGTGTTCGGATGAGCGACGGCCTTTCCGAGGGTGACGGTCACTCGAACGAACTCGTCCTTCCCGACCTTGTCCGGACAATCGATCACCGGAACGTGCTTCTCGCTCTGCCAGTCCGCATGTTGGATCTTTTCACTGATCTCCATTTCCGGCCTCCTTTGTCGGTCTGCGATTTCGCCGGCCCGCTCGACGCGGGATCCCGATCGGACGGGGCGGCTCCTCCTGTTGCTCGATGGTCCGTACGGCTGAACGGAAATCTCGTCGCATCGACGTCCTTCACGCTGCGACGAGTCCGCCGTCGACGACGAGCGGATGACCGATGACGAAGGAGGATTCCGAGGAGCATAGCCAGACGACGGCCTCGGCGACCTCCTCAGGATTCCCCATCCGCCCGATCGGTTCGAGCGCGGTGAATTGCTTCTCGATTTCCGGATCCCCACCGGTCACCCGCTCGACCATCTCCGTGCGGATGACGCCGGGACAGATGGCATTGACGCGGATCCCTTTCGCCGCGTACTCGAGCGCGGCGGTCCGGGTGATCCCGATGACCCCGTGCTTCGATGCGACATAGGCCGGCAGACCCGGGAAGCCCACCGAGCCCGCGACCGAGGACATGTTGACGATGACGCCGCCGCCCTGCTTGAGCATCTGGGGAATCTCGTGCTTCATGCACAGCCAGACCCCCGTCAGATTGACGGCCAGCACGCGATGCCAGTTCTCCTGGCTGCAGTCGGCCGTCGGTGCCTGGTCGCCTTCGATTCCCGCGTTGTTGAACGCACAATCGAGCCGCCCGTACAGAGAGACGCAGTGTCCGACCATTCTCTTCACATCCGCTGCGTTCGACACGTCAACGCGGATGAAGCTCGCTTCGCCGCCGACCCCGTTGAGTTCCTCGACCGCGGTCCGCCCCCGTTCTTCGTCGACATCGGCGATGACCAGGCGCGCCTCCCGGCGGGCGAAGGCCGTCGCGGTCGCGCGCCCGATCCCCGTTGCTCCTCCGGTGATCAGGACGCTCTTTTCTGCGAACGACGTCATAGGAATCCTCCTTGCCGGTCCGATCTCTCGGGCCGGATCTCCCTTATAGAGGCACCTTGGGCCAGCTCTCGATCGGCTCGGTCGAGCGGACGACGTTCATGCCGGCCTCTTCGAATCGCCGGAAGGCCGCGTCCGCCTCTTCCGTGTAGTCCATCGCTCCGGGGACGACCACCGGAGAGGTGCAGTCCTCCAGCAGGTAGACCTTCTCCGCCAGATGGCGGTCGCGAAGGGTGATGTCCTGGAGGAGGTCGGCGATCGTCCACGCGACGCAGTGGCTCTTGGCCTGCCCGGCGACGATGACCACGTCGGAGTGCAGGAGTCGGTCGACGAATCCCTTGCTTCTCTCCGCGACCGGCTCACCTTCCGGCCCGGTGAGGATCTCCGGTCCGAGGACCGAGTAGTGCTCGGTGAGCGGATTGTCCCCCTTGACTTGGAAGTCCGGTTGGACGCGACGGGCGATCGCGTGGAAGAAGATGGCCTCCTCCACCGCAGGGACGAGGGCATGTCCGGGGCTGCCGAGGATCGCGTGGTATGGCCAGATCGTGAGGTCGTACTTCCCGCTTTCGCCGAGCGTTCGCGCGTAGTGGCGGGCGTATCGCTCGATGAACGACTCGCCGAGTCCGAGGGCGGAGGAGACCGTCGGGTCGACGTGCCAGCGCGACCGTTCGAGGTCCTCGGTCGAGATGAGGGTGAACGGCCGAGGGTGCTCGCCTTGGGCGTCGATCCAGAACGCAGGGTGGAAGATCTGAAACGGGTGATGCGTGTCCATGGTCGGACAGATCTGTGAGAGGAGTCCGAGATTCCGGTAGATGAACTCGCACAGGCGACGGTTGTCGTCGACCGCCCCTCCGCCCGACGGCCCGGCCACGAAAAGCTCATAGCCGGGGATGCAGAAGGAGTTCTGGACGTCGACCGCGAGGAGCGAAATCTTGAGTACATCGTCTCCGGCCGGCCGGAGGTCGTGTCGTTTCGCCCACGACTCGGCGCTCGCGGCGAGCTCGCCGTGAGCCGGACGCCAGATCTCGCCGACCCGCTCAGGAGCGAAGTGCGGGGGAAGGGGGAGCCGACCTTTCTGCATCTCGCTTGTACTCTACACGATTCGCGATGTCTCCACCAGGATAGACTTGTCTCACGCAAGATGAGCATGAAGAGGGCCGGGGTTCTCACTCAAGGTGAGCACAGGCGTCGATCAGGAG
>Ga0315555_1002451_pt1 | contig 13008 bp, 20 predicted proteins | sample SalMarSW160380MG_FD_202113 | JGI IMG/M metagenome (GOLD analysis project Ga0315555, IMG submission 202113) | Salt marsh sediment microbial communities from the Plum Island Ecosystem LTER, Massachusetts, United States - Salt Marsh Sediment SW1603-80 ...
GTTGATAATTCTCTACACTCATCTAACAACTTATCAAATTGATTTTCTGACATGATTTTTACTCCTATATTCAATCAGCCTTATATATCGATCCTGTGACAGTTTCACTCTGCAAATTTTCTAATACTGTTATCACTGTTTTTCCACTAACAGTTGATATACCAGAAATCGTGTACACCCCATTATTATCATCAGAATTAACTATCTGAAACTTAGATCCTATAGCAAAATCACTTGAGAAATCTTTAGACAATGTTATGCTATTAGCAGCCAAACTTATAGAATAAATATGATAAAGTACTCTTCGAAACAACCTTAACACTGCCTCAAGCTCTGGATCTGCCTCATCTCCTATAATTTGTGAATAAGCCGATATTTCATCTTTATCATAAACAGTAACAACAATTTTATGTATTGTCTTAAAAGCAGTACTTTTTAACATCCATGCATCTACTTTTACAGACATTCTATAACAGAAGATTATTCCTTTTTCAAACTCATCTGGAATTGTAGATTCATCTAATACCTCACCAAAGTGCAAATCCGGTTCAAGGGCATACGTATCATTATATAAAATTGAAAGTTGTGGGTTATCTTGCTGCCAAAATGTATACTCTTCAATACACTTGTTAATCTTATCTAAACTCTTACTCCAAAACCATACATTATAGCTAATGTTAACTGGAACTCCTTTAACATGAACAGTTTCAAGAGAATCATCAGAAACGCTTAACCAAAGTCCAGTTCTAGCTGCTCTAGTACTCTGTCTATTCCAATCAAAAGAAACTCCAGTTCTCCAGATATTAGCAAATTCCAAAAAATCTTGAACTTGTTTTTCAGCTCGTTTTCTAAGAGCAATTTCTTTAGGATACTGCAAAACATTATTACTTATATTAACTTCTTCATCACTAGTTTCTGCGAAACCTAGAATAGAGCTAAACTTAGAGTAAATCACAGCCTTTACTGCCGTATCATATCCTGATAAAAATGTGCTATCTGCCATCTGAAATCTTTGTCAGTATTTTAGCAAAATATACTAATATTAAATTCTGAAAATCTATCGTTGCATAACTAATATTAAACTTCATCCAATCTTCGGCATACAGCTCTGGACCTAGCCCCTCTAATACCTGACGCGCCTCTAAATAATCTTTGAGCATCTTGGCTGAAGCCAGAAAAGCACCAGCATGCCTATAAACATCCAAAGGATCTTTGGAATTACACTCTAGAAGAACCTCTACTTGCATTCTTTCTCTTTAATCATCTAACCTGGTTCTACCTTTATCTTCGTTTATCTCACCCAGGTCAACTACTGATTTAGTCTGTCCCCTTATCTCTTCAAGATTGATTACATTAACATCAGATAAAGTAGCTCCTGGGGGTAGCGTAGTTTTAGCTCCATTCTTATGGACAATACTAATATCTTGATTAGACGTGTTTTCAAGTTTTTTGAGTTTCATTAGTTGTCCTTTGTTTCGTCCTCTTTGGTTTTGGATTCTTCTTTAGCTAGTTCATCTTCAAAGTCCCTTTTCCAAATAGGTTCTCCCATTGCTCCAAATCTACCTTCACTATCAGCTTGCCAAACTTCAACGTAAGCCAAATCTTTTCCATTCAAATCTCTAGCTAACTCTAGAGCAGCAGATCTTGCCTCTTCTTCGGTATCGTAATGAGTAGCCCAAGTGTTTTCATCGTTGGTGTCATATCCAAATACACCAAACTTTCCAGCAAAGTCCTTCTGAGATTCTTGTTCATCTACTTCCTCTTTAGCAGCTCCCCTACACTCATCTAACAACTTATCAAATTGATTTTCTGACATGACTTTTTACTCCTATATCTTTACACGCCTTGGGACAGCACTAAAAATCTTTCTTATAATAGCATCCTGAAATCCTTTTACTGCAACATTCACTATCTCAAACTGAACTATATCTTTATAATTCCCTGGAATAAACTCTGGTTCCAGCTCAAAGTAACCTTTCTTACAAACATCAATTGAAACTTCACTCCCAGCTTCGCTCCCACTTAAAGCAGTAGCTTTATTGCCAAACCAACACAAAATAGGCAAGCTATCTTCAACGAACAATCCAAGTTGTTTCAGTTTATAGGTCGAGGGATTCCAGTTCACGAACACTTTCGCAGAGTAACTTAAATATTCATAATCTCCTGGAACGGCATATATATCTTTCCTCTGAGCTACTTCATATGAAGTATTTGTAGGAATATAAAGTGTGCAGTCCATGCCTACAGCATCAAGAGCTACATCAACATAATGCCGTAAGACTGCAACAGTTTCTGCTGGAAGAAGTCTAGTTGACATACTAAAACACCTTTTTATTGAATTCAAAAATTTTCTTATTAACCAAAGAAGGATCTTTTAACTCACACTCTCAAATAATTAAAGTTTTATATCCATACTGAGCAAAACAACTAACTCTTTCCTGTTCATTTTCTTCTTTTGTTCTTCCAGTTCGTTCTTCTCCGTGCCAGTAGTCTCCAAACATTTCAATGATTTTCTTCTGACCGTTGATGTTGACGAAGTCTGGACATTTACCAGCAAGAATGAACTCCCCATCTCCAACATATTTATACTCATTAGGAATTAGTTTTTGAAGAAGTTTAGTTAGAAATTTTTCTGGTTTGTTTGGCTTGAACCCATTACCTTTCATCGAAGCTCTAATTCTTCGGTCTCTCTGCTCAGGATTTTGCCAAGCCCTTCTACTTCCATCTCCAATCTTTTTATTTCTACTACTAGATTTTGAAATATCATTACTTGCACAAGGATGGCAGCAGTACTTTCTTTTACTATTCACCTCGCATTCAAAAGTGATATCACAACCAGGTCTAGCACAAGTCCTTGTTTCTCTTGGAACCCTCGGTCCTTTAAGAGATACTGACATGTTTCTATTCCACTCTTCAGTATGCTTTCTTCCTTGTAATGTCTTACTTCTTTTTCTGTTAGATTCCATAGACTGCTTCCCACCCATCATGCTCTTCCAATAGCACTCAGGAGAACAATACTTTTCCCCACTTTTCACAATGTTATTACAATCTTTAAGAGCACAAACCTTCACTTCTCGAAGAACCTTTTTCCTACCTGAACCTTCAGGTCTTCTTTTTCCAATCCTACTATGCCCACTACAACAATATTTTGGAATTCCAGCCCAACTATGATGAGGTCTTACCTTTATTTTACCTCCACAAACACAAACTCTGTCTGGATAGTATTCTAAATCTTTATATTTATCCCAATTTTCAATCATTACTATAACTCTGTTTTTGTAAGCATTCTCGTAGTCATTGTTATTTCCTTTACTTATCCTTTGTTTTATCTTCCTTAGTTTTAGATTCAGTAATAGTAATGCCTTCTTTGGCAAGTGCCTCTTCTACCTCCTGCATCACTTCTTCATCAAACTCTGCTACCACTCTTGCAACAGTTTCAAAAGAAATCTTGTTTTCCTCTTTTTCATCTAAAAAACCCTTTACTCTCCGCACAATATCATCTATAACACTTTCATTTACTTTAGCTGACTCTCTACACTCATCTAATAATTTATCAAATTGATTTTCTGACATGACTTTTACTCCTATATTTTTCAAACTATGTCTTGAAATTCTAGTCCTTCACTCTCCAAAGTAAACAATGCAAACTCAGGATCATCTTCTTCAATAGCTTTAAGAGCTACATTAGCACTATCTTCTGAAACAAAATCTACTTCTGCTCTATTAGAAATAAGTTTGTATCCATAACCTTCTAATGCCTTCAAAACACTAGAGAGAGCCACTTGCACATTACCTCCATCATGGTTATCTTCAAACATATCATTAAACAAATTATAAAATTCTTCAACCATTCTTAACACCCATGATATCCTTAATCGTATCTACCTCATCTGGAGTTATTTTATCATCGTCTTCCAACAGCTCTTGAAGATCTTTGATGACCTTCAAATATTTATAGCGATCTATGAACTTGAAAAGCGCGTTTATGTTTTTCCATTTTTTGACCAACTCCACGTCTTTTAACGCCTGCTCAGGTGTTTTTGGCTTAGAAGCATTATGTCTTAATAAAACCCACTCTTCCCTCTTCTTATAAAGAGCCTCTATATCTTCTTCAATCTCTTTTAACTTATCCTGTAACCTCTGCAGTAAGTTTCTTTTAGCTCTCCCGGTCATCCTTTCCAAAGCAGATTTAATGACATCGTAGTCAATCACATCTCTCTTTAACTCACCAAAAAGAATGTCTGCATCTTCTACTACATCTTTAACATCTTTTATTACGCTAGAAAAATCACTGTATGGATCATAATTTTCTGAAACAATTTTAGGCCCTACCAACCACTCATCCTTCAATAAATTATAACAACCATCACTAAGAAGATCTTGATTTGGATCTATTTGAATATAGATTTCTATTGGATGCCCAGATATATACCCATCCAATTCATCTCTATTCTTGTTAAACCAAGTCCTTACTTCTTGAGTAGATTCTTCCGACCAATCCTTAGAGTTTTTTGGAATAATATGAACATCAATATCTGATTCATCTAGGAATAAATTTGTACAACTCGAACCAACAATATGTATGTCTTCCATAATATCAAATAAAGAAACTTTTGGGTACTTTTTAACTAATTCCAGTATCTTACTTTTTACCTCTGGCTTAAGATAATAAACCTTGCCTAAGTAGTATTCTTTATTATCCTTATTCCAAACAGAGAGGTCAAGATCTTTCTGGGGATAATCTATGCTGCTTTCTTCAACCCTTAACTTTTTTTCAAGTAAATTCATATTCTTAAGCGTAGAAATTAAATTGGAAACCCCTTTACCATACTCGATAGTATCCCCGTCTTCATCTACAACATCAAACCAAACATTCTTATCTCTCCCACACATTTTTCTAAATTCGCTCACCTGAAGAGGACTAACAGAATTAGCTATAGTAAGACCTACTTCTTTATTCTCTATATAATATCTTACATACCCCGACACCTTCAAAAATTTAGCTATTATAGCTACTCCATACTTTGAGTAAGGCAAATTATGTTTTTCAAGATATTTTACAGCATAGCTTTCATGATCTCCCACATTAGTAATTCTTCTCCCAGAAGGATCTACGAATCCCCACTCTCCAGTATGCATCTGCTCATCAGCCCTTAACATTTTCTCAAGAAGTTCCCTCATTCTTTAGGTGCCTCCTCACCAATCAGCTCATCTACCTCTCTACCACCACTGGATAAGAACTCTTCTTCTTTACTATCTAAAATAGTGAGGAGTCTTTGTAACTCACCTACATGAACTTTTTCTTCATCTGCTATACTAAGCAATACTTTCTTAGCTACTTCATTATCAGTAGCCTCAGCATGTGCTGTATAAAGATGTATTGCTTCTTCCTCAGCAGCGATGTCCAGACGAATAGCTCGAATTAGCTCTAGATCTGTAAGTTTCTTATCTGGAAGCTTTCCACTGAATGGATCAGCAAATGAACCTTCTTTCAATATTTTTTCTAATAGCTTTTCCATATCAATTAGGAATAATCAGCAGTTCCTTTCTCCTGCTCTTTCTTCATTCTTTGATACCAATGACCTTTTATTAAAACTTCCATATCAATCCCTGACGGATGACGAAACTCCAATACTCGACCGTCTTCAGTTTCTCTTCTTCCTACAAAATGATCAAACCCTATTTTATCCATGGCTCCGATTATACTAGTTTCAAGCTCCTTGATAGATGTAGCATCCTCCTTTATAGTAGATTCTTTAACTATCACAGCAAACTTCTTAGGATCATCCTTGTCTGCAATAACAGTGCCCTTCTTGTCAGTAGCTACTTTGTCTGCATCTCCTTTGTCTACTATTCCTTGGGCTACTACTTGATATGTTTCTTTTTCTTGTTCTTGAAGATTAGGTTCTACCTTATCCTTCTTCACAGAAGCTGAAGCAAACTCCTGCTTTGCTTTAGGAAGTAAAACATATCTGAGATAAAGAGGTTTGAGATCATCATACTGATCTTTCTCCTCCGGAGGAATATCAGCATCTACTTTAGATAAAGCATCCACAACTTCTTCATCTTCGGGCCACTCACGTGGAATAAGATTTCTATTATAAGCCCACCTAAGCGTCTGTTGATCTTCAAAATCTATACCTGGAATTTCTCCTATAAGTTCGAGAACTGATTCTTTTATTTTATCCTCATTAGTCTTACTTACCTTAGCAACTTTACCTATAGATTCAAGCTCAATGCCTTTAGATTTACTAACCATCCTTTTAGCATCTGCTTCATCATACGCTTCAACTCTATCTGACTTTGCATTACCAACCTTGTCTGTATAATTTACCTCATATACTTCCTTGAAAAGAGCTACATCCTGCTCCTGAACTATCTTCTCAGTATCTTCACTCTTACATTCAGTACACTTAGACTCATCTGACCTGAATGTTTTGCAACAACTGTTGCATAGCCAGAGAGGTTTCGTTACTCTTGAGAACTGAAATCTAGATTCTTTCTTCACTTTAAGTTTGGATTCTTTCTTTCCAGAAATATACATATGATATATTTCCATACAAACATCATCTTGCATCTTTACTTCATCTCTTAAATTTTTCCTTGCAGCCAATCGTCCCGGAAAATCTTCCTTTGATATATATTTTGAGTAAAGTTCTTCAATATCTTCATCATCTGCTGTACTAATAAAATCAAGAACTTCCTTCTCTTGATTAAAAGTTACTTCTTTAAGTTTGGATTCCTTTTTTGGAGTTACTACTTTATCTGGTTCCTGCTTTAACTCCTCATCCTCAACTCCTCTAATAGCATTGCCTGAATCCTCTGATTTACTTTTAACCTTAGCATCCGGCTTATTTAGATCTTCATCTGAGTAATCTTCCATGTTATAATCTTCAGCATTTATGTTTGGCTTCTCCTGAGGCTGCATAGTTTGAGGAACTTCTTCTGCTTCATTAGTTTTGGACTCATGAATCACTTTAACTTGCACAATTTTTTGAACATCAAGTTCCGAATCGTGTTCTATTTTATACCTCGCTGACTCTCTACTATCTGCTAGCACATCAGCATTTTTTTCTTCTCCAGCACTATTCTCATAGTAAACTCGATAAAGAACCACGCTCAAGCCATCTTGTTCATCTACTTTCGATTCCACTTCATTCTTTTTCAACTCAGAAGCTGTAACATCCTTAATCACATATCCATCATCAAATCCAATATCATATCTGGAAACTTTTCCTTCAACCATCTCAATAATAGTTGCTTCCTTTTCATTATGGCTTGAACGTCTAGCAAGCTCATTAGGACTCATCATCTTACTAAGATCAGAATCATTGAGATTGTTTCCATGTATATTGTAAATAACCCTATCTCCTTTTTGAAAAGACCCTATCTCCTCATCTATATCCTCAGTAGTAGATTCCTGAATCTTTCTTAAGAGCTCAAGTACATCAAGTTTTGGTAACATTCTATTTCTCCTCTTTCTCTAAAGGAATAAGTTCAACGGGCTCTCCTTCAATGTCTCCCCACTTTCCAATCTTACCTGTGTTCTTCCAATCAACTAAATCTTTTACTCTGTCACTTATTTCAGCACCTCTTACCCAATGACAAACTCGATGCTTTCTACCATCTTTTGAAATGGGTCTATACTCTACTGGAAGATCAGAGAACCTAAGATTAAGTAGTTTATGAATACATCTTGGAACTGAATTACAGGAGAGCACATAGTCTAAAATCTCTAAAGCCTTCTTGTCCTTTGGAAGTACCTTTTTTCCCTCGCCGGAAGCTGTATCGAAAAGACTATCAATGCCTGTGGCTGGAGTAGTTATTGAGTAATCCCCCAGAACTTTTAACAACTTCTGATAAATCTGAACATCTTTACTCTCTTGTATTCTTTTAAGTATTTCTTTCATTGGACTCCTCTGCCTCCTGTACATCATCTATCACTTCTTTAATAGTTCTGAAAAGACTCGGCTTGAACTGCTCTCCTTCCGGATACAAAATATTTCCTACTCTTTTAACTGAGCTAATCCTATCTTCAAGTTCATCCAGAACATCTTCATCATCCACAACAATTGATTCTGATACCATAAAAGTCATATCCATTGTTACTTCAAAAATCAACTTCACATCTTCATATTGACTTTGAATTCTCGTTCCATATAGATAATCGTATTTCTTAAATACTTCATAAGCTCCAAGTGGTCGAATGCTTTTAATATCATTAGTTAACATCTCTAAACCACCTTTGTCATCTTTATAAGCACGGAGGAGATTTCCACATAGCTTTTGAATATTTCTCTCTTTACTCTCTTGAGCTACAACTACTTTATCTTTTCTAGTTATATAACTCCTAGCTCCAAACTCACTTACCCAGATCTTTGCAACCTTATCTAAAGAAGAAAAGCGTTGACCATGATACATCTCAACCAGAGCAGGCTTTAAGTCTAATCTGAGATTCTTAAGATCATCTTCCATTGCTTCATCTAACATAGATGTTAGATTCAAATAAGAATCCTCATCCAGTTTTCCCATGAACATCTCTTGGAAGCTGATCCAATGTTCTTTGGGAACAAGTATTCTCAACTCATTCTCTACCCTTACATCTTTATTTCCAGAATCATCTTCAAGTATTTCCAAACCCCATTTCCATTTCTTCTTGGCCATATCTTTGAATCGAGCCTTAACTACTCCAATTTGTGCTGGAAGAAAAGAAATAGCGTTCATCGTCGTTGCTTCAAAAAGCTTTTGCCTTCTTTGCGTATCTATCTGCTCTAATTCTGTAGCTAACGCGAATAAATCCATCCCATGTTACTCCTTTAGAAACTTCACTGTATTCAAAAATATCTGTTTGAGATCATTCGAGAAACCAAATCTCTCTTGACTTATATCTATACTTTTCTCTATATTACCACTTGGATCTCTAGAAGAGGAAGCAATCCAATCACAAACCATCTCCACAATATCTACAAGATTCATTCCTTGAATTCCACTTTCAAAATGTTCAGGATGATGTCTATTAACAGAATAATGATGATCCAGTGCTGGCTGGATGCTTCGTAAATTCTCTTTATATTCATCAGATCCATAAGGCGAGCTCTTTAACTTGGGAGTGACTTCAGCAAAGCTCGAAGCTTCTTCTTTTCCAAGCTTGGAAGCATCATGTTCAGAAGCTCTCTTAGATAGTTCAGAGCAAACTCGTTCTATTAGAATTCGAACTTTATTAATGTGATCTCGAGTATCTTGTTCGAATTTTTGCATATCTTTTGGACTTGGATCATCTTCTTCAAAGATGCAGTTTTCTAAGAGTTTGTCAAACATTAAAACATCTCCTCCTCCGGGGGCTTCTCTGCTTGAGGCTCTTCAACTTTTGGCTCTACTTTTGGAGTTTCTTTCTTATTACCTTTGAAGAATCGAGCTATTTTCTTAATCCAACCAAACTCTGCTTTTGCTTCTTTCTCCCACTTAGCTATATCTTTTCCATAAAAATCACTTATCCACTTAGCTGCTGTAGCTTGATAGAACGGAAGAGCTTTCAATAATCGATCTAAGTGCTTACAGACAGCTCCCAGCTGCTTGGGATTCCGAACTCTAGGGCTGCGAAGCTCTTTACTTGTGTACTTAGCATCGTATTTTCCTAAGCTTCTGATGTAGTGTCCACCATAAAAAATGTCGGCAGGGCATGAGCATAATAGTTGAACATCTACCTTATCCATAAACTCTTTTGCTAACTTCCTTAAGTCTACTCTAGATCTATCACTAACCCAAAGCCTTCTATCCTTAACTAATCTCTCCAGGGTCGGCCTTACATTTTTGAAGTGTACAAAATTGTCATACCACAAATCATCTTGGGTACCTGAATGTACTTTGAACTTCCACGTATCCACATCCTGATCTACAAGCTTGAGCCCACCTTTATCTTCCACTCCTTTTGTTTTTACATCGAAGTCAGGAAATAATCTCTTGATAGATTTTTGCTTTCTTCTAATATCAGTAGTGGTTGCTTCCAACATATTATCTATGAGCCTATCCAACATTTGCTATATTTAACAAATCTCCACTAAGCAATATTCTAAAATTCTGCAAACTCTGATCATAATCATGAACTTCTAACAATGCTTTCAAGGGATTCGAGATGTAATACCGAATAGAAGTTCCTACTGTAGTATCTCTACCATCTTTAGTCCAGATGGATTGGGCTCGAATATCCTTAACTTGCGTTTTAGTTTTGCATATCTCATGTTCCATAATCCAGGGAACAAGCCAATACCATCTACCTGACTTCATTTCTGTTAGCCAAGTTCCTCCACTCCAGGGCTTAGGAGTCTGACGAAATCCCCTTTCATCCTGGCGCATTTGAATAGGTCTTGGTATGAATCCAGTAAGTTGCTCAAGTAGTGTTAAAATCCACATATTCTAACTCTATATAATATAACAGGTTACAAAAATTTTGATATTTTTACTATTTTTTATTTTGATTCTTTTGAAAGTATATTATACTTTATATATAAGAACAATAAATTATTAACTTTTAGTTAGGAGAAAATAAATGGAAAAAGAAAAACAACGTTTATCCACAATCATTAAAGATCTCAAGACCAATCTCGACACTTACCAAAAAGATGCTCTTCAAGATTATACAATTGAAGATCTCCTTCAAATCGCAGATATCTACAAAGCTGCCTATGGCAAAGAACTTGATCTCAATAATGTAATTGTTGATTAAATCCTTTCTAGCTCCTCCAGAGCCTAAACGCACATATAGACATGGGAATTAGCCACGGAGGGCTTTTCGTATTAACCTTTAGTTAGGAGATTAAAAATGCCAATTATTCTGAGAGTAATCTGTGTTGCTACTTTTTCTATTATTGCTATTATTTTCCTTGTTTCTAAAAAGTATACTGAAGCTGCCCTTTTTGGAATTTGGGCAACAATACTTATGGAATCGGACAAAGACAAATAGCTATTAACTTGAAAAAGAGCAAAAAATACTTTAGATAAAAAAGACCCCTCGCCCAAGGAAGGGTAGTAGTCACTTAGAAGTAGAGAGGAAGTGCCCTCTACTTCTATTTTTTTATCTCCTTCTTGCGAAAACGATCCAACGCGAGTCCTTCACAACCTTCTCCTGCAGCTCACGCATGTCCTCCCGTCCCTCATCATAAAGCTGCTGGCCATCTATTGGTGTATCTATAATAGCAGTCTTCCTCAATGTATTCCCTTCTATCTGCTTAACAAGAGCTTTCGAATAATTCAGCAAAAAATCATTTATATACTCATTCTTAGGAAACTCATTCTCCTGCAACCTCTTAGTTCCTATAGCTAGCACGCTTTGAGTTCCCCTGGGAACGTTGATACAGTATAAGTATCCTCCTACCTTCGGATCGTCAGACTTCTGAAAAACAAACCTAAAATCTGTCCCTACATAGATTCTATAGTTCCTAAATGCTTCCGACATCAAAATCAAATCTGTGGTAACATTATCAAGAACTGTTATGCCAGTAAGTGTCCACAAAGGATGATCATTCCAAATCCATGTAGTTGTTTTTGTAGGAGTAACTTGAACTACTCCCTTAAACTCTGGGCTTATCTGAACCCTCTTAACACCTGGAGCATAGTCATAGACATCCATAACTTTGAATGCAGAATGAGTATTCCAGTACCTTCTCGCATTCTCAATCTGCTGTAGTATAGTTACCTCTGGTGTTATAAGCTGGAGAGGTAAAAACTCATTTCGAATCCAAGTTACATAATCAGCTGAGGAAGTGGGATAAAACATTTTTACTCTTTGCTTTCTCCAAACAAAATCCTATCCAGTGCTATCATCTCGCCAGGACAAGCACTACTATCAATATACAAACTGTCAATAATATCTTCTCTCCTACTTTTACTTGTTTCACTTTTCAAGAGAAGAAGCTTTCTATTCAGCTCGTCCAAGATCCTCCTGATCTCCTCTGTATTCACTTTCCTTATCATTTGATTCAATAACCTTTTCTACTTTATCCTCTGGATTTCCTTCTAAAATAACTAACTCATCATTTGCTGTAGTTTCAGTATTTACTTCTATCTCCTCAGTTGAATTACCAGTCACCACTGTGGCTATACTCACATACTGATTATCTCCTGCTACTCCTTCAGCTTCAACTATCTCTGGCTCTACTACTTTAATCTCATCATCATCAAACTCAATTGGTATAATAGGTATGTTCTTTACTTCTGGTTCATCTGCTTTTGCTTCTACAAACTTACCTTTCTTTAGCAAAGTATCAAATGACCTCTGATTCTTAAACCTTACTGTCCTAACTTCTCCTTTTGAGAGAAAATAAGTATCAAATGGTGTTCGTAATTCACAATCTCTTAAGGATCTGATTTTCTTGTCTACCCACATCTCTTACTCTCCTAAAATAAAATAACAAAAAGAAGGAGGGGGAGGAAAATACCTCCCCACACCTTTATACACATTCCTTTACGATTGATATCCACCTCCAAGATTGGATATAGCTCCCTCACAGAACAAGCCTGCATTGATTATCTTGAACCCTGCTGAACTCAAGAAGCCTTTCTGAGCCATCAAGTCCGAAGTAATCAAAGTTGGCGTGGTGAATACGTTTTTGTTACTCATATTTTTACAATATGGGATCGATCATTTCTGTCGATCTCTTCACATCGCTGTGAAGACCAGATCATACCATCATCTCTTTTGAGATGTTCTGATTATGATCGTTGAGCCTTCCCCTTTTAAGAGGCTTGGCTGCGGATTGTCCGCACTCAAAGGTTGTTACGCTGCCTTTCTTAAGACTTCGTACTTTGAGATACTCCGGATGTTCCCGCAATTTACAGAATTTTCATTATCAGTCACCTGACAATGCCGCCTTTCTGACGGAATGTAAGGGCAATAAACCACATTTGTATTATCCTGAAGCTCTTTATCTTCAGCTCTTACAGTTTCCTGTAAGTTTGGACTATATCTTCTATCGTTTACGATAGAGGGGCATTCGTGCAATTTACTCACCA
>Ga0315555_1002452_pt1 | contig 13007 bp, 10 predicted proteins | sample SalMarSW160380MG_FD_202113 | JGI IMG/M metagenome (GOLD analysis project Ga0315555, IMG submission 202113) | Salt marsh sediment microbial communities from the Plum Island Ecosystem LTER, Massachusetts, United States - Salt Marsh Sediment SW1603-80 ...
CCAGCAGGTCCGCCACGGAGCCGCACGTATGATGCCAGTAGCGGCACCGCCCCGCCTCCTTCGTCCGCCGGATCCTCTCGGAGAAGCACGGCGCGATGAGCGATTCGAACATCGCGGGCGAGATGAGCGGCCCGTTCTGGGAGCCGAAATCGTCGCCGCTCGTGGTGAGATCGATATACGAACCCAGCGCGGCGTAGTACTGCTCGATCACGGCGAGCTGGATCTCCAGGATCCGGTCGAAGAAGACGCGGACGAAATCGGTATCCGCCGCGAGCTTCAGAAAGAAGTCGTCGTACCCGCACATCCAGCAGCCGAGTTCCAGGATGCCGTATACCGGGTGCCCCGCCACGACCACATACCGGCCCTGCTCCCTCAATTCCCGCGCCCTCTTCTCCCAGCCCGCCAGCAGGTCCTCGTCGATGCGCGCCTCCGGCCAGGGATACGACCCCAGATCGTCCACGGATGCCCCTCTCAGCGGGTTCCCGGTGATCTGCCACTCCCCGTCGACGCGGTCGACCCGGATCCCCCAGCAGTCCACCCGCGCCTCGCCGGATATCTTTCGAGCATTCCCGCCCGGCAGCTCCGCGACGTCTCCGACGTACCGGAAATCGGTACCGGCCCACTCGAGAAGCCGTTCGTCATCATCCTCGGCAAACCCCAGAAGCTCGCACAGTCCCTTCCGGACGCCCGGCCGCATGCCGGTGAGCGGCGTGCCCCCGATGTCGAAGGGCACCCGGTCCGGATCCTCGTGCGCCATCGCCCGTTCGAATCTCTCGCGGCTGTTCATGTCCCGATCATTTCATTCTATGAGATTCACGAACCGGTATTTGCGCATAATTGTACGCGCACCGAACGGCCTGTCAAGCAGCGTGAAAATTCGGTACAGATTGCCGATTCGTACCGATCTTCATCTTGTTTTCATATTCGTCTGGTATAATCACGCATCGGCGTACCAAAGGGGAAATTCTCATGAAAAAGCTGGCAGTATCGGTGACCCTGGCGGCGGTGGTCGGGCTTGCTGCGTACGCTGCTGAAGCGGCGGAAGCCGAAGGCACGCAGGACCGGAAGGAACCTGCGGCGGCAAGCGGCACGCTGGCCAAGATCGAACTGGCGGGTGCGGTCGCGTACACGACGGGCATCGACGACGACACCGAGATGCTGTTCGGCCCCCACGTGGGATACAAGTAGTCCCTTTCGGAAAAGATATCACTCAACGCGGAAGCCGCCTATATGATCAGCACCGAGGGCAGCGGCGAAGAGCGAATGCAGGTCGGATTCGGGCTCTCCCGATACTTCTAACGACCCTCAATTCAGAAACATAACCCGATTTCGCGAAGCAAAACTCGGGATTGTGTCCCATGAATTTCTTTCTGGTATAATCGCTCGGGCACGGAAACGCTGATAAAATCATAGGATCTGTAAAATCACAATTTTACCCAATCCGGGGACATCACCCGCTTCGACGGCCCGGCAGGGGCAAGCCCCTCACCATCTCAGGGTCACGCTGCCCTCCGCCCCCGGACCCGCGATCTCGACGGTCTCCGCCCCGGCATCGTAAGTTCCGCCCTCGACAACGGTTGCACGCAGTCCCTCCGGGTGGGGTATCCTCAGCGTCAGCTTCTCCGGCAGCCGGCCGGCCGTAAGGGAGTACCCCGCCTCGATTGTCCCCCCGGCAAGCTTCGACTCCACCCGCAGGGAGACCGCCCCGAAGTGGCTTCCCATATTCTCGAACGCGACCCGCCGGCCGTTCCTCAGCCACGCGCGCGGGATGCCCGGCAGAAGCCTCAGTTCCGTCCCCTTCTCCATCAGCAGCATCCACCGGATCTGCATCAGGAACCAGCCCTCCTCGTGGGTCTTGTGCACGCTCGCGTGGAAGTAGTGCTCCCACCAGGTGTACGTCTGGCGGTCCGCCAGCCCGGAGAAGCCGTTGTAGAACGTCTTGAGGAAGGCATTCACCTCGCCGCGGGCCAGGTGCGCGTAATCGTGCCTGGAGTAGTACGGCTGGCTGAAGGCGACGTTGTGCAGCGTGTGCAGCACCGCGTGCGACGCGAGCAGCGCCTCTCCCATCGGCTCGTCCGGCTCCACCACCTGCTGAAACACCAGCCACAGCGGTCCTATCAGCGAATCCCGGCACGCGAAGGTGTGGTGGCTGAAGCACGGCTCGCCGTCGCTCAGCATCGACGAGGCCCCCGTCGCCTCCGCCCAGGGCGGCGCGGTCGGACACCACGACCCGTCCCCCACCGGAATGACGGGCGACCGGGCCATGCATTCCGCCAGCTCGGCGCGGATGTCCCTCCGGAACGCCTCCGCCTCCTCCGCCAGCGTCTTCGCCTCGTCCGGGTCCAGCAGCGCCAGCCACTCCGCGGTGCGCTTCAGGCCCAGGTACGCGTAGCCGCTGTTCATAAAGTAATGGAACGGGTCCTCCGGATCGGCGACCTTCCCGTCTATCATGCCGTACCCGCGGCCGCGCAGGTCGTCCCGCATGTTGCGCCTGCGCCAGTCCGTCAGATAGCGCACCGATTTCATCGCCCCGGGCGCGACGGAGCGGAGCCACTCGACGTCCCGGGTGTACAGGAAGTGTTCCGCGATCAGATTCAGCGCGCACCCGGTCTCCAGCATGTAGCCGCCGAAGTTCTGGACGAATCCGTCCTCGTGCTGCTTGTCCAGGAAGAACTGGATCGACCGCCGGGCGATGTCGTGAAGGCCCATGCTCTCGAAGAACAGGATGATGGGCGTGCTCTCCGAGCCGATCGGCGCGTACCATCCTATCGTGGGGGCCAGCGTCCCGTCCGGCTCGAGCCCGTACGCCACCAGGTCCAGGTGAAGCAGCCCGGCCTTCACCATCTCGTTCACGCGGCGCTCGGGCAGGTCCACCGCGGCCGCCGCCTCCAGCTTGCCCCGCCAGTAGGCGCGGCACTCCTCCAGGCGCGCGTCGAAATCGCACGCCGCCAGCTTCCCGACCCGCTCGCGCGACACCGGGCGGTGCGGCAGAACGAATTCGAACGCCGCGCTCTCCCCCGGCTTCACGAGCACCGCCGCCTCCAGCTCCGCCATCGGGCGCCCGTTCAGCCTGCAGGCGGTGAAGACCCGGCCGGTTTCGAACACGCCGAAGCCTGTCTCCGGCTCGTGGCGCGTCGCGCATACGTTCCCCGCGTCCGGACACGGCTTCCGAAACCACGCGTACCGGGGCACGGACGCGGTGTTGGTCGCCGTCGCCCGCAGATGAAGCACCGTCTCCTCCCGGTCCAGCTCGCCGGGCAGCAGCTCCTCGTACCGCGCCCTCTGCTCTTCGGTGAACATGTGGCCGCCCGCGTGACCGTCGGCGACCAGGTAATGCGTCCCCCTCACCGTATCGGCCCTCAGCGGCGCCGTCTCTCCGGTGACGAACGCGGTGAGCTCGTAGCGCACGTCGCCGTCATCCATCCCGCCGCGCAGGATGGGTAGGCACCCGTCCTCCAGCCGGCGGGACATGTCGGCCTCGCACGCCGCCCCGCGCCCCAGCACGAAGGTGTAACGCAGGTTCTTGCCGTCCACGCACTCGGGCACCACGACCGTCCTCCCGTGAAAGCGGGGAAGTATCCCGCCCCAGTACCCTTCCTTCCGGCTCACCTCGAACTCGAAGATGCGCATGTCCCTGCCCAGCCCCAGCCACGTCGGGCACTGCAGGTCCCGCGTCCGCGCCACGGCGCTCTCGTACGATTCCTCCGGTTCGGACTCGATCGCCTCCAGCTCGCCGCGCAGCCCGCGCCCCTCCACCGCCCCGGCTATCTCCCGGTAGCACCGCTCGTCGCCGGCGGCCGTCACGGCCGCTCCGAACTGCGGGAGGTACACCGGGTGCTCCGCGCTCACGTCCCGCAGGAAGAACGTGAACGGGTGCTCCGTGGCCCGCACCGTCACGCGCGTGGCCCGCGCGCCGTCCGACACACGGGCGTCGCCGATCTCCAGCAGAAGCCTGTTCCCGTTCGTCGCCGGCAGGGAGAACGACGCATCCGGCGACGCCAGCCTGCCGTAGACCACCTCTATCTCGCCCTTCACCGGACCCCGTTCCCACACCACCGCCACACGCTCAGACGCCGACATGACTCAACTTCCTTTCCATATCCACGTACGAATCGCCCAGGATATCCTCGAGTATATTGTCCCCCGGATGGCCGCTTCCGAGATGCCGGATGAAGCACTCGCCGTGTTCCCGGCCGATCAGCTCGCCCTGCCGGCGCGACCAGTCCCTCATCGTCTCGATATAGCTGTCCCACCCGTTGTGCGCGGCCAGCCACTCCCTCTGCGACTCGTGGCAGGCCAGCATCCTCTCCTTGATCTCCATCACGCACCCGGTATCCACCCCGAAGTGCAGCGGCAGCTCCCGGCCGAATATGTCGGTCAGCCCCGCCGCGTTCCAGTAGTACAGGTACGGGAAACGCTTCGTGGGGGGCGCCCCGCCGCCGCAGTCGTAGAGCGGCACGGAGGCTATGTACGCCGCGTTCCTGACCAGGAGCGAGGTCTGTTCGTGATCGGCCAGGTAGTCCGCCGGCGGCGGCGCCAGCACGATGAGCGGATCGACCTCCCGCATCACCCGCACGGCCGCCTTCCGGTAGAAGTCGCTGTACTCCACCTCCAGGTCCCGCCCGCCGGCGCAGCGGTACGTTCCCCCGACGACGGCGGCGGACGCCCCGGCCTCCTTCAGCCGGCGCTCCCGGATCTGCTCGCCGATCAGCGTCGCCGACCCCACCTCGCCGCCCGTCATCGTGGCGATGTGCACCCGGTACCCGCGCTCCGCCAGAAGCGCCAGCGTCCCGGCCGCCATGAACTCCACGTCGTCCGGGTGGCAGCCGAAGGCCAGGACCCTGTCCGTCATCGCCCGTTCCCCGACTCCAGGTAGGAGATCGTCCGGCGTATGCTCTCGGCCGGCTCCAGCGTCGGCGTGTATTCCAGCGCGCACACCCCGTCGTACCCCGCCCGCTCGATCTCCTTCCACAGGAACCGGTAGTCGGTCTCCCCCAGCCACAGCTCGTGCCGGCCCGGGTGCCCGCCGGCGTGCAGGTGCCCGATGACGTCCAGGTTCCTGCGGATATGCCCGCACAGGTCGCCCTCCATTATCTGCATGTGGTAGCAGTCGTGGATCAGCTTCAGGCGGGGCGACCCGATCTCGCGGCACATCTCCGCCCCCGCGTCGGAATCCACCAGGAAGTAATCCGGATGGTCCTTCCTGTCGTTGAGCGGCTCCATCAGCAGGTCGATGCCGAACCCATCCGCCTTCTCGACCGTCGCCTTCAGGCCCTCCATCACGTGTCTTCTCGTCTCGGAAAACGATTCGCCCTCCACCCGGTTGCCGGTGCAGACGATCGCCGACCCGATGCCGGCGTCCCGGCAGAACCGGAACGTCTTTTCCGCCCGCCCCAGCCACTGCCCGCGGTTCGCCGGGTTCGTCAGTCCCCCGCCGATGCTCCCGTCGGGCGCGCCGATCACCGCGCTGGTTATGGTCAGCCCGGCCTTCTCCGCCGCCGCGCTCACCTCCCCGGGGTCCTTCGGATCGTCTTCCCTCATGCCGCCGTCCCACACCGTCATGTCCGTGAACCACATCTCCCCGAACCGGCAGCCGGCCTCGGCCGCCGCCGGGATACGCTCCAGGAACGGCCGGTCTCCGAAAAACATCTCCAGGCAGACACCAAGCTCCATCGTTACCTCCTCACACCGCCGCCAGCACCTTGTTCATGCCGGCGGCTATCGCGTCGCAGTCTTTCCTCGAGTACTCCCAGTTCATGTCGACCATGATCGCCCTCGACAGCAGGTCCGTGCACCGGGGACACATCGTCTTCGAGTAGCGCGGCAGCTTCCCTGCCGGCACCCCGCTCCACGGCAGGCCGTCGCGCGCGGCGGACTTCCTGTCCAGGATGTGATCCCAGTGGACGTAGACGTGCCAGTCCTTCACCTTGTGATCGTATATCCCGCCCGCCGGTATCCCCTCGGCCTGCATCGCGGAGAGCGCCCGCTTCGTCCGCGGAACGTCCGGCATGAAGAGTATCAGGCAGATCCCCGTGTCCCCTTCCGGGTCCACCACGCGCTGCAGCGTCACCCCCTCCGGCAGCCTCAGCTTCCCCATGATCCGCCGCTTCGCCGTCCGGTAGCCCCGCAGTATCCGCCCGGCCTTTCGTATCTGCGCCAGCGCCACCGCCCCCTGCAGCTCGCTCATCCGGTAGTTCTCGCCGCAGAACAGCTCCCCCTCCCTGCGCTCGGACGCGAACCGGTCCGGGCGCCAGCACGCCGCGCAGTCGTGCCACGACTGGGCCCGGGTGTGAAGCCACTCGTCGCCGGTGGTCACGAACCCGCCCTCGCCCGAGTTCAGTATCTTGTAGTAGTCGAAGCTGAAACAGCCCATTGCGCCGATGGAGCCGAGCATCCTTCCTTTGTACGTGCCGCCCGCCGCCTGGGCGGCGTCTTCTATCACCGGTATGCGCCGCTTCCCGGCCAGCGCCATTATCTCGTCCATCTGCGCCGGGGCCCCGCGCATGTGCACCACGATAATCGCCCGGGTGCGCTTCGATATCTTTCGCTTCACGTCCGCCGGGTCCAGCGTCAGCGTGTCGTCCACGTCCGCGATCACCGGTATCGCGTTGCACGCCCCTATCACCGCGGCGGAGGCGAAAAACGTGTACGCCGGCACGATCACCTCGTCGCCCATGCCGACCCCCAGCGCCCTCAGCGCGGCGATGAGCGCGGAGGTGCACGAGTTGACGGCCAGCGCGTGCTTCACCCCGATGTATCTCGCGAAGGCCTTCTCCGCGGCCGCCACCTTGCTCGGCCTCGGATTGTAGTACCGGAACAGGTGCGGCCCTTCCAGCCGGTCCGCGCTCTTCTCGACCAGCGCGGTCATCTTCTTCTTCACCCCGGGCGGGAACTTCCACAGGTCCAGAACCTCCAGCAGCTCCTCCTTGTGGATCTTGCTCGTGTACGGGCCCAGCCGGGCGACCGCCTTCGCCCCTCCGTCGACCGCCAGTTTCTCCTGCGTTATCACCTTACTCCTCCTTTCCACGTTCCGGTCTCGCCCACTCCGGCAGGTGACGCGCCCACTCGCCGCAGGAGTGTATGCACAGCGGCCCGACCGCATCCGCGAGCTCTTCCAGATACTTCTGTTCGAACTCCTCGAAATGCTCGCGCGACAGCACCGCACGCACCTCCGAACAGAGCGTGTAGCCCCCCTCTACCGCCGGCACCGCGTCCGAGACCAGTTCACCCGCCGCCTCGCAACAGGCGAGGAGATACCCGGTCAGCACGTCGAGGACGATCCGCAACAGAGCGTGCACGTCCCCGTCTTCCGGCTCCGACGCGACATCGCCGCCGCGCCAGCCCAGGATACAACGCCACCGGCGCTCGGAATGATCCGTCTCCCTCCACTCCATGCCGCTTCCTTATCCCATCAGGTTTCCGACGACGTACATCTCGAGCCGCTCGTAGTCCCGCCTGCCGACCAGCTCCTCCATCTTCCTGCCGCTCAGCCCGCGGGACACCTTCAACAGCCGCAGGAAGATTCTCCGGCTGTTCGCCAGATGCTCGGTGGCGGACGCCCGCTTCTGCGTCCGCATCGCCTTTACGTCGAGCCCCACCCACTCGCCCCGCCGCCCGTACCCGTGGGCGTCCAGGATGCGTACCTGGTTGAGCGCCCGGCGCAGGTCCACCGAGCCGAACGTCTTGTCCTGGTCGAACTTCATCCCGTTCTGATCGTTCAGGTGCACCGTCCAGAGCTTGCCGAAGGAGAGCGCGAAGCCCATCTCGTCCGAAGGGTCGAGTCCGGCCAGGATCGCGTGCGCGCTTTCTATATTGACCCCCACCCGATCCGGGTCAGCGCTGGCCGACGCCAGCGCGATCGCGTGCCCGGTCGTCGGAATGAACGCGTGATCCATCGGCTCGTTCGGCTTCGGCTCGATCGCGATGCGGATTCCGCCGTCGTACTCCAGCATCGCGTCCACCCCTTCCCTCAGCCGGTCGGTCGCGATCCTGCTGTCCTTCGCCTCCCGAACGTACGTTCCCTCCCTGGCGAGCCATAGCACGATCAGCTCCGTCCCGAGCACCTTCGCGATGTCGATCGCCCGCCTGCTCCTCTCGATCGCGTAGCGGCGGCACTTCCCGTCGTTCGACGTGTAGCCCCCGTCGATCGTCCGCGGGTCTTCCCACAGCCGCGGCGCCACGAACTCTGCCGCCAGCCCGTGCCTCTCCAGCGCCTTCTTCACCGCCTCCGCCTGTTTCCGGATCTGCCGCGCGGACAGCCTGTCCATGCCGGGCACCGCGTCGTCGTCGTGGAACTGCACCGCCCCGAATCCCAGCTTCCGGTAGACGGACAGCTTCCGGTTGAACGGAATCGACTCGCGCACCGCCGGGCCGAACGGGTCGGCCCCCTCGTGGATGTTCCACGGCCCGAACGAAAACCTGAAAATTCCCTTCATCCGCGCCTCCTTCATGTAACTTTTCTCCACCGCCCCTCGTCCGCCAGGATCCCACCTAATGCGTTTTTTCAGCGTGTCTCACGCAGTATACGGACGACGTGGGCAATACGGAATGGCAGTAGCTGCAGCTTTCATGTATAATCTTGCAATGGAAGAAACGTCCTACGGGTACGATTGGAAACGGAATTCGGAGACGGTGCCGGCGCTCACCAGCGCGTGGCGCGTCAGCCGCCGCCTCGCGGGAAGCCGCATGCGTCTGAAGCACCCGCTCTGGGTGATCGACTACACATTCAACAAGGCCGGGCTGTCGCGTGTCGGTTCCCCCGGGAGACGCTGGCGCCCCCGCCCTCCGCGAAGCGCCCATCTCTATCCGCCGGAGACGGTCTACTGGGAGGAGTATCCCCGTCACGCCGACCCGGTGAGCCATTCCGCCTTCGTCATCTTCTCGGGAGGAGATGTCGGCGGCCTGAACGAGCTGATCGACGAGGGCCCGGGCTACGCGCGGTTTCTCGACCCGGAGAGAACCCTCGGAACGCTGCTCGAAGACATCGCGCGCGTCGGACGCACCGAGGGGGAGAGAGGGATCTGGCAGGCGCAGTCCCTTTTCTTCAGCCTGCTGAACCTTCTGCACTGCAGCGAGCCGGCGGAGGGATACGATAGACGAATTATCGGCTCGTCCCCGGAGCCGGTCGCCTCGGATTTCGTCCAGGCGGCCGACGAGTACCTGAGCCGGCACCTGGCGGAGAAGATCGGCCTTCCGGACCTGGCGCGGCACCTGCACGTGTCCGAATCGACGCTGTCCCACCGCTACCAAAAGGAGACCGGACAATCTCCCGTCAGAAGGCTCATCCGGATGCGGGTCAACCTGGCAAAGGCGCTCATCGTGAAGGGCCAGCCGCTCAAGACGGTCGCCGACGCGACCGGCTTCAGCGACGCCTTCCATCTCTCCAAGACCTTCAAGCAGCTCGAAGGCATCTCCCCCCGCGAGGCAAAGCACCCTGTTTCAAGGGGTTAGAGTTTCAAGGGGTCAGAGTCGTTGAAAATCCGACGGCGGATAACTTCTTCAATTCAGGAACAGACAACTTAGCGGGTACGTTCCCCTCCCTTCTGCTATAATCACATATGCAGATTCGGAGACACCTCCCTTATTTCGAAAGAATGGGATCTGTCCCCATGTGCCATGTTGGCAAAAGGAGGACCGCTATGAGTAAGTGTTGTTGGATGGCAACGGCCGCAGTCGCCGTAATCGCAATGATCACCTGTACCCTCCCCCTTGAGGCCGCGACCGTCAAGGTATCCAACGCGGGCGAGCTGAAGTCCGCGGTGGGAAAGGCGAAGCCCGGAGACGTCATCGAGGCCGCGCCCGGCGTATACGACCTGGGCGGGCGGTTCAGCATAGGCAAGAACGGCGCCAAGGGCAAACCGATCACCCTCACGTGCACGGGCACGAAGGGCTACGCGGTGCTGAAGGCCGGCCGCACCAGCATGAGCTGCGCCTTCTGGCACTTCAAGGGCATCCATTTCCAGGGCGACCCCAATTCGTCCGAGGCCGCGCTGAAGCTCAGCGGCGAGCAGGGCTGCCACGACAACGTCTTCACCGACTGCAAGGTCTCCGGCAGCAAACAGCACGGCATCAAGGCGTCCCGCACCCGGGAGAAGGGCGCGGACAACATCACGTTCGAGTTCTGCGAGGTCTTCGACACCGGCAAGACGGCGATGGACTTCGTCTCCGGCGACAACTGGATCGTCCGCCGCTGTTACGTCCACGACTACGGCAAGGCCGGCGGCATCTCCTACGGCATCTTCCTCAAGGGCGGCGGCAAGAACGGCGTGATAGAGGGCTGCCTGGTCGACGGAAAGAAGGTAAAGGGAATCACCGTCGGCATCTCTTTGGGCGGCGGGCTTACCGGAGAGAAATGGCTGCCGCTCGTCGGCGGCAAGGTCGCGCCGGAACACGACAAAGGCATCGTCCGCAACTGTATCGTCATCAACACGTCCGACGTCGCCTACCATTCCAACATGGCGGCCAACAGCCGCTTCATCAACAACCTGTCCTACAACTGCCAGAAGCTGCAGTGCCAGAAGAAATATCCGCCCGACCCCATCGCGATCAACAACGCCATCGGCAAGCTCATCGGCGGCGCGAAGGGCACCAACAACACCGGCCCGGGCGCGAAGGAATGGTTCACCGGCCCGGACAAGTTCGACTACCGGCTGACCAAGGAGGGCGAGAAGGCGCTGGCCGGCAAGGGCGCGCACCAGAAGGACTGCCTGGAGGACCTGTTCGGCACGAAGCGCGACCCCAAGTCCTCGTGCGTCGGCCCCATCCTCCCCGGCGCCAAGGACACCGCCGTCTGGGTCGACCGCCGCAAATAGACTCGGCTACGCCCCCTGCCTGCCGAACTCGTACGCCGCGTCCAGCATGGCGATAACGTTCTCCGGCGGGACGTTCGGCTGAATGTTGTGCACCTGGTTGAAGATGTATCCGCCGCCAGGCGCGAATATCCCGATCCGCTCCCTCACGTGCTCCCGCACCTCCTCCGGCGTCGCGGTCGAGAGCACGTTCTGGGTGTCGCACCCGCCGCCCCAGAAGACGATCCTGCCCCCGAACTCCTTCTTCAGCCGCTCCGGCTCCATGCCGGCCGCCGAGGTCTGGACCGGGTTCAGTATGTCGATCCCCGCCTCGATCAGGTGCGGGATCAGGTTGTAGATCGACCCGCAGCTGTGCATGAACGTCTTCCATTTCGTGTTCCGGTGCACCCAGTCACACAGCTTCGCGTAGTGCGGCCTGATCATCTCCGCCCACAGGTCCGGGTTGATGAATTCGCCGCGCTGGGTGCCGCTGTCGTCGGCCGCGATCCCCCACGCAAAGCAGTAATCGCCGACCGCGTCGTGCAGCTGCTTCAGGGACGCGATCGAAGCCTCTATCGACCTGCCCATCATCTCGTGGCAGGTTTCCTTCTCCGTCATCAGCATCACCATCCATTCGGAAGAAAGCCCCATCGTGACGTTGCTCAGCCGGTCCGTGATAAGGCTCAGCCCGAGAAAACAGACGCCCCCGCCCCACCCCAGCATGGCATACTCGGTGTTGTCATGGAGAAACTTCCCCCTCTTCCGAAGGGCCTCCAGCTGCTCGTCGCTGAACCCGGCTGGCGGCCTGAACGCCGCCGGATCGATCGTCGCGCCGGGCGTATCGAAGGACATATCGTCGAAGTAGTACCCCTCCCGCGGCATGCGGTACGCCGTCGGGTTCCCCTCCCCGTCCAGCAGCACCCAGTTGCCTTCGGAATCCGTTCCTATGTTGGTCTCGGGAGGCAGAAGCCCCTCGACCCCTTCGTAGAGCGTCCTGGGGATCCACTCGCTGTCGGGCGCGGCGTCCCACGCGGCGGACGATACGTCGAGGGGAACGATGTCCACGTGGAACCTCTGCAGTATCTCTTCCTCTACGCGCGCGATCATGAACCTGGGGTCCCAGATGCGCGACTCGGAACGAATGCCGAGCTTCCGCTTCACCCCGTTGTATGCCTTCACGCCGATGGAGGACGCCTCCAGCCCGCCGAGGTCGATCGGCACCCGGTCGGGTTCCTGGAAATTAACGGTGCGCAGTACGCGTTCTCTGGAATTCATACGGGCATTGTACAGGAAAACCCCGCCTCAGTCGCGGCGATTGAAGTCGAACGCGGAGTTGAGCCAAACGTATCCAACGTGCTCGGCGGCACGGATGCCGTCGATGGCGGAGCTGACGATTCCGCCCGCGTATCCGGCGCCCTCGCCGCACGGATACAGCCCCTTTGCGGCGACCGATTCGCGGTTGTCGTCGCGAACGATTCGAACCGGGCTGGAGCTTCTCGTTTCCGGGCCGTATACCAGAACGTTTTCGTAATCCGGTCCGGTGATTTTCTCGAGCATTCGGGGTATCCAGTGAACGAGAGGCTCCCGCACGTATTCCGGCAGCAGTGTGTGTACCGGGGCCGGCTTCACGCGTATGAAGGATCGCGGTTCGGGCAGGGCCGCGCCGGCTTTTCCGCGCATGAAATCGGAGAGCGTCGCCGCGGGTATGGAATAGTCTTCACCTGCCGCCGAGTACGCCATGCTCTCGAAATGCATCTGCATATCGCAGCCCGCAAGCGCGGGAGCATCGTCGGCCCGGAATGCCCGGAAGTCTTCCGGGACTACCGGCACGAGAAACGCCGCGTTGCCGAAGGGCTGTGATCGCGCGGCGGAGCTCATACCGTTCGTGGTGAGCATGCCGTCCGATGACGCACAGGAGACAACCGTGCCTCCGGGGCACATGCAGAAGGTGTAACAGGCACGCAGGTGCCTGTCCTGCTTCCGGGTGAGCCGGAAGCCCGCGGGGCCCAGGCGCGGATGGCCGGCGGACCGGCCCCACAGGGCCGCGTCGATCTTGCTCTGGGACACCTCGACACGCACCCCCATGGCGAACGGTTTCGGCTCCAGCGTGACGCCGGAACGATGGAGCAGGCGGTATACGTCACGCGCGCTGTGGCCGGTGGCCAGCACGCAGCAGGCCGTTTCATGGTCGGCCCCGTTTATGGAAACCCCGGCGAGTCT
>Ga0315555_1002454_pt1 | contig 12998 bp, 13 predicted proteins | sample SalMarSW160380MG_FD_202113 | JGI IMG/M metagenome (GOLD analysis project Ga0315555, IMG submission 202113) | Salt marsh sediment microbial communities from the Plum Island Ecosystem LTER, Massachusetts, United States - Salt Marsh Sediment SW1603-80 ...
TGGAGAGAGACAGCGGTTTCAGGTTTTATTTGCTCGCAGATTATGATGCCCAGAAGGATAGCCTGGAACTTTCCATGAGAGACCATTACGGAAGAATCTGGGATTCAGGTTTTGAGCTCTCTCCTCCTGATACTGTGAGGAGTTTGGAGGTAACGGGAGGGACGGATTTTATAGACCTAAAATGGACACCCAATTCAGATGTGGATCTGATGGGATATAATGTTTACCGAAGTGACTCCTTGGATGGCCCTTTTGAGAGAGTCACACGTTTTCCCATAGGTGGCGTTTCGTATTATAAGGATGAGGGACTGGAGAGGATGAAAACCTACTTCTATCTGGTTACCTCTGTTGACTCGTCGGGAAATGAGAGCAAACCAACATCCCCTGAAAAAGCCTGGACATCGATGGACAACTTAGAGGGATGGCCTATCGATGTAACCCCGGGCAGACCGCACTTTTCCTCTCCCGTTATCTCTGATGTGGACAGCATTCCTGGGATGGAGATATTCATCGGCTGTTATTTGTCAGATAGGCTATATGGCTGGCATCATACCGGGGTAGAGATCTATGACCTGGATAATGATCCTAATACGGTAAGTGGATTTGCCCCTACAGATGGTGATATATGGGACTCACCTGCCCTTGGCGATCTGGATGGAGATGGGAAAATGGAGGTAGTGGTTAGCAGTGGAGATAAACTCTATGCCTGGCATATAGATGACAGAAATGGTGACGGTAGGCCAGACTCTTTATCTGGTTGGCCAGTGGCTTGCCCCAGTATGATTGCCTCTCCCGTGATTGCTGACTTAGATGGAGATGGAGATGCAGAGGTGGTCTGTGAAACGAAGAATGGAAGCGTGTATGTGTTTGACCATAATGGTAATATCCTCCCTGGATGGCCTAAGACTGGTTTAGGGGAGGTTGCATACTCAACACCTGCTGTAGCCGATCTTGATGGGGATAACCATTTGGAGATCATAGCTGCGGTAAGGGAGTCTGTATATGTCTGGAGAGATAATGGGGAAAAATTTCCTGGAGATTGGCCTTTCTATGCCGGATCATACACTACCCCATCTCCAGCCGTTGGTGATTTGAATAAGGACGGAACTTTGGAGATCGTCTGTGCCAGCCTGTATAAGGTTTATGTTCTGGAGCCGGATGGTTCCCCTATGTCGGGATGGGAGGAAGGGAGAAGTGCTTACCTTGATTTAGGGTATGGAAATGCCTCTTCTCCTGTGATTGGTGACATCATCGACGATGATTGCTTAGAGGTAGTTATCAGCGGGAAGAACTATCTCTACGCCTGGGACTGTCACGGTGACCCCTTGCCCGGATGGCCAATTAAATTTAAAGGCTCCTGGTCCAGCCCTGCCTTGGGGGATATCGATGGGGATGGGGAGGTGGAGATCATAGTGGGTTCTGGAGAAAAGAATGTATATGCCTTCCACAGCGACGGCAGCCTTCTCGAGGGATTCCCCCTCATTACTTGGGATGTCGTGAACAACTCCCCGGCCATAGGGGATTTAGATGGGGATGGAGATATGGAGATCGTGGCGGGGAGTCATAACTATTTGGTGTATATCTGGGACTGTCAGGGGGACTCATCATCTCATAGGATAGAATGGGGGATGTTTCATCACGATTATCAACATACAGGTTGGTATGAATTTGTCCCACCGAATGGGATTCCTGAGTCCCCATCTCACAACCTGAGCCTATCTAAGAGGGCTGAGCTATACCAGAACTATCCCAATCCGTTTAATGCAAATACTGCGATCAGCTATCAGTTGTCAGCGGTTGGCGGTCAGCGGTCAGAAGTCAGCTTAAGGATTTATAATATTCTGGGTCAGAAGGTGAAAACCCTGGTGGAGGCGAAGCAGGGGCCAGGCCATTATAGGGTAATCTGGGATGGCAGGAACGATAGGGAGAAGACAGTGGCCAGTGGGATCTACCTCTTCAGGTTAAAATTGGGCAAATTTGAATCCTTGAAGAAGGGGGTGTTAATCCGATGAAGAGGCTAACCTCTTTTTTTGTATTTTCTTTCTCCTGGCTCATCACTTCCAACCTCTCTTTCTGTATGTTTCAAAACCATAAGAGAAGATTTGCCAGGAGGATGGTTTTTATCAAGTGATCCCTCGTTTTGATGTCCAGAATTACACCCCGGACTTGCGGGGGGAATGGGAGGATTTCGTGCAGGGAGCGGACAATGGCACCATCTTCCACCTGCAGAGGTTCTTTGACTACCATCCCGCAGGGAGGTTCGCCCATCGCCATCTCATCTTTAGGAGGGATGGGAAGATCTTCGCCCTTTTCCCAGTTGCCTTCCAAGATGGTGTCCTCTCCTCCCATTCCGGTGCCTCCTATGGGGGGTTTGTGGTGAAGAGAGGGTTGGGGATCAGGGAAGCCCTGGGCTTGGTCCGGGGCCTTTTGGAATATGCTCAGGATCAGGGGATAAAGGGGATTAGACTTACTATTCCTCCGCTTATCTATTGGACCCATCAAAACAACTATTTAGACTTTGCCCTCTTAAGAAATGGCTTTGGCTATGAGAAGAGGGAGTTGACCAGTGTCATTGGGCTTTCCTATAAATCGGAGGAGGAGATACTCTCCACTTTCAAGAATGAGGCCAGAACTGCAGTGAGAAAGGCCCAGAAGTCTGGGGTTCTGGTAACCGAATCCGATGACCTGCCGGCCTTCTATCAGATCCTCAAAAAAAACCTCTGGCTGAGACACAATGTTACCCCCACCCATTCCCTGGATGAGCTCATTCTCTTAAAAAAACTTTTCCCTAAAAGGATTAAGCTATTTTCTGCCTTTTACCAGGGGAAACAGGTGGCTGGTGTGGTGCTCTTTGTCTGTAACCAAAAGGTTGTTTTGGCCTTTTATATCAGTCACGATCAGGATTACCAGCATCTACGGTCGGTGAACCTCCTCTTCTATGATTCCCTGAGTTGGGCCTGGAAAAAGGGGTTCCAGTGGTTTGACCTGGGAACATTCACCTTAAATATGGAACCCAACATTGGGCTGGGGAGATTTAAGGAGAATTTTGGGGCCCAGGGCTATTTTCGGGATACCCTTAGCTGGGGGATATGAAGAGAAGAGCTCTTCGGCTACAGGAAAGGGCCAAATGGGCGAAGGGAAAAATCAGGCAGATTGAGGGCTCTTACCGCTTTACCAGCGAGTTGTTCGATGAGTTGATCAAGGAAAACAGGGGTAAGGGTAAGGTCTGGCTGGATGCCGGTTGCGGGAGAAATGGGCTCATAGAAGAGTTTAAGGGTGGTTATGGCCTGGCCGTAGGGGTGGATCGAAGAGAAGAGGGATCAGGGAAATTTGTCAGGGCTGATCTCTCTTGCCTTCCCTTTAAAGAGAGCAGATTTGATTTCATCACCTGCAAATGGGTCGTGGAACATCTCGCCTATCCCCAAAAGGTGATAGATGAACTAAGGAGGGTCTTAGTCCCCAGGGGTAGGCTCCTTATTCAGACTCCCAACCGCAATCACTTCCTCCTCCTTGGTTCGAGGTTGCTCCCTTCTTTTCTCAAGTCTTGGTTGATAGCATTTTTCTTCGGCTCCCATAAAGAGCGATTTCCTACCTTTTACCGGGCGAATACCCCATCGAAGCTGAGAGGATTCATTGAAAATGGCGGGCTCAAGGTGGAGAGGATGGTTCTCAATGAGGATCTGTTTTGCTTCTCCAAACTTGCCTTCTGGTTTTCCTACCTTTTTCTGAGATTGACCCAGAGGAGAGGATGGCAGGGGTTAAGGTCCAGCATTCTCCTCTTGGCCCGGCGCAGGTAATATAAGTATGCGTAAGATCCTTCACATCGCCGTCTCCAACATCGCCGGTGTCCCCTTGGAGTTTGTGCGGGCGGAGAGGGCCCGCGGTTACTATTCTCGCCTGATTACATTTACCCCTAACCCCTATGGGTTTGGGGAGGATATCTGCTTGAATCTTCCCTGGTTGTCGGATCCTACCCAACGGTTCCTTAAGAGGCTACTTGGATATAAGGGCCCCACCGTGGCCAACCTGAGGGCCAAACCATCTCGGATCCCCCCAGTTTGGAGCCCCTCAAATCGGCTTGTATCCTGGTTGTTCGATCTCAGAGATCTAATCTGGAAGAATAAGATTAGAAGGTTTTCCCAGGGATTTGACCTTTTCGGATTCGATGTCTACCAACTTGATGGGGGTTTAGGTTTTACCCGCAGGGGGGAGATTATCAGAAGGCTAAAACAAAAGGGGAAAAAGATAGTCTGTTGCTACTTGGGAAGTGACCTGAGGTCCCGCGGGGTAATCCCAGAGATCGATAGGCTTAGCGACCTCAATTTGACCCTGGAGTTCGATCACCTGAGCCTGCATCCCAATATCCATCACATCTTCTTCCCCTTTAACCCCTGGAAGTATAGGCCGAGGGAGAGGAGGAATCGGAGGTTACGGATCTGCCATTCCCCCAGCCAGAGGAAGGCTAAGGGGACGGAGAAGATCATCTCCACGGTCAAGGAGTTGGAGAAGGATTACCCGGTTGAGCTTGTTCTCATTGAAAGCCTTTCCCATAACAGGGCCATGGCACTTCTCTCCTCCTGCGATATTGCCATAGACCAATTAGGTGAGCTCGGTTATGGGATCAGCTCCTTAGAGACCCTCTCTATGGGTATCCCCACTTGCACCTGTCTTTTGCCTGATTATGAGAGTTACATACCAGATCATCCTTTTGTAAATGTCAACGAGGGCAATCTAAGGAAAAGGTTGATTGAACTCATTGAGAATGAGAACTACCGGCGGCGAAAGGGGTTGGAGGGAAGATATTGGGTGGAGAGCCATCACGACTCCCGCCAGGTAGTGAAGGGAATCTATGAGCTATTGGCCAAAGAGACTTCTTAAACAGAGCCTCATCTATGGAATGGGAGATGTGGCCGGCAAGCTCCTCAAGTTTCTCCTTATCCCGGTGTATACCGCCTACCTTCTGCCCTCTGAATATGGGATTTTGAACCTCTGTTTGCTCTACTCCGGTTTTGCCGCAGTCTTCTGCTTTTGGGGGGTGAACTCGGCCTTCTTCCGCTACTTTGTTCCCCAGGAAAGGGAGAAGGGAAACTCAGATAGTTTCAGCAATGTCTTCCTGCTGGTCACCATATTCTCCCTGCTGGTTTTTTTCCTCTCTTACCTTTTTTCCCGTTCCCTCTCCTGGTTTCTTTTGGGTTCGGCCTCAGAGGCCTATCTCATCAGGATTACCGCCATCTCCGTTTTGGTGAACTCGCCTTTGGCCACCCTCCTCCTGCTCTACAGGGCGGAGGGGAAACCCATCTCCTATGTAAAGGTAACCGTCGCTAAGCTCTTTGTCGCCCTCCTCTGCAACCTCTATCTGGTTGTCGGCCTAAAGATGGGGGTGAGAGGGGTTCTTTACAGCGACATTATCTCCAGTGCCCTTCTTCTCCTCTTCCTTTTGATCAAACTTTTCCCTTACCTTAGTCTCCACATCTCTTTAAACCTGTCCAGGAAACTCCTTAGTTATGGAATCCCTCTCGTCCCGGCCGTTCTCTCCGGGGTGGTTATTATGCTCTCCGACAGGTATTTTATAGAGCTGTATCAAGGGGCAAAGGCGGTGGGGATATACTCCTTGGGATATAGGGTGGGCATAGTGGTCAATTTGGCGGTGATGGCTTTTAACTTCTCCTGGTCACCGGCGATCTTTAGGATTGTGAAGGAGGAGGGGGCGAAGAGGATATTTTCCGATGTCTTAAACCATTATGTGGCCCTGGTGGGTTTGATCCTTCTGGGTCTATACCTCTTCCAGAAAGAGATATTTTCCCTTTTTGTAAACGCCAGCTACCATCAGGGATTGGAGGTGGTCGTCCTTATCGCCATCTCCTACTTCATCTATGGGCTCTATCTCAACTTTGAGGTGGGCTTGTATCTCAAGGACAAGACCCCTTATGTGACTTTGATTAGCTTGCTTGCAGCGAGCTTAAACATTGGCCTGAATCTCCTCCTTATCCCTCGGATGGGGATAAAGGGAGCGGCCTGGGCCACCCTCCTTTCCTATCTTTTTATGGCTGGTTTGGGGCTCTACCTCTCCCAGAGCCAATATCGGGTGAGATACGATCTGCGGAGGCTGGCGACAAATATCCTCCTGCTGGGTGGGATATGCTACCTCTCCTCTTTCTTCACCCTTCTAATCTATCGCGCCCTTCTCTTCCTCCCCTACCTTTTCTGGGTCCTGAAAGCCGAGTGGCCGCTGTTTCAGGGGGAGATATCGTTCGGCAATAAATAGGGACAATTCACGAGTTGCCCCTACCTTTGGATGATCTTCTGAACCTCCTTTTCGTCCAATTTCCTTAACACCTCCACCAAAAGCTTGACGGCGTTCTCATAGTCATCCCGATGGAGGATGCCCACATGGCCGTGGATATACCTGGTGGGTATCCCCATAGTGAGGGTGGGCACGCCAAATTTGTTCAGGTGGATCCTCCCCCCATTCGTTCCTCCTCCCTCAATGGAGGTGAAGTGATAGGGGATCTTATGGGCCTCAGCGGTGTCCACCACCAGATCCCGCAGCCTACAGTTGGGGATCATACTCCCATCGTAAACCAAGATCGATGGCCCTCCCCCCAACTTCTCCGGTTTGTCCTCAAAATCGGGCATATCCCTTGCCAGGCTGACATCAAGGGCAAAGGCCAAATCCGGGCTTACCTGGTTGGAGCTGGTGATGGCTCCCCTTAATCCCACCTCTTCCTGCACGGTGCCCACCCCGTAGATGGTGTTGGGATGGGGGATCTGGGTCATTTTCTCCAAGACCTGGATCACCAGGGCACAGCCGATACGGTTGTCCCAGGCCTTGGCCATGTATGCCTTTTTGTTGTTCATCACCGTAAAAGGACTTAGCGGGGTGATGGGATCTCCCGGGCGGATTCCCAACCTCTTCTTTACATCGAAGTCGGATGATGCCCCCACATCGATATACATATCCTTGATGGGGAGGACCTTCTTCTTCTCCTCAGCCTCGAGCTCATGGGGCGGTTTAGAGCCCACCACCCCAACCACACCCCCTTGGGATGTCCTGATGCTCACCCTCTGAGAGAGAATAACATGGCCCCACCAGCCACCCAGAGGGAGGAATCTGACAAAGCCCCCCTTGGTTATCTCCTTCACCATAAACCCCACCTCATCCATATGCCCGGCCAGCATCACCTTGGGATGTGCGGAGGTTCCTTTCTGTTCGGCAATCAGGCTTCCTAAGTTATCATAAGAGATCTCAGCCACCGCGGAGAGGCGCTTAGCCATTATGCGGGAAACCTCCTCCTCGTGCCCAGAAACCCCGTGGGCCTCGGTCAATTCCTTGAATAGTTCCTCAGTTTGGTCCAACTTGTCCTCCTTTTTTTAGGGCTAGCTTAATTATCCTTTCCACCAATTGGTCAAAGCCTATCCCTGCTGCCTGGGCGGCCATGGGAACCAGGCTGGTGGGGGTCATTCCGGGCAGGGTGTTTACCTCTAAGCAATAGAGCTCCCCATCATCGCCGTAGCGAAAGTCGCCCCGGGCATAACCCTCACACCTCAAGAGCTCAAAGGCCTGAAGGGCCAACTCTTTTATCCTCTTGGTCACTTGAGGTGGGATATGAGCCGGGACTACATAGCGGCTTTTCCCCTTTGTATATTTGTGTTGGTAATCATAAAAGCCCTCCTGAGGAATAACCTCCACCACAGGTAGAGGCTCCTTGTCCAAAATGCCCACGGTTAACTCCCTTCCTGCGATATACTTTTCTATGAGGGTTTCCTGGTCAAACCGCTGGGCAAAGTTCAGGGCCTCTTCAAGTCCCCCCTCTTCTTTAATTATGCTTGTCCCCACCGTTGACCCCTGGGATGCCGGCTTGACCACTACGGGGAAGCCAAACCCATCCCTTATCTTTTCTGCTATCTTTTCCTTCCCCTCCTTGATGACAAACCAGGCAGGTGTGCTGATGCCCGCCCCCTGGAAGAGGAGCTTGGCCGTGGGCTTGTGCATGGCCAGAGCGCTGGCCAAAAGGCCGGAGCCGGTGTAGGGGATACCAGCGAGATCCAGTAAGGATTGGATGGTGCCATCCTCTCCCTTTCCCCCGTGAAGGGCCAAAAAGACCACCTCCGCCTGGGCTAAGGCCGGGGATTTGACCATCTCCCGGATGGGGAGTAGAGATTTTGACCTGTGCTCTAAAGGTTTGGTCCCCCCCGGCAAAGGCCCACCTGAAGCTGGGTCCAAGCCCATCACCTCGTAGCCCAACCTTCTCAGGGCATCCATCACCCCCTTTGCGGTGGAGAGGGAGATCTCCCTCTCTGCGGAATCCCCACCCATAAGGACTAATACCTTCATTCTCCTTTTTCAGTTAAGAGGGCAACGGCCATAGCCTCCATCCCCTCCTCCCGGCCACTGAACCCCAGCCCCTCTGTGGTGGTGGCCTTCACCGATACCCTCCCCTTTTCAACCCCCACGGAGGCGGCTACCTTTTCCCTCATCCGCGCAATATATTTAGCCAGCTTTGGTTCTTGGGCAATGATTACCGAGTCAATATAAGAGATGGAGAATCCCTGGGCAATCACCATCTGTCTTACCTCCTGCAGAAGTTTTAAGCTGGAAATCCCCTTATATTTGGGGTCATTGGCTGGGAAGTGTTGCCCTAAGTCACCCAGTCCAGAGGCCCCTAAAAGGGCATCGGCTATGCTGTGGCAGAGGAGATCAGCATCGGAATGACCCAAGAGACCTTTGGGGAAGTCAATCTCTTCCCCTCCCAGTACCAACTTCCTCCCCTCTACCAGGGGATGGGCATCATAACCTATTCCCACCCTCATGGGATCTCTCCTCTCTTTCGCAGGATGGCCTCTACAAGGGGGAGATCCTCAGGTGAGGTCAGCTTCAGGTTTTCGCAGGAACCCTCCATAATCTTTACCCTCTGCCCAATTCTCTCCACTAAGGCCGAATCATCACTGGCCCCATATCCATCCTCATAGGCCCTTTTGTATGCTGAGAGGATCAGATTATAGGCAAAGGTCTGGGGGGTTTGGGCGGCCCAGAGAAAGGTCCGATCCAGGGTGCGGAAGACAAATCCCCCTTCCTCCCTCTTCACCGTATCGGTTATCCTCACTGCGGTGACCACCGCCTTATATCTCTGGCAGAGCTTAATGGACTCTTCCAGAAGTTTCGTGGTGATCAGGGGACGAGCCCCGTCGTGAATGAGAACAAGATCACAGTCACCTTCGATGGCCAGAATCCCTTGATAAACGGAGTCCTGTCTCCTCTTGCCCCCAGGGATTACCTTCTCTACCTTCCTCAGGCCAAACTTCTCCACTACCTCATTACGGATAAACCCTAAGTCCTTCTGGGGACTAACCAGGATGATCCCATCCACCAGGGAGGACTGCTCAAATGGCCCAAGGGTATAAACAATCAAGGGTTTCCCCCCAATGGAGAGAAACTGTTTCTTCTCTCCCATCCTCCTCCCCTCCCCGGCAGCGGCAATAATGGCTACATTCCTTCCCATCTAACCTGAATAATTAGTGGGCCACAAAGGCACCAAGTTCTGATTAAATGTAGACTAAACAAATGTTCAGAGCGCGGCAAAGCCGCAACCAAAAATCATCGTGTATCCTTCCCGTAGCTCGTTGCCCATTACTCGTTCCCCCCGCTTCCTACACTTCTACCCGGCTTTAGCCGGGGTTGCGAGGGCTTTAGCCCTTGTTAAGAAGGGCCTAAAGGCCCTAAACCCGCACTGAAGTGCGGTAGAAGTTGGCTGCTCAAGCCTACCTAAGAAACTTTGCTCAAAAAACAAGATCTTGCCAAATCGTAGCACAGGGGGCGAGCGGAATTTAGTTGAATAAACAGGATTTTTTATGTTTGATCCTCTTAGTGGCTAAATTTATGAATGAATAGTTCGAGCTAAAGAATTAGCATGGCGTCGCCATAAGAATAGAACCTATACCCCTCCCTGATAGCCTCAGCATAGGCCGTGAGCACCCTCTCCCTGCCAGCAAAGGCGGAAACAAGCATCAGAAGGGAAGTGCGAGGGAGGTGAAAGTTGGTGATCAGCCCATCTACTACCTTAAAGTTGAAGGGCGGATAGATAAATAGAGATGTCCATCCCTCTCTGGGATTCTCCTCTTGGCCCCAGCTCTCTAAGGCCCTTACCGTAGTGGTCCCCACGGCATAGATTTTTCCCCTATTGGATTTTACCTTCCTGATAGCTGAGCAAACCTCTGAGGGAATGTGGTAATATTCCGCCTCCATTCTGTGTTCGGAGATCTCTTCTGACTTTATCGGTCTGAAAGTTCCCCAACCAACATGGAGAATAAGTGAGGCAGTTTTCACTCCTTTGGCTCCGATCCTTTCCAGAAGCTCCTCGGTGAAATGGAGGCCAGCGGTGGGGGCAGCAACCGCCCCCTCGGTTTGAGCATATACGGTCTGATACCTCAGCCTGTCCACTGGTTCAGGTTTCCTCTTTATATAAGGGGGGAGCGGAACCTCTCCTAACTCCTGAAGTATTTGCCAAAAATCTCCCTCAGCGGTGAATCTAACACCCCTATACCCATCCTGACCTCCATCGGTTATCTGGGCCCTGAGCCTTCCCCCTCCAATTGAGATCTTGGTCCCTGGCCTGACCCTCTTTCCTGGCCTGACCAGAACCCTCCATTCATCTCCCCTCACCTGGTTTAAGAGGAAGATCTCCACCTTACCCCCTGTCCCCACCTTAACTCCTTTAAGTCGGGCCGGGATGACCTTTGTCTGGTTCAAGACGAGCAAATCTCCTGCGCTAAGATAAGAAGGTAGCTGGGAGAATATGCGGTGCTCTACCCCTTCCTCCCTCCTGTTGAGGACTAACAGCCTTGACCTATCCCTCTGCCGGGAGGGGTGCTGGGCTATCAATTGAGGTGGTAGATCATAGTCGAAGTTGGAGAGCTTCATCTTCTCCTCAGAAATAGATTGACGATAATAATCAGAATGATGCTCACTACCAAGGAGGAGGCTAAGGGAATATAGATGTTTACCCCTCTTCTCTGGATGTTTATATCTCCCGGGAGTCGGGCTAAAAAGGGGAGATGGCCGAATAGGATGAAAAATCCCCCTAAGAGAACGAGGAAGAGCCCCAAAGTGATGAGGGCCTTCCCTATGGAGGATAACTCAATCATCGCCTTGCCCCCTTTAGCTTCTCTACCAAGGGGGGGATGAATATTATCTGGATGATCATCCCGGGCCAACCCGCCACCAGGGCAGCCAGGGCTATTGGGAGGGGCCTGATCCTTATCCCTAAGAGAGGGGAGGAGACCAAACAAGCCATCAAAACCCAGATTATCCTTCCCCCTAACATCGCCCCGATTAGGGAGACCCAAAGGTTCAGCTTTAGTTGGCAATAGAGGAACCCGGTAAGGAGGCCATAGCTAAGGAGTTCGGGGATCATCAAGGCTGTCAGGGGCAGGGGGGGCATGCCGGTGAGCAGAAAGCTGAGAGATGGACTTAGTGCTCCCACCAACGCTCCGCTTGCCGGCCCCACCAAGAGCCCGGCAATGAGCACGGGGATATGCATAGGGAGAAATATCCGTCCCGCCATGCCAAATTGATGGAAGGAGAGGGGGAAGAGCACTCCCAGAGCCAAGAGCAGAGCTGAGTGGGTGAGAAATTTGGCTTCAAGATGCCTCATAGTCGAATAACTCCTCAGGTGTCATCTTCCAGATCCTTAGGGCTAATTCTTCTTCGTTTTCAGAGGTGCAGTTAGTCTTTATCTCCCTGGCGATCTTCTCTCTCAAGCCAAGTAGAATTCTTCTTTCGTTCATTCTACCCTCCACCTTTGCCTTGCCTTGTTCCCGGATGGAGATTCTCCCATTGCCCACCGTACAGGAGGTGGAAAGTTGCAATCCGTCTATCGAACAGGAGACGGGCGGGGTGCTCCCTGTGTAGGAGATCATCTTCAGAGTGGATGAGGCATCATTCAATTCCTTGGTGAGGAACTTGCCCATCTTCAGTCCAACCGTCAGATATGGGCCTAGATGAGAGTGGAACTCCTTAGCCAATTGCAGCTCTGAGGGAAGTTCTGCCATAGCTTCCTCCTTTTAGGGTCTTTCTATAGGGAGTGGCTCAATTTTGATGAAATATAATAATTTTGGTAGAGAAAAGCCAATGTTTTTATCCCTCAGATTGGAATTTCTGGAGTGACCTTTGGAAACCTCTAAGATACCCCCAAAGGTCGAGGCGTAGTTTGTAGGGGATAGACCCCCTTGGACAGCGGAACAAATGCGAGCGAGCGCTTGTCTGCGTGCTCCGCACAGGCAGATAGGATTGTGGGGCACCAATCTTTGCAGGGGCCGGATTTATCCGACCCGTTTTCAGAGCGACCGAAGGAAGCTAAGTTCAAATGTAGGTTGCAATAATAGATGGGGTAGAGGGGATGAATAAAAATCCTGTTATCCTGTCAAAAAATTCCTGCAGCAGACAGCTAAGTGGTCTGTTTCATAAGTTCTGTTACGTATCACTGTAGACAGTTAACCTACATAACTTTTAGATGAGTTAGGGTTAAGCAAATCCTAAATTCTAAATCCAAATGACCGAAACAGGACTTGTTTTGAACATTTGAATTTTGGCCATTCCTGCCTGTGCGGATCACGCAGACAGGTGGTATCGTTTTGTATTTAGAGTTTCGTGCTTCGGGTTTTAACTCATGTCTACCATTTACATCGTTAACTTTGCCAACTTCTCAAAATGCGTCACCGCAATTATGAAATAAAACACTAAGTACAAGGCAGGTCGGTTTTTGTTTGGGTTCCGACCCAAAGGTCAGGGGACGTTACCTATTTTGTTGAGCAATCGGGAGGCGTTCAGTAAATTGTGGTGGGTGAAAAAATGGGAAGTGTTCCTATTTTTCCTATATGAATATAAATTTAGCTCATTCTCACCACCATAGCTAATGTAAATGGCCCAATGGCCAAACAAGCATGGACAAGATGCTCAAAAAGATCTGCCTCGTGATACCGACGGTTTAAGCGATAACAGA
>Ga0315555_1002463_pt1 | contig 12980 bp, 11 predicted proteins | sample SalMarSW160380MG_FD_202113 | JGI IMG/M metagenome (GOLD analysis project Ga0315555, IMG submission 202113) | Salt marsh sediment microbial communities from the Plum Island Ecosystem LTER, Massachusetts, United States - Salt Marsh Sediment SW1603-80 ...
TCCCATTTCTATCGCGTTTTCCATCGTTAAGCTGAGTGAAAGTAATAGTAATGCGAACACATCAACCTCCTTCGATTTCTCCGTCTCTTATTTTGATTATTCTATCGGCTTTTTCAGCTAGTTCCATTTCGTGAGTTATAAGAATAACTGTTTTTCCTGCTTTGCTCAGCTCCTCAAAAATTGAGATTATAGATTCTCCTGTTTTGGTGTCTAAGTTCCCTGTCGGTTCATCTGCTAGAATAAGGTTTGGTTCTCCCACAAGAGCTCTGGCAATGGCGACTCTCTGGCGTTCTCCTCCTGAAAGTTCGCTCGGGAGATGCTTTTTTCTGTGATCCATCCCGACCTTTTCCAAAGCTTTAGCAACCATATCTTCCTTGTCTTTTTCGTTTGTATTCCGGTAAAGGAGCGGTAGCTTAACATTTTCGAGAACGTTTTCGCGAGATAGTAAATAGAAAAACTGGAACACAAACCCTATTTCCCTGTTTCTAAAGGCAGAAAGCTGGTCGTCGGAATAAGTAGATACTTCTTTTCCTTTATATAAATATTCGCCGCTAGTAGGTAAATCCAGACATCCAAATATATGCAGCAGTGTAGATTTGCCTGAACCGGAAGGACCTATAATGGCGATGAATTCCCCTTCCTTTATTTTAAGAGACATATTCTTAATGGCTTCTACTTTTTCTTCTCCCATAGAATATTCTTTTCTTACATTTTTTGTTTCTATCAATATATTACTCATAACGCAAACACTCCACCGGTCTTAAATTAGCCGCTTTTTTTGCGGGGAAATATCCGGAAAAAAGCGAAATAACAAGGAGAACAATAACGGATATTATTGGTATCTCAAGCGACAGAGTAGGTTTGCCTATAAATTCAAATATACCCACTTCGGGGATAAAAGAACATAGCCACACAAGAGAAAAGCTAAAAAATAATCCCAGTCCTCCGCCAATTGTCGACAATAAAAGAGATTCTAAGAGGAATTGACGTAGAATATCGGATCTGGTCGCTCCAACGGAACGTTTAATTCCGATTTCTCTCGTTCTCTCATCCACTATGAAGTACATAATATTCGCGATCGCGGCTCCGGCTATAAGTAGAGTCATGGCTCCGACAATAGTCAGGAAATATTCAATACCTTTCATTGCTTTATGCGTCATTCTTTCTTGTTCGGCTACATCCCAGGTTCCCAGAGCCTCTTTGTCTTCGGGGTCAAATTTATACTTTTCTCCGAGTACCTTGCTGATTTCTTCCTGAGCTTTTTTCGATAGGTCGGCAGATACAGGTTGATAAACCATATTATTTATATACAACCAGCCGTACATTGTTTTAAAAGTTGAGTAAGGGATAAAAACTGCCTGCTGGTCGCTGCCGGAGTAAGAACTGTTCTGGACTTTTTTCTTCATTACTCCAATAACGGTAAAAGGTATACCGTTAAGAAGTACCCTTTTGCCGACAGCGTCTTCGGCCCCAAATATTTTTTCCTTTTCTTCATTTCCAAGAAAGATAACTCTCCTTCTTTTTTCCACATCCAGTTTGTTTAGAAATCTTCCCGTTTCGGCAGTTATAGATCTCATCATACCATATGAGGGATTTACTCCGCAGACCTTCGCGTTCCGGAGAATCTCTCCGTATTTTATAGGTCGATTCCAGTGTATATATTCGGGAGAGGCTTTTTCAATAATATCGATTCGCTCTTTTAAAAGTTCCGCGTCTTCAGGAACAAATCTTATATTTCTGCCAATACCGAGACCCTTATAGGGAACACTTGTCTGTCCGGGCCAGAGTATTCCTATGTGCTCACCTAATCCCTGCAGACCCTTTTTTACCTGTATCATAACTCCTACACCGAAAGCCATGTTAAGAACAATCGCGGTAGTACCCCAGGATACGCCGAATATAACAAGGACAAACCTCATTTTGTAGGCTCTAAAATCCTGAGCTAATTGAGTTAATACCCTTTTCATTTTTTTATTTCATCTCCTTCGGAAAGACCGGAGACAACTTCTATATTTAATCCGTTAGATAATCCGATTTCGATTTCTCTCTTTTCTCCGTTTGCAAGGTAAACGTATGTTTTTTCTTCTTCAAATTTTACCGCACCCTCCGGGATTACGAGTACGTCGTTCCGTTCATCGATAATAATATCGGCGGTTGCCGAATATCCAACCCGTAGAGGCTTTTCGCCTTTTTCGGTAACGATTATTTCGATATCAAAAACAGTTGCCCCTTCTTTGTTCCGTGCTTTCGGGGCTATAATATCTATTATTCCGTAAACCTCTTCATCAGGTATAGCTCCGACTGTTATCTTTGCTTTCATTCCTTCTTCTAATCTTCCGACATCGATTTCATCGACAACCCCTTTAAATAATAGATCTTGAAGGCGCGCTATTTTCATGAGTTCCGTTCCGGGTTGATAAGAAGTAAGCGGTACGACGGGATCGCCTATGCTGACATTTCTGGAAAGAATCGTACCTGAAACGGGCGATCTGATTATAGCATCGAGCGAAGTTCCGCCGACCTTGGCGCTCCCTTTTTCCATTAAATCCAACCTCTGTTTCGCCAGGTTGTAATTGGATTGCGCTTCCTGTAAATCCTGCTGTATGTTTTCGTATTCCTTATCGGATATCAGTTCTTTTTCGAAGAGAGTTTGTTTTCTTTCGATATCTTTCTTCGCGTTTTCTAATTGGCTTTTTGCTACCGTGGCATCTTTTCTGACAGACGCGAGTTCAAAAGGAGTTGGAGTAGGGCTTATTTCAAAAATAGGGTTTCCCTTTTTGACTACATCCCCGATTTCAACAAAAACCTTTTTCACAACTCCCGAAAAAATCGATTTTACACTCGTTTCATACTTCACTTCGATTGTACCGAGAGCTACCGCTACATCCCTGATATCACCTTTTGATACTTTTATAGAAGAGTTTTGTTCCCCGTTGCCTTTACCACGAGAAAAGGCAAACAAAAGAAATATGATCAATAATATGGGTAAGGATATAAATAGGAGCTTTTTCTTACGAGACATTATTCAACCTCCTTAATGTAAAACAAAATTTAATTTACCATTTTTATCTCTTTTTCTGTTTGACAACAACTCCATTAGAAATGTTTCAACATCACGCGTTTATTGTTTATACAAATTTTTGTCTAAAAAATTCAAAATAAATCATACCCCTCTTTACTTTTAAACCGGAAGGTGTTTTGTATTATTACATTAATACAAAAATAGTATAATAAAATTTGCGTTTTTTGTCAAGAGGTAGAGATTCTTTAAATCAGTGAATCGGTAAACGAGTGGATGGGTGAATGAGTATATCAGAGAATCGGTGATTTAGTAAAAAGTTACAATGAGCACATGTTTTACATGCGAATTAAGTTAAAAGTTTTTGCTTCTGCCAATATGCTCATTTATCTATCGACTCATTAACTCTGCTATTTCTCTGTGTCCTCTGTGGTAAGAGAGGGGGAGGTAGGGAATAAAATACCTTGACAAATCATTTTATTTCAGGATAATTGTAATAGCAGAAAGAAATAATCTGTAAAAAGTCTAGGGGGATCGATTATGGAATTAATTAAAACGAAAGATTTAAGTAAGATATATATTTCCGGAGAGACCCAGACAAAAGCTTTAGGTGGAGTTTCTCTTGTAATAGAAAACGGTGAATTCTCAGCCATAACCGGTCCTTCGGGAAGCGGGAAAACCACCCTTTTTAATTTAATCGGAGCTCTGGATACCCCGACATCCGGAACAATAACTTTCGATGGTAACGACCTCAGTAAATTAAACAGAAAAGAAAGGACTCTTTTTAGAAGAGAAAAAATCGGTTTTGTTTTTCAGACTTTTAATTTGATACCCGTTCTAACAGCCTTCGAGAATGTCGCTTTTCCCCTCAATTTACTGGGAATTTCCGAGAAAGAAATAAAAGAAAAAGTATATAAACTTTTAGAGAAAGTAGGGCTTAAGGGGATGGAAGAACGAAAACCCGCTGCTCTCTCCGGAGGTCAGCAGCAGAGGGTGGCTGTCGCCCGGGCTCTTATTAAAGAACCTGTTCTTGTTCTCGCCGATGAACCCACCGCGAATCTCGATTCAGGTACCGGCGGAGAAATTATGAAGCTTATGAGAAAACTCAATAAGGAAGATGAAATAACTTTTCTTTTTGCGACTCACGACCCGATGGTGATGGAATATTCCAGTCGGCGTATAAAACTCCGGGATGGAAAGATTCAAGAATGAAATTTGTTTTTAAATTAGGCATGAAAAATCTTTTCCGATATAAAGAGAGAACGTTTCTTACGTGTCTTTCCCTTGGTGTCGGGGTGTGCGTTCTTATCTTTTTTAGCGGAATGTTGGAGTGGGCAGATGAAGCCTCTATTCGAAATTTAAAGAAGTATGAAACAGCTTCAATGAAGATAGGAAATACTGAATTTTTCGAAGAAGAAAATTACATCCCCGTGGATGCAGTTATTAAGGGAAGAAAAAAAATAGAGAAAATCCTCGACGAAAAAAATCTAGAACACACTTCTGAAATAAAATTTAAGGCAAATTTAATAAACGAAATTACAGGTGATTCTTATCCATTCTTTGGTATGGGGATAGTAGCCGAATCACATAAGAAGGTGTACGATCTCGATGAGATGGTCTATGAAGGAAATCTTCCCGAAAAGGGAAATGAGATAATGATTGGCAAGAATACAGTCGAATTATTGAGTGTGGAGGTGGGAGATTACCTTATTGTGGAAACCGATACTAAAGCCGGAGGCCATAACGCGGATGCTTTTGAAGTTACAGCTTTATTCGAGACTCCAAACCCGGAAGTGAACAAGAATTTTTTCTATATTTCGCTCGAAGGAGCAAATCGTTTACTTGCCATGGACGGGGATATAAATTTAGTAAGTATCAAAACAGAACAAAACGAAGAAAAACTCAAACAGGAGTTAAAAAAAGAAATCAATGTGGAAGGAATGACTATTAAAACCTGGCAGGAGCAGGCACAAGATTACATAGATCTCAGTCAGGGTAAAAAGGGCGGGTCTTCAATGATGCTCATGATGGTTTTTATTATAATAACGGTTGGTATTATAAACACTATGAATATGGCAGTCTTTGAAAGGACGGGAGAAATAGGGATGATGAGGGCGATGGGGATGACAAACAGGGAAATCATTTTGAATTTTATATATGAATCCGGAGCAATGGGTTTTCTGGGAGGTGTTCTGGGGCTCGTATTGGGATCAATTGTTACATGGTATTTAATCCGTTATGGATTGGATATGTCGAATTACGTAGGAGACATAAGTTACGGGTACCGGGTTTCGGCTGTCTTTCGTTCCAAATGGGATTTTGGCATGATGATAACCGCTTTGATATTCTCAACTATATCGGCAAGCGTTATATCTACATTTCCGGCAAGAAGAGCTTTAAAGAGAAGTATCTCTGAAACTCTAAAAAGCGCAGGAAAATTCGGATGAAGCATATCATAAGACTTGGTTTTAAAAATATATTCCGTAATCCCAGAAGGACGTTTCTAACTATTACGGCAGTCTTTTTTGCTACTTTTCTCGTGGTTATGTTTAAGTCTTTCATTGGTGGGCTTTGGGGTAGCACCATAAACAATGTGATAATGCTCGAGACGGGACATGTAAGAGTGGCACATAAGAAATTTTTTGAAAAAGAAAAGACTCAGCCTCTGGAATATTATGTAGAGGATGCCGAAAAAATCATTAGTCAACTGGAAAAAGTAAAAGGAGTTGATTTCGCGACACCACGTATAAAAACTCCGGTAATGTTAAATCTTAACGAAAAGAATTATTACACCCAGCTTCTGGGTGTTGACCCTGAAAAAGAAAAAAGATTTAATGTAATCCATGAGAAAATAGTGGATGGAGAATATCTTTCTTCCGATTCAAAAGGTATTATGGTCGGTTCGGGCTTTGCCGAAAAATTCGACCTGCATACAGGTCAGAGGATAACTCTATTATCTCAAACCGTTTACAACTCTATTTCTGTCGAGTCTTTTAAGATAACCGGTATATTTACCTATGGAATAAAAAGTCTCGATGAGAGACTAATGGTTGCTCCCATCACGAGAGTCCGGGATTTAGTAAAGATGGGAAATGGGACATCCGAAGTATTGATTTTGCTGTATGATAGAGAAAAGAGTCTCGCAGTGGAAGATGAAGTTAACGCAGGCCTGCCCCCGGAGTATACAGCTAAGTCATGGGAAAATCAAGGAAATTACTATAATATGATAAAAATTGCGACTCAAATTTACAATGTGGTTTATTTTTTCTTCCTTCTTCTCGCGAGTTTCGTTATAATAAACACCATTTTGATTTCCGTTTATGAAAGAGAACGGGAGATTGGAGCTTTGACCGCCATGGGTATGAGTCGGGGGGAAGTTCTCGGTTTATTCGTTACGGAAGCAGGGATCTTAAGTGTTATCGGCAGTTTTCTTGGTTCGCTCTCCGGAGGGTTAGTCTCCTTTATTTTATCAAAAGTGGGAATTAACACTCTCGAACTCTGGGGAGAGTCTATGTCGGAAATGAATATCTCCAATGTGATTTATCTTAGGGCAGAGTGGCAAACTGTAATATTTAGTTTTGTATTTGGGTTCCTGGTAAGTATTATTTTTGCCTCTATCCCGGCATTTAAAGCGGTGAAATTAGATCCTATAAAAGCTTTGAGATCTACCTGAAGGGGGTTTATATGAAAAAATTTCTTTTAATTTTCTTTTTTATTCTTTGCCATGTGTTCGCCCGAGGAGCCGAATTAACCGGCAAGCAGATACTGGAAAAAGTTGAGGATAACGTATACGCTGAAACTATGGTTTATACCGGTGAATTCATTATAAATAAAGCAGATAAATCCTTCGTAAAAACTTTTAAAGGATGGTCTGTGGGAGATAAAAAGGCTTTTGTCGAGTTTACCAACAGAGAAGATTTTGGAGTCAGATATCTAAAGATTGAAGATGAGCTCTGGATTGCCGAGGAGGGAGACGTAATAAAAATATCCGGCCATTTGCTTAAAAGAAGTATAATGGGTTCGGATTTCAGTTTTGAAGATATGATGGAAAGCCATAAATTGAGTGAAATTTATGAAGTGACTATCGCGGGAGAAGAAGAGATTAGAGAGAAAATTTGCTATATGCTGGAATTGGAATCGGATAAAGAGGATGCCCCATATGCCAAGCAAAAAATATGGGTAGGGAAAAATGATTTTATCCCCTACAAATATGAGTATTACGCTCTATCCGGAAGATTGATGAAAAGCCTGGAAGTGTTGGAAGTGCGAGAAGTAGATAATAAAAACTATCCTGTTAAAATAGACATGATCGATGAGCTACGAAAAGGTTCTTCTACTGTATTAGAACTGAAAGATTTAAAGTTGAATGTCAAAATCCCGGAAGAAATTTTTTCGAGACAGAATCTCTTAGAATGAGAAAATTTTCTCTAATCGTTATAGGATTCCTTTTACTTCCCTTTTTTGCTTATTCCGAGATAAATACATACGGTACGTACTATAACAATTTAGCAGTTACTCGTAGAGACGGGCAGTGGCAGTACTTTGACCTCAACCTGTTTTACTTGAAAATGCGTAAACCCTCAGAGGACGATTTTAAATTGGAAAGCAATCTTTCTTTCTCGTTGCTCACCCAGCCGGGTGTAGATAGCAGGGAAGAATTTGATATCCAGCGGCTAAATTTTCAGACAAATCTTGTGGGTGTTCACCTTACTCTGGGGAGATTTTTACCTCAGTATCATTATACAAATTTTTTTCAACCGTTGAATGTTTTTCTGGGGCCACAATTTTTTAGAGAAGGGATTATTTATAAGGGTATAGACGGAATATTGCTGCGAAAATTCCTTACTCCCATGACTTCTCTGGAATATGTATGTAGCCCTGAAGCGGAGCTTTCCTCTTCATCTCATCTCCTTAATTTAACATCCCATTTGGGGACCTTTGACTACAGTATTATAGGTTTGTATGAAGGGGAGAACAAAACTTTTATGCCCGGGTTCGGGTTTAAAGGAGATTTAGGGATAGCTCTTTTTAACGAGACCTTGTTTGAGATTGAGGAAGGTGATAGTTTTAATATAACCAGTTCTACAGGCTTCGATTACAGTTTTAGCAACTTTATGACTATGGTTGAATATCTATATAACGGAGGAGAACGGTACCAATCACCAAGAGAGGGTATATCTCTCATGGGAACTCATTACCTCTTTTTAAATGCTTTCCACTTTGTCACGATGGGAAGAACTATAGGTTGTTCTGCCATTATCAATCTCGACGATGAGAGTTCACTCCTTTCTGCCTATTATGAAAATGAAGTTCTTCATGGGGTGCACTTTTTGACAGGGATTTATTTTCCTGTTTCCGGAGAGGAAACGGACGAATTTTCTTCCGGCAGTATAGGCTCTTTCATTTTGAATTGTTATCTCAAGGCTAAGTTTTAAGAAAAGAGAAATCTCACACAAAGCCACGAAGGACACAAAGCCCCCCAACACACCATTTATATTTTCTTTTTGCTTCTAACTTTCTAACCCTCTAACATCCTAACCAACGTTTCCCATGTAGGACATGTAGAAATCGCAGTCTTTTTGTTTTTTATGGTAATTTGTAACAGAGAGTTTTAGGTATTAGTATCGAATCAGATTGATAGTAAAAAGAGCTATCATGACGAAAGAGGCTACGATTTTAAGGAAAGTTCCTCCGAAGAATCCCAAAACCGCTCCACCTCCGGCTCTAAAAGCTTCTTTTAACTTTTTTCCGATGATAAGTTCACCGATTAGAGCACCGAACAGGGGACCTAAAATTATTCCCCAGGGGACAAAAAACACACCGACAATTGCACCAATGAATGCTCCCAGGAATCCGAGTTTTGATGCTCCGAATTTCTTAGAACCTATGGAGCTTGAAATGTATTCGATTACAACAGAAACTACGGTTAATATGAGAAAAATAATAATTAGATTGCGAGAAATAATAGTAAAACCGGTCAGCCATGCATAAATGTAAATACCGGCAAAAACGAGAGGAGTTCCCGGCAACATTGGTAATACGCAGCCCGCGAGTCCTACAAGCATAATAATATAACAGACAATCAGTATTAAGGTTTGCATAAATCTAATTATCTGAGAAATGAAGAAAGAGCTGCTGGTCCGCCTCTTCCTTTCATCTGTTTAATCAATTTTTTAGCCATTTTGAATTCTTTAAGCAGACGGTTTATATCCTGAACGGAAGTTCCGCTGCCATTCGCAATTCGTTTTCTTCTGGACGCATCTAAGATCGATGGATTTTTTCGTTCTTTGGGCGTCATCGATTGAATGATGGATTCAGTTCTTGCCATCTGCTTTTCGTCCATCATTTTCTTAAGCCCTTTTCCTCCCGGAAACATGTCCAGGAGCGCGTCAAGCGGTCCCATTTTCTTTAACTGTTTTATCTGCCCGAGAAAATCCTCCAGGTCGATTTTTCCTTCCTGTATCTTCTTTTGAAATTTTTCAACATGCTCTTTTTCTATCGCCTTCTCGGCTTTTTCCTGGAGAGTTTTAAGGTCTCCCATACCAAGAATTCTCGATGCGAGTCTTTCCGGATGTAAAACCTGAAGAGCATCTGATTTCTCCCCCACCCCTATAAACTTTATCGGTTTACCGGTAACCTTTCGCATTGAAAGAGCTGCGCCGCCTCTCGCGTCTCCGTCCATTTTGGTAAGAATAATGCCTGTTATTCCAAGCGCTTTATCAAATTCTCCCGCGATATTTACGGCATCCTGTCCGGTCATAGAATCGGCTACAAGGAGAATTTCTGAAGGATTAACGGTATCTTTTACCTTTTTTATCTGATCTATCATATGTTCATCTATATGTAATCTTCCCGCGGTGTCGAATATTAGAGTGTCATATCTGTTGAGTACGGAACGTGTAAGCGCCTGTTTACAGAGTTTTACTTCGTTGTCGAATCTATCGGCAAAATATGGCAGGTCTTCTCTTTTCGCCATATCGCGAAGCTGTTCAAAAGCCGCGGGTCTTTTTACATCGGCCGGAACAAGAAAAGGACTTCGTCCTTTTCCCTTTAAAAAACAACCTAATTTTATGGCTGTGGTTGTTTTTCCCGAACCCTGCAGGCCCACTAGTAAAATCGAAGTCGGTTGTTTATCCAGAACAAGAGGTTCGGCTTTCCCGATTAAACCTATTAGTTTCTCCCCTACAATTTGGATTATCATTTCCGCGGGAGTGAAACTATCATAGATTTTACGCGCCACCGCCTCGTTTTCTACTTCATTTACGAAATCGGTTGCAACCTGCAAATTAACATCCGCTTCGAGCAGTGCTTTTCTTATATCCCGCATACTGTCCTTAACCTGTGAATTCGAAAGTCTCCCTTTACCTGAGAGATTCTTTGCTATATCTTTTAATCTTTCGCCTAATTTCTCAAACATACGGTTAAATATAAATTTTTTTTTCGTAATTGCAAGGAGGTAATAGTGAGTAGGTAGTAGAGAGCAGTGAGCAGTTAAAAAAAACAACAAAAATAAAATCTTTGTGTTCTTTGTGTCTTTGTGTGAGATTAATTTGGTGTTGTGGGTGTGTTTTTTAAACGGACTAACGACCTAACCGGTCCAACCGACCAACGGAAATCTTATGATTCCCATTTTCCCCCGTTGACATATTCAAAAAACCCTATATGTTTTATCAATTATGAAAGGTAACATAGGTTTTATTTCAACAAGGTTTTCCGGATTGGACGGGGTTTCGCTGGAGACCAGAAAATGGGCGAAAATCCTTGAAGAGGAAGGATTCGAATGCTACTATTTCGCAGGCGAACTCGACTGTCCCGAGGAAAAAGCTTTCCTGGTAGAAGAAGCTCATTTTAAACATCCTAATATAGAAGAAATTTATAACAATTGTTTTGGTACCGATACACGCAAAAGCTCAGTTACCAGAAATATACATGAAACGAAAAAGAGGCTCAAGAAAGAAATTGTCGATTTCGTTAACAAATTTGAAATAGATTTATTAATAGTTGAAAATGCTTTAACGATACCACTTAACATTCCTCTTGGAATAGCAATAACCGAATTTATCTCAGAAACAAAAATGCCGACAATCGCTCATCATCATGATTTTTACTGGGAAAGAAAGCATCTTCTGGTGAATGCCGTCGGAGAATATCTGAATATGGCTTTCCCTCCTGTATTGCCTTCTATTCGTCACGTGGTCATTAACTCTTATGCGGATCGTGAGTTGAGTTATAGAACGGGAATATCAAGCACTATAATTCCAAATGTACTGGATTTCGAAACCCCTCTTCCCCCACCGGACGAATATGCAACTGATGTAAGAGAAACTTTCGGAATAAAGAAAGACGAATTACTAATTCTTCAACCGACAAGGGTTGTTCAGAGAAAAGGAATAGAACACGCAATTGAACTTACAAAACGCTTAGAAATGAAAGCGAAACTCGTAATATCGCATGCCTCCGGCGATGAAGGATTCGAATACGAACAAAGAATAAGAGATTATTCTAAAATGCTGGGAGTCGATACCCTATTTATATCAAAACGTATCGGCGAACACAGAACAACCAATGGCAAAGGAGAGAAAGTTTATACCATATGGGACATTTATCCCCATGCTGACCTCGTTACCTACCCTTCAACTTATGAAGGATTCGGAAATGCTTTTCTGGAAGCCATTTATTGCCGAAAGCCAATAGTTGTGAACAAATATGTAATTTATACTTTAGATATAGATCCGAAAGGATTTAGAGTTATAGCCTTGGACGGGTATGTAAATGAAGAGGCTATTCAAAAAACCAGAGAAATTCTCACCGATCCCGAGAAACGCGAAAAAATGGTAAAACACAATTATAGGTTAACCAAACGATATTATTCCCTCTCGGTACTGCGCCGCAAACTTAAAAATCTCATACGAGAAATTCTGTACTTCGATTCCTAAAAACAAAAGTTCTTTACCACAGAGCACACAGAGAAAAGAAACACAGAACACACAGAGATTTTTTTTGTTTAAAACTCCTCCCATCACATCCATATTTATCTCACACAAAGCCACGAAGAACACAAAGTCTTTTATGTTTTTTACAATTTTACCATTTTTATATTCAACTATTTATCTAATCCGAAGGATTCGTAACACTATTTGACTATTTTTTAATTTAACTATTTAACTGATGCGTAGAATTTATGATACGAAGCATCTCTTTGCCTCTTGACAAATTACTTCAAGAGTCTATATTAATAATAAAGACCTAGTAAAGTTGGTTTAAGAAGTTTTACGAAGGTTGGCTTTAAATCTTGAAGAGTCAAAAAGGTTTTTTTATCTTTTGTTTCGGATAAAAACCCCTTGACAAATTGAGTTTATAGATTAATAATAAAACCTGTTCTTTGATAATTGAATAGATAATAGATATTAGACTTTTGGACAAGCGTTAAGAGCATATGGTGGATGCCTTGGCAGAAGTAGGCGATGAAGGACGTGGCTGGCTGCGATAAGCCTCGGGGAGCCGTCAAGCTGGCGTAGATCCGGGGATTTCCGAATGGGGGTAACCCAAGTCCGGTAAACCGGACTTATCCCGAAAGGGAAGTTAACCCAGGGAATTGAAACATCTTAGTACCTGGTGGAAAAGAAAGTAAAAACGATTCTCCTAGTAGCGGCGAGCGAACGGGGAAATAGTCCAAACCTTTTTTGTGTTAAAGCCCGCATGCGTTGCAGGAAAGGTGTCGTGGGGAGCAGATTTGCTTTATGCGGAGAAGCAAGAAAGTTACAAAATTGGCGGTTAGCCGAAGAAATCTGGAATGGTTTATCAAAGAGGGTGATAATCCCGTAGGCGAAAACCGATCAATCTTTTTTCTGCTTTCCCAAGTACTTCGGGACACGAGAAATCCTGTGGGAATTTGGGAGGACCACCTCCTAAGACTAAATACTCACTTCTGACCGATAGTGAACTAGTACCGTGAGGGAAA
>Ga0315555_1002464_pt1 | contig 12980 bp, 18 predicted proteins | sample SalMarSW160380MG_FD_202113 | JGI IMG/M metagenome (GOLD analysis project Ga0315555, IMG submission 202113) | Salt marsh sediment microbial communities from the Plum Island Ecosystem LTER, Massachusetts, United States - Salt Marsh Sediment SW1603-80 ...
GCTGCCTCAAGGGGGTCCTCGCCGGCCTCCACAACACCCTTGGGAAAGTCCCAGTAGTTGTAGGCGCGTAACAAGAGATACCGCCAGGTATCCCCCTCGCGCCGCACCACGATCACCCCTGCCGACAAGGTCTTTTGCTCCATCTCAGCGCTCAAGAAGAGGATGCCTCACGATGGTCTCTAGATCTTTTATGCACTGATTATTGTTGAATGGGAAAACTCACGATTTTTAAAGCAATAAGAAAGGCAGGCATAATTGCCTGCCTTTCTTATTTAGCTGGTTATATATTACCTGCGTTTACTACGTTTCGTACGTTTACTTGGTTTCGCACGTTTAGCACGTGGAGTAGAAAAAGTAGGAAACGGCTCAACTCCTGCTTTCCTTTCCAGGAACCTCGATGCGGCAATCGCTTCTGCAATCATCCAGAGCATGAGCACGAAGATAAGAATGGCCATGACAAGGAGAAAGGTCTTTCCGGTCGAAGAAAAACTCCTGATATTTATCAGCATCGCCCACCCATCCATAACCACCATAAATATGAAGGGAATAAAAGCGATCCAGATCGGAAGTTTTTTCCTGAGGAGGTAGATCGTGAGAACTAACAGGGCAAGCCCCGCGAGAAGCTGATTGACCGTTCCGAACAGAGGCCAAAGGGTCATGGCACCCTTGCCATCGCCGCTGTAAAAGGCGAGAACCATCGCAGTAATAACTGCGAAGAAAGTTGCCACATACCTGCCCGTTATGGGCTTTGCGCCCCAGCTCGTTCCCAGCTCAGAAATGACGTATCGCTGAATCCTGGTGGCCGTATCCAGGGTAGTGGCAGCAAAGGAGACCACGAACACCCCCATGATAGTTATGGCTATTTTCATGGGAATACCGTAACTCTCCAGAAGGTTGGCCGAACCTATTACAAAGGCATCGAGCTTTGACTTAAGACCTGCTGCTGCGGCCCACGATGCATAGTGTTGCGTAAATGCAGCAGTACCGGTCAAAATCTCGCCTCCTTTGAGAGTATAGCCGAGGCCGATACCAGCGCCACAGGCGACGATCACCAGAACCGAGAGGCCCCCCTCCATCAACATTCCCCCATATCCCACAAATTTGGCATTGGTCTCGAGGTCACACTGTTTGGAAGAGGTACCTGAACTGACCAGGGAGTGAAATCCGGAAATGGCCCCACAGGCGACGACCACAAAGATCATGGGGATCATCAATGGAGCCCCTGCGGGAGACGCATTAAGGGTTGGCGCCACAAAGGTTGGATGAGCTACGATTACCCCAAGACAAAGGAGTGCCAAAGCGATAATAAGCTGGTGTCCATTGATATAATCTCTCGGCTGCAACAGCTGTTGGACCGGAAGTGTGGAGGCTATAAAGGCATAGATGAAGAGGAGGACCATCCAGACCATTATTGGGGACAGGCCGAACATGCCGGGCATATTTAACGGCTGGTAAGCGCCTATGACCACGGTTATGTACATGATAATCACAGCCACAATGCCCAATGCAACAGGATTCTTCCCCCTCTTGTACACCATATAGCCCAGCCACACAGCGATCGGTATCTCAAGCCACACAGGAATTACGGCCTGTGGATAAAGAGTGAACAAGATAGCGATAATCAGGGCAAAGATCGCCACAACTATCCAGAGTTCAAAAAATATGATCCACAGGAAGAGCTGTCTCACCCGGGGGTTAATGAGATCGCTGACCAAATCACCGATCGAGCGTCCCTTTGCCCGCATAGACACCACCAAAGATCCGAAGTCGTGCACTGCGCCCATAAAAATGGCGCCAAACACGACCCATAAGACGGCGGGGACCCACCCCCAGATAATGGCAATCGCTGGCCCTACAATGGGTCCGGTGCCGGCAATGGAGGTGAAATGGTGCCCGAACAGCACTTCCTTTTTTGCAGGGATGAAGTCGACGTCATCCCGCAACTCTGTAGATGGGCACTTGGCAACAGGGCTCAGTTTAAATATCTTTTTCCCCAGATATCTTCCATAGGTGTGATAGGCAATAAGATAACCTGCAAAACAAATGGCAGCCAAAAGTAAAGAGTTCATATTGTCCTCCTTGTTGAGGGTTATGTTATTCTACCGTAAGCTATCCTTCTCGCCATAGAAATAACAGAAATCCAGTCTCACCTCCCTTCTCACCATATCACCCAACATCCATCATCGTTGCCCTCAGATCCTCGAGGTTTTTCACGATAACCTCATAGGTATCTTTGCTGAATCTTTTGTGAATATTTTTAATTTCTTGGCGGGGATCAGGAGATTCTATAAGTTCTACGTTTTTTTCGCTGGAGAGCTTTATGACATTTTTGTGCGGTCTTTCGTGATAAAACATAAGTGCGCGCTGTGCCTTCAGTCGATGAGCTGTGTCGGCCATATAGTCAACATCCATAACTCCGATCTTTTGTGCAAAAGAAACGATTATCTTCTGCTTGGACGCCATCTACTCACCGCTTCGCTCACATTTTTTTACTAAATCATCTCCACTGAGGTTTCCTTCACTTTTATCTATCAGTGCTGGCCAATTCTATAGTATAAATCAATGATATTGTCAAGTATCTTCTGTATGCTCGCCCCGCGTGGGCAAGGAGAGCGGTATCCCCGTGACGGTGCTGTGATGGATGAGCCAGAGGAGATATGGAAGGTCTTTTGTTCCATCTCAGGACTCAGGAAGGGGATGCCCCACCACGATGCTCTCGATCTCTTTTATGCACTGATCCTCATCCAGAAACACCAGCGCCTTGATTCCCCGCGAACGCGCCCGCCCCACATTGCCCGGATCGTCGTCCACAAATACGACCTCCTGGGGGGCAAGTCCGAGGTCTGCCACGACATCGTCGAATATGGAGGGGTCGCGTTTGCCCTTGCCCAGGTGGTAGCTGTTGTAGACTTTGTCAAAATCTTGGGAGAGGTGCAGTTGTGCATCCAGGTAATCGAGCCACTCGGTTTGATCGCTGAGGATGGCAGTAATATACCCCTGCCGGCGCAGGCTGCGGACCAGGGCAAGCATGCGGGGGCGCGGTGCGAACCGCGATGCAATAGCACGGACAAGGGAGTCTAAATCGCCGGCAATGCCGGTTTTGCCGCGCAGGATTCGCCAGAAGTCTTCCGCGGTACCCTGACCGATGATATAACCGGATTCGTAGATCGCATCATAGGCCGCTTGATGGACGCTCTGCGGATCGAGCCCTTGTCGGCGGGCGAGATCATAGAGCCCTTCGCGAAACCCCTCTTCCACCAGGACACCACCGAAGTCAAACAGAACCGCACGGATGGGGCCTTCTTTCATGACGTTGTTGTTATAGTTCAAAAACACAAAAAACTCAACCCCGAACCGTCATTCCCTTATGTTACCGAGCGTGGTAGAATAAAGCGTTCCGCAATAAACAGGAGTAGCGTAGTAAACATCTGTTGCCCTTAGTTTTTAGGCTTTAGAAAGGAGTTGTACGATGCCATCCATCGAGAGAGTTTCAGTAATCGGTGCCGGGGCTATGGGGGCCTTCTATGCCAGCAAACTGTTCGATATGGATAAAGAATGTGTAACCGTGATAGCTGACGGCGAGCGCTACGATCGCCTCACAGAAAAAGGGCTCATCATCAACAAAAAACACTATCTCATCCCGATAGTGAGACCGGAAGATACAGGCCCCCCATCTCACCTCATCATCGTGGCTGTAAAACATCACCATCTCCCCCAGGCCATTAAGGATATGAAACATGTAGTAGACGAGAACAGCATTATCATATCCGTCATGAACGGCATAACGAGTGAGGAACAAATCGGCGCAGTCTACGGGATGGACAAGGTGTTGTACGCCGTCGCCCTCGGTATTGATGCACTCAGACAGGGGAACAGCGTAACCTACACCACCCAGGGAAGGCTGCTCTTCGGTGAGGCAAAGAATCCCGTTGTTACCGAGCGTGTCAAGCGAGTGCAATCTCTCTTCGATAGAGCAGGGATTATCTACGAGACGCCGGAGGATATGATTCGCATCCTCTGGTTGAAGTTTATGATTAATGTGGGGATTAATCAGGTCTCAGCCGTATTGCGAGCGCCCTATGGCGTCTTCCAGACCTCTCAAGAGGCCACGGCAATCATGGAAGAGGCCATGAGAGAGGTCGTGACCATTGCCAAGGCAACCAATGTACATCTGTCCGAGGAAGACATACAACAGTGGTATTCTGTTTTGTCAACGCTGGCGCCCCAGGGGAAGACCTCCATGCTCCAGGACGTAGAGGCAAAAAGGAAGACGGAAGTGGAGATGTTCGCCGGCAAGGTGACCGAACTCGGCAAAACGTATGACATCCCAACGCCGGCAAATCAAATCCTCTTGAGAATGCTCAAGGTTATAGAACAACAATATGGAGATTGAGCTCGTTAAGAGGGACCTCCTTTACAAAAGGGCCGTGCGATGGTAGCATAGACCCCACAAAAATCGTTCTTAGCGGGGACTCATCCATGCAAAAACAAAAGAAGCGGGCGATACTCTGCCCCAACTGTAACAGCCTGATCAGCAAAAACGAATCTCGGTGTCCCTACTGTGGGATAACCCGTCCTGGATCGTGGTGGAAGAATAACATCTGGACCCGGGCATTTCGCGGTACCGATCAACTCCTCAAGGCCATTATCTACACCAACATCGGCATGTACGTGCTTTCTCTCCTGCTGTATCCTCGGGGATCCAGCCTCTCCATCAATCCCTTTACCCTGTTATCACCTGACAGTAGAAGCCTCTTGGTTTTAGGTGCGGCAGGAACGTATCCCATTGCCCACTTCGGTCGATGGTGGACCCTTGTCTCCGCCAACTATCTCCACGGGGGCGTCCTTCATATACTGTTCAATATGTTTGCGTTGAGATATGTGGGCCTTCTCGTCATTGAAGAATATGGAACCTATCGCATGTTCATCATCTACACCCTCGGCGGTGTCTTCGGTTTCCTGGTCTCTTATCTCTTCGGGGTACCCCTTACCATCGGTGCCTCTGCCGCCGTCTGTGGCCTGATCGGCGCAGTCCTCTACTACGGCAAGAGCCGGGGAGGCGCCTATGGCCAGATCATCTTTCGACAGATCGGCGGCTGGGCAATAGGAATATTTATCTTCGGTTTTGTGGTGCCGGGGATCGACAACTGGGGGCACGGAGGGGGGATGCTCGGGGGTGTCATCCTCGGCTTCCTGCTGGGATATCAAGAGCGCAAGAAGGAGACCCTCTTTCACAAGCTCCTCGGCGGCGTGTGTGTGATCGTGACGGTCGGGGTCCTGCTTTGGGCGATCGTCTCCGGCGTCTATCTGCGCATAGTGGGATAAGAGGGAGACGCGCCGTGCAAGAAACGATGGAGCAAACGGTCCGAGAAGCCATTTATCGCGCAGTGCAGCAGGAGCCCTTTGCGCAGGCCCTCAACATGGAACTGGTCGTCCTGGAACACGGCTATTCCGCGGTGGAGATGACGTATGAGCCTGCAGCCATGGACAATATCTACGCACGGGCCCACGGCGGTGCCATCTTCGCCCTCATCGACGAGGCCTTTGAGACGGCCAGCCAGACGCACGGGACCATCGCCGTGGCCTTAAACGTAAATGTCAACTATATATCCAGCCCTCAAGCGGGGGCGCGGTTGCGGGCCGAGGCGCAGGAGGTCAGCCGGACCAAAAAGACGGCCACCTACGACATCAAGGTCACTGACCAGGATGGGGGGGTAATCGCCACCTGCCACGCCCTGGCCTTTTGCACCGGCAAACCCATACCCTTTGTATAAAGGGAATTTTCTATGAGGATTGCACTGTGAAGGGTGAAAAACGTTCCTATCCCATTACGGAGTGGCCGGAGGGTGACCGCCCGCGGGAGAAGCTCTTGGCGCAAGGACCGGAGTCCCTCTCCGATGCGGAGTTGCTGGCCATAGTCCTCAGGACAGGGGACGGCACGAGCGGCAAGACCGCCCTCGATCATGCCCGTCAGCTCATAAAAAAATTTGAGACCTTTCGAGGCATCGCCTCCGCAACCACCGCCGAGCTGTGTGACCTCAAGGGGGTCGGCCCGGCCAAGGCGGCGGCCGTGAAGGCGGCCATGGAGATCTCCCGCAGGTATGCCACGGAGCGGTTCTCCCAGGGGAAGACCTTTAGTCACAGCAACGATGTCTTCGCCCATTTCCACCAGCGCTTGCGGGATAAGAAAAAGGAGTGTTTCTTCATCCTCTTGTTGGACAGCAAGAACAGGGCCATGAGAGAAGAGCGGATCTCAGAGGGAACCTTGACCAGTTCCTTGGTGCACCCCCGGGAGGCCTTTACCCCTGCCATCAGGGAGTCCGCTGCCTCGTTGATCCTGGTACACAACCATCCCAGCGGCGACCCCACCCCCAGTCGCGAGGATGAAGAGATCACCCATCGGCTGGTGGAAGGGGGCAAGCTGCTCGGCATCGGCGTCTTGGACCATATCATCGTCGGTCAGGGGAGGTACTACAGCTTCGCCGATGAGGGGCGACTGGGAGAAACGGCACGATGAAAGAAGATGCCTCTTTGCTGAGGACGCGCACGGAGGGGCGTTGTGATCCAGAGGCCCCCATCAAGGCCGAGTTGGACATCATGCGGGAAAAGGCCGAGGCCCTAGGGCAAGCCGGGAGAAAGGTGGATGAAAGCCTGCAGCGCCTGAAGGTCTTGGAGGAACGGATAGGGGTGTTGGTGAAGGAGGGGAACAGGACAGCCGAGATAAACGCCCTTATCAGGGAGTTCAACCAGGTGCGTGAGACGGCCCGCCAGCGCCTCCATCACCTCATCATCCACCGTGAGGCCATCGGGTTTCGCAGGCATGCACACGTGAAAAAGATGTATAGCATCCCCCTTAAAAAACAACCACTTTCTGATGCCGAAGTACGAGAGGATCATCACCCATAACGACATGGATGGAGTGGTAAGCGCTGCCCTCTGCTCTTATTGCTTCCAGATCGATGACGTTCGGTTCACGGGGCCCAATGCCATTATCAGAGGGGAGATCTCCGCCACTGAACGGGATATTGTGTGCGACTTGCCCTACCCCCTGCACTGTGGCCTGTGGTTCGATCACCACGAAGGAAACGCCGTGGATGTGCAGTATAGAAATATCCACCTGGAGGAAATTCCGGGGAGTTTCGCACCCCAGGCAAGCTGCAGCAGGGTGGTGTACGAGTATTTCTCCGGACAGGGGATTGCATGGCCCCCCTATTTCGAAGGGACCGTGGAAGAAACGGACGTCATAGACAGTTTCGCCTATCATAGCGTGGAGGAGTGGCGCAGAGAAACGCCGGGCAAGCTGGTGGATTACTTTCTGAAGGCGGGGGGCGCTACCCAGCGCGAAAAACATCGCTCCATGCGAGAGCTGGTGGGGTGGGTACGGGATCTCCCCCTGCACCAGGTGGCGGCCTTGCCTGCGGTACGGGAGGGGATTGAACAATACAAGCGGGAAGAGGAACGGATGCTCAAGCGCATTGAGGAGGATGCCTATTTTCTCCCCAATGACCGGCACAAAGAGATCGTCATCATTGACCTCACCCGACACAATCGCCCTCCCCACATCATTAAAAATCTGGCCTTCCTCCTCTACCCCCAGGCCGTGGCCGCCTTGGAAATCTACTCGCTCTTCGACAGGGGGGTTAAGACCACCAACCTGGGATTCAGCATCTCCCTCGGCTTCGCGGTAAACCAGCAGGAGCACACAAAGGACCTTGGAGAGATCATGCGGGAGCTGAATGTGGGGGACGGCCACCGAGGGGCGGCTGCCGGAACCGTGTACGCCCATTCCAAGGCCGAAATGCTCAAAAAGAAAAAGGAAGTACTGCAGGGGATCTATAAGCGCTGGATAGACCAGGGGTAGGGAGAACCATCCCTGTGGTTGCCCTGGACTACTTCCTAAGATGAGAGACCGAAGGGAATGGTTGGAGATCGATCAATGAGTGATAAACTGGAAACAATGCATCGACTGGTGCAGAACAAACGCAAGGTGTTGATCGTTACACACACCAACCCCGATCCCGATTCCATTGCCAGCGCCTGTGCCCTGCGTCACCTCTTTGCCTCATGGGGGATAAACTCGGTGCTCGTCTACGGGGGGATTATCGGTCGTGCGGAGAACAAGGCCATGATCACCAGATTACGAATACCCATACGATCCATCCAAACGGTCAACCCCTTCAATTTTAAGGTAGTCTCCCTGGTAGACGCCCAGCCATTTTCGGACAATACCCCCTTGCCTCCCTCCCTCGTGCCCAGCATCGTCATCGACCATCATCCGGCGAGAAAGGCCTCCTCGCTGAAAAAGATCCCCTTCGTGGATATCAGGCCGGACTACGGGAGTACCGCCACCATACTGGCGGAATACCTCTCGCAGGAAGGTGTTGATATCAATCGCAAGGTGGCCACCGCCCTCTACTACGGCATTATGTCGGATACGCGGTACTTGGGCAGAAACACCAATGAGATGGATATAAAGATCTCAACTGATCTCTACCCCAAGGTCTTGGTGAAGACTCTCTCTCAAATCGAACACCCCCGTCTCTCCCGGGAATACTTTCGCATCCAGCAAAAGGCCCTCCAAAACACGGTGTGGTATCCTCCCAAGGGAGTCTTGATCAGCGAAGTGGAGAATTTGATAGACCCGGATATGGTGGCCATCATAGCCGATTTTTTGATCCGCATGGAGGGGGTGAGGTGGGTGTTCGTCCTCGGCCGGCGGGATCATGAGGTCTTTTTCTCCCTGCGGACAATGGGGCGTCACAAGGGCGGCGCCGATAAACTGGCTCGTGACCTGATCAAGGGAATAGAGGGGGGGAGCGCAGGGGGACATGAGGCCACTGCGGGGGGGCGATTGGATCTAATCTCCCCACAAAACAGAGAGGAGGGCATACAGAAGCTGAAAGAACGGTTTCTCAAGCTGCTCGATTGTGATATATCAAAGGGAATTCCTTTTGTGTAATATAAGAGAGGAGGGAGCGTTTAATGGACATGAAGACGGTACGACTCGAAATCCCAGAGGGAGCCAATATCATCTTGGGACAGAGCCATTTTATCAAAACGGTGGAGGACCTCTATGAAGTGATAGTGAGCGGGGTGCCGGGGGCAAAATTCGGGCTCGCCTTTTGCGAGGCCTCGGGCGATTGCCTCATTAGGTCAGAGGGAAATGATCCCCATTTGGTCACCATCGCCCAACAAAACGCCTCCGCGGTGGCGGCTGGCCATACATTCATCGTGGTGCTCAAGGATGCCTTCCCCATCAACTGCTTGAACGCCATCAAGATGTGTCAGGAGGTCTGCACCATCTACTGTGCCACCGCCAACCCCGTCGAAGTGATCGTCGCCCAGACAGAACTGGGAAGGGGCATTATGGGAGTGATCGACGGTGAACCACCCAAAGGGATTGAAGGTACAGAGGGAGTTCAGTGGAGAAAAAAACTGCTGCGGGATTTCGGGTATAAATTATGATTTCTTCTGACCGGCCTTCTTCTTGGCGGACTTTTTGCTCGCCTTGTCTTTCGTAGCCTCCTTCACTTCCGGAGGGATCAGTTCGATGATGGCAAGGGCTGCCCCGTCGCCCTGACGATTTCCGGTCTTGAAGATGTGGGTATACCCCCCGTTTCTCCCCACAAAGCGGGGGGCGATCTCCGCGAAGAGCTTGTGAGCCACCTTTTTGCTGTTGATGATCCTCAGGGCCTGACGACGGGCATGCAGATCCCCCCTCTTCCCCAAGGTGATGAGACGCTCGGCAAGGCTGCGTACCTCTTTGGCCTTGGCCTCGGTGGTCTCAATCCGTTCATGGTCCAAGAGGGAGGTAACCATATTGCGCAGCATCATGAGACGATGACTTGTGGTGCGGTTGAGTTTTCTCCCGGCCGTGCGGTGTCGCATGAGATACCCCTTAGTCCTCGTCCTCTTTGTGCGCTTCAGGAGGCGCAAGTTCATCTGTATCCATCCCCAAATAAAGACCCATCCCCTCTAAGACCTCCTTTATCTCGTTCAGGGATTTCCTGCCGAAGTTCTTGGTCTGAAGGATTTCCTGTTCCGTTTTCTGAACTAATTCCCCGATATATTGGATGTTGGCATTCTTGAGACAATTTGCCGATCTGACCGACAACTCAAGTTCATCCACACTCTTGGTCAGTCTCTCGCGCAATTCCTCCAACCTCTTCTTTTTTTGTTCCTCATCATCCTCACCCGGGAACTCCTCGGGGGGTTCCTCGAAGTTGATAAATATGTTCAGCTGATCCTTAAGGATCTTGGCTGCCACGGCAACGGCGTCATCGGGTTTTATCGTGCCGTTGGTCCAGACCTCGAGCGTCAGTTTGTCATAGTCGGTGATCTGCCCCACGCGCGCATTGGTTACAGTATAATTCACCTTCTTGATGGGGGTAAAAATAGCGTCGATGGGGATGGTCCCGATCGGCATATCCTCTTCTTTATTTTTCTCGGCGGTGATATACCCTTTTCCGGTCTTTACCGTCATCTCCATCTTCAACGCGGCACCCGTGCCGAGAATAGCGATGTGCTGCTGCAGATTGGTCACCTCCACATCGGCATCGGTGATGATGTCGGCTGCGGTGACCTCTTTTTCACCTTCAATGTCTACGTGCGCGGTCTTGGGTCCGGGCCCGTGCAGCTTGAAGACCACCTCCTTCAGGTTAAGGATGAGATCAGTCACATCCTCCTTGACCCCGGGCAGTTCAGAGAACTCATGCAGACTCCCGTCTATCTTGATCGCCGTAATGGCCGCACCCGGAATCGATGACAGCAAAATCCTTCGCAAGGAATTCCCCAAGGTTATGCCGAAGCCTCGCTCCAGGGGTTCAGCGACGAATTTACCATAGTATCCGGTTAAGGTCGCTTCCTCAACGTCAAGCCTCCGCGGCTTGATCAAGGCCTTCCAATTCTTCTCGTTTATCTCCATAGCCTTCCAATTTCCTCCTGCGACATGCTGAAATCGCTATTTGGAGTATAGCTCTACGATAAGTTGCTCTTGGATGGGAGGGGTTGTTAATTCCGCTCGATCGGGCCATCCCTTAACCGTTCCCCTGAGCTTATCCTTTTCCATCTCCAGCCACTGAGGTAAACCCCTCCTGGCCGCTCCCTCTACGGCCTCCTTGATCCGATCCATCCCTTTGCTCTTGTCCTTAACCTCAATGACATCGTTTGGTTGCACGAGATACGAGGGAATATTAACCGTGTGTTCGTTGACCAAAAAATGGCCGTATCCCACCAGTTGTCTGGCCTCCTGACGAGAGGTGGCGAAACCCAACCGGTAGACCGCATTGTCAAGTCGTCGTTCTAAGAGGACCAGGAGGTTTGTCCCCGTAATGCCCTTTTGGCTATCGGCCTTTTCAAAGTAGTTGCGAAATTGTCTCTCCGATACGCCATATAATCGTCTGACCTTTTGTTTCTCCCTCAACTGGATGCCGTAATCAGAGAACTTGACCCGACGTTGGCCATGTTGTCCGGGCGGATAACCCCGCCGATCAAAGGCACACTTATCAGTATAGCACCGCTCACCCTTTAAGAAGAGTTTCATTCCCTCCCGGCGACATAATCGACAAACCGAATCTTTATAACGCGCCACCTTACACCCTCCTCCGCTTGGGAGGCCTACAGCCATTGTGCGGTATGGGGGTAACATCCCTGATCATGTGGACCTTCATCCCCGCGGCCTGCAAGGCTCGCAAGGCGGCCTCCCTTCCGGCCCCCGGCCCCTTCACGTAGACATCCACCGCCTTCATCCCCTGGTCCATGGCCTTTTTTGCGGCAGCCGATGCGGCCAGTTGGGCGGCAAAGGGAGTCCCCTTGCGCGACCCTTTGAAACCCTGGGTGCCTCCACTGGCCCACGCAATGGTGTTCCCTTGATCATCGGTAAAGGTTATAATGGTATTGTTGAAGGTGGCCTGGATGTGAACGATCCCCGAAGGGATATTCAGGCGCGCCTTCTTCCGTACAACTTTTTGATCCCTTTTGGCCATATGTCCCCCTATTTCTTCTTTCCGATTACTCCCCTGCGGGGGCCTTTTCGAGTCCGGGCGTTGGTGTGGGTCCGCTGCCCCCTCACCGGCAGGGATCGACGATGGCGCAGTCCCCGATAAGAACCCAGGTCCATGAGGCCCTTGATATTCATGGCTATTTCCCGCCTCAGTTCTCCCTCGACTTTATAGGCGTTGTCGATAATTTCTCTTATTTTGACCACTTCCGATTCGCTCAACTCACCGGCCTTCTTATTCCAGTCGACCTCGGCCTCATGCAATATGTTCTGAGATGCAGAGCGTCCGATGCCGTAGATATAGGTGAGAGCGATTTCCACCCTTTTGTCCTTCGGTAGATCAACTCCTGCAATTCTGGGCACTGCTTTCTCCCTCCTAGCCTTGTCTCTGTTTATGCTTCGGGTTTACGCAAATCACCCTGACGACACCCTTTCTCTTGATGATCTTGCATTTATCACAGATCTTCTTCACCGAAGATCTCACCTTCATTGGAATCCTCCTTGCGGCGCTGTCCCCTTACGCCCGTTTTTTCTCTCGATAGGTGATCCTGCCCCTGCTGAGGTCATAGGGGGAAACCTCCACCGTAACCTTATCCCCGGGAAGGATTTTGATGTAGTGCATCCTCATCTTTCCCGAGATGTGAGCCAGCACCTTATGTCCGCCTTCCAATTCCACCCTGAACATGGCGTTGGGGAGAGTTTCCGTGACCGTTCCTTCTATTGAAAGGGCCTCAGCCTTGGGCATAGGGAATTCCCGTCATTCCTCGATGGCCTGCACGATGTTCCGGAAGATCTCCTCTATTGCTCCCACACCATCAATGGCGCGCAGGAGTCCCTTTCCCCGATAGTATGCGATCAGGGGGGCGGTCTGCTCTTCGTATACCTGAAGCCGTGCCCTGATAGTCTCCTCCTGATCGTCATCCCGCTGATATAATTCCTCCCCACATCGATCACATACGCCCTCCTTGGCGGGGGGATCGAA
>Ga0315555_1002468_pt1 | contig 12967 bp, 7 predicted proteins | sample SalMarSW160380MG_FD_202113 | JGI IMG/M metagenome (GOLD analysis project Ga0315555, IMG submission 202113) | Salt marsh sediment microbial communities from the Plum Island Ecosystem LTER, Massachusetts, United States - Salt Marsh Sediment SW1603-80 ...
TGGCGCCCGGAATCGGCTTATTACGGTTTTCCGGCGTATCGCGATCGGCGAAAGGGCGGGTATCCCAATGTGCGCACAGCATAATCTGCGCTGTTTTATCCGGGGCGAACGATCCGATAATATTTGTCATGGTAAATGATTTTTCCAGCGCCTCATCATAATGCATAAATGGTTGAAGTTCCACCCTGGCTCCGCTTTTCTGCAACTGAGTCTTCAATAAATTTAAACAGGCGCGATGGCCGGCGGAACCTGGATTCCGGGGGCCCAGATCGGTCTGCATTGTGAGGAAACGAAAGGCATTTTCACCATCAAAACGGCCGGCGGCGTTTGAAGGCAAAACGGCAAACAGCATCAGCAGAAAGATCGGCCATTGAATTGATAGGACCCTGTAGGCTTTAACAACTGAATTTTTCATATATGTCGCGTACACTTTTTCCTGCGGTTTTGTTCCCACCTGCCTTTGCTAGCGGATCGCTATATTCACATTTATGCCGAATTCAAAATAGGAATATTTACCGGTTCTTTTGGTTTGGCTGGAGGAATACTCGAAGAACATGGATCCGTTCACCTTCTGGCTGAACCGGTAGGTGGTCGATGGTTTAAATTTAAAGGAACTGTTTTTATCCTGTTCAATAAATTCATTGCTTCCAAAACCCGCACGCCTGGCAAATGAAACATCATTCACCTTGCTGATGGTCAGATTCAACTGCATCTCATTTTTCAGTTTCTTATTCTTCAGGAATGGTAAAGGCAGAGAGAAACCGGTGGATTTTGAAAAAGAGAACGTCACATCAAATCCCGAGCGAATTGATTTATTGTCCCCACCCGTAACGCTGTAAGAATAGGTGGAACTTCTGGTATAACGGGCATTTCCGCTGATTCCCCATTTGGTGGTAAGGTTTATTCCCAAAAATGGCGAATAATTATTCGAGAAACCCCAGTTGGTTTTGGTTTTTATGCCTCCATCAAAGCGATTTGTTTCATTGGTTTTCCCGTTACGCGCATGTTCCAGCTGGACAGAGTTCACATAATCTTTCAGGAAAAATAATTTTTCCAGCCCGGAAAGCCTGAACTGCCAGTCCGGAATAAATTGATACCAAACCTTTTTATTATTTTCAGGATCATCTCCCATGTAGAAGTAAGTATTGGAAATGTTTTCCGTTTTCAACTGGTTATTATCGCTCTGATCCTTGGCATAATTGTATTTAAAAGACGAGGTCAGATTCTGTATAATATCAAAATTCAGATTGCCGTTAATAGATTTGCTGTGCTTAATGGCCGGCAGTCTTTCAATTTTTCCGAATGTGGTATCGGTGCCAACACCGGGATCCGACGAAAAACCCAGCTGATGTTTAAAGGTGGGAATATCTTCAATACTAAAGTAGCTGTAACTGTCCCGAAGCTGATAATCGATTCCCACCGATTTCCAGGCATTAAAAAATTTCCAGACCAGTTTCAAAGGATTCAGTGACGGCACAGCCGCTTTTTTGCCTGATTTCTGCTGCTTTTTACCCTGATCCTGTTGCTGGTCTCCTGAACTCTCCTCATCTCCTCCCGGTTTGTTCTGTGAACCTTCCGGTCCTCCGAGCTGGGGCGGTGGCGAAGGAGATCCGCGGCTCTGCAGCTGTGCCCGCCTGGGATCATAGATTTTATTTGCCAGCATGGAGGGTTGTAAATTCACGTTTAATCCCTTGTTCACCTGCAGATTGCTGGATCTATCATTGGTTTTTACATTGCTGTAATTATAATTAAAACCGGATGAATATTTGAACGTCTGGGTCATCCAGCTGAACCAGCGGGGATTGTAGTTCACCCCGAAATTCTGGTTCATCACCTTATCCACCCCAAAATCGAATTTGGTGAAAATAGCTTCTACCAGCTCTTTGGCCCGATATCCTTTCAGCTGGCCATCAGACGAAAAATCCCGCCCGAAATTTACAGACACACTGTGGAAGAGGTTATACCCGATGGCGAAGCGGCGACTGGCGGTAGTCTGGACGGTATTGGTGATCTCATTTTCCAGCCGTGCTTTGCGACCCGATTCATTATCGCGTATGGCCACACTGGCATCAAAAGACGAAGGCGTGTAATACATTTTTTCCCGGGACAGCAGGCGTACTACCGGACCGTTTCCCAGCCAGCCAAAGGGCTGAAATGAGTTGTCACGGCTGAAGGGAACCCGGAGCTGCAGTTGGCCGCTGATGTTTCTGCCCCGGTTCACATCGTTGCGTTCGTCACTACCCTCTCTCTGACTCCAATCCATATCCAGCGTCAGCATGTCCAATGAATATTTAAGAAACCAGGGTGTTCGCTGGTTTCCCTGCCGGGAAATGGTGGCACCAAAGGATTTGGTTTCCGAGATACGGGAATTCCTTTCCAACTCCGGGCTGAGACTACTCAGACCGAAAAATTGTTCAAATTTCTGGGTCAATCCCGTACTTTTATATTTGGTAAGCTGATCGGTATTATAAAAATATTTAGGAATATTGCGGCTTTTGACATAACTGCCCGACAGCGGGATTGAAAACCCCCAGGAAGAGGGCAGAAATTTATTCAAACGAAGGGACATCCGGTAGTCCTGCCGTTCGGTGGTATTCCCGCTTCCAAACTGATCTTCAATACGGCGGAAATCGGCATCCACCACCTCCCATTGGGCACGGAAGGTTCCCACATCGGCAAATGTCAAATCAGTCATTAGGCGCATGGCCGAGCCTTTATCCCGAAATACATCGGTAACCCGTAATTCATCAATCCATATTTCATAATCTTCCAGGGGAAATTCATCATTATTACGGGCACCTATCACCATGAAATTGATATTCCGCAGATTGGGCGCTCCCACCACCTTGAAGTACTGTTCCGGGTTAGCCGGATTAACCCGGTAATAAAATCCGGTAGCGGAATCTCCCTGGAAAAACTGATCATCCTTGGTCTTGGCCAGATCATCCAGGGTTACCTCCAGGAAATTGCGTTCATCCCATCCGGGATAAACCTTTCCTCCCACTTCATAATAGATACCCTTAGCCGGTCCGAATCGCATATAAAACTGCAGGGAAGATTGCTGACCGGGCAGTTTTGGATCTCCATGCACAAACAATTTCAACTTCTGGTAATTAATAAGATTCATTGGTTCATACAGCTGCTTGTTGGCTTCGGCGCGGGCTCCCGGATCCAGTTTTCTTAACAGCATCACCAGAGATTGTTCTTTACTCACTGCTTTCGTGATACGATCTTGAATACCGGAAACGCCGGGAGGAGGTGTATAAGACTGAGGAGGCTCGGCATTTTCTTCAGTATTATATACCGTAATGCTGAAAAGGCTGTCATCAATAACGAAAGGGGAATCCTGGCTGGCGGCAACTCCCGATTCTTCCCACTCGTTACCCACAAAGTCAAACGTTGCGATACTTATGGCATGAGGCAGACCATCCTGCGGTAAATCATTGAGCCAGAAACGCGCATAATAAATTTCCTGAAAGGAGGTATCGGGTTTACCCACTACCAGTTGAGGATCGTAGGCCCGGATGGGAATCCGATAAAGCTTCCACCCCTTGGATGTACTGCCGTTGATATAGGGATTAAGGCTGTCCGATAAATCAAAACTATAGGTAAAGTAATCATTTGGATAATTCAGACTGCCGCTGCCGTCCAGATCCTCGGTATCAGGATATTTAGCTCCCTGGGCTTCACCATTTCCTTCCGTACCATCTATCTGAGAGAAAGGGGGGTTGCTGTTCTGGGGTGCTGCCCATATATCGTACGGATCGGCATTGGGCTGGCTGGCCGGGATGCCGTCCAGGCCCACATCCTCATCCTGATCCAGCAAACCATTCAGATTCCTGTCCTCGGTATTCAGATTTCCCAGTGAAGGACGATTCTGTGCAGCAGAGGTTCCTCTTCTGATGTAATAATCTTCACTGATCTTTCCGATGTCAATATTCACCTGGCCAATCGTTCCCTTGATCCACAATTCGATAAATTTGGTTTTCTTCTGATCCGGGAAGTTTACGGTACTGCGCATGATTCCGGCCCAGGCCAGGCTGTCCGGGATGGAGTCGTTTTTCCATTCCAGAACCAGCACATTGGTGGTGGTTCCGGTCTGGGCATTCACATCTTTGTTGGGCCAGATATCCTTGATGGGTACCTGGTTATACGGATTATACCAGAACATGTGCAGATGATTATTATCCATGGCATACATGGCTTCGGCATCACCGGGGTTTACTGTAAAGTCTACACCCAGGCGAAGGATACGGAACCGTTCCGGAACGGAGGCCCCGGACCATGCCCGGTACGTGATTCCCAGCGGGGTGATTCGCTGACTGCCCTCAAAATCATCTATATAAGCCACCCCGGAATTTTCTCCCAGGTCTTTCTCGTTAAAGGTATTGGGATTGGGATTGACTTCAGCATATTCGGCCTCTACCCGCAGCTTGGATTCTGCCGAGGTCTCCACCACCGGCAGGAGATCCAGGAATTTGGTAATAAAGTTCGGTTGAAAATTCAGGGAGGTATTTAAGTCCCAGATGAAGTTGCGTACCGGTTCTTGTCCCAGCCGGATGCGTTGATCCAGGGTGGACTTGCTTAAATAGAGGCCGGTTAAGCCAATGAAACCGCGGTCTCCGAAAGAATATTCCGTCCGTCCGCCCAGCAGCGTTTTCTTATCCAGCTGAAACAGGCTGCCGCGTTCGTACTCAATTTCCACATTTGCATCCGCGCGCCGTGCCTCGGGAGCCAGAATCTGCAAGGTACCGCCGAAATAATCAATGGTATAATCTTTATCCTTCTGCAGTTCTCGTCCATTCAGTTTCACAATTTCCGAACCTTCCAGAATGTTAAAACCCAGATTAAAATTGGACGATACCGAACTGGTGGTAACTTCAAGAGTAAATTTCGATTGGTCCAGTTCAATAGACCGGTCTTTGGTGTTATAGATGTTTACATAGAGGGAAGTATCGATGGGAAAATTGCTGTCCACGGGCGGAGCAAACGGGATGGTGGACGGAAAAATAAGATACCCGTCAGCCAGATTGAAGATGTTGCCATTGCGAACGTCAATCTGTTTATCCCCCCCCACCACGGGACTGCCCTGCTGGTCCAGCCGGTCCAGACCCATCAGGTAGATAAACGGTTTGGGATCTCCCACCGGCTGCACATCCACGTCCTGGCCGGTCTTGGTATACAGGATGTTAACATCAAACCCATCCTGGGATATCCCTGAGGCACCCAGGTTGTATACATTGCGCATGGTGAGTTTCCAGGTGGGATAATTGGAATTGGATCCCTGGGCACGGACCAGTTTCAGGAGAACAACGGCAGACGTGTCAGTCACATCATTGAAAAGCTGGCCTTTCTGGATGCCGTTATCGGTAACATACGAAACAGCCACTACATCGTTATCCATAACGGTCTGATTGAGCCAGAAATAGCCCCGATATTCATCATAGGCATATTCCGACTCATCCAGAAGACGAAAATATCCCCTTTCCTGCTCGCCACTGATAACCTGCAGCGAATCGATTTCACCGGGATCGACTGAATCAGGATCCAGAACCGCCAAGCCCTCCCGGGTTAGTGGTCGGTTGGGATTAGCGCTCACCCATACATCCAATTGTTTTATCCTCATGCCTGTATCTTTCATAATCCAGGTCATGGTTTCGGGTTTGTAGGCACGCTCATATTCATCCGCATAATAATCATCCACAAAGAAGAACCGTTCCCTGACATACTCGATATCTTTAATTCGGAAGGTATTCTCGGCAGCACCTCCGGTTTTGGTGAGTTTGGATTTTTCACCCCGCTGCAAGCTGGCAATCCCGGTAAAGCTGAGGTTACCTACTTGCATGGCGGTTTTTAAACCGAATAATCCCTGGCTCTTGGAACTGGCAGAAACATAATTTGTACTGGGCAGGGAAAGTGAAACATTTCCTGCTTCAATGCTTTGAATTATTTCATCCTCGTCGCCGGTATAAGTTAAACGAAGGGTATTTTCAAAATCGAAGGTAGCTTCACTGTTCTGATCAACTTTTACACTAACCTTATCCCCAACTTTTCCCTCCACCTGAAATTGCTGGGTCTGTTTAAAACGGGGGCTGAAATTTCCCCGCTGCTCATACGACGACACAGCAGATCCTTCCCGGCTCTCCGAACGCCCAGCCAGTTCAAAGGAGATATTGCCTGTAACCCGTAACCCAACCCGATCTCCACCGAAAATTCGCTTAAACGCCTTGCTCTTTATTTTCACCGGGATGTTCAGCTCAATTCCCCCAACCGAAGACGTGCTCTCTTTGCCCAGGTTTTTCAGAACTGTTTTGTTCCAGGTTTCGCGATCATCAAAGCTGACTTTTTCATGGGAATAATAATCCAGATCCACTACGGCGGGTAATTCATAATCCTTGTTATCCAGCAGATCTCTGATCCGGAAAGTCTGCCGGGCAGTGTCCAGGACTACTTCCCTTTTAAAACGACTCAGTTGAACTTTAAAAAGGGTTGAATCGGAAAAATATCGTGATAACCCGGGATATTCCCTGGGAAACAAAGGAACCACACCCTTGGGTTGTTCGGGGGGTTTAAGACCAATTGCTAGGACACTCAGAAAGATGCCCTGTATGAATGTCCCAATTAGCAGAAGGTGCAAACGTGAAAACTTCAAATTCAAAGACAATCCTTTTCCCGCAGAAACTAATGAATTTTTGCTGGTATCAAACGATCCCTAGGGCACCTCCGATTAATTTTGAAAAATATATAGAGATAATTAATTTCAATCAAGGGATTTATCAGTCAGGGTCCTGTATTTTGCTTGTTTTATTCATCAGTTTCAGTACCAGGCCCTTGCAGTGAAAAAATTCAGAATTTTATTTTTAACACAGATTTAAATCTTCATATCCGGAACACGTCCGGATTCCTGCCCCGTATCTGTTTTTACATCATTCCGGTCTTCTAATAATGGTGTTCATGAATTATGCTGTCCGGATCATCAGTTCAACAATCAATTATTTGCCCGGCCAGGGTCATGATCTTCTCAATCTGTTCTTCCACAGTCAATTGTGTGGTATCTATTTCGATGGCATCATCCGCTTTTTTTAACGGGCCAAAATTTCTTGAAATGTCCTGCTGATCACGATATTTAATATCAGCCACTACCTTATTGAAATCCATATTAAGGCCCTTTTGTTCCAACTCTTTTAAACGTCTTAGTGCTCTTTCTTTTACACTGGCTTTCATGAATATTTTTAAGTCCGCCGTCGGGAATACTACCGTCCCGATATCACGCCCGTCCATTACCACTCCGCCATGCCTTCCTATTTCCCTCTGCTTTTCAACCATGATGCTGCGGATCCGTGGATTGGCGGCTACCGGACTGATATTCTGATCGATCTGAGGTGTACGAATTTTATCCGATACATCCTCTCCGTCCATATAAATAATCGTTTTTGAACTGTTTTTCTTGAATTTCAATTGAATTTTCCTAGCCAGAGCCGTTATTTTCTCATCATCATCCGCCGCAATATTTTCCCGCAGGGCTCTCAATGTTACTGCCCGGTACATGGCTCCGGAGTCAATATAGGTATATCCCAGGCGCCCGGCCACCTCGCGGGCGGTGGTGCTCTTTCCGCTGGCTGCAGGACCATCTATAGCAATGATTATTTTCTTATTCCTGCTCATTTTCCTCGCCATAGACATCTTTTTTATGAGATTCAGCCAGCGACTTAATATGACTAATTTCTTCCGCCGATAGTTTCCGCCACTCCCCGGTTTTCATATCATTCACGCGTAAACCGGCAAATTCAATCCGGTGCAGTTTAATAACCAGGTAACCGAGTTCATCAAACATCCGCCGTATCTGCCGGTTCCTTCCCTCGTGCAGTTCAATTTCCAGAAAACTGGAATTGTCTATGATCCGGATCTCTTCTATCTTACAGGGGGCCGTTTGCCAGCCATTCAGCGTCATTCCCTTGCGGATATGGTGCAGATCCACAGGCCGGATGCGTTTATCCAGCAATGCCCGGTAAATTTTAGTCACCTGGAAGCGGGGATGTGCCAGCAGATAGGAGAGTTTTCCGTCAGTGGTGAGCAGCAGGGCACCGGTGGTATCAAAATCCAGCCGGCCCACCGGGAAAATCCGGTCTTCAATACCAATCACATCCAGAACGGTTTTACGGTGTTTCTCATCGCTGGCGGTGGTAACGGTTCGCAAAGGTTTGTTTAAGAGGATATAGACATGTCGGTCAATGGGCTGCACCCGCTGGTTGTAATATTCAATGACGTCGTGTTTCGCATCAATGCGGATACCCATTTCCGTAACCAGCTGACCATTCACCCGGATGGCACCGGCAGCAATCAGGTCATCGCACTTGCGGCGGGAACCCAGACCACACAAGGCCAGATAGCGGTTCAATCTAATTCTCTTCTGATTTTCCATCTGAATTTTCATGGCTGGAATTCTTATCATTGTCGGAACGCAGGCCCAACGCATTCAAATCAATTTCTCTCAGTAATGTCTCGTGATGAGGAAATCGTTCATCCTCGACATCTATAATTTCATCAATTTCTTTCAGTCTGGGCAGATCGTCCAGCGATTTCAATCCGAAATATTCAAGAAACTTTTTCGTGGTAATATAAAGAAACGGATTTCCCGGAGCCTTCGCACGGCCGGAAATGGTGGTAAGATTTCGCGATAACAGGGTTTTGAGTACGCCATCGGCATTTACCCCGCGTATCTCCTCTATCTCATGTTTGGTCACCGGTTGTTTATAGGCAATTATAGCCAGTGTTTCCAGGGCTTTCTGGGTAAGCCGGTTCTTCTGCCGGTTCCGGTGCAGGGCCTCCACATAGGCCGAATATTCGGGAAGGGTAAACAGCTGGTATCCTCCGGCAATTTCCCGGACTTCAAAAGATCGGCCGGTCGATCGATATTGTTCATTGAGATAAGTGACCGCCAGACTGATTTCCCTGGGTGTCAGAGCTGAAATAATATCCCTGATTTTGTTGGCCGTCATGGGCGTATCGCTGGTAAATAACAGGGCTTCCAGAATATTTACATAGACCATTTTGTCTTCCGGCAGCGGTAACTTTATACTATTGGGATTATTATTATCCGGATCACTGGAGTTTTTCATACAATTTTCAGTTTAAGGGTATAACTAAAGGTGAAATAATTGATATAACCGACTGTCGATGCAGGTGTTCCGGAAAAAAACAATTTTTCCGGCACAGGTGTATCTCCATCCCTTCATACCTGTAACAGATTTCAATTTCTCTGACCAATTATGTTCGCCGCGACTTCCGCCACCCATTGGTGTCAGGTTCTGCAGCAATTCTGTATCATTATTGAGATACCTCCGGCGAGGCTTGTTCCGTGATCATTTCTTTATCGCGTAACTTCAGATAATCGTTCATATCCAGATCCTGCAGCGAAACCAGTCGGATTTCACCAAAAGCTTCTGACTGCTTGGCAACAATAAACTGAAAACGAATTAAATCCAGCATCGCCATAAAGGTTACAATGAGTTCCATTTTTGCTTCCAAAGGTTTGCACATTTCCCGGAATAACATATAAGGCTTGCCTTTGAAGCTATTGAAAATGAATTTGACCTGATCCTCCAGGGTTATTTTCATCACATTAACCTGATGCACGGTTACCTTGGGCAAGTTATCCAGAACCTGTTTAAAAGCAGTCAGCAGATCAAAAAGGGATGCATCTTCAAGCTCACGGTCTTCTTCCTGAATACTATCGTGGAGTACCTGTTTGGGGATTGCCCGGGAAAAATACTTTCGCATGTCAGTTTCCAGTTCTCCCAGTGAAAATGATACATCCTTAAACTGTCTGTATTCCAGCAGCTGGGCGACCAGTTGAGCCCGGGGATCAGTCATTTCCTCATCTTCTGCTGATTCCGGACGGGGCAACAGCATGCGAACTTTAATGAGCATCAGGGTGGCCACCATTTCGATAAACTCACCGGCCACATCCAGGTCCAGCATCTGCATCAGTTCAAGATATTCCAGATACTGCCGGGTTATATCTGCAATAGGAATATCAGAGATATTCACCTCACTCTTTTTAATCAGGAAAAGAAGCAGATCGAAAGGTCCCTCAAAAACAGGCAATTTAATTTTATATACCATCTGATAATCAACCGCGAGTTATGATTTATGCACTATTTTGAAATTGCCCCGTATTTAAGCAAACCACAATTATGCCGGACCCGGGACATCACCTGTTCTGCCTTTTCGCGGGCACTATGAGCCCCTTTTCTTAAAACATCAGCAACATAGTCTTTCTCATTTAACAGCCTCTGCCGCCTTTCACGGGCCGGTTGAAAATAGACGGAGATTTTTTCAAGTAGCTCCTTTTTGGCATGACCGTATCCATAACCCCCGGCCAGGAATTTTTCCCTCATGGCCGTTTTTTCATCGGGATCTGCGAATAATTTATAGAGCAAATAAATAGTATTTTTATCCGGTTTCTTGGGGGCTTCCAGCGAAGTAGAATCGGTCACAATACTCATGATTTTCTGCTTTAATGTTTTATAATCCGAGAAGATATCAATGGTGTTTCCATAACTTTTGCTCATCTTCTGACCATCAATGCCCGGAACTACCGCTACTTCCGGCATGATAAACTCCTCGGGAATTGTCAGCGTCTCCCCATAAATATTATTTAATTTCAGTGCCATATCCCGAGTCATCTCTACGTGCTGTTTCTGATCTTTTCCAACCGGTACAATCTGTGAATCATAGATCAGGATATCGGCTGCCATCAGGACCGGGTAAGCAAACAATCCATGGTTGGGAGAAATACCCCTGGAAATTTTATCTTTATAAGAATGGGCTCTCTCCAACAAACCCAGGGGGGTAACGGTGGACAGTATCCAGGCAAGTTCAGTAACTTCCGGTATATCACTCTGAATAAAAAGTGTGGCTTTATCAGGATCCAGACCCAGCGCCAGGTAGTCTATTGCCACCTGCAGTGTACCGCGTTCCAGGCGCTTCTTGTCCTGAATCGTGGTCATGGCGTGGAGATTGGCCACAAAATAGACGCATTCATTCTCCTTCTGAAAATCAATATGCTGCCTTATGGCACCGAAATAATTGCCGATGTGCAATTCTCCTGACGACTGTATCCCGCTGAGGACTCTCCTATTTTTTACCTTTTGCATCTCTGTTCCCGCTGGTTTTTCTGCATTAACCATTAAATTTAAAACTAAACAGGCACATTAAAAAGCACCATTTCATTTCACGGTAGCTTTTATCAGCATCCGTTTTCCCACCTTCGATTCCGCTGGTTGAAAAATTCGATTTTGACAGATGGAAACACGGCTTCCCGGAAAATTGTTATATGATAAATAAGGCAACCTTCCGGACACACGGGGATGACGGGTCAATCTTTCAAAAAAAGATAGGGTTTCCAGTGATCTTCTTTTACCCCGATGATCTTGTATAAATAGAAGAAATAGTGAGGTTTTCTGGGTTTCTGTATCAATTGCATACCCGCTTGTTCTGGAGTGCGGTTTCCTTTTTTGTGATTGCACAGCTGACAGGCCACAACCAGGTTCTCCCAGCTGTCCCGGCCGCCGAAATGCCTGGGAACCACGTGATCTATGGTCAAAGGCTGCATTTTCTTGCCGCAATACTGGCAGGTGTAATTGTCCCGTATCAGCAAATTTTTACGGTTCAGCAGAATTCGTTTATGGGGAACTCTTATTTGCCGGGAAAGCCGGATAACACTGGGGATGGGCATCTGATAACTGATGGAATGCAGGATGCCGGAATTCTTTTCCACCATTTCCGCTTTTCCCAGGAAAATCAGAACAACCGCCCGCTTGACGTTACAGACGCTCAGCGGTTCATAATTCTGATTAAGCAACAAGACTACCTGACTAATGTAAGACATGCTGAAAACCTGAATTTATTATTACTGCACAAGTCTGGAAAATATACAGTTATTGGTAAAGTTTTGTCAAGCCCTTTTCAATAATGGGAGTATAGGATAAGATTAAAGATGAAGGATTAAGGATTAAGTGTCACATAGCATAACATCGTTTACACTTTTTAATGATAGAAACTCTAGCACAACATCGTTTACAGTAAGCAGTTGCCACCCCATGGGGTGGTCGCGATTTTAATTCAAAAAAATAGCTGGACATCGTTTACATCCAATCCACCGGCACATGGTATACAAATTCTTGTATGAGTTGATTATCACAGTACACTTTTACCGCTTGTGCAGTGATTGAAATGACTGCTTCAACATAATGATACACCAACTCTGACTTAACTAAAAACGTTTCACCAAATATGTTCAACTTACGGTCACTGCGAATGAAACGTATAACTTTTATCTCTCCCTCAATCAGAGGGATATAGTGCGGGACTTGATATTCCTTATCCAGATATGAAACAATGCCATTTCTCTTATGTACCTCGATCGGGGTTTGATTATTATGGACACTATAGTGATAGTTTGTATTATGAAACGATTCAAAATCACAAGCACTTTCCATGAGTTGTTCCAAACTGGTAAAGCTTTGAGTCCGGAAGAATTTTTTATCGAAGGTGTCGTTAAATTTTTCAATAATTCCGTTTCTCCACGGTTCAGCTTGAGGGATGAAAACGGGTATAACACCTTGAGAGAGTGTGAAACGAATTAATTTACCAAAGCTATGAGGATGCCGGTTGCTTCCTCGAAAAGAGAGTTCATTATCCATTTGAAGATAATCGGGGATACCAAAGTGTTTCCAGAATCTAATCACGGTGCGAACGATCCCATCAGATGCTTTAGTGTCAATAGCATTTATGTGAACACAATGGCTGGTGGTATCGATAATATTAGAGAAATAATACTTTCTTTTGCTTTTGTGAAGATAGCGCGGACCGACAATGTCCAATTGGTGAGTAAAGGCCGAACTATAATCTGGGTATTCATTTTCCTTTTTAGAGATTTTTGGCCTTTTATGAGTAAGATGGT
>Ga0315555_1002469_pt1 | contig 12963 bp, 10 predicted proteins | sample SalMarSW160380MG_FD_202113 | JGI IMG/M metagenome (GOLD analysis project Ga0315555, IMG submission 202113) | Salt marsh sediment microbial communities from the Plum Island Ecosystem LTER, Massachusetts, United States - Salt Marsh Sediment SW1603-80 ...
ATATACTATCGGTGAAGAATGTTATCCCGAAATAGTAACCCTGGGCGGATTTTTACAAGTTCTTGAGAGTCCCGATTTTGATCCTGAAAAAACCGCTTTTCTAATGCCCACTGCGAGCGGTCCATGCCGTTTTGGACAGTATAAAAATCTTTTGGAAAAAATTCTTTCCGATAAGGACCTGTCCCGGGTGCTGGTTTTAGCTCCCAGCAGCGCCAACGGATATGAAGGAATTGGCGGGAATGCCGGGGATCTGTTGAGGCTGGGGTGGTGGGCGGTTATCTGTGCCGATGCCCTCCGTAAGCTTCTGCTGCAAACGCGTCCCTACGAATTGAATCCGGGTGACACCGACCGCGTTCATGCTGAATGCCTTCAATTGCTTTGTGATACCATCCAGCGTCAGGATGAGACATTACCTGAAAAATTTAAGGCTCTGCTGGCTGTTATGAAAAGTATAAAACAGAAATTCAGTTCCATAAGCGCCACCTACCATAGGGATAAACCCCTGCTGGGCATTGTGGGTGAAATATACTGCCGGCTGGATGATTTTACCAATGCCCATCTGATACGGATAATCGAACGTCATGGAGGAGAAACCTGGCTGGCTTCCATCTCTGAATGGGTGTTCTATGCTAACTTTATGCAGAAGACCGATCTGGTTATTCAGGGACAGCGTTTTTCCAAATCCATGCTGGGAAGTATTGTACGAAATCGCATCCAGCGCCAGGATGAACATCTCCTTACCACTTCACTTCATGACCACTTCCACGGTTATGAAGAGCCATATGGTATTAAAGAAATAGTAGACTATGCCCGTCCATATCTGCCTTATGACGGGGCATTGGGAGAAATGCTTCTGAACATAGGAGGGAGTATCCATTATTACCAGAAAGGAACAGATGGAATTGTTGATATCAGTCCTTTTACATGCATGAACGGTATCATCAGTGAAGCCATATACCCGCGTGTGAGTCGGGACCATGATATGATTCCAATTCGTAATTTCTATTTTGACGGCACCGAATCCGAATTGGACAGTGATGTTGAAATTTTTCTGGAACTGGCGGACAGTTATCGCAGGCGGAAAAAAGTGAAGAGAGTTTATCCGGACCGTTTTTAAAGAATTTTCAGTTATCTATCCCATAAAAATTTTCCCCATTAATAGTTCTGCAAAGAATATAACCTGGAAAATTCCTGACCACTGAATACCAGGCATAATACTAAAAATAACAGCAAGTTAGAATTAATACAGATTTCCAGACGGATAACTGTGATTAAACCTGCTTCTTCCTTAAAATCTGCCGATTCTTTGAGCCAGGGGGGAAACGTTTATGAATTAATCAGATTAGCTAGTCTTCCGATATTTTTCATAGCGGGAGTGCTCAGTCAAAAAATTCATGGGGTTATGACCTCCCGGTTCATGAATATTAAATATTGTTTGAATTTCCCGGTCTGATAATTTATTATTTACAGGGTTCCGAATTTTGAGCGAATTAAATTTATCAGGAGGTAATATGTTTAAACGCATGACCATTGAATATTGTGTGGAATGAAACTACTATCCGAACGCAGCCAGTTTGGCTGACGCAATAGAGAAAGAATATGGGATTAAACCTGATTTGATAAAATCCAGAGGGGGAGTTTTTGAGATTGAGGTGGACGGCAAGTTAATTTTTTCTAAAAAGAAAGAGTTTCGTTTCCCGGAAAACAGTGAGATTATTAATTTGCTTAAATCACATTAAATAAAGCATTACTCCTGTTCTAAAATTCAGTAACCGGTTACTGAAAATTCAGTAACCGGTTTTTCTCTTTTATTGCACCATTTCTTCTTTTGAGTCTACGAATCCAAGTTCTTCCAGATAATGCTGGGCGTCCAGTGCTGCCTTACAACCCGATCCGGCGGCAGTAACGGCCTGACGGTAAATAGCATCCTGCACATCTCCGGCAGCAAACACTCCTTCAATATTTGTCCGGGTCCCTTTTTCTCTGCTAACCAGATATCCCTTATCGTCCATCTCCAGTTGGTTCTGAAAAATTTCGGTATTGGGAACGTGGCCAATGGCCAGGAACGCACCCTGACATTTAAAAACGCTTTCTTCACCGCTATTGGTATCTTTAAGTCTCACTCCTTCAAGCCCTTTTTCCCTGCTGCCTATGAATTCTGTCACAATCTTATTCCACAAAAAATCGATCTTTGGATTCCTTTTTGCCCGTTGGACCATAATGGGAGATGCCCGTAGTTCATCCCGCCTGTGAATAATGGTCACCTTTGAGGCAAATTTTGTCAGGAACGTGCCCTCTTCCATTGCAGAATCGCCTCCACCGATGACAACTATTTCTTTTTCTTTAAAAAAGAACCCATCACAGGTCGCACATGCAGAAACGCCATGTCCCATGAGTTTACTTTCAGATTCCAGACCCAGCAATTTGGCGCTGGCACCGGAAGCAATAATCAGTGCATCGCAGGTGAATCTTTTACCTTCCACCTCAAGCTCGATGGGCTTTTTACTCAGGTCTGCTTTGGTCACGGTGCCATAATAAAATTTTGTTCCGAATTTTTCAGCCTGTTTATGTGTCCGGTCCATTAATTCCGGGCCCAGTATTCCTTCCGGGAACCCGGGAAAATTTTCGACTTCGGTGGTGATGGTTAATTGTCCACCCGGCTGTATTCCTTCAATTACCAGAGGATTCAAATCAGCCCGGGAGGTATATAATGCAGCTGTCAGACCGGCTACTCCGGAACCGATGATGATAACCTTATAATGTTGTACATTTTCCATATCTTTCTCCTGGATCCTGTTCATGTATTTTCGAATATCTGATGAAACTCTTACCTCTAAGTTACACTTTAAGATAAATAATAATTTCAGAAGGTGAAATTATTTCTTACTTTTTGGAGAAACTTCGGGAAAAGATGGTGCAAAAGGACGAGACAAACATTCAGAAGTATCTCCAGCCGGAGGTTGTGTCCGGGCTGCGGAATCTTGAATTCGTGGCAAAAATGATTGTGGAAGGTTTCCTGGTAGGTTTGCATAAAAGTCCCTATCATGGTTTCAGTGTGGAATTCAGTGAACACCGGCAATATATGCCCGGGGATAATATTCGCAGTATAGACTGGAAGGTCTATGGTCGTACAAATCGCTATTATATCAAACAATATGAAGAAGAAACTAATCTGCGTGCCTATTTGTTGTTGGATATTTCGGGTTCCATGAACTATGCCAGCGGTCAAATTACTAAAATTCAATATGCATCCTATTTGTCAGCAGCACTGGCATATCTCCTGATTAAACAACGGGATGCTGTCGGGCTGGTGACTTTTTCGGACAAAATTGAACGGATTCTGCCACCCAAATCATCGCAGAGTTATTTTCACTTTATCCTGAAGGAATTAGACAATATACGGATTATTCAGAAAAAAACAGTGGTGAGCGAAATGCTCCATATCATGGCGGAAAAAATTCAAAGGAAAAGTCTGATTATTCTGCTTACTGATTTTCTGTATGAAGAACCCGCAATTATTCTGGAAGGATTAAGACATTTTCGTCATTATAAGCATGACATGCTGGTTTTTAATATTATGGATCCGAATGATAAATATTTTGATTTCACGGATGATGCTACCTTCGCGGATATGGAAACCGGAGAAAAGTTGAAAACACAACCGTATTTTTTACGGGAACGTTATCGGGAAAGAATCGATGAATTCTACGGTTATCTGCAGACTGAATGCCTCAAATACCACATTGATTTTCAAAATATTCTCAGTGATGATCCCTTCGATAAGGCCTTATTACGATATCTGCTCAAACGTAAAAGACTATTCTGAAATTCCTGTAGCTGTAATTTCTGACTATAATTTGATGAAAATTGATTTTTCCTGGTGTTCCACAGCCAACTGGCCGCAGGCGGCGGTAATGTCCTCGCCTCGGTTTTTCCGGACTGTAACAGTAAATGGTGCATCCATCATTATGGAAACAAATTTTTCAAGATCTTCCTGCGGTGGGGGGGAATAACCCAGGAAATTCTGGTTACAGGGAATAAGATTCAATTTGCAGCGGAATTGAGACAACAGGCTGATCAGTTCTCGTGCCTCGGCAGGAGTATCGTTTATACCATGGAGCAGTACATACTCAAAAGTCACGCGGTTACGTTTCTTGGCCTGCATATAATATCGGACACCGGACATCAGTTGCTCAAGAGGAAATTTATGAGCAATGGGCATAATTTTTTCACGCAGTGCCTGGTTGGGTGCATGAAGTGATATGGCCAATCCGAACGGAAGCCCTTCATCAGTATACTGATGAATTTTAGGAACAATCCCACTGGTGGAAATGGTAATTCTTTTAGTAGCGATAGCCAGGCCTTCCGGATCTCCCATAATGCGGGAAGCCTGAATGGAGCGGTTATAATTGATAAATGGTTCACCCATACCCATGAATACTATGTTGGTGATCCCATGACTACTGAGTTTTTTTACCTGCAGAACCTGTTCAATAATCTCTCCTGCCGTAAGATTCCGTACAAGCCCCATGGAGCCTGTGGCACAAAAAGTACAAGCCAGCGAACAGCCAACCTGCGATGAGATACAAATGGTATTTCGCCGGATCTCCGGAATAACTACACTCTCCACAAACCTGTTATCCTGCAGTCTCCATAAATATTTTTCGGTACCGTCCCGAGCAATGGTTTTCTTTTCCAGTCTCATGGTTTTAATGCAAAACTGTTCTGTTAATTTGTTGTGAAGAGATTTGGGCAGGTTAGTCATTTCCTCAAATGAGTCCGCATTATGATAATGTATCCATTTGTATATCTGATTAGCTCGGTATTGCGGTTCCCCCAGCGGTTCCATCAATTCATGAATATCCTCAGTTGTCCGTCCCAGCAGGGAATCCTTCTTATCTTGAAAATGGGTTGTTTTTGAGTCCATAAATATTTATTAAATTAACATTGACAGTTAAATTACACATAAAATAATGACTATTCAAATGCGAAACTATGAAACCGGTTCCAGGAATTTTGATTTTAAAAATTAATGTATCAAAGTAAAATAGGGAGAAAATATGAATCGGGAAACTCCGGAGAATAAGACCAAAGCACTGTTTATCACATTGATTCAGCAATTTCAGATGCAGGGATGGGTGAGTCTTGGTCGAATCAAAAATCCAGCCACGGATAAAATTGAACGAAATCTGAATATGGCTGTATATACTATTGATACCCTGGATATGCTGAAGGAGAAAACCATAGGGAATCTTGATGAGGACGAATCACGACTTCTGGAGCAGACTATTTCTGATCTCCGGATCAGCTTGGCGTCAGAGAAAACGGACAGTGATAAAACATCCGGTAAAGCCGAACAGGAATAGCCAGCTGCGATTAAATCAGATATACTGACCCGCTTTTCGTTTTTCCGCCAGGGAAGGAGATGTAGATTATTTTGGTCTTGATTTGCCTGTAATTAATGAAGATATTTCACCCTTTTTTATTACTGAAAGAATAAACCTATGGTTGTTGCAAAAGGATGTTATCTGAAAAAATGAATCAGACGTCTCATAACCCCTTGGTTTCCTTTATTACCGTCAATTATAATGGTAAGAAATATTTAAGGGATCTCTACGATTCATTAGGGAGAATTACCTATCCCCGTACCGAGCTAATTTTAGTAGATAATGCCTCGGCAGATGATAGTGTAAACTTTGTTCGGGAGAATTATCCAAGGGTTAAAATTGTGCAAAATCCTGCTAATTACATGTTTGCCCGGGGTAATAATGAAGGAATAAAAGCTGCAACCGGTGAAATAATCTGTTTAATAAATAATGATGTAAAAGTCGATCCGGCTTTTCTAACAGTTATTGTCAATGCGTTTAATAATAAGCCGGAATTGGCGGCCTGTCAACCTAAAGTTCTGGATCTGAACCAGCCGGACCATTTTGAATATGCTGGTGCCGCCGGAGGATTTATTGATAAGTACGGTTATCCTTTCATGCGCGGACGGATGTTCTTCGATCTGGAAACAGACCAGGGGCAGTATGATGATAATATGGAAATCTTCTGGTCGACCGGTGCCTGTTTTTTTATTCGCAAATCAGTTCTGGATGACCTCGGAATTCTGGATGAGGATTTTCAGATGCATATGGAAGAGATAGATCTCTGCTGGCGGCTGCATCTCCATAGGTATCACATCTATTGCATTCCTGCCGCTAAAGTCTGGCACCAGGGAGGCGGTACCCTCTCCAGCGAGAATCCCCGCAAGAACTACTGGAATTTCAGGAACAACATTTTTCTATTGGTTAAAAATCTGCAAATGATTAACTTAGCCAGAATAATTATTTTCAGACTGTTCATGGATGGAATTGCCCTGACGCGTGAGCTGTTCAGGGGAAAATTTAAGAACGGATTTTCAATCGGGAAAGCATATGTCTGGATTCTGTTACATCTCCCTCTGCTATTGCGAAAACGGAGGGAAATCCAGCAAAAAAGACGGGCCGGGGATAAGGAAATTTTCAGATTGGTATATCCCGGCAGCATTGTGTGGGAATATTTTATCCGTGGCAGGAAAAAATTTTCGCAGTTAACTAAACTTAATTCCTTACATATGTTAAAGGATAAGGAGCCTGAAGTCGAATGGAAAATGGGAAGTTAAACAAAATTTTAGCCGCTTTCGTTTTTATTTTTAGTTTCATTATTTATTATCTGACCATCGCGCCCACTGTTTCGTTCTGGGACTGTGGAGAGTTTATTGCCTGTTCTTTTCGAATGGGAGTACCCCATCCTCCGGGGGCCCCGCTCTATCTGCTGGTTGGACGCATATTCAGTATGATACCGATCTTTCCGGATATTGCAAAGCGGGTAAACCTTATATCTACCATCTCCAGTGCATTTACTGTAATGTTCCTCTATCTGATTATCGTGATGTTTATCAGGCAATATCTGGAAAATGAAAAAGAGGGGTTTTTAAAATATGTGCCGTATGTCGGAGGAATTATCGGCTCTCTGACCTTTGCCTTTACTACCAGTTTCTGGTTCAATGCGGTTGAAGCCGAAGTCTATGCGCCTTCCATGCTCTTTACATCCCTGGTGGTTTGGCTGATTCTGCTCTGGAGTGAACGATCCGAACAAAAAGGAAATGAAAAGTATCTGCTTTTTATCATGTATCTTGTTGGGTTGGCAATTGGAGTACATCTGTTGAATGTTCTCGCTCTTCCCATGGTATTCATGATCATTTATTATAAGAAGTATCCTTTGAACAGTACAACTTTTGTTCTCCTGGTTCTATTCGGTGGCGCATTAACCCTGATGATTTATCCCGGTCTGGTGCAGGGTATTCCGGAAGCTGCTGAACATGTTGGATTTATCGGTTTATTATTTTCCATTTTATTGCTCATCATTCTTCTGGTCTACACGATTCAGAGGAAGAAAGAATTGGCTTCTCTTTTGCTGATGTCAGTTTTACTGGTTGTTCTCGGATATTCAACCTACGCAACTATCTATATCCGGTCGAATCTGAATCCCAATATTGATGAAAATAATCCCGAGACCATTCAAAAATTTGTCAGCTACATGAATCGTGAACAGTACGGTGAGCACACGCTGGACAGGAGCAAGATGCTGGCAGAATCTCCTAACGGACGGAAATACTCCAGTGTATGGGATTTTTTCTGGAATTACCAGGTTCAGAAAATGTATACTCGTTATTTTTTGTGGAATTTTATGGGAAAAGATAATGCTACAGATAATTTCAGCTGGTCTAAATTTTTGGCTATCCCGCTGCTTCTGGGTTTAATGGGTGCATGGTACCAGTTTCTTAAGGACTGGAAGAGTGGATTGGTGGTGCTGGTTTTGTTTTTTATGACCGGCCTGGCCGTAATTTTGTATCTTAATCAACCCGATCCCCAACCCAGGGAACGGGATTACAGTTATGTGGGATCTTTTTTCGCTTTTTCGGTATGGATTGGAATCGGTGCGGCTGCCATTGTTGAATATTTTGCCCGAACTACCCGCAAATCTGCTATCTCAAATGTGATGCCGCTGGCCATAGCGGTAATTTTATTCTTAGTATCACCGATTCATGTTCTGATGGCCAATTATCACAGCCACGATAGAAGCGGAAATTATGTGGCATGGGATTATTCATACAATATGCTGATGACCTGTGATGAAAGCGGAATTATTTATACCAATGGCGATAATGATACCTTTCCGGTGTGGTATCTGCAGGAAGTTGACTATATCCGAACCGATGTAAGGGTGGCAAATCTGAGTCTTCTGAATACCAACTGGTATATAGAACAGTTAAAATACCATGAACCTACGGTTCCCATATCTCTCTCCGATGCGGAAATTACCAATATTGCCCCGGTACCATGGTCTCAGAAGAAAACTATCGAAATTGACATTCCGGAAACTTTTCTGAATGACGAGATAGCCGGCTATAAAGCCACTATGTCTTTTAATGAGCCAAGGGTAAGTGATAAAATGACCTTTTCTCTGGGGCCGAAATTTTATGGACGTTATCTCAGAGTACAGGACTACATGATTCTCAATACCCTCTATGCCAACCGCTTCCAAAAACCACTCTATTTTGCAGTAACCGTGTCACGGGATAATATGATGGATGATTTACAGAAGTACCTGCGGATGGATGGCCTGGCCTTTAAGATCACGGCAGTTCCGGAGTGGCAGATTGATCCTGATACACTCTATGATAACCTGATGAATAAATATCTTTTTCGCAATCTGAATAATCCCAATGTGTATTATGATGATAATGTCATCGCGCTGCTGCAGAATTACCGGTCGGCATTCATTCAATTATCCAATTATTATGCTAATTTTGATGAAAAAGAAAAAATCAGAGCCTTGATGACCAAGGCAAAAGAGGTAATGCCGTCCTCCGTCATACCTTATACCAATGCCATGCTCAAATATTGGATGGAGTCCTATGAAATATATTCCGGAATCCAAAAAATGGACAGTTTAAACCTTGGGAATTATCAGTCGGGAGAACTGGAGAATATGGGGAGAATACTGTTTAATCTGAGAGATTACAATGATGCAGGAATGGCATTCCAACAGATCCTGGACCGCGATCCCAACAATATTCAGGCAAAAGCCTTTCTGGTAGATGTTTACGCCAGCCAGAAGAAATATGACAAATCGATTGAAATATTGGAAAACTGGCTGAAAGAAAATCCACAGGACCAGGGGGCAAAAAAACGGCTGGAAGAATTCCGTAGGAAGGTGAAAACCGAAGGCGATAAAACTCCGTAATTTTCATTCGAATTCCTGAATCGGGAATTCAAAGAGTGAAAATACTTTTTGTCTCGCTAATCAAGGAGGGAAAACCCCTCCTTGATTTTTTTATACACATTTTTAATTATTGACAAATTTTATTAGATTTCATATTTGTAAACGTCCAGTAATTTCAATTTTTGATAATGAGAAAAGTAATTTTAAATATTATCCGGATTGTGATCAGCCTGGGATTGATCGCATATCTCATCTATATCTCTGATGTTCCTGAAATTTTAAAATTGATGAGCAGTCTGAAACTTCTGGGTATAATCCTGGCTTTTGCAACTTTTTTTCTGTCCATGATTTTTCTGGCCCTGCGCTGGCATTTGCTGAATATCTCTTACGGTATTAATACTCCCCTGAATCATTTGTTCAAATTTTATCTAATCGGCCTGTTTTTTAACAATTTCCTTCCCACCAGTATGGGGGGAGATCTGGCCCGGGCTTACTATCTTGCCAGGGAAAGTCAGCAGAAATCTGCCAGTATAGGAACCGTATTTCTGGAACGTCTTATCGGGTTACTGGCAACTCTTTCCCTTGCATTTATTTCCCTCTTCTGGGTAATGCAGTATTTTCATACCCGGCGAATTATTTATATAACCTTATTTGTTATTATATTTATCTCGATTTTCATGATGAGCATCATGAGCAGAAGAATGTACAGAAGATTTAATGTTTTATTATCCTTTATTACTTTTTATAATATCGGAGACCGAATCATAAAGGTGCTGGATACGCTTCATTATTACCGTGATAAAAAAAGGATCTTAATGGGTACATACCTGTATTCCCTGGTCGCACAGTTTGTCCTGATTCTAATGAATTTTATTCTGGCAAGAGCACTGGGTCTGGATAGTATTACCTTCGGTTACCTGGTTCTGGTGGTGCCGATTACATTTATCATAGGACTGCTGCCTTCTATCAATGGAATTGGCGTGAGAGATACGGGTTATATTTTATTATTGAGCCGCCTGGGATTACAGCCGTCCCAGATTCTCTCGCTTTCTTTTTCTGTAACCATTATTCCTATAGTTGTTAGTCTCATTGGAGGTATATACTTTCTCATATACCGTCATAAAGGTATTGAAGCCCCCATATTAAAGGAGGATCAAATCTCATGAAAAAGAAATATTATATGCTTTACTTACTCATTTTCCTATTCACTTTGGCAACTTTCTGGAACTGCAGCACAAAGGGAAAATCCTTTGGTGAAGATGACGAGGTGTATGTATTTGCCGATTCCGCAGACTGGGTCCAATATCGGGGACCGCTCAATTCAATTTTCGGACAATATATTCAAACGCCAATCATGGAAAGAGAATTTATATTGATCTGGAAACCATTTGATAAATTTAGACAATACCAGAACTTTAAAAATATTTTTATTCTGGGAAGACTCAATTCCCAGGATCCAGTCTCCCTGAATGTAAGAAATTTACTGAATCCTGAAATAATCGAGGGTGTGAAAAAGGGACAATACTTTTATATTCCTAAGAACAATGTGTGGGCCGAAAATCAATATGTGCTTATTTTTGTAGCCAATTCAGTGAATGATATGGTTCAAAAAATTTATGATTTGGGGGATCTGTCCTACAATGATTTCACCCGCTATTTCTATAAGAGACTCCGTCAGGAGATGTTCAAGCGGATGGAGCAGAAAGATCTGGAAAAATATATAGCCGATCATTTTCCTTTCACTATGCGGATTCAGCATGATTATTTTATTGCCAATGAAAACCTGGAAAATAATTATGTGTGGATTCGTCGTTTTGATCCGGATCGTTCCATTTTAATTCACTGGCAGCCATATGCGGGAGAATTTCAGTTAACTTCCCGCTGGGTTATCGATGAAAGAAATCGACTGGCCAAAGAGGTATTTTCCGGAGATGTTGTGGTGGAGGAAGAAACGAAAGCCTATGTTACCCAGTTCAAACGCTGGAATAGCATTAAACTGGAAGGTACCTGGAAAAATGATAGTCTGATGGTAGGTGGCCCATTCCGTAATTTTACATTTGTGGACAGCACAACTCAGCGCCTTTATATGCTGGATTATTATGTGCAGGCAATAGGTAAAAGAAAGGTTCCCTTCCTGCAGCAACTGAAAGTCATAGTCTATACGTTTGAAGTGCTGCAGGAACCCAGGGATTTGGAGGCATCTTGAAATTTCTTTTTATCCCGGATGAAACAGGAAGATAACTATGACAGGACTGACTAAAAATACACTGAACGAATATAATTAGGAATAATCCATGGCCAAAGTAGCCGTTATTATGGGTAGTGAGTCTGACCGGCCGGTAGTTAAAGAGGCGCTGCCGTATTTGGAATATTTTCAGATCGAATATCAGATTGAAGTCATGTCGGCCCATCGTACCCCCGACTTGGTTCAGAAATTCTCACAGTCTGCACAAAAGAATGGATTTGAAGTTCTAATTGCCTGTGCCGGCATGGCGGCGCATTTGCCGGGTGTTATAGCCGCTTATACGACTCTCCCCGTAATAGGCGTTCCGCTTGCAACCGGTGCCTTAAATGGTGTAGATTCACTTTATTCTATCGTTCAGATGCCGGCCGGTGTACCTGTAGCTACAATGGCAATTGGCAAAGCGGGTATGAGGAATGCAGCCATTTTTGCTGCGCAAATCATTGCCCGAGCCGATAAGAATGTTGCGAATTTGCTGAAGGAATTTAAAAAAAATAAATGTCGGATTTCCTGATGAAAATAGTTGTTATCGGTACCATTAACAAAGATATCATTCTGCCTTTCGAAGGAGCACCCATTCAGAGCTTTGGAGGAATTTATTATACCATCACAACCCTTTCAACACTGGCAAATTCTTCCCTGGAGATTATGCCTGTATCTTTCATGGGAAAGGACGTGTTTCCTCATTTTACTGCCTTACTGGCAAATTTTGAGAATGTTGAAAAATCAGGGCTGATCCCCATTGATCAGAAAAATCATGAGGTCATTTTAGAATATCATTCTCCCGAAGAACGTACCGAAAAAGCCTTGTTTAATTTTCCGTCCCTGGAATGGAAAAATATTAAGAAAAATCTGAAAGGTGATTTTTATATTATCAACATGATAACGGGCTGGGATTTATCTCTGAAAGCTTTTCAGAAATTGAGTAAAAAACATTTCAGCAGGATGTATCTCGATGTACATTTTCTGGTAATGGGAATGGATAAATTAGGGAAACGAAAACCTCAGTATCCGGAGAACATCAGGCAGTGGCTGAAGGGAGCAAAATTTCTCCAGATGAATGCCAGAGAATTCAGCATCATCAACGAAGATAATCTTCATGAGAGTGATTTTTTTGGGCAGTATCTGAAGCCCGACCAGGTTTTGATAATCACGCAGGGAAGCGCAGGCGCACAGCTGGTATTCAGTAAAAATGGAATGGTCCGCAATAAGCATTTTCCTGCATACCACGTTGATAAGATAATCGATGTAACCGGTTGTGGCGATGTTTTTGGAGCCGCCTTTATTTTAAATTATCTTCAATCACAGAATATTTACGATTCTATTGAATTTGCCAATCGTAGCGCTGCGGCAAAGTGCATGCTGAAAGGTACTAATGAAATGGATTTATTGATTCTCAAATTTAAAAACGTTAAACATTGAATCTTTATGAAGAAAGTATTAATAACTGGAGCAAATGGGCTTTTAGGGCA
>Ga0315555_1002473_pt1 | contig 12956 bp, 11 predicted proteins | sample SalMarSW160380MG_FD_202113 | JGI IMG/M metagenome (GOLD analysis project Ga0315555, IMG submission 202113) | Salt marsh sediment microbial communities from the Plum Island Ecosystem LTER, Massachusetts, United States - Salt Marsh Sediment SW1603-80 ...
TGGTGGGCCATCAACGACTACACCGTCACCGCCACCTGCACGCTGAGCGGCTACTCGGCGGGGCACGCAACCAAGGCGATCCAAGTCGTCAAGGAGTAGCCGTCCGGCCCTCCCCGTTCGCAGCCCTCGCCCCCTTCGTTCGGGCGATCGGATATGCTCTTGGCATATAGGTGCCTTTCGCACATCGGAGCCCGGAATGTGTCTGCTCGTTCCAACCATCGAGCCCCCCTCCCCCACCGCTCGCGTCTCGAGTCACTTCGGCCGCGCCCCATTCTTCGCGGTCCTGGACACCGATACGGGCGAGGTGATCTCGCTGGGCGGCCCGTCGGCGCACCACGAGTGCGGGATGCTGGCGGCGGCCGGCGAGATCGACACCTGCCACGACCAGGGCCACGGCCGGGGCGAGGGGCACAGCCACCACTCATGAGCCAGGCCCGGCCCCACCCCCACCTGCACCACGACAGCCACAGGGGCTGGGTGCGCCCGGACGGGCAACGGGGGCGATGGCTGGAGCCGTTCGCGCTGCTGTTCGTGGCCGAAGGCGAACCCTACGGCGCGGAGCTGATCGCGGCGCTCAACGAGCTGTGCCTGGCGCCCAGGGGAGTGGACGCGGGGATGCTGTACCGTACGCTGCGAGAGTTCGAGGCCGAAGGGCTGGTCGTCTCGCGATGGCAGGTCGACGCTGGAGCGCCAAAGCGCACCTACCGCCTGACGGAGGCGGGCCGGCGCGAGCTCGACGATTGGGTGGGGGTCATGCACGAACGTCAGCGACTTACGGAGGCCTTCCTCGAGCGGGCCCGGGGCCTCGGCAAGGCCAGGCGATGAGGAGCGCTGTGACCGCAACCCGGGCGCGTCGCCCGTCTCGGCTGCCCCTGACCATCCGTGCGCTGGCCGTGGCGGCGTCCGCGGTGCTGCTGCTGGTGCTGACTCTCGGTGCCCGCACCGCCGCCGCGGAGCAACCCGTCGTGAGGGCGGTGCTCTTCTACTCGACCTCCTGCCCCCACTGCCACCAGGTCATCACCTACGACCTTCCGCCCCTGCAGCGGCAATACGGCACCAGTCTCCAGATCGCGGCCCTGGACGTCAGCACCGCCACGGGGTCGCAGCTCTACGAGGCGGCCATGGCCCACTACGGCGTCAGCGGGGACCGCCGCGGCGTGCCGGCGCTGTACGCGGGCGGGCAGGTGCTGGTGGGCTCGTACGAGATCCCCCGGTTCTTCCCCAGCCTGGTGGAATCGCTCCTGGAGAAGGGCGGGTCGGAGTGGCCGGCCATCCCGGGCCTGGAACCCGTTGTCTCCAATCCGGCGGCCATCCCCACCCTGCCGCCGTATGCGGCGGACCTGGGCCTGGAACCGTCCGAGCAGACATCGCCCCTGTCCGAGGCGATCGACCGCGCTGCCGAGGATCCCGCCGGCAGCACGCTCTCGATCATCGTCCTGCTGGGCCTCATCGCCTGCCTCGTCTGGTCAGGCAGCGTGGCCTGGCGATCGGACCCGGCGCGCATCGGCCCGCCGTCCCGCCTGATCCCGCTCGTCGCCCTGGTCGAGCTGGCCGTGGCTGCCTACATGGCCTCGGTGGAGGTAGGCGGCTCGGCCGCCGTCTGCGGGCCGGTGGGCGACTGCAACCGCGTCCACCAGAGCGAGTACGCCTGGCTGTTCGGGCTGCTCTCGGTGGGGCTGCTCGGCGTTGCCGGCTCCCTCACGGTCCTGGCCACGTGGGTCGTGGGGCGCCTGACCGAGGGCACGCTGGCCCGGCTGGGCCGCCTGGGTCTCCAAGCCGCGTCCGCATTCGGGGTCGCCTTCTCGGCCTACCTGACCTTCCTCGAGCCGTTCGTCATCGGCGCGACCTGTGCCTGGTGCCTGACCTCGGCGGTCCTGATGGCGGCGATCCTGGTCCTGGCCACGGCGTCGATGTGGCCGCAGCCGGCCCCAGCGGCCCCAACGGGCCCGACGCCGCGACGCCGGCGATCCAGGCGCGCCGGGGCGGGATACGGCCGGGGACGGCCGCTCTGACCGCGGGCAGGCCGACCGCGACGTAGCGGCCTCATGCTCGATCGGCCATGATGGCCCTATGCAGGTCGCCGAGGGCATCTACAAGGTCGAGGGGGTCCGCATCTCGAACGCCTATCTCGTCGTCGCCGACGAGGGCCTGCTGCTCGTCGACTCGGGCATGGGCAGACACGCGGGCCGGATCATGCGGCTGATCGAGAGCCTGGGCAGGCGGAGGGAAGAGCTGCGCTGCGTCGTCCTGACGCACTGGCACATAGACCACCTGGGCAGCGCGGCCGAGGTGAAGCGGCTCACCGGAGCACAGGTTGCCATCCACGAGCTGGACGCTCCGATCCTGGCCGGCGGCGAGCTGCCGAAGAAGGGGCGCCGGGCCATGGGCCTCGTCTTCCGCCTCTTCCGCTTCCGGCCGATCGAGCCCGACCTGCGGCTGCACGACGGCGACACCATCGGCGGCCTGCGGGTCTTCCACGTCCCCGGCCACACCGACGGCAGCATCGCCCTCCTGCGCGACGACGGCGTGGCCTTCACCGGCGACGCGCTGCTGGGCGACAGGCACGGGCAGGTCAAGCCGCCCGATCTCCGCCTGTCGATAGATCCGGAACGCGCGACGGCTTCGGCCGAGAAGCTCCGCGCGCTCCCCCTCAGCCTGGTGCTGCCGGGCCACGGGGCGCCCGCTCGACTGCCGGGCGGCGCCGGCTAGGCGAGCGCCTTCGGCCAGGGAGCCTCAGGCCAGGCCGCGGTCCTGCAGTCGCTGCTGCTCCCAGGCGGCGAAGTTCGGCGGCGGCGCAACGACCTCCTCCGGCGGCTTGGGCCGCAGCGTCACCGCGCCGTCGGCGCAGCCGGTCACGCACAGGCCGCAACCGATACACAGCGCGCGGTCCACGACGTAGCCGCCGTCGCTCTCCGAGATGGCGTTCACCTGGCAGCGGCCGAAACAGACGGCGCAGGCGGTGCACAGATCCTGGTCGATCTCGGCGTAGTAGTTGGCCTGGGCCACCGAGTCGTGGATGCCCCACTCGTTGATGCCGCGCAGCAGGCCGCAGCAGCAGCCGCAGCAGTTGCAGACGTAGCCGTGCCCCTCCTGGACGTTGCTGACGGTGTGCACCAGGCCGATCTTCTCGATCTCGTCCAGGAAGGCCAGGGCCTCCTCCTGGGAGATAGCGCCCTCCCGGCCGGCCGCCTCCGACTTGGAGAACCACAGGCAGGCCTTGACCGGGAAGTCGCAGCGGCGGCTGTCGAGCAGCTCCTGCTGGACCCGGCAGACGCAGTCGCCCAGGGTGAAGGACCGGGCTTCGAGCAGGATGGTGCGAACGTCGTCGTACGGCAGCACCCACTCGGACTTGACGGCGGCCCTCGCGGGCACGGTGCGGTGTAGCGCCGGCTGCGGCGCCATCAGCAGCGCCCCTCCCGCGCCGCCGAAGTACTCCTCCATGAGCTGTGCGAACTCCGGCTCCCGGCCGTGGAGCAGGCCCGCCTCGTAGCTGCCCACGATGAAGGGCGCGAGCCTGAAGCCGCGAGCCCCCGGCGTCGAGGAAACCCACACGAACTCGCGCCTGGCGAGTTCCTTGAGGATCTGGCTGGCTTCACGGACCTCTATCCCGGCACGCTCGGCGATCCTCCCCACCGGCTCCGGCGTGGCCGTCATCGCGCACGCCACCGCGGCCTCCTCCGCCGACACCATCTTGCGCAGGATCTTCAGCTCGACGCCGGACTCGGTGCGGGGAAAGCCATTCGCCAGGCGGTCCAGCGCCGTTGCCAGGCGTTCGTATGCGTCTTCCATCGCGAGCCTCGTGTCTCCCCTGTGGGCGTGGACGCCGAGCGTAGCATCACCTGCTGCCACCTGGGTGTCAGGTTTCCGGAACGGGTTTCCCGGGCGGCCCTACGAATAATGCACTAGCTCAAACTATTCCGGTGCTGGAAGTATTGTGCTAGGGTGCGCCCATGGTCACCAGAAGCGAGGCCTCGCGCGAGATCGTCAGGCTGCTGCCGAACGTCGCGATAGGCCTGCGGCTGGCGACGCTCTTCGACCTGGAGGCCGTGGACCTCACGGCCAACCAGCTGCTGGCGCTGATGCTCGTCAGCTCGGCGCCGGACGGGCGGATGAAGGCCGGCGAGATCGCCGCGCGGCTGGGCATCTCGTTGCCGGCCGCCACGGCACTCGTGGACCGGCTCGTCGCCGCCGGCGTCGTGGCCCGATCCCAGCGTGAAGACAGGCGCGTGGTCTGGGTGTCCGCCACGGACCAGGGGCTGGGCCTGCTCGGCCGGCTCACGGAAGGGCTCGAGAGGGCGATCGACGCCGCGATCGAGCAGTACCCCGACCAGGCCACACTCGACAGCCTCGTGGAAGGCATGCGCAGGGTGGCCAGCTTCGCCGAACGGATAGGCGAGGCGGGCGCCGAGTCAGGTTCGGCGCGACATCCCGCCGCGAACGACTGAGAGGTTGCAGTGCGAGCCCTGTTCGTCTGGCTTGGACACTTCGTGGAGGCCCGGCCCGGATCCATCCTGGCCGTCACGGCCGCCCTGATCGTGCTGGCCGTGCTGGGCGCCACGCAGACCCACATCGTCACCACCCAGGATGCCTTCGTGGACCAGGACAGCGACACGGCCAGGAACGCCAACGCCTACGATGCCGCCTTCGGCCTCGACCCGATGGTGGTGATGATCCCGGGCACCCCCGAAGAGCTCACCAGCCCGGAGATGCTCGACAGGATCGAGAGCCTGACCGACCAGCTGGCCGAAGTGGACGGCGTTCGATCCTGCGTCAGCGTCCTGACCCTGCTCGGCACCGTCAGGCTGCCCGAGGGCACAACGCTGGAGCAGCCCGGCGTGGCGACGTCGATCGTCTTCGGCGCCGACGGACAGCCCACGGCCACGTTCGAGAGCCTGTTCCCGAGCGGCTACGAGCTGGTCCAGATCGCACTGGTCCCCGGGCTGGGCATCGACGGCCAGGGTGAGGTCTCCCAGCGGGTCGAGGAGGCGGTGGCGGCCACCGGCCTGCCGGACGGCACGGTGACGGCGGGATACCCGCGCCTCTACTCCGAGATCATCTCCAGCATCATCCGTGACATGGCGGTCACGGCCGTCGTGGCCGTCCTGCTGATGGTCGCCGTTCTGTACATCGTCTTCCCCGTCCGCCGGCGGCTGATGGCGCTGCCCGTCGTGGTCGTCGGCGTCCTGTTCACCTTCGGCATCACCGGCGCGGCGGGCATCTCGTTGACCCTGGTGACGATGGCCGGCCTGCCGATCCTATTGGGGCTGGGCACGGACTTCGCCATCCAGTTCCACAACCGCTACGAAGAGGAGCTGACGCGCGGCCGGACGCGAGCGGCCGGGCTGGTGGACGCCCTCGTCCACATCGGTCCGGCAGTGGGGACGGCGGTGCTGGCAACGATCCTGGGCTTCATGGCCCTGCTGCTCTCCGCCGTTCCGGCGGTCAGGGACTTCGGCATTCTGCTCGCCCTGGGCGTGGCGATCCTCTACTGCCTGGCGCTCGTCGCCCTCAATGCCCTCCTCTATCGCTTCGACAAGGCCCCGGGCCCGGCCGCGAAGAACGGCACGGCGGCGGTCTCTTCGCAGCGCGGGCCCCGCCTCGATCTCGGCCGCTACCTGGCCGCCGTCTCGATGCGATCGGCGAGGTTCGGTCCGCTCGTCCTGGCCGCGGCCACGGCGCTGGCCGTCGGCGGCCTGGCCGTCGACCACATGGTGCCCGTGGAGACGGAGATCGAGAAGCTGATCCCCGCCAACACGCCGGGCGTCGTGGCAATGAACCAGGTGCGCGAAGCGACCGGCAGCAGCTCCTACATCCAGTTCCTCGTCAGCGCCGACGACGTCACCTCGCCCGAGGTCGTGGGCTGGATGGCGAAGTACCAGGCCCAGGAGATGCAGAAGCATCCCCAGATCGTCAGCGCCGTCAGCCTGCCCACCGTCCTGGGCCCGACGGTCACCATGTTCTTCCTGAAAGGCCCGCTGGTGGCGTTCATCCTGAGCCAGATCCCGGAGCCGATTCGCGTGACCCTGATCAGCGACGACCACAAATCGGCCTCGATCACCTTCAACACCATCCCGATGTCCACCGCCGACGTCGCCGAGCTGATAGATGCCATGGAAGCGGAGGCGGATCCCCCGAGCGGCGTCACCGTCGGGCCGGCCGGCTCGACGTACATGGCCGCCTCCATCCTGACCTCGCTCACGAACGGCCGGCTGGAGATCGCCCTGGCCGGCTTCCTGGCGGTCTTCCTGGGCCTGCTGGCCATCTATCGCAGCTGGCGCAGGGCGGTCACCCCGGTCGTGCCGATCATCCTGGTGACCGGCTGGTCGTCGGGGGCGATGTGGCTCCTGGGCATGGAGCTGAACCCGCTCACGGCCGTCATGAGCGCCCTGATCGTGGGCATCGGCACGGAGTTCGCGGTCCTGCTGCTGGGCCGCTACTGGGAGGAGCTGGGCCGCGGCCTTCCGCCACAGGAGGCGATGCACAAGGCCGTCACCAGGATCGGGCGGGCGATCGCGGCCTCCGGCCTGACGGTCGTGGCCGGCTTCGGGGCTCTGCTGGCGTCGTCGTTCCCGGCCATCCGCGACTTCGGCGCCGTGACCGTCATCGACGTCCTGCTGGCCCTGGTGGCCACGATCGTGGTCGTCCCGCCGCTGGCCCTCTTCCTGGTCCGCGGGGCGGGGGCGTCGCAGGAGCGAGCCGCCTGATAGAGAAGCCGGTCCGGGTCCGCGACTACTCCTGACCCTCCCCCTGGCCCTCCTCGGCCGGAGCCTGTGCCTCTTCCGTCGGCCGTCGCAGGATCCCAACCAGGACCGTCGCCGCACCCGATCCGATGACCAGCCAGCCCATCACCGCCAGCAGCTGCGAGATCGAATCGGAAGTCGCGACGCGGTACAGGAGCAAGACGCCAAGAGCCGCCAGCAGGGCATCGAACCCGATCGACGTCCAGTGCGCCCTGCGGTGGCGTATGGACGGGATCGCGGTCAGCAGGCCCAGCAAGCCGTAGGCGAGGCCGCCGCAGCCGAGCGCGATCCTCATACCCACCACAGTTATCTGCTGCACGGCGGAAAGCGCGATCACCAGCACGCCTACGACGAATCCGACCGCCCCGCGAATGAGAGTGATGTCGCGCACCCGGCCACGTTCGAGTCTCCTGAAGCCCAGGAACCATTGCCGGCACCCGTCGGCGACCAGCCCGGCAGAGATGAGCAGCGCGAGGATGTACTCCGCCCGCTCCCCATCCGCCAGGAAGTAGACCCCGCCCAGAATGAGCAGAACGCCCTCTCCGATCACGACCCGCCAGTCGGCCCCCCGCCAGGGCGCGATCCGGTCCGCGGCCCGATCCACTACCCGTGCCATCGACAGCCCTCCCAGCCGAAGCCCGGACCTGTGCCGTGCGTTGCATCCGGGCATTCGTATCGTGACCAGCACACGCGGCGAGCGCAACATCTGCCGCGGGTCGGGTCTCAGGTGGCTTGCTGCGGCACGGAGAGGAGGCTAGGCTTCCCTGGCCTGAACTCGTCTGCATCCCGGGAGGAGCCGCCATGCGCAGGCAACCGGTCATGTTGCTCGCTATGGCGCTTGTCGCTGCGAGCCTGGCGACTGGCTGTGGAGGGGCCACTACGACGCCTTCGACGCAGCCCACGGCGATTCCAACGGGAGCGCCGACCGCATCGGCGTCCGCGGTTATCGCGCCCACGGCGGTACCCGGCGGCCCGCCACTGCCCTCAGCCGACGGCTGGCCGTTCACCGCCCCGTCCACGCCGCTGCCGGTCCCGACATTCGGTCCCGACGGCACAGCCTACGTCGACGTGACCATCTGGCCCGCGTCGGAGGATCCCGGCGGGTCGGTCGAGTACGCCCGGCTGGCGGCGATCGATGCCTCGGGCCGGATGCGCCCGGGATGGCCGGCCCAGCTGGGCACCGGGCGGCTATCCGGCCTCGTCGTGGGGTCGGACGGACTGGTCACCGTCCTCGTCGAGACGATCGGGAGCGACCCCTATTCCGGAACCACGTACAGCCTCCACCGGCTCGGCTCGGCCGGGCTCGAGGTGACTGGCTGGCCGGTCGTCGTGGAGGAAGCGATCGACTGCAGCGAGCCGGTCGTGGCCGACGACGGCTCTGCCTATCTGGCCTGCGAGCCCACCAGCGAGGAGGGCTCATGGCGCGTCAGTGCGTTCGACGCCCAGGGTGGCACCAGGGCCGGTTGGCCGGCGACCCTCGAGATGTGGTACAAGCCGACGCTGAAACTCGGCTCGGACGGCACCCTGTTCCTCTGGGCCGGCGCCTATGACGGTAGCGGCCAGCTCCATGCACTCGGATCGGATGGACGAGACCGCTCCGGCTGGCCGGTGGCGACGCCTGTCGGCACCGGCGACTTCCTCCTCGCCCCGGACGGGAGCGTCCGCCTGATCTCGTACGTGGACCTCGTTGGAAGCCCATGCATCGACGCTGGCAGCACCTCGATCTCCGCCATCGGGGCCAACGGCCGGACCCTCCCAGGATGGCCGCGGACCATCGACGGCGCCGCGATCGAGCCCGTCATTGACCCGCAAGGCACGATCTACGTCGCCTCGACGAACGTGCGGGGCAGCTCGCCCGGACAGGTGAAGGTGGTCGCCATAGGCACGGACGGAAGCACACGGGCCGGCTGGCCGGTCGCCCCCGCCGGCTTCACCTCCAGCTGTCCCGACAGGAGCCTCAGGCTCGGTCTGAGCCCCGCCGGCACGCTGTACCTCCTCGGCAACACGGACGACCCTCGGGCCGGCAGGGTGATCGCCCTCGAGCCAACGGGGCAGACCGTGTCGGGCTGGCCGTTCGAGACAGGCTTGCTCGAGACCGGCTGCAACGCCTGCGCGCCAGGCTCGCCGCCGCAGGCTCCGGTGTTCGGCTCCGACGGGACCGTCTACCTGGCGGCGGAAGGAGCGTCCGGAGTGCAGGTCGTTGCCCTGGATACCCAGGCAGGCGTCCGCTCCGGTTGGCCGTATCCGCTGCCCTTCGGGACCGAAGCGCCGGACTTCGTCCAGCTCACAGTCGGCCCGAACGGCAACGTCTACGTGGCCCTCCTGTCGATGGGGATGGAGTCCTCGGCTGAGGATGTTGCCACTCTCCTGGTCCTCCGGCCCGACGGCAGCCCGGCGCACAGCGGGAATCCCGCAGCGGCCAGAGACCCCGGGCAGCGTCCGCTTGTTCAGCAGGATGATTTGTCGGCGTCGGGTGGCAGGACGCTGTAGCGCCGCCACATGGCCAGTCGCGCGCAGATCACGGCGAAGACTGGGATCGCGACGGCCAGGATCAGCCAGTGCCCGTCCCCCATCGGCACGAGCAGCAGCGTGGAGGTGAACTCGACGGCGATCAGGACGTAGAGGATCCGGACGATGACCAGCCGCGACAGGCGGGTGCAGATCAGCGCCCCTGTCGGCGCGCCGATGGCGACGACCGGCACCGCGGCCAGCCACATGTCTACCGGCGGTCCCGTGAAGTCGCCCATCACGATCACGTGCGTGGCGAACGCGGTCCACGACACCAGGGTCAGCAGCACCACCGTCGTCGGCGTTACGACCCGCTCGCACACCCGGAAGGCCAGCACGAGCAGGATGAACATGATCGTGTTCTCGCCGACGGCCGCGAGCCCGGACAGAAGCCCGCCCAACAGGCCCGCCCCCAACAGGGCGAGACGCTCCCCGGGCCCGAACAGATGCGGCGCCATCTGATCGCGCCGATCCGGAGCATGCCGGAGGCTGATCCAGAGAGCCAGCGCCAGGCCGACGAGAATCGCGGTGAAGGTGAGCCGAACGGTCGCCGCCTGGAGCCTCGGCGCCAGGTAGATGCACGAGAAGAAGACGCCGGCCATGGCGGCCGGCGCCCCGAACCTGATCGCCCGCCACTCGATCGGCACCCTGTTGCGGATGATCGAGGTCGTGGCGCAGCCCATGCCGACGCTCTGGATGGCGAAGGAGAAGAGACGGGCCTGATCGGCCGGGACGGTGAGCACCTTGGTCAGCACCGGGAAGGCGACGGCGCCGCCACCCTCCGACGTGCCGCCCCCGACGAGCGAGCCGAAGACCATCGTGAGCGAGACCTGCCAGTGGTTAGCTACGGCGTTCAGGGAGCGCTCGCCCCCCAGGATGAGCCAGCAGAAGAACACGATGACGCCCAGCGCCAGGTTCGTCCGCAGCATCGGAAGGACTGCCGGCGGCTCCGGGAGGACCGGCTCGGCCGAGGGAGGATTGCTCTGGACCGTGATGGCTGTCACAACAGTGGGTATTCTCGCAGAGGCGCAGGGGCGCAATCCACGCATAACCTCTCAGGTCGGCCGGCCCCCTGCCTATACTTGCCTTCGGCTTGGACCTGTCGGGAGGCGAACGTGGCGGACAGGACTATCACCCTCGGCGGCAACGCCTATCCGGTCATCCTGCCCAACATCCGCGATCCGCGACTCGGCATCGCGGCGGTCGTTCTGAGCCTTCACGCCCTGGGGCAGCTGGGGCTGCATTGGCCGCTCAGCGTCTGGCAGATCCTGGTGGCGATCCTGGTTTGCGCCGTCATCGAGATCGCGGTCACGTTCGCCCGGAAGCGGGTCATCATCTGGCCGGCCAGCGCCCTTCTCACCGGCAGCGGCGTGGCCCTTCTCCTGCGCGTCGTCGGGACACCGGCGGACCAGCCCTGGGCTACGAACGGCCTGCTGATGTTCGCCGGCGTGGCCGCGTTCTCGCTGGTGCAGAAGTACTTCATCCGCTACAAGGGCAAGAACCTGTTCAACCCGTCGAACGTCGGCCTGGTGCTGGCCTTCCTGATCTTCGGCAATTCACAGCTCGAACCACTCAACCTGTGGTGGGCCCCCCTCAATGCCTGGATGATCGCCGCCTACGCGATCATCCTCGTGGGCGGCACGTACGTTATCTGGCGGGCGAAGATGATGCTGCTGTCGGGGACCTTCTTCGTCGGGTTCGCGGTCCTCCAGGGTGTCCTCGCCGGCTCCGGCCACTGCATGACCGCCAACTGGGCCTTCGCCCCGGTCTGCGGAGCGGACTACTACCGGATCATCGTCACCTCGCCGGAGGTGTTCATCTACGCCTACTTCATGGTCACCGACCCCGCCACCGTGCCTGCCGGCCGGGTCGCGCGGATCGCGTTCGCCCTGTGCGCCGCCGTGTCCACCACGCTGTTGATGGCGCCACAGGCGGACGAGTTCGGGACGAAGGTGGCGCTGCTCGGCGGATTGACGATCCTCCTGCTCGCCCATCCGCTGTTCGACATGGCCTTCCCCGAGAAGGGCTCCGCCCAGGACACCATCAAGGCGTTCGGGACAAGGCTCGTGACCGGCGGCCGTCCCGGCCTGCTCCGCCCGATCGGCGGCGTGGCGACGATGGCCCTCGTCGTGGCAGTCGTGGGCGCCAGCGTCGTCTACGCCGGCACACCGGCTCGCACGGCCGTCGCGCCCAACACCACGGAGATGCTGAACGGCGTGGCGTATCAGATCGACCCGTCGACGCTCCCGCCCATCACCGTCAGCCAGTCGGTCCGGGACTGGGACCACGAGATCGCGGACAGCGCCCCCCAGCTGCTGGTGACCCTGGCCCAGAACCTGGCCGTCGAGAACCAGGCGCTGCTGCGGTCGGACGAGAACCTGCTCACCGCCATCGACCACGGCGACCGCCTGGACGAGATGCAGGCCCGGCTGAGGCAGGACGCCGCGGCCGGCACGTGCGTCATCGACGTCTACACGTTCGATTCGGTGAACGTAACCCTGATCGTGCCGTTCGGCGTCCAGACGGGCCTGAGCCTGGGCTTCGACGCGAAGGGGACGGTCACCTACCAGACCTACGACTCGGCCGGGAACTTCGCGTCCAGCCAGTCGGCGCCGTTTGCGCAGACGTTCGCCATTCGACGGGCGACCGGCGAGCGCTGGCTCAACGTGGCCGTGCTCCCTCCGGGGACAGGCAGCTGAGCCGGCTTACTCGCCGCGGGACGGTTGTCGCCACCCTGGTGGCCGTGGTGGCGATCGTCGCGGCGGCGGGCGGATACGCGTTCCTGCAACTCCAGTCGAGTGGCGCCTCCGGGCCGCCCTCCTTCGTGGACGAGACGGCCTCGGCCGGCATCGACCAGACCTACGACGGCGACGCCATGTTCGACACCGGCGGCGGCGTGGCGGTCTTCGACTGCGACGGCGACGGCAAGCCGGAGATCTACATGGCCGGCGGCACGAACCCGGCCGTGCTGTACCGCAACGACAGCCCGATCGGCGGCGCCCTTCGCTTCAGCGCCATCCACGATTCCGCGACCGACCTCACCAGCGTCACCGGCACCTATCCGATCGACATCGACGGCGACGGCAACACGGACCTGGCGGTCCTTCGGGCGGGCGGCAACGTCATCCTGCGCGGCCTGGGCGGCTGCCGGTTCGAGCGGGCCAACGAGAGCTGGGGGATCGATGGCGGCACCAGCCTGTCGATCGCCTTCAGCGCCACCTGGGAGGGCTCGAACGGGCTCCCGACCCTTGCCTTCGGCCGCTTCCGCAAGATCGATTCGACAGGCAAGCTCACGCTCGATTGCGACTCGCCGATGTTCATCCGTCCCGATGCGTCCGGCACGGGCTACGCGGCGGCCGTCTCGCTGGAGCCCGGGTACTGCTCGCTCTCGCTGCTCTTCAGCGACTGGAGCGGCACGGGCGAGAGGGACCTCCGGGTCGCGAACGACCGCAACTACTACCTCGGCGGCCAGGAGCAGCTGTGGCGGATCGTGCCGGGCGAAGCGCCGAGACTGTACACGGCCGCGGACGGCTGGCAGAAAGTGCAGATCCAGGGCATGGGCATCGCCAGCTACGATCTGACCGGCGACGGCAAGCCCGATTACTTCCTGACGAGCCAGGCCGACAACAGGCTCCAGGAGCTGGCCGGCGGGCCCGGCCGGCCGGAGTTTCGCGACATCGCCCTGAAGATGGGCGTGACGTCCGCCCG
>Ga0315555_1002480_pt1 | contig 12940 bp, 17 predicted proteins | sample SalMarSW160380MG_FD_202113 | JGI IMG/M metagenome (GOLD analysis project Ga0315555, IMG submission 202113) | Salt marsh sediment microbial communities from the Plum Island Ecosystem LTER, Massachusetts, United States - Salt Marsh Sediment SW1603-80 ...
CCTCCAATACAGTAATTGGACTCTTGGCTGCCATCCCTGCGTTGGCCCAGTTGGTTCAAATCCCTTCCATCTATTTGGTTGAGAATTACAATGAGGATCCCCTCTTGACCGAGTTAAAAATTGTGATACCCTTTAAGACAAAATTCAGGAGAGATTAATGAAGGAAGGTTTTTATGCTGTGGGAAGAAGAAAAAAAGCAACAGCTAAGGTCAGGGTAAAGTCGGGCCAGGGAAATCTTACTGTGAATAAGAGGGATCTAGAAAACTATTTTTCCCGTAAGGCTTACAGTAAAATTGTAAAGGAACCTTTAGAAAAGGTAGGTTTTCTGGATAAGTTTGATGTAGAAGCTGACGTTAAAGGAGGGGGTCCAACCGGGCAGGCTGAAGCCATAAGACTGGGCCTCTCCCGGGCCATCTTGAAGATTAACCCAGAACTTCGAAATCCTTTAAAGAAGGCCGGTCTTTTAACCCGTAATCCCAGGGTGAAGGAGAGGAAAAAACCAGGACTAAGGTCAGCCAGAGCAAGACCCCAGATCTCTAAAAGATAAAGATCTTTGTCAGATGGGAACAATCAATTTAGCTAAAAGGCTGGATGAGGTTAGTGATTCTGCTACTCTAGCCATAAGTGCAAAGAGTAAGGAAATGAAGAGGAAGGGTAGAAGCATTATTGACCTCTCTGTGGGAGAGCCAGATTTTGACACCCCCTGGTCCATAAAGGAGGCTGCCTTCAAGGCAATAAAGGATGGATTCACTAAATATACTCCTACAGCGGGGATACCGGGGTTGATCCAGGCCATATGTAATAAATTCAAAAATGATAATCAACTCGATTATGGTCCCTCCCAGATCATAGTCAGTGTGGGAGCAAAACAAGCTCTATATAACGCCATTTTAGCCCTCTGTAACCCTGGCGATGAGGTAATTATTGCTCAACCCTTCTGGGTATCCTATCCAGAGCAGGTGAAGCTTGCCGGGGCAACTCCCATTCTGGTTTCTACTTACCCTGAGGACGGATTCAGGATAGGAAAGAATGAGCTTAAAAAGAAAATAACCTCCAAGACAAAGCTCCTCATCCTGAATTCTCCCTGTAACCCAACCGGAGCAGTTTACAATCGAGAGGATCTTAGCGAAATAGCCGAGGTAATTTGCTCGCACCAACTTTACCTTATCTTTGATGAAATATATGAAAAGCTCATTTACGAGGGAAAACACTATAGTATAGCCTCCCTTGGGAAAGAGATAGAGGAGAAAACAATCACTGTCAATGGACTGTCCAAAACCTACAGTATGACCGGATGGCGCATTGGCTATGCGGGAGGTCCAGAGAAAATTATCCAGGGGATGAAGAAAATACAGAGTCACTCTACTTCCTGCCCTAACTCTATTGCCCAGATGGCTGCCCTTTTAGCTCTAAAAGGACCCCAGGACGAGGTGGAAAAACGAAGGAAAATCTTTGTCAGACGACGAAATTTTATAGTAGATAGATTAAAAAAAATAGAGGGAGTGAGCTGCTTTTTTCCCCAGGGGGCTTTTTATGTATTTCCTGATTTTTCCAGCTTTTTTGAAAAAAGATATAACCATTGGGTCATAAAGAATTCCCTGGATTTAGCCGGGTATCTCCTGGAGGAAGCGGGGGTGGCAGTGGTACCCGGGATTGCCTTTGGCGCCGATCACTATCTACGTCTTTCTTATGCTGCCTCCATCGAAGAAATAGACAAAGGATTAAACAAAGTTGAGGAAGCATTAAGCCTCCTAAAATAGCATTGCTATCTACAGATCTCATCGCTTCCTTGTTACCTTTTTATTCTTTGCTCCAATAAAACTGGAGTCACAAAAAGGTGGCCTTAGCACAAAAAAGAGACTAGATGAAATTTTCTACAATTTTTGATCTAAAAGAGAAGAGGAGCGAACTACAAAGAATGAAGACTCTGCAAGAAACAAAAAAGCTTTCCGTAGTCCTGGCAGAGCAGTTTCCTTATGAAACAGCATACCTTTTTGGCTCCGTGGTAAAAAAGGGAAGATTTACTAAACATTCGGAAAATCTTTCCAGTCAAACTTACAGGTTCTCTTTTAGCTCTCCTTTTTCCCCAGTTTAAGCTCCAGTATTCCATTTTTGAAGGAAAATTCTACGGGATCTTCCTTTACTAAGAAAGGGAGCAAGATCTCTTTGGCATATTTTCTCTCTCCCCTTTCTGCAGAAAGATTGAGAATGTCTTCATTTATTTTGATTTTTACATCCTCTTTAGACACCCCAGGAAGCTCTGCTATTACCCGAATGAAATCCTCTTCTTCAACAACATCTACAATGGGTTCCCTAACTTCTTCTATTACCGGTCCCTCTTTCTCGCGTTTTATATTACCAAAGGTTTCCACAACCGGTTTTCCTCCAACGAGGGTCCTAATGCTAAAGCCGTACACACCCTTTGCTTTCCCACCTAGTCCCTTTATTTCTCCCTCTCTCTTAATTTCTTTGGCTTCCTCAGATAACTTAGATGCTAGATCAATTAAATTGCCGATCCCTTCAAATATCCCTCCCAAACTGATTTTCCCTAAACCAAAATCAATTTCAGCCTCTCTTTTTTCTTCTTTTCTTTCTTTACCAGACATTATAGCCTCCTTTTATTGTTTATTGTTCATTGTTTTATCGATGAACAATAAACTCATAACTATGAACTATTTTTGCCCCCTACGCTGGCCGAGTAGCTCTCTCAAGTTTTCCACATTTTTCCTAAGCTCTAAAATTTGCCTTCGGTAAAGGTTCTCTACGTCTTTTATCTTCTTTTTTAATTTATCCTCGATCTCCCTTTCTAAGGCTTTCTTATTCTCTTGTATCCTTGGTAGAAGACTTTCCAGAAGTTTTTCCCCTTCGGTTTTGCTCACCCTATTTTTATCTACCCATTCTCTAACTACCCCCCTTGCTTTCTCTACCGAGAAGGGAGCACCATCCAAGGCAGCAAAAAGGCTTGTTTGGTAAAACTCTAAGACAGAATTTGCTCTTTTCTTTATTAGCTCTCGCAAAAGGGCAGAGAAAAGCTCTTTTTTGTCCTTCTCCTGTCCCAGAAGGACTTGAATCAGGGTTATCGAGGTAAGGTCCTTGTGGGTCTGGTGACCTATCACCTGAATTTCTTCTCCCTGCTTTATTAGCTCAGCAAGCTCGGAAAGCGTGATTGGCTGACTGGTTTTGGTATCATACATCCTTCTATTGCTATACTTTTTAATCAACCGAGGCATAATCCCATCCCCATAGTTCATAGCTCCTATCTCCTATACCATGTAGCGTATTAGGATAAATTATCACAGCTAATAGCGCAAAGCTAAAAACCATAATTCACCGTTTCCTTTGTTATTCATTGTTTTTTGTCGATAAACAATCACCTATGAACTATGAACTATTTTAACCGGAGAAGCAAGATATTCGGCGAGCTCATTAAATCTTTTCTCATCTTTTCCTCGAACAAGTTCATCAAAATAGGCTTTTACTTTACTTCTCTCTTTCACCTGATGGACTATAATGTCCTGGGAAATTCGGGGAAGCACATTATGATAAACTCCTATAAAAAGGACCCCTACTTCCTCATCCTGCAAAGTCTCATTTATTCTCTCAGCGATGAATTTGTCTCTTTTTTCCATCAGGGGGTCTTTACGCAGTTTATATCCTATATATGCCAGCATTCTCTCTAAGAAAGATTGAGTTTGGGAAAGCTTGATAAGGCTATTATATTCTTCTTTAAGAAGAGAGAGATCTTCTGTTTTCATTATTTTTGCACCCTTTTCCATTAACTTACGGATAATTTTGTGATTTTTGCTTCCTTTCATCGCCCCTTCCTCAACGATTTTCTTTCCTAATCCACCATCTATCATCAGCCCATCCTGATAAATTTTTAGATTAGAGGCACTTAGATAATTAAAGAAGTTGGCCATAGAATCCCAGAACTTCGAGACTGCCTTTTTATGCTTGTCCCAGCGTTCTTTTCCACACATTTGACTGCTGCTTTTGTCAACTACAGCACCCACACTTCCCAGATCCGCCTCCATGTGGATGATAGGTACATAAAGTAGCTTTTTCATTGTACATTATTCATAGTTCGTTGTTCATTGTTCGGAGATTTTAGTCAATGAACTATGAACTCATAACTACGAACTATTCACTATTTTATTTTCTTTTACCATTTTAATTGCCTGATTAAAGTGTTTAGCCGCAATTTTAAATCTGGTATAATCCTTATCGTTTTTGCCTTTTGGGTTATCCAGAAATTCCCTTATGGCCAGCATAGACGCTCTCCTACAGATAGATTCTATATCAGCCCCCACCAGGCCATCGCTATTTTGGGCCAAGAGTTTAAGATCTACATCGGAAGCTAAGGGTTTACCTTTAGTATGAACTTTAAATATCTTTATTCTCGCTGACTCATCAGGAACGGGTAGCTCCAGAAGGAAGTCAAATCTGCCAGCACGCAGTAGAGCGGGATCAACAATATCTAACCTGTTGGTAGCTGCTAGAACTACCACTCCCTTAAGCTCCTCTATACCATCCATCTCGGTAAGAAATTGGCTAATTACTCGGTCGGTTACGTGAGAGTCAAAACCAGCACCACGAGCCGGAGCCAAGCTGTCTAACTCGTCAAAGAAGACAATACAGGGAGAGGCTTGTTTAGCTTTCTTGAAGACCTCTCGGATCCCTCGTTCTGATTCACCTACGAACTTACTCATCAGTTCTGGCCCTTTAATAGAGATAAAATTTACCTCAGATTCACTGGCTACTGCCTTAGCCAGTAAAGTTTTTCCGGTTCCAGGAGGACCATACAAGAGTATGCCTTTAGGCGGTCTAGTCTTAGCATGCTCAAACAACCCGGAATATTTTAAAGGCCATTCAATTGTTTCTCTAAGTACACTTTTTATATTCTCCAGTCCCCCTACCTCGCTCCATCTTACATCGGGAATCTCGGTAAATACTTCTCTAATAGCCGAAGGCTCCACCTCTTTTAAAGCTTCCATGAAATCATCCATAGTTACTTCAAGTTTAAGCAGAGTCTCATAGGGGATTTCTTCCAGTTCAAAGTCGATACTGGGAAAAATGCCTCTAAGAGCAGTCATAGCTGCCTCCCTGCATAAAGCCTCTAAATCTGCTCCCACAAATCCATGAGTAATTTGGGAAAGTCTTTCCAAATCTACATTCTCTGCTAAAGGCATTCCCCGAGTATGAATTTGAAGTACCTCTAATCTGCCATTTCTATCCGGAATACCTATCTCAATCTCCCGATCAAACCTTCCTGGTCTCCTTAGAGCAGGATCAATTACATTGGGGATATTGGTAGCGGCAATGACGATTATTTGCCCTCGAGACTCCAGTCCATCCATTAAAGCAAGGAGTTGAGCAACTACTCTTCGTTCTACCTGTTTTTCCCCTCCCATTTCTTCCCGCTTAGGAGCAATAGCATCAATCTCATCAATAAATACAATTGCTGGTGCATTTCTTTGGGCATCTTCAAATACACCGCGAAGACGAGCCTCGCTCTCTCCGTAAAATTTTCCCATGATTTCCGGACCGGTTATATGGTTGAAATAGGCATTGGTCTCATTGGCTACCGCCCGGGCGATCAAAGTCTTCCCGCATCCCGGGGGACCGTGCAGAAGTACCCCTTTGGGAGCTTCAATGCCTAATCTCTCAAAGACCTGAGGATATTTTAAAGGGAGCTCAATCATCTCCCTAACTCTTTGGATTTCCCTATTCAATCCCCCAATATCTTCATAGGATATCCTGGCTCTTCCTTCTATTGCCCCCTTCTCTTCCCTTATTCTAATAACAGTCTGGAGGTGAATTAAAACTACCCCTTTAGGGGAAGTGGATACCACTGTGAAATCTTGGCTACGAGTTCCAAAGAGATTAGCTCTTATCCTATCACCTTCTGTTAAAGGGAGACCTTCTAGCAAGCTCCCGAGATATCTTCTATCCCTGTCCTGGTGCATACCTCTCATCAGGGTCAAGGGAGAGAGTGTGATTCTCTCGGCTGGTTTGTGAGAAGTCTTTTGAAGAAAGACCCTTTCATCCAGACCAATTTGAGCATTCTCTCTTATCAAACCGTCCATTTGGATGATTCCTTTTCCTCGATCCTCCATATAGGTGGGCATAATCTTAGCTACTGTCTCTCTTTTACCTTTAATCTTGACGATATCTCCCACCTCTGCTCCTATTTCGGTCATCTCCTTAGGATCTATCCTAGTCATTGCCCGGCCCACGTCTTTTGACCTTGCCTCAGCCACTCTTAAAGTTAATGTGCTATTATCTTCTAACATACCTCAACCCTTTGTTTTTCTCTGTTAAGTATATTTTGTTATTTTGCATTGCACCATACATTATATAAAATATTTTCTTTTTGTCAAGGGTTTCGCTGGTTACTAATATTTACTTTGCAAAAACTATACTGGGGGGTTGCCTTGGGAAGCAGGCAAGGAGGGACATAATTGGGAGCCTTACTTTGAGCAGGAAGCGAATAATAGCCACCCCTCTCTTTATTCTATCCCCCAAAAGCAAATCCTGCCTTTATTTTTATTTTTTAAGCCAAGTCTCATCTTATTATTTCTTGCCTTCACTCTTCCTTTGTGTCGCCACGCTTACGCAGCTTCTTCCTCTCAAAGGCAAGAAGATTACCCTCGTTGTCCAGACGCACTTCAAACAGTCCTAACACATCCATACTATCGGGAATGGCTCTTCTCTCCAGCGCCTCTAACGAGACTGCCCATCCCTCTTCCACTTTAGATAGCCCAATAACCCCTTCCACGGGTATCTTGCTGAGTTTATTAAACTCCTCTTGAGCTTTTTTGACTATTTTATCAGCGTTCATCATAAACCTTCGCCTCCTCTCTTCTTAAGTAAGTATTCAAAAATGTTCAGCTTTCAGCAATCAGCAACTTACTGAATGCTGATAGCTGATTGCTTCCTTGCTATAACCTCGCTGATGATCTTCTGCCACTCATTCAATTCCTCGACTGCATCAGAGAAACACGCAACTTCGTTACCAGCACCATTCCGATAAGCCAAGTCTAAAACTGGTTTGTTCTTTAGCATGCCGCCGAGGTCTCTTCTTTTGACTTCAGCCCCTGAGGTCTTATCCAGAGGTACTTCAAAGATTACCTTACCATCGAAGTCATACCACCAGACCAATCTCTGAGTGGTGAGGTATAAATGCCCCGGCTTCCAGACATTGGTGATAGTGCTCCCTGGCCTGGGCTCAGCCACTAAATGTGACATCTTCCCAGAGTGAACAAGCTGCTCCTCATCAGATAAGAATTTTGCCGCTGTCTCACCAATCATGGCAAGAGGGAGATTTTCCTCAAGCTCCAGCCCCAAAGTCTTCATCTTTTCTTCTATGGTATCCTTGATAACTTGGGCATCGCTGGGATGTAGCTGAGTTACCTCTTCTGATCTGAGCAATAGATAAAGATAATCCGTCTCTTTGCCGGCAATATTAGTTTTCCTCTCTGTTACCAGCCCTTTTATTTCCTCATAGGGACACTGAAACAATACCTCGACAGGTTCCTTTCTAAATAAAAACAGCCTTCTATCGGTGATATAAAGATGTCCCGGTCTCCAGTTATGGTAGATGCCTTTGCTATACCAATGAGAGGCAAACATCTTCAGCAGAACTTTTTCCCCTGGCGCCAGAGGCAGCCTTTTCTTACGTCGCTCCTCCTCAGTGGCTACTGCTCGCTGGGCTTCATCCCAGTCCCGCCAGATGCCATATTTCAACATGGTCTCCATCCCGGCAAGGTAAGCCTTCAGGTTGACTCCTAACAAAGGAATACCAGCCACATGAATAATAAGGTCGGCATTAAGAACGAGCCCCTTATCCAACACCCTATCTAGAAGATCTACCAGTGTTGCCTGAGTATCTCGAGTTGGCTCCATATCATGAAATCTCCAATATTGCCACCAATAATAAAGTTACAGGCACTAATCTCATAGCTTATCCTTCTTTTGTTTCCATAATGGGTTTAGCCACAAAGCTGTAGGGAGACCAGGCGCCAGAAAAGTGAACAGAGAAACCCTCCATATTGTTGATTCTCTCCAATTCTTCACCCAGGCTCTTAACTTTCTCTTTAGCCATCAGGCAGGAGAGATTAAGCAACATAACTTTATCCTTCAACCTCTTTGTCTTCTCCACCACAATATCATCTGTGTGTCTCTTAATCTTCTCGTAGAAGTCCTTGAACCAATTATCAGCAAATCTTTCCATCTCAGCCTTCACCACTTTTTCCAGCTTCTGCTTATACATATATGCCATTCCTGGTGATTTAGTAGCTATCTCTTTTTTAATCTTCCTTACCTCTTCGCTTTGTTCAGCGATAAACTTACTCATTACTTTGGGATCGTAGGAGATTTGCACTCCATACTCGTCCTTGCCTTTGATCTTTTCCATCACACTGCGAAGCCTGTCATAATCCTCCCTAAGCCAATCTTTTACCATCTGCTCGGAAGAAGTCGTATCATCTTTAGGCTGGATTATGACATCAAAGCCTAAGGGGATAAGGGTGCCAAATCGCTCCTTTGCCTCATCCAGAACTTTCTGGTGAGTCTTCGCCCAGTCTTTCACTACTTCCTCATTGTCTGATTGATAAGGTTCTGTAGGGCAATTATGGACAACAGCACACAGGTCTTTGTAACGAATAGTGTAGACCTCACTCCCTTCTATTCCAATTTGACCCAGTGTTACTCTCCTTCCAGTGGGAGCGACTCCATATACATATCGCCCTTTTAAAGCTCCAAGCTCAGCTTCTTCAACCCTTGCCTCCGGAGCGACCTTAACTGCTTCCTCAGCTACCTCTTTTGAAACTTCTTCCTCTGAGACTACTACCTTTTCCCTCCCTGGTGCAGGCTTGCCAGTCTCTGGCTTCGGGGCAGCTTGCCGTTGTGTCAACTCCTCAAGCAAGGATTGCAGTTTGCCTGTTTGTGCCTTGTGCTGGTTTAGCTCCGAGGTTAGAAATTTGATAATTCTGAGATCAATGGATCTTTGCTTTGGCTTCTTAGCAGCTTCCAGAGCTTCCACAAAAGCGGCCATGGCATCAAGCGCTGGTTCATTAACCGGGGTTCCTGCAGCCTTAAGGACAGCCCGTATATTTTCCTTATTCACCCGTTTACCAGCTATGTGTAATGCTAATGCGGCATAGAATATATTTTCCATATTCCCACTATATTCCTTTTTTCTCTGCCTCTTGCCGCCATCTTTCAGGATTAGCTATCCTGTCTATTACATCATCCACAATCTCATCCAAGCCATCCCTCACGGCTTGAACAGATTCAGTAATTCCCTGTTCCTCCTTTATTTGCTCAAGGGCAATATCAAGATCCATTAGAGCTTGTCCTAACCTCTCGCACTCCTCCTCGGTTAATATCCCGCTCTCCATTCTCTTAAATGCTTGGATTCTCAAAACATCTCTGATTACCTCAACCAGAGCAATTACCAGTCCTAAAACTCCATGCTTCAGGTTATCTTCATTGATATCAATAGCCATATTAGCTCAGCTTTTAAGTTCTCAGGATTAAGAATTAAACTTAATCCTGAATCCTTACTTCTTAATCCTGACTTGCAGGATGCCATTTTTGTAGGTTGAGCTGAATTCGTCTTTAACCAAGCAAGGCAATTCTATCTTTTTATAATACTGACGACCGGTGGCTTGAGCGGAGAGGATAAGTAGCTTGTCTTTTTCGGTAAACCCGGCTTGACACAGTCTTTTGATTGTTTCCTTCCAATCTATTCTCAACATTTTTGCTCTCTTTCTTCAACTTGATCTTCAATATGCCGTTCTTAAACTGTATGTCCGTTGAAGCAAGATCAACCGAAGTCGGAAGCTCTGCAATTACGGTAACGCTGTCTTTCTCGTTGAATATATCTACCAAACGTTTATCCCCACCTGACATAGAAACATTCTCTTCATCCAGAAACCACCAGCTAAACAGGACATTGTCTCCAGTAAGAGGATCAATCTTCGATTGTTCAAAGCTCACTATTGGCTTGCCCCAGAGCTTTTGAGCTTTTTCATTTATGATCTCTTTTAATCTATGCAAGGCCTCGAAGTCGCTTGAAGCGTCAATAAACTCCCTTAATTTTGATATATCAGCATGCCTATACCACCATAAATGCCATAGAATAGCACGACTTTTCTCATCGAGGAGTTCAAGAAGCTGGCCTAAGTCTTCTTTAGTCTTTTTCTTTATAGCCACAGACAAAGCACCCACTTTCAACTAAATTCTTTTTAACCTGCTTTCTGCCACAATTAGGGCAAAGGGCATAACAATCGCTTCTTTTCAGTTTTTCCCTTTCTTTCCCTTGGGCTTCCTCTACATGGTCTAATACTTTATCTCCCAGTCCTAAGGTAGGATCGATGCCAAGTAAACCACTGAACTTGCCTCTCTTGTCCTTTGACATTTTTACTTCTTTTTACTCCGCAGGTATCTCGGGGGCTGCCTTCGCTTTAGCTTTCTTTGCCTTGGCACTTACCCAGCCGCACCAGGGACAGCCCTCATTCATAAGCTCTTCAGTAGGGACCTTCTTACCACACTGCGGGCATTCCTCCTTACCTACTTTGACTTCTTTCCAGGTAGCTGTCTCATAACTGGTGCCACTGGGAAATTCCAGTCCATACTTGGCAGCGGTCTCAAAGGAAGCTAAGGCTGCCCTTATCTTAATCCCTAAAAGCTCGACCCCAGCTACAGAAACACATATATCAGCATTAATAACCAACCCTTTGTCCAAGATGCGGTCTATTACATCTACCAAGGTAGAGGATTCATCCCTTGTTGCTTGTAATGACATTATTGACCCCTTCGACTCCTACTATGCTCTCTCACCGCTCTTAACCTTTTAATAAGCTTAGTTTCTAGTTCCTCGTATTCCTCTTCGCTTATCTCACCATCCTGCAGAAGCAATTGCAACTCTTGAAGCCTTTTTTTAATCGAGTCCTCTGTTATCAGGCGTTCCTTATCCACTTCGTCTCTGATCTTTTCCAGTATCTGTTTACCTAAGGTTAAAGGAACTCCTATCGTAACATCGAAGAGAAACTTTCCTATCACCTCACCTCTCCAGCTTTAGGTTGACGAAACTGTAAGACGGTAAAGGGCCTACATATTTGAAATTTACTTTACCCTGATATTTGGAATCCAGTTTGTAAACGTTGTCCTGAAATTCCCTCTCTTTAGACTTATCTATTAAGAAAGAGGCATTCAGGATGTTTTTAATCCCTACGGGGTCATTTAATCTAGCATCAACAGATAGCTCTTCAAGAGCGGCATAAATCGCTCTGGTGTATTTATGCTTCCAGTCGATAGCAATTCGCTCTATTAGCTTACCAGCTTCTACGAGCAAATTTTGAGCCTCTACAGGAGATGAAGCAGTATTTACTTTTGTCTTGAGTTCGGTAAGCTTTTGGCTTTCTCTCTCTATCTCACTAATCATGGCTTCGCGGTCCCAGAAGACCTTCAATCCAACCTCTATCTTGCCGGCGAGCCGCTTCAGCTCTCTGAGGAAACCATCATAGTTTTTCTCCAGCAACCCCTGAACCTCATCTTCACTGGTAGCTATCACGCCGAAACTCATAGGGAGAAGAGTATATTCTTTGAAGAGCTCATCTTGAATTGTAGTATGGGCACGCACGTTCTTTCGGGTGGGGTCTACCTCCTGAAGCTCGATATCGCTGACCACCGCTGCTACCTTTTGATGATTGACGGTGTATACCTCAGTATCTCCCACTCCCGAAAAGCTGAATCTCGTAGGTTGAGGTTCCTCGATGATCCCATAGAGATACTTACCTAGCATTATTCATTCCTAAAATGATCGATTACTTGTCTTACTTTTTCTTTTTCATCTTTAGGAACCTCAGGAATGATAATGTCCAGGCAAGTTTGTTTGAACAGAGGGCCATCAGTAGATACAGCATCCTTTAGCTTTAATATCTTGCCTATTATGATACAAGCTCGAATAGTGGGAATGAGCTTTTTCGATTTAGCCTCCCTGACCTTTCTCACCAAACTGACGACACACTGAGAGTCCTCCAAGGAAAGCTTTGACTTCGCCTGGGTAATAGTAACTTCGGTTTCCTCATCGAAATTGCCCAGCTCCATGGTCACCATGCGGTCACGAAGGGCGTCCTGGCTTGGCTGGACCCCGGCGTATTCCTCCGGGTTAGAGGTGAAAATAGCACTAAAATTAGGGTGGACCTTTAGGTAATTTCCCTCACCTCTAACTGAAGAAAGGGAAAGGACCCCTTCTTCTAACACCGAAAGGAGGACGTTATTTGCCTCTGGTTTCGACCTGGTAAATTCATCATAGATTAGGGTAAGTCCGTATTCACACGCAGCCGTTAAACGGTCATCCACCCATTGCTGGGTTGCATTTTCCTCGACCTTCAGCACCGAGCGGATGAAATTATCCCTCAAATACCTCCTCCTATAGCCATGTAATCCACCAATAAGGTTGGAAGTGCCGAAATCGTAGTCGCCGTAAATCAAGACCACTGGTCGAGCCAGTTGGGTGGCTATATGGAAGGCTAAAGTCGTCTTGCCTACCCCCGTCGGTCCGCATAAATGAACCGGAAACCCCACCTTAATATAACTAATAGCGCGGTTAGTCAGTTCTTTGATGTAAGGCGTCTCTATGAAGCTATCTCCCAGCCGGGGAACAATAACTTCCGGTTTTTCATACATAACTGTTTACCCTCCTTACGCATTCTTAATCGAGAGTGATATTAGCTTTTCCCTCGATATGAGTTAACAGGATTAAAATAATAAGATATACCTCTGACGCTCATTCGTGACGTGAACTAAATTTACACACAGCTTAAAACATCAGGGTAATTCAATCAAGACATGGTTACTGAAAGTCTTAACCCATAGCTGAATGTTTGCCTTAATAGTGCAATTCCACTTCACGGAACCTTTCATTATGAGG
>Ga0315555_1002483_pt1 | contig 12934 bp, 17 predicted proteins | sample SalMarSW160380MG_FD_202113 | JGI IMG/M metagenome (GOLD analysis project Ga0315555, IMG submission 202113) | Salt marsh sediment microbial communities from the Plum Island Ecosystem LTER, Massachusetts, United States - Salt Marsh Sediment SW1603-80 ...
GCTTAGGCTTAACGCTTAACATCATAATCTATGATGGCGCGCTGCAAAAGGACGATTTAATCGTGGTGGGCGGCAAAGAGAAACCCATTGTAACCCACATAAGGGCGATTCTAGTTCCTAAGCCCTTGGATGAAATCAGGGACCCACGTGACAGATTCAGCTCGGTTGACCGTGTTTTTGCAGCGGCAGGAGTGAAAATAGTTGCGTCCGGCTTAGAAGGTGCTCTTGCAGGAGCGCCCTTATACGCTGTTCCTCCAGGCGAGGAACCGAAAAAATACGCCAAACTCGTCACCGAAGAAATCAAAAAAATCAGAATCGCCACCGACGTTGAAGGCGCAGTTTTGAAGGCGGACACGCTTGGGTCCTTAGAGGCTATCGCTGAAATTCTGAAACAGAACAACGTGCAAGTTAGAATCGCGGATGTGGGTGATGTCTCCAAAAGAGACGTTGTAGAAGCTTCAGTAGTGAAAGAGCACGAGCCTCTTTATGGAGTTATCTTGGCTTTTAACGTTAAAATTTTGCCAGACGCAGCAGAAGAAGCAGAAATCAGAAATGTTCACGTGTTTAAAGAGCAAATAATCTATCATTTAATAGATAACTACTTGAAGTGGCTTAAATCTCAACGTGAAGCTAAACTTGAGCAAGAATTTGAAAAACTCGTCAAACCTGTGAAAATCCGCATCATGGAAGGTTACGTTTTTCGAAGGGCAAAACCCGCAATCTTCGGCGTGGAAATTTTAGGTGGACAGCTGATACCAAAGTACTCTCTTATAAGGGCTGAGGATGGCGCAGACATAGGTGAAGTGCAGCAGATTCAAGACAAGGGCAAAGCCATTCCCGAAGCTAAGCAAGGCATGCAAGTAGCAGTGTCCATGGACAAGCCCATTGTTGGAAGGCACGTTTTTGAAAAAGACATCCTCTACGTGAAAGTGTCTGAGCATGACGCAAAGGCTTTGCTGACCACTCACTTGGACAAGCTCACCGAAGATGAGCAAGAAGTGCTGAAAGAATACGCAGAACAGATGCGCAAGAAAATCCCCTTCTGGGCAGCATAACAACAGAAGAGACAGAGTTTAATAGCCAATTCTACCTATTCAATTTTGTGAGTAACATGGTTGGAAAAACCCCGTCAACATCTGAGGCGAAAAATGAAAGCAAAAGACCCACACCATTTAAAGCAAAAGATGTTATCAAAATTCTTCTGTGGTCTGAGAGGCACTGTTGTTTATGTGAAAAGCCTTGCAACACTAATATTGTAGTCCACCATATCGAGCAAAAAGGGGCTAAGGCGAAGTTATCCAACATCGACAATGCCATCCCCCTATGTTATGATTGTCATGGTAGAATCAAGAGCTACAACCCAGCACACCGAGTTGGCACATCTTACAAAATTGCGGAGATTAAGGCAAGGCGCAACCAAATTTACGACAAGTACACTCGTCATCTTGTACCTCTTGTAACTTTTAACATAGAGCAGGGTGCACCAGACAAACCAATGCTTTCAACTTTCCCAACAATTATTACTTACGTCGCTCATCGTAGTCCGTCACTACCTGTAAAGGCAAGGATTGAAGTAAAGAAAGTTCTAGGAAATCAAGATTTGGGAATTATACAGGATGAAAAAGGATACTACTCAGGAGAGACCGATTGGCACTTAAATCCAGCTTCTGTGATTAGAGGTAACTTCAGTGTTTCCAAGGAATATGAAAACCAAAAGGATTTCAGAATAGAAGCTAGACTTACGGTAATTGATGAGTACGAAAGACCTCATACATTTCTACCACAAGCTTGGACTTGGGTGAAAAGAAAAGACCCACATAGCGAGAAAGAACAACGTTATTGGTTTTTAGAGCCTCGCTCCTTCACAAACTGGGTTCCATTTCAACTAAGACACTCCCGATTACCCAGATTGAAACAAGAAGACCGCAAGGCATGATTGCGTTCTGTATTGCAAATACAATGGTTCCTATAAATAACATAAAAAATCTTTTCAACTTTTGTATCCCCTTTTTCCCTTCGCTAACTAGAATAAGAGTTAGTAGTGTAGTACGACCAAACTTTTTGAATTTGTCTGTTTGCATTTTGGTTCGTTAAGTTAAATCCTCGTTTGGAAACATAAGGTTAAGATGCCATCCAAGCAAAGCGGCGAAAGTTTCCCTTCAGATTTTTCCCTAATGCAGTGCTTTTTTAAGTCACATTTGGGGCAAATGTGTCCTCTAATTTTGTCCACATTTGCATCTAATAGCCTTTTTTCGTTTAAAACTTCGTAAACTAGCTTGAGGTATTTTCCTTCAGCTATTCTGGGCACTTCGTACTTGGCTCCTTTCAACCCCTTCTTAACTGTCCAAAACTCGTAAAGCCTCTTGCCACCTTTCGATGAATTGCATTCTTTGCACACCCAGATAACGTTCTTTTCATCATCAGGTCCATCAAAGCACCGCGGCATCATATGGTCTATTGTTAGGTTTGTTTTAGCCCCGCAGAATATGCACTCATCCTTCTTTTCCCTTTCCTTTACGTACTCCCTAATTTCATTCCAGAAAATTTCGCCCTCTTGGAGCTGCTTAAACTTCGTCATCACAAAAGCGTAATTCTTCTTTCCAAAACCTGCTGATTCAGCAATTATCTTTGCGTACTGCCAAAAAATCAAATCCCTAACGTTTTTAACTACTGGCGGTGGCACAAATACTCCTTCCACTATAAAATACACTGAGAGTTTAGTTTTTAATGTTTTCTTTAATCACAATTCGAGTTGGCTTTTGAGGATTTAGCCGCCGCCTACGGGTGGCAGAATAGCCAAGACATCACCGTCTTCCAGTTCTGTTTCCAGCCCATTCATGGTTGTGGCGCTTTTTCCGTTAATGAGAAACTGGAGGAAACTCCTTACTTCTCCAGTATTGCGGTCGTAGACGTATTCGACAAAAGGTTTACCGTAGCGTTGCGCCAGCGTCTTAAGAACCACTTCAACGGTGACTTTTTCGCCTTCTGGAAACTTTAGCGTTTCCTCTTTCTTGTTCGTTATCTCCCTGAGACTGGTGAAAAAGCGAACTGAAACTTGCAAAGCTTAGGCACCGTTAGACTATTAGAGGGAAAATGGTGAAATTAAACTGTTACGCATTAAAATATCGACCCTGCACGTTTAACCAAGGAGATTTGGCAAAACAACGTAATCATTTTCTTTACGTGATGTGAATCTAAGGCATACATGCTCCTTTAAGGAGGAAATGTGCCGCCAAACGATGATAGTTTATCAGTATACAAGGGCGTAATTGACCAGCTTTCGATCGGAGAACCAGTGTAGTTCACTCTGAAATCAAGTCCCAAGGACATTTTGGCCGTGATTCCACCGAAATAATAATGCGTATCTATGGCTACGCCTTCTGCGTTAATAGCAATTATGTAGAGAAATGCGTTATACGCGGTGCCTCCACCAGTGTTGTTTACGCGACCATAAATGTGAAGAGCATAGGGACTGCTGGTTCTATCGTCTTCCACAGTGAGACCGTCAACAACAATCATTGGTTTGCTGGCTATTTGATTTGTCAATTCATCTATCTGGCTGTTTAAGTCGGCTATTTGACTGTTTAAACTGGCTATCTGGCTATTGAGACTAATTATTTCGTCATTTTTTTGAGCAAGCAAGTTGTTTTTTTGAGCCACTTCGTCGTTTAACGCTTCTATTGTGGCATTTAACGTTTCTACTTCAGCGTTAAGGCGGGCTACTTCAGCTTCTAAGTTACTGATTTGATAATCTTTATCGCCGACCACTGCAGTGTAATAGACCACTAACCCCGCCGTGGTTATGATGAAGACGATACACAATGCTGCAAGTATACGGGATACGTTTCTGCTAATGACTTTTCACTCCTTCAAATTCCCTGCTTGATATTAGGGTTTTTTGTTGATAAAAGGGTTTTTGTAAAGGTTTCTTGACAAAACAAGCCTGAAACCCCCGTTTTTTAGTCAAATTTTCTTGACTAACCGCGCTTTTCTTAGTCAAGATTTCTTGACAAAGAACCAGCCGTTCACTCCAAGCTTTAGTCTTTAAATAAGGGAGCTATAGTCGCCGAGAGCACAAAAGATTTAGCTATTTTTTGAAGCTTACAGCGGCGTATCCAACAACGCTGGAGTAGTCGCCAGTTACGTCTCCGCTGCTTTTGTAGCAGAGTAGTTTTGCTTCTTTTGCGCCTAATCCTTTGGCAGCGGTTATCACTGCGGCTATTGGACCGTAGCCGCAAGCGGTTACATTTCGCGTTTCAATAATTGAGTAGAACCGTTTTTCATCCATTGCTTCCACGGCTTTAAGCGCCGCCATATCTTTTGCAGCCGCGTTTCCCTGTGGTTCGTAATGGGTCATGTCCGATGAGGCTATAACCACCGCGTTTTTGCTGGCTAAAACTTCGACCAGTGCTTTTCCAACTTCGACAGCGGATGATAAATCTTGCATCTGGAAGCATATTGGCACGAATTTGAAGTCAGAACCATAAAGGTATTGCAGAAAAGGTAGCTGAACTTCAATCGAGTGCTCAAAACGGTGCGCAAGCTCGTCCACATCCACCAAACGCGTTTTCCGCACTATACGGTTGGCTGTTTCAGCGTCAATTTCCACGTCGCCCAGAGGCGTACGCCAAAAACCCTCATTCATCAACGCCAAAGCGCTGCCGTAACCAGTGTGGTTTGGCCCCAGAATCACGACAGTGTCTGGTTTGCCATCTGAAGCTAATTCATAATAGGCGTTGGCTGCCACGGGACCAGAAAACATGTAACCTGCATGAGGGCAAACGAGACCAAGTATTTCTCTCGGACCATTTTTGTTGACTTTTGGACGTTTTTTTGGACCAAGCTCTTGGAGGAAACAGGTTTCAATCTGTACTTTTAACGATTCGGCGTTTCCTTCGTAGAAGGTTCCTGCAACGCGTGGACGCCGAATCCCCGCCATCGACTCAAGCTTCCTCCTCATCGTCCCTTGAGAGCTTGGCTTCAAAATCTTCAATTGTTACTGATGGATCCTTGTCGGCTGCTAGTTCGCCTCTTTCTCGCAGAACTTGTCTTGCGAGGAGCCAAAAGATAACTGCTAAGGCTCTTCTGCCTTTGTTGTTTGTTGGGATGATGAAGTCTACTCCGGAGAATTCGTTGTCAGTGCTGCATAACGCCACTATTGGTATTCCTACTCTTGAAGCTTCTCTGACAGCTTGAGCGTCTGCTCTCGGGTCGGAAACCACTATAACCTCTGGGTCGATGCGGTTGGAATACAACGGGTTTGATAGAAGCCCTGGGATGAAGCGACCTATTACAGGCGTAGCACCTGTTAACTCGCAGAATTTTTTCACTGGCTCCTGCGCATAAAGTCTACCTGCTGTCACCGCTACTTTTGCGGGTTCAAAGCGCGCTAAAAATTTGGCGGCAACTCTTATGCGCTCGTCAGTTTTTTGGACGTCTAAAACAAACAAGCCGTCTGGTCTGACACGGTATATGAATGGTTCAATGTCTCTGGTTTTCATTCTTGTTCCGATGTGTATCCCCGCTGACAATAGCGTGTCTCGCGGTAACAAGAGCCCCTCTAGTATTGGTGCTTCCTGTTCTTTTTCAAGTTTAATTTCTGATTTGTCTTCTCTCGATTCATCTTCTGCCATTTTCTTTTTTCTCCTTAAAGTGTTTTCAAATCGGCCATTTTGGCTTTATTTCCTAAGAAATGCTCGATTCTCACTAACTCGTTTATTTTCGCAATGCGCGCTCCTTCAGCGACTCCAGTTTTTATTATTGGACATTTAAACGCCACAGCCAAGTGGGCTATGTGCCAATCGCATGTGTCGCCAGAACGATGCGACATTACCGTTGTGTATCCATGTCTTTGGGCGTTTTCAATTGTTTCCAAAGCGTCTGTGAGCGTGCCGATCTGGTTGACCTTGATTATGATTGCGTTTGCTGCATTAAGCGTTATTCCATGGCTTAATCGTTCGGTGTTGGTCGTGAACAGATCGTCACCACAGATCAAGCAGTTCTTAGCTTTCTTTGTGAGTTCAGCAAAACTCTCAAAGTCTTCCTCATGGAAGGGATCTTCAACATAAGCAAGATGATACTTTTCGATTAGGTCTAAAAGAAATTCCAGCTGTTCCTCGGTGTCTCGTTTTTTTCCTTCGCTCTCGTAAATGTACTTCTTTTCTTTTTCCTTCCATATCGAGGATGCGGCAACATCAATGCCGAAACCGCATTCAAAATCCAACTCGTTACCCACTTCTTCGCATGCTTTAGATATGACTTCAAAAGCATCTACGTTTCCGATGTTAGCAAGCCATGCTCCTTCGGAGCTTTTTCCGCCGTTGAAGAATTTATCCTTCTTTTTTAGAGCTTCACCTGTTTTTCTGTGGATTTGAGCGTTTGCCGTTGCCGCTTCAAGGAATGTTTCAGCGCCGTGGGGAAGTGCCAAGTACTCTTGGATTTCTGGAGCTTTGCCACGGGCGTGTTTTCCTCCGCTTATGCAGTTTCCAAGCGGATACGGCAACGTGTTAGCGGTGTTTCCGCCTAAAAATTGGAATAGAAGGAGACCGTGCGAGTTTGCCGCTGCTTCCGCGTTGGCTATCGAAATTGCAAAAGCGGTGTTTCCGCCTATAATCTTGAAGTTTGCTGTGCCATCAATCTCATGGAGCGTGTTGTCAATTTCTTCTTGAAAATCAGAGTTCAAACCTACTAGTTCAGGCGCTATCAAATCATCAACTTTTTTCAGCGCTTGGTCTACTCCGCCTTGCGGATAGTAAAGCACTTCGGCTTTGCCGCGGCTTTTTCCAGACGGTGCAGAGGCTCTTCCGAAGCCTGATGTTGTTATAACGTCAACTTCTATGGTTTCTTCTCCGCGGCTGTTGAATATTTTTCTGGCAATGAGGTCCTCAATGATTGATGACACGTTTATATCCTCAAGCGCTATACCTTTTGTTTAGCTCTTATTTACTCTTTCGGAAGAGAGTTGCGCTAATCTAGTGCTCGGAAAAGACTATACCCCCCTTATATAAAGACTGAAATCCTCGTAGAACCAACACTTGACTATCCAAATTATGAAGAAGACTTGTTTGTCAAGAAGTAAAATTAGCAAAAAAGGTTCATAAGCCACCTTCTGCCCAGATTCTGTTTCAAAACAGAAGATCAACGCACAAACAAGGGTTACAATTACAAAGAAGAAGTATTAACTCGTAATCACAGTGGGCCTGAAAAAAGTGAGTTCGATAATAAGGGCTAAAACTGCAAAAACTGAATAGAAAAAGTATCTTGGAATCAGAAAACGCCTGAATCTTATGCAGTCTCTTCGAAAATCAATTTACCTCTTTTCTTGGTTTAAGAGAAAAATACTTTTAGCTAATTCGAAGTACCATGCTGCTCTTTAATTTGAATTAACGATTTTTCGTAGTTTAAAACGGCGTATTTTTTGCCCTTTTTGATTACTTTATGTCCTTCCCTTTCTAAAAGCAACTTTTGTCCTTCGACCCCGCCTGGATATTTTTCGTTCAAGACCCCGCCAGTTTTCAAAGTGCGCCAGTAAGGTGTGATGTCTTTGTCTCCGTTTTGTTTTCGCTCTTCTGCGGCGTTGGCTGCGATCCAGGCGAAGATTCCTGTTGTCATTGGGCAGCCGATTGTGGCTTTGTGTTTCTTGGCGAGGGCGGCGCGGATGTCGTTGATTGTGCTGAGTTTTCCAACGGGAACTTTTCTCATTATCTGGTCCACTTCGATTGGCGCGGGGATAACCACGGTGCCTGTGCCCCAGCGTTTGCTCATTTTATCGGTGATTTTTTCAACTTTGGGAAGCCCTTTGCTGTCATTCAGCTTTTCGACCCATGTTGTTTTCTTCTTTGGCATAAGCTTACCTATTGTGACAATTGTTAAAAGTTTTTAATCAATTTTTCTCTGAGAAGCGCATAGATCGCATCATTCGTGTACGTTTCGCGAATTAATCAAATTCAGCTTCTGCTGGTGCGTCATCTTCTTTATCTCTCTTTCACGTTTCATAGCTTTCGCCTGAGAGTCAAAAAGTTCAACGTAAGCAACTCGCTTAGGTCTATGCATCTTTGTATATCTGGCGCCTTTACCGTTTACATGAAGCCTTGTCCGCGCGTCTATGTTTTTGGTATAACCCGTGTAGAAACTCCCATCCATGCACAGAAGGATGTAGACGTAGAAGGGCATGGCGCTAACGCTCCCAGAGATTAAGAGACCGCGTAATCAAAAATAAGGCCTTTGCTGAATGCGCGTTTCATATAGGCTTCTGGGTCGATTTCTTGAACTTTAGCTTGGTCAACGTTGATAATGTAAATTTCCTGTATGCGAGCGTTGCAAATCTCTTCTTCTGTGACTGGAGGATTTTGATAGTACTTGTCGCAGAGCTTTTTTATTGCTTTTATTTCTTCAGGGGTTCTCCTTCTCGGCGGCTTGGCTAACACGCGTGGAAACGGTAAAATGTAGTGAGGCGGCATGCCTAACGCGAATTTTCCGGCGAAACTGCTGTACCTGATTATTTTGCTGGCTAAACGCGCCGAAGTGTAGGTTAAGGGACACAGGGCGTATTCGGGTGGGATGAAACCTGTTTCTATCTCAACTATGAGGTTTCCGTAGCCTTTTATGGAGTACAAGTCACACGTTAAGACTTCGTTAAGCGGATATTCAAGTTGCACCTCGTAACCCTTTAGAATGAGGTGTTTGGCGCAAACAAGCTCCATTACCGAATGGTTAATCTTCACAACGTTCTCCTTTTGGAGGTTCACAAGCCAGTCCTTAAGCATGTTGAGCTTGTTCTCAACTTCTTTCTCCACGCCAAGCGTAAGCCGCGATAACAAAGCAGTTAAATCCTGCTCGAATCTTTCTTTCCTGTTGTTCATCACTCATTTCCTTACCAGTTGATATGGGCGAGTTATTTATTTGAAATTCAGACAATATGTTTAAACCGTTACGATATATAAGCCCAAAAACCTCTCCGCACCATAGATGAATTTTCATTTACACTATTTTGAAGTTTAAATATCGTTCATCACTCTCAGCGCTTAGCCAAAACCATCGTGCACTATTTTTGGTGTTCTTGTCAAAAGTCTATACCATACAAATCTCCAGTTAGTCTACTATTGTACAAACAACTTTATATGTAATCAAATGGCTAGAATAGGTTTGCTAAGTTGAGGAGCAGGCTGGAACGCATCAGCAAAGAACAGTTGTCACAGTGACTAACTGCTCAAGTTCCTCCCAAGCGATTATATCAAATGGGAAGAATGGCGGTGGTTGGTTAACAGCTGGCTGAACGATGTTGGGCGTTCGGGCTTAGACTCAACTTGGCAATCAAATTCTTATGCAACTTAAAACCAATTTCTCTTTCTTACGCTCCTTAAATGTTAAAGCGCATTCCAGAGAGAGATCACAGTCTATTCTGAGGCAAGCAAAAGCAATCCGCAAATGATGTTAGCTACGCCTATGAAGCCCATAGCAGCCAAAGCGATGAAGCTTAGTGAAGACGAAAAAATCTGAATCCCTATGAGAAACTGCACAGAAAAAACCGTTGACAAGACACCTGAGAACACAAGCAGCACAATGAGGTACTTACGCATCGAAGCTAACACCTCAAAAACTTGAAAGCGCTCTTTCCGAGTGGTGTCCACAACTAGGTTATCTACGTCAATCGTCGGAGGCTCAGAGTTAATATAAGATTTCTTGCGTTTGCGTCGCATATGACCCAAAAATAGTAGGTGCCTCTGATTTTATTAAAGTTTGCTAACCCGCGAGTTTATGCCTACTTGTTGCTGCCAGTTGCCCTAACGGTCAGATGCAATTAGGTTCAATATTCCAGCCAAAACCTGAATTATGCTGATGAATAGCAGAACGGAAAAAACTAGCGTTGCCACTTCTTGCGAGACACCATGTAGCACGATGGAATTAGTTCCCAATAGATACGCCACGAACGCCAAGAAACCCCCTAAGCCAAGGCTTATTCCTCCGAAAGCGATGCGGATGCGATGGTGACCCACCATTCTGATGTAGTAAACCAGCAACGCCACAATGATAAGCTCGAAGCCCAAAATCAGCACAGAAGGCTCTATGAACAGCGATAGAAAAATTGAAGCCGCTATTCCCGCGATAGGCGTTAAAGGGTATAAGGGAACTTTAAACGGTCTTTTCAAGTGAGGCGCTATTTTCCTCAGTTTAATCACCGACAAGTTCACGATGGAGAAGCCTATTATGAAGCCGAGGTTAACCGCGTAAACCACAAAGTTCACAAGTCCAGTTGCAGCGAAAATCACAGTGAAAATTGCGCCGATGATTATTGCAACGTGAGGCGTGCAGAAGCGCTTATGAATTTTGCATAGACCTTTAGGCAAATAGCCGTCTCTGCTCATTGCATAGAGAACTCGTGACTGCGCTAGAATAGCCTCGTTGGTTGCCGCCAGACCCGCAATCGCCAAGCCTATTGTAATTAAAACGGCTCCAGCAGGTCCCAAGGCTTGTTCCGCGACAAACGCGATCGGCGACGATTGGTGACTGAGAACTTCTGGGGGAACGATGCCGACGGCAACGGATACAACACTCGTGTAGAGCGCAATCAAAACCACCGCTGACAACACTATTGCAAGCGGGATGTTTCTTCCAGGGTTTTTCACTTCAGCTTGGGCTGCCGCAACAGCCTCAGCGCCTAGATACAGTTCGAACAGGTAGGCGGTGGCGGCGAAGATGCCGAGTATGCCTATAGGAAAAGCTGCTTGATCCGCTTGTGGTCCTTGAACGTAAGACAAACCGCCTATGACGAATATGGCCAATATGGCGAGAACTATTATTGTTATTATGGCTTCTGCTGTCGCGGTTTCTTTCGTGCCTCTTAAATTGATGATGGCAAATACTATCACCACTACCACTGCGGTTAACGGTATGTTGATCTGTGTGAAAAGATAAGAAACCACGAAAGCGAAGCCAATGGCGGAAAGCGCAGCGTAAAACATGTTGCTGAGCCATTCAAACCAGCCTGTGAGGAAACTAGTGAATCCGCCGTAAGCTACCTTTGAGAACGTATATTCCCCTCCAGCCAGTGGAATCGCTGTGCCTAGCTCGGCGTAGCTGAACATTGTTAAGAGGCTGAGTATGCCGCAGATGACGACTATTGGAACGATGGCGTAGCCCGCCATGCCTGCAGCCTGGCCAATTATCACAAAGTTGGCTGCGCTAAGGGTGCCGCCTATGCCCAGCATTGTTGTGCGGATAAGCCCGAGGTCTCTTTTCAGGTGAGGTTCATCCATGGCGGTCAACTCTCTTGTTTATTGTTCATAAAAAAGAAAAAGTCCGCTTATGATTGATAACAGTCCGAAAATGATGAAGGTCCACAGGTAAAGTCCAATGCCCTCGGCGGAAACGCCTAACATTTCCTGTATGCCAAAAACATTGTAGAAAGAGAGAAAAGCAAAAATCATGACTAGGCCGCCTATAGTGGTCTGCGTCAAACCAACTATTTTCGAGAGGATTCTTTTGGCATTCATAATTGCTCATCTCTTCAGGAGGAGGATTATTCCTGCTATGAAATCTAATAGTCCAATGGCGAGGAACATCAGCGTTAACAGCGACATACTCGCTTGGTCTGCGAAAACGCTTACGTCTATTATGTTTAATAAGATGAGAAAAACTGCGCCAGTCAAAATTATGCTGGTCACTATAAGGAAACCGCCTATGGCGATGCTTAGTCTGACGAGTTTCCGCATGCAATCCACTCAGCTAACCGTAAGAGACGCAAGCTTAAACTGGTAATAATTGTGGACAGCCGATTTAATACATTCGCTAGTTTCCCGAAGGCTACATCGTTTGAAGTCGGAGTCGGTGGAGTTAAATGAAGGAGATGAGAAAAATGGAGGCGCTTGTGACGCTTTGACTATGGTTTTAGGGCTGTTAAAACTAGCCTTGTCGAGTTTACGTCGACTTCAGTGATTTTGCAGTTTTTGAATTCCTTTGCTTCGCCTAATATGTTTTTTACGGTGACATTGTTGTTTTCAGTTTTTGCGTAGACTACGTCTTTGAAGAGGGTTTTTCCGTTGAGGATGACTTTGAATTCGCACATTTTGTGTTCCCGACTGGAAAAGCGTTTTTCTTGGTTATAAGGCTTTGTTTTTTGGCCTTTGCATGTTAGTTTTTGCTGTTGAGCTTAGATAAGTAATTATAATTCATGAGTATTATACGCTTTAAATTACAACTGGTTTAATGATGACTTGAGATGCCTAAAAAAAGCTCTTCAAATGTTGACATATTCAGCCTGCTATCAGACACCGCCGAGAGGGCGAAAAAGAAGCGTAGAGAAGAGCTTTTGACTTCTTTGGGCGTGACAGACTTCTTTGCGGAAGGAAACATTAGCATTGACAAGCGGACATGTTGGGGGGTAGAATGCAAGCTATGCATTAAGGCATGTCCGACTAACGCGTTGTACTGGAAGGCTGGCGAAGTTGGGATCGTTGAGGACTTGTGCGTTTACTGCGGCGCCTGCGTTTTATGCTGCATGGTGAATGACTGCATAAAAGTTGAGAGAAAACGGGAAGACGGCAAGGTAGAACGGTTTAGCAAGCCGAAGGAAATTGTGAAGCTTGAGGACAAAATTAACACGAAGAAACGTCTTGAACGTGTAAGAGACCTTTTCCCTACCGGCGAGAGGTACCGTGAAAAGTACAACTATCCGAAGTAAACATTACACGTGTGCACTAAATTTTAATCCCCAAACTCAAATCCATGTGCGTTTACGCGTACTCTCTCACATACTTACACGTGGAGGGCTACCTGTTTCTATCAGTTAGTCTGTCACTCACGCCTGCACGCACGTTTAATAAATCAGTCTAGCTAGATTTTCAGTCAAGAGCGCACCATTTAGGAGACGGAGCTGTTGAAGTCAAAGGAAGTTGAGAAGTTCAGGTACGACAGAACCGTGTATATAGCGGCAGTA
>Ga0315555_1002485_pt1 | contig 12926 bp, 8 predicted proteins | sample SalMarSW160380MG_FD_202113 | JGI IMG/M metagenome (GOLD analysis project Ga0315555, IMG submission 202113) | Salt marsh sediment microbial communities from the Plum Island Ecosystem LTER, Massachusetts, United States - Salt Marsh Sediment SW1603-80 ...
GTCGTCTTCCAGACGAGTGATATCGTCCTCACTCAAATAGTTACCCCGTTGGACCTCGATAAAAACAAGAGTTTCTGTACCGGTATTTTCCATACGGTGGGCAGCCTGGACGGGGATATCGACACTTACCCCTTCTTTGACCGGGATCTCTCGTCCGTCCAGGGTCACCTTTCCTTCCCCCTGCACGATCATCCAGTGTTCCCGTCGTTGTGCGTGCTTTTGATAACTGAACCGCTTGCCGGGATGAACCTCAATGCGCTTCACTTTATAGTTATCTCCTTCATCAAGGACGAGCCAGCGTCCCCAGGGGGGAGCACTTTGCTCAGTTTTTTTCATCTATTCTTCACCTCCCTTTACCCTCTGGGCCCATTCTATATCACTCGTCCATTCAACCCTAACAGTATAACAAGTAAAGGGAATGTCCATATCTTTCATCATAAAGATCAGCTAATATTAGCTTAAAATAGTAAATAAATTGGTAACAGTAGATAATTTATTTGCTCTCAATATAGAATATAAATTACCTAAACTCAAACATTATTAGAGTGTTTGTTCTGGGTGAGCACGTCATCGAAACTATTGAGGGGAAGACTTCAGGAGATATAACAAGACAAGGCGAACTGACTATTAATCACCTCACCTCTCAGTGTAGTTTGAGACAGTTCAAGAGCACTCTTCACACTCGGATTTTGGTCTTTTTATCAGTCGAAATGGTCTATCATGAGTCCCTCAGCCTGCTCGGAAACCCTGATGCAATCGAAGGGCAAGCGAATAGGGGCACCCATTTTTGGCGTGCCCCTTGAGCGTGTCGAAATGGCTCCCCGGGCAAGACTCGAACTTGCAACCTAGTGGTTAACAGCCACCCGCTCTGCCGATTGAGCTACCGGGGAATATTAACTAATGCTCTATAAAGCCCTATATTCCTACCCTCTCCAGTTTACACAGGAAGCGGAGTGATTGTATCAAAAGAGGGGGGTGTACGCAAGGGCTTTCGCAGATGACCTTGTCTCCGACATCCCTCAACCCTTGCCTGCCTCACTGCGCCTCACGGGGATTGGTGACCCTTTATAGTGTTCCAGGACCTCACAGAACTGGCACCTTTCCCTGGTGGTGAGGAAGCCGCAGACGGCACACTCCTGCAGGCCCTGGGATGCGCTGTCGGGGAAGATGCCCTGATGCTTGAGGAACTCCTGGTAAAAACGGATTTTACTCCCCGGCGAATAGTACTCAAGGAGGTTGAGGGCCTCTTTATGCGAGCGGGAGGTGGCGCCCTTCGCATGAGGGCATTGCTCTTCGTGATACGCTATAGCCCTCAGGATGCAGTAGGCGAGGACTTCCCTTTCGGACACCAGGGCCAGGGGTTTGGCCTTTTTTACCAGGCGGGGATGGAAGGCGGGCAGCAGGGGTGCCTGCCTGGCCAGGTAGCCGATCTGCCACCTCGTTACGTTCCCCAGCAGGGCTGCCCCTTCATCATCCAGGTTGTGACCGGTGGCCAGGGCCGAAAATCCCTTCTCCCAGGCGAACCTGTTCATGATATACCTTCTCATCAATCCGCACAGCGAGCACGGTGACCTCCTCAACTGGGAAGCGATCTTGGGCACTCCAGCCCCTATGTTTTCGTTCAGGCTATAGAGGTGTAACGGTGCCTCTCGCTCGACAAAAAAGGCCTCTGCGGCCTCACGGGCCCGTTGGGAAAAACCGTCGATCCCCAGGTCTATATGAAACCCCTCCACCGGGTAGCCGAGCCGCTGGAGGATATCAAAGAGGGCGAGGCTGTCCTTTCCCCCTGAGACGGCCACCACCATCCTTTCCTTCGGCACAAAGAGCTTGTATCGCTTTATCGTCTGCTGCACCCTGTTCAGGACGAAGGAGAGGAAATCTTCACCGCACAAGGAGATATGATGTGCCCGCAGTCTGATGGCCGCCTTTTTACCGCACTTTTTGCATTTCATTGTTCGGCAATGGTCCGCATGATGATGCAGGTATCCCCCTCAAAAAGGGCCTCGTCCTCGGTGAGGAGTTCCTCCTGGCGCAAGGCCAAGGCGGTCTCGGGGTTTATGTGGAAGCGGCGCAGGACTGCCTCTATCCTCATTTTCCTCTTGCCCAGCTGGTATTCCTTGCCATTGATCACGACCCGAATCATAAAAGAAATAATGGCATGGAGCCTTCCCCCTGTCAACAAGGCCGGTCCGTGCCCGGACACAAGGAGGTTGCCTCATGGCATATCCTGTGCTAGATTGACGGGCTAATGGATACTAAAGATCCAAGGAGGGATTGATGTCCGAAGAAGAAATTATGGTTCAGGCCGATGCGTTAAAGGCCTTTTGTCGTCAGGTCTTCGAGACAGCAGACGTATCGCCAGAGGATGCGGAGGTGACCGCCGATGTCCTCGTCCAGGCGGATTTGCGGGGGATAGATTCCCATGGGGTGGCCAGATTGAGGCGCTACGTCAGAGGGCTGCAACGAGGGCAGATGATGGCGAGACCGAAGGTCCAGGTGGTCCATGAGACCCCCACCACTGCCCTCATCGACGGAGGCGGGGGATTGGGTCAACCCATAGGCGTCCGGGGTATGAAAAAGGCCATGGAAAAGGCCCAGGAGACGGGCGTGGGGTTTGTGGCCGTGCGTAACTCCAACCACTATGGTATTGCCGGCTATTATGCCATGATGGCCTTGGAACGTGATCTTATCGGCATCTCCATGACCAACTCCGCTGTCTTGGTGGTGCCCACCTTCGGGAGAGACGCCAAGCTGGGGACAAACCCCATCAGTGTGGCGGTGCCGACCGGAGGGGAGCGTCCCTTCGTCCTCGACATGGCCACGAGCGGGGTCCCCCGGGGTAAGCTCGAGGTCTACCACAGGTTGGGCAAGGAACTCCCCCTTGGCTGGGCCACCGATGAGCGCGGGATAGCGACCACCGATACCAGGCGGGTCTTGGACAACCTCAACGCCGGCGCAGGAGGAGGGTTGCTCCCCTTAGGGGGCGTCGATGAACTCCTGGGGGGACATAAGGGGTACGGCCTGGCCCTCCTGGTGGACATCCTCTGCGGGGTCCTGCCTGGGGCCGGCTATGCCGATACCATCTACCCCAAGACCCCTGACGGCAAACCCTTGCCGGCCAATGTGGGGCACTTCTTCGGGGCCCTGCGGGTCGATGGGTTCCGCCCCATCCAGGAGTTCAAGGCCACCATGGACGATATGATCCGACGCATGAAAAACACCCCCAAGGCCGAAGGACAGCAACGCATCTACGTCCACGGGGAAAAGGAGTTTGAAGCGGCTGAGGAACGAATGATCGCGGGGATACCCCTTCACCTCAAGGTTGTGGCCGATCTCAAGGCCATTGCGGAAGAGACCGGGGTGGGGTACGATCTTTAAGGGATCTCACTGCTCCTTGAGCATGTGGGGATGGATCTGTCCCAGGGCGAGTCTTCAAAATTTATCAGGGCTTATATGATCCCCGAATTGTGCCTGCGCCGCTTGTAATCGTTCGCGCTGCTGTTCCAACACATCAAAGAGCTGTTGCGGGGTATCAGTGACCCGCGTGCGGTAGACCTCCATCAATCGCTCGATCTTGGCCAGATGGTGTGGCACCCGCACGGAGAACTGTTGGATGTAGTCCCCCTCAGGGTAATCCCTCTTGAGGATCTCCTCAAAGAGTCGTCTCAGGTCTCCATAGAGAGGGATGAAGCCGGTTGGTGTCTTGATGGCATCGGCATCACCGTGCACCCGTAGCTCCATCCATTTGAGCCAGATGCGCTTATCTGTTTTATGATTGGCAAACTGGCCGTCGGGTGCCCTCAAAAAGTAATTGACCGAGAAGATGCGGGGGGGTGAAGCTAACGCTGCTCCGAAGGTGAGGTTATCCGCTATGTAGCGTCCGATAGGTATGGAGAGAAAATCGAGGTTGGACATGGGATTCAACTCACGCACCCCTTCTTTCCCCAACGTAGCAGCGGTGGTTTCCGATTCCAGCACCGCTCCTTTCGTAATAATACCGTGGACCCAATCAAAGGCCTCCTCTACGGGTACCCAGGTGTCGGAATCTCGCCCTCCGTAAATGATCCCGCTGAGGGGAACCCCCTGAGGATCATGGAGTTCATGCCCCACATTTGCCAGAATCGCTAGGTCCAACGTGAACCGGGCGTTTTTATGGGAAGGCGGTATTTCTTTCCCTTCGGTATCTTTTTTGCCCGGAGACCACTCACCTGAATGGTTAGTTCCCTCTTGGGGGACTTGGCCGTCTTTCCCAACCCAGTACGCTGTTCCGTCATTTGTTACCAGTATATTGGAAAAGATGATCTCACCCGAGGAATTGAGCGCATTCCACAAAATCTGATCGTCAACTCCGTTGACCCCTTCGATGATCCCAAACATCCCTTTTTCGACGTTCACGGCCCGTACGTGGCCGTTGATGTTCCGCAGGTAAGCGATATCATCGCCGATAATGGTTTCGTCTGCGATCGTCGCGGTAGCCGTCTTTCCGCACATAGAAGGGAACGCCCCTGCAAAATACGTAGTTCTTCCTCCCGGACCGTGTACCCCCATGAGAAGCATATGTTCCGTCAACCACCCCTCGTGTGACCCCCGTCTGATGGCTAGGCGCATGGCCAGCTTCTTGAGACCGAGGGTATTGCCGCCATATTGGGTGTTGGTGCTGTAAATGATCTCGTCCTCCAGATCGATATAGACTCTTCGTTTCTCGATGTTCTTGCTCACCAACAACCCCAGTCCTGCCTCCACCAGTTCTCCCTGTGAGTGGACGAATTTAAAAAATCGCTCATAGTCCCCCAACCGCCTAAATTCAGCATACCCCTGTCGGTACAGGAGGTCTTCACTGTGGGCGACGTAGCTTGAGTCCGTGAGTTGGACGCAGGGGACGGCGAATTCCGAGTTCGGGGGGCCGAGACAGAAAAATTTGACGTATAACTCTTTTCCCTCCATGCTGTCCTTCAGAATCTCGCGGATCTCCCGGATACCCTCATCTCGCTCCATGGCATTGATCTCAGGGCCGAGGTCCACTCCCTTGGGGAGGAGAAACTTGCTGGTCGCTTTGTCCCTCGCCTGATCGTAATAGCCGTCAAAATGTATGGTGTGGCCTTCGATAGCGAGGGTTGCTTCTTCGTGGTTTCTGATCGCTGCCTCTCTGGTATAGCGTATGTCCTCAGCCGAATCAGTGCAGACGAAGACCTTCGCCGGATTGCAGAGCTCTACGTACTCCGTAATAAAGGCGTGGAGCTGAGGGTTGTCTATTGTCGTGAGCTTTTCGAGCTGACCACCCAATCGCTTGCTCAGTATGTCGCGTATTTTCTTATCCATAGTTTAGCTCAAAACCTATTATATACTGAGAGTAAAAAATCGTGCAAGTGTATCAAAAAGAATTTTTTTTGCAAGGGATTACCTCCCGCTGCTGAGGAAAATTTTTCCCCCTTCGCCGAATCTTTCTGAGGGCGTCTTCCCTCCTGACGAGAAACCGCACCGGCAACACACGGAGTTGGGGTTATTTATCTTCATTAGTATATCAAAAACAGTTAACAAACTTCTTGACTTTTTGTTTTATGATGTTATACTTATCTATTTAAATAAATAGGGTTTACGCGTGGCACCTGTGGGGATTAAAGAACAATTAACGGAGGATATGAAATGCGCCGCCAAAGAAAGGGCCAAGGCGCGACTCTCGACCATTCGCTTAGCCCTGGCGTCCGTACAGAACAAGGAAAAGGAACTCAGGAAAGAATTATCGGAGCAGGAAATAATTCAGGTAATCGCGGGGCTGATAAAGAAGGGTAAGGAATCCATAGAGCAATTTAAGGCTGGTCAGAGAACGGATCTGGTGGAAAAAGAGGAGAGGGAAATTGAAGTCCTCCAGACCTTTCTACCCCAACAATTCACCGCAGAAGAGTTGGAAGCTGAGATCGCCAAGGCGGTGGATGAGGCAGAGGCCTCTGCACCACAAGACATGGGGAAGGTCATGAAGATCCTGATGCCTCGGATCGCTGGAAGGGCAGAGGGAAAGGTGGTCAACGAGCTGGTCCGCAAGCGGCTTGCGGGGTAATCAGGGGGCTTCCTTTATCGCAGGTACTGTAATCCGGTCACATGATCCAAAAAGTCGCCGCAGGTACGTAACACCTAATGCGCCACGGGGAGAGCGTATCCAATCCCCATGGAAATCACATAAGGATGGACGCCCACACTCTTTGCTCTCTGGAGTACAACGAGATAGTGAGCCTCCTCACAGGGTTTACCTCTTCCGATCTGGGTAGAAGGAGATGTGAGACAATCCGTCCCCTCGTCGATCCCCAGCAGATAGAGAAACTCCTGGGGGAGGTGACGGCCCTCAAGGAGGTCCTGGAGGGGGGGGGCGATCTTCCCATGCAGGGGATGACGGACATAGAACCCATCCTTCAGCGTACCCGCATCGAGGGGGCCATACTCTCACCCCCAGAGCTCCTGGCAGTGGCCGCTTCTTGTCGAACATCCAGCGTCCTGCAACGGTTTTTTAGGGAATTGGATGGGCGGTTCGCCCCTTTGAAGGAGATAGGGGAAGCATTCTCGGCACCAACACAGCTGGCCCAAGAGATTGAGCGGGCCATCGGTCCGGGGGGCGAGATATATGACGAGGCCAGTCCCCATTTGAGAGCGCTCCGGGGAAAGATCAGGAAGGTCCGGGGGGCAATTCAGGAGCGGCTGGAAACCCTCGTGCGCCGCAAGGAGCTGCAGGAGGCCCTCCAAGACGAGGTGATCACCCAACGGAACGACCGCTCGGTGATCCTCATCAGGGCCGATTGCAAGGGAAAGGTCAAGGGGATCGTACACGATTACTCCCAGTCCCGCATGAGCCTCTATGTGGAGCCCCTGGAGGTCGTGGAACAGAACAATGAGCTCAATGTCCTGGTGCGCGAAGAACGGGAAGAAGAAGAAAAGATCCTCAGGAGGTTAGCTGTTCTGGTTCGAGAGCGCCGGGAAGCACTCCTTCTCGACCTCGCCCTTCAGGCGAGGGTGGATGTCATCTATGCCAAGGCCAGACTGAGCATCTATCTCGATGCTGCACCCCCTGTCTTAAACACCGAAGGCAGGGTGAGGATCATGGCTGCACGACACCCCCTGTTGATCCGGGCCCACCAGGAGGGAAAGGGAGATGAGGTAGTTCCCATCGATCTCAACCTGGACCGTAATCAGAGAATCCTCGTGATCAGCGGGGCCAATACCGGGGGAAAGACCGTGGCCTTGAAGACCCTCGGTCTCTTGACCCTGATGGCTCAGGCGGGGTTACACATCCCCGCTGCCCCGGACAGTGAGGTGAACCTCTTCCGAACGGTCTTTGCCTTTATCGGCGATGAACAGAATCTCCAGGAACACCTCAGCACCTTCTCGTCGTTTGTTCAGTGGCTGAACCGTGTCTTGGACAGAATCGACGATACATCCCTCCTGCTCATAGACGAGATCGGGGTCGGAACAGAGTACTCCCAAGGGGCGGCCCTGGCCATGGGGCTCCTGGATTACATCAGGCAACGAGGCGGATATGCCGTGGTTACTAGTCACTTCAATTCCCTGAAGTCCTATGCCTATGATCATGAGGCCGTGGCCAATGTAGCGGTAGAATTCAATCAAGAAACCCTCAAACCCAGCTATCGCCTCCTCTACGGGAGACCGGGGACGAGTCAAACCTTCCTCATTGCCCAGAGGTTGGGTCTCAAGAAGGAGGTCTTGGATGGGGCACGGGGTTATCAGGACGAGGGCCACGGCCGCCTGGAGGATCTCATCGGTGAATTGGAGCGCTTGCACCGTGACGTCGAAGAGGAACGGGCGGCGGCGCTCCGCACAAAAGCACAGGCCCTGAAGCATCGAGAGCGGTTGCACCGAGCCGCAGAGGAGATCAAGAAGAGAAAACAACGAATTCTGGAGAGGACTGAGCAAGATGGCAAGCGGATTATCAGTTCCTTGGAGGCGCGTCTCAAAGAGATCTTGAAGCGGGCCGCGGAGGGAAAAGAGCGGGCACCGGCATTAAAGGGTGATGCCAAACGAATAAAAGCGGATTTCATGGGTCACTTCCCGAAAGAGAAACGACGCGGAGGGGACGGAAAAATCCACCAAGGTGATTGGGTGGAGGTCATAACCCTGGGCAAAGAGGGGGTGGTGTTGGAACTTTCCCATGATCCTGACCGAGCAGAGGTCTCTGTTGGCGGCATTCGGATCAAGGCCCCCTGTGAGGAGTTGAGATTCGTCTCCCGGGGCTCGGAGACAAGACCGAAGGGGGAGAAGGCGTCCCTCCACTGCACCCTGGAATCATCAGGTGGTGCCGTCCACAGGGAGTTGAATGTGATCGGTCTGAGGGTGGATGAAGCCCTTCCCCAGGTGGATAAATTTCTCGATGACGCCCTCAGACAAGAATATGACCGGATCCATATCATCCATGGAATCGGCTCCGGGAAACTGAGGGAGGCGATACAGGGGCACCTGAAGGGTCACCGGTGGGTAAAGGAGTTCAGGGGAGGGGAGCTCAACGAAGGTGGTTTGGCAGTCACCGTAGTGGAATTGAGGTAAGATGATGGCTGGATTCATCCCCGATGAGGTCATAGAGGAAATCAGGGAACGGGCGGATATCATCGAAGTGATCTCCGACTACGTCGCCCTTAAAAAAGTGGGGAGGAACTACAAAGGACTGTGCCCCTTTCATCAAGAAAAAACGCCCTCCTTTATGGTGAGTCCGGAAAAACAGCTCTTCCATTGCTTCGGGTGCGGCGTGGGGGGAAACGTATTCACCTTCCTCATGAAGTACGAGCAAATCGCCTTTGCGGAGGCGGCGAGGACCCTGGCCCAAAAGTATGGGGTTCACATCCCCGAGGTCAGGGCGACGGTCCGAGATCAGCGGAAGGAGAATCTACGGCAGATCAATGCGGTGGCCCTTGATTTTTACGTCCACCAGCTCAGGGCGGAACGGGAGGGGAAGGTCGCTCGAGACTACCTCAAGCGCAGGGGGATAGAGGGGGCGATCTGTGAGGAATATGGGGTCGGGTATGCGCCCCCTCGCTGGGAAGCCTTGATGACCCACCTCAAGAAAAAGGGGGTGAATATAAAAGAGGCGGAGGCCCTCGGTCTCATCATCCCCAAAAAGGGGGGGTGGTACGACAGGTTCAGAGACAGGATCATCTTCCCCATCTTTGACCTACAGACGAGGGTCATCGGGTTCGGGGGGCGGGTCCTGAGTGACGGTCACGAGCCGAAGTATCTCAACTCTCCGGAATCAGCCCTCTATAAAAAAGGGGCGGGTTTGTATGGGTTGAATGTCGCCCGAAAATACATGCAGCGGGCAGAAGGAAAGGTCTTCGTTGTGGAAGGGTATTTCGATCTCCTCAGCATGGCGCAGAAGGGAATAAAAAATGCGGTGGCCACCTTGGGGACGGCCCTTACCCCTGAGCAGGTAAGGCTGGCGCGGAGGTTCGGGAGGGAGTTTTTTCTCCTCTTCGACCCCGATGAGGCCGGCGTAAAGGCCGCTTTCAGGGGCTTGGAGCTGTTTATCCAGGAGGACTCGTTTCCGGCGGTGATCCCCTTACCCGAGGGCCTGGACCCTGACGCCTATTTCCAAAAGGGGGGGGACCCTCAGGCCCTGGTGGCCAGCGCGGTTCCAGGGGTGGAGTACGCCATGGAGCGGTTGATGGCGGGGTGTGACCTGGGCGTCGTGGAGGGGAGGGTCAAGGCGGTAGAGGCCATCCTCCCCTTCCTCCTCCAGATCAGGGACGGGGTGCGCAGAGATCTCTATATCAAACGCCTGGCGGAGAAGGCCGGGGTGAAGGAAGCGCAAGTCCGTGACGCAGCCCTCACCATGCGTAAAGGCCGCACGACAGGTCCAGAGAGGGAATCGATTGCCAAGATACACGTCTCGGCGGAAAAAAAGCTGGTGCAGATGATGGTTCAGCATCCGGAATTGCTCCCCTTAGTGATCGAGGAGGGGGTAACAGAGTATCTCGAAGGGCCTACCCTTCGATCCATCGGTGAATTGGTAATCCATGACTTCCAGCGCTACGGCGATTTATCCCTGGACCGGTTAGCCCCTCAACTGGAAGAGCGGGGGGTAAGCGAGACGGCCTTCTCCCTGGCCTTTCAGGAAGAAGAGCTGGAAGAAGGCATGGCGGAAAGGATCATGGCGGACTGTATTCGCAAGATCAAGATGAATACCCTGAAGAAACAGATGGAAGGACTCCAAAGGAGAATTAAGGCGGCGGAGGCACAGGGAGACGAGGCATTATTGAACTCGTTATTCTTGAGCATGAAGGCCCTGAGCCCCCAAATTCATAGGCTGCAAAAAGAGGGTCTGAAAGGGCCTTCATAAGCGACGGTCTCAGAACATAGTGAAGACTATGTAAGAACATAAAAAGAAAGGAGTTACAACCTTGAAGGAAGACGGAGTTTTCGATTTTGAGGAGGTCGATGAAGCCGCGGAATCGGATGAAGTCTCCTCCGAACAATTGGAAGATATGTTGACCATGTTCAACGAAATGGACATTGAAGTGGCTGACGAGGAGGAGGGAGTAACCGTACAGAAAGTTGAGGAGGACTTGGCCGAAGAAGAGCGAGTGGAAGAAATCGAAGATCTTGATCTTATCGGCAGGACCAGTGATCCCGTACGGTTATACCTCCGGGAAATGGGACGGGTGTCCCTCCTGACCCGAGAAGGGGAAGTAACTATTGCCAAAAAAATAGAGGAGGGGAAAAAAGAGGTTATCAGGGTCATTCTCAACTGTCCCCTTACGGTACGGGAGGTACTGAGCCTCGGTGAAGGAATCCGTCAGGAGAGTATAGAAATCAAGGATGTTACCGCCGAGGTTGAGGATGACGAAGGCTACTCCGAGGAAAAAGAATTTTACAGAAATAAGATCCTGAGGATCATAGCCCGGGTACGACGCCTCGACGCCGAGATCCAAAAGTTAAAAGCAGCGGGAGCGGCCGGCGAAGAAAAATTACAGAAAAAACGGGAAGAGATGATCATGCTCCTCACCCAGATAAACCTCAAAGAACTGCAGATCGAGGCCATCGTAGATAAACTGAGGGGGTTGGTGCGCCGAATCGAGAAGGTAGAGGAAGAATTGGCCGCGGTAAGCTTGAGGGTGGGGACGCCGGTACAGCAGTTGAGATCATTTCTGCGGGAAGTGAAGAAGGATCCGGGTAGAAAAAAAACCTTCTTCAAGCAGAAAAAATTGAACGAAGAAGGCTTCGTGGAGCTGGGGAAGGGGGTGCGGAACGCCTATCGAAAGGTCAAGCGGATTGAACAAGAGGCCGGCCTCTCTGCACAGGAACTGAAAAGGGCCATTGAGGGTACCCGCCGCGGTGAAATTATGGCTAAGGAGGCGAAAAACGAATTAGTCAGGGCCAACCTGAGGTTGGTGGTAAGCATCGCCAAAAAGTACACCAACCGGGGACTGCAGTTTCTCGATCTCATCCAAGAGGGGAATATCGGTCTCATGAAGGCCGTCGATAAGTTTGAGTATGCGCGGGGGTATAAATTCAGCACCTATGCCACGTGGTGGATCAGACAGGCCATTACCAGGGCGATAGCCGATCAGGCCAGGACCATCCGAATCCCCGTGCATATGATCGAGACCATCAACAAGTTGATCAGGACATCGCGTTATCTCGTTCAGGAATTGGGACGGGAACCTCACCCCGAAGAGATCGCCGAGAGGATGGAGCTGCCCGTAGAGAAGGTGCGCAAGATCCTGAAGATAGCCAAGGAACCCATCTCGCTGGAGACTCCCATCGGGGAGGATGAGGACAGTCATCTGGGAGACTTTATCGAAGACAAAAAGGCCGTGTTGCCTGCTGATGCCATCGTCTCCAAAAATTTGGTGGAGCAGGTCCAGAGGGTCCTATCCACCCTCACCTCACGTGAGGAGAAGGTCTTACGGATGAGATTTGGTATCGGGGAAAAATATGATCACACCCTCGAGGAAGTGGGGCAGGATTTTTCCGTCACCAGGGAGCGGATCCGTCAAATCGAGGCTAAATCCCTGCGTAAGCTGCGCCATCCCAGTAGGAGCAAACGGCTGAAAAGCTTTGTAGAAAATTAAGGAGATCCCTCTCCCCTTCGTCTGACTATCTCCTCAAAGATGGAGGGGAGGGGGATTTCCTCTTGTCTTTTTTCTTTCATGTCCCGCAAGATCACCACTCCGCTACTCAGTTCGTCTTCACCGAAGATCAACACATAGCGAGCGCCGAATTTATCCGCTCGGCGCATCTGTGCCTTGAGGCTGCGCCCTGCGTAGTCGATCATCGTCCTCACCCCGGCTTGGTTCAGCTTATAGCTTAAGCGGAAGGCCTCCCGTTGGGGCCCTTTTCCCAACGCAGCGATGAACAACAACGGGCCGGGGGGGGAAGGCTCACCAGGGGAAATAAGTAAGAGGCGTTCGATCCCAATGGCAAAGCCGATACCAGGGATATCCGGTCCCCCCAATGCCGCTACGAGGTTATCGTATCTGCCGCCGGCGGCCACGGCATTTTGTGCCCCCAGCCCCCCTGCCACCACCTCAAAGGCGGTCTTGGTGTAATAATCCAACCCCCGCACCATGCGGGGATTTACTTCGTATGCGATCTCGAGGGTCTCCAGATAAAGCCGGAGCGCAGCGAAATGCTCGGCACATGGCTGGCAAAGATAATCGCTCATGAGGGGGGCCTTGGCAATGATCTCTTGACAACCCTGGACCTTACAGTCGAAGACCCGCAATGGATTGTGTTCCATACGCCTGCGGCAATCCGCACAAAGGTGAGGGAGATGCTCACTGAGGAAGGCCCGCAAGTCCTTCTGGTAGGGAAGACGGCAACGGGGACACCCGACGGAATTAATCTGCAACTGACAATCCGCAGCCCCCACGAGGGATAGATAGTACATTACGATGGCCATGACCTCGGCATCTATTATGGGGTTGGCGATC
>Ga0315555_1002486_pt1 | contig 12922 bp, 11 predicted proteins | sample SalMarSW160380MG_FD_202113 | JGI IMG/M metagenome (GOLD analysis project Ga0315555, IMG submission 202113) | Salt marsh sediment microbial communities from the Plum Island Ecosystem LTER, Massachusetts, United States - Salt Marsh Sediment SW1603-80 ...
GATATGATGCAGGCCCGCTGGGGATCACACGGAGACTACGAAATTATTGCCCTCTGCCCCAATTCACCGCAGGAATGCTTCGATCTTACCATTACCGCCTTTAATTTATCTGAAAAATACCGGGTACCGGTTTTATTCATGATGGATGAATGCGTCGGCCATATGACTGAAAAAGTGGTGATTCCGGAACCCGAAAAAATTGAGTTGTTTCCCCGTCGATTTACCAGTAAAAAGCCTGGACAATATCTGCCCTTCGAAGCGGGAGAAGACCTGGTACCCGATATGGTAGAGGCGGGTCGCGGCCACTTTTTTCATGTGACCGGACTGACTCATGATGAACGGGGATATCCTGACATGAGCTGGCAGACTCAGGAGAAATGTGTTCACCGCCTGATAGATAAAATTAAAAAGAACGCTGATGATATTTATATTTACGAAGAAGAAAATCTGAATGATGCTGAAATTGTGGTGATCTCTTATGGTATAACTTCCCGGGTTGCGCTGCGAGGAATTCAGCTGGCGCAGGAGGATGGAATTAAAAAAATCGGTCATGTCCGTCTCATTACTGTATGGCCGTTTCCGGAAAATCTGATTCGGAAGCTGGCTCCCAAAATAAAGGCGTTTGTGGTACCGGAGATGAATTACGGCCAGATTGTTTATGAGGTTGAACGGTGTACAGGCGGACAATGTAAGACTTTACTTGTCCCCCATGGCGGTGGAACGGTTCACAGGCCGGAATGTATCCAAGAGGCAATTAAGGAGGCACATAAATGAAAGCCGAAGTTATCGAAAAAGTCAAGCCCGGGACAAAAACTAAAAAAGAACAGGAGAACGGTGCGGAACATCCTCTCTCGGAATGGCTGCGGATGGATCGGATTCCTCATATCTGGTGTTCGACCTGCGGAATTGGAACAGCGGTAACCTGTTTTATTGAAGCAGTGAAAAAATCACAGATTCCAAAGGAGGATATCAGTGTTGTGTCCGGGATCGGTTGCAGCGGACGAATCGCCGGTTATATTAAACTGGATTCCTTTCATACCACTCACGGCCGTGCCATTCCGTTTGCCGTGGGCCTGAAACTGGCCAAGCCAAAACTGAAGGTAGTGGTTTTTAGTGGGGATGGTGACCTGATTTCCATCGGAGGCAATCACTTCATCCATACCGCCAGGCGCAATCTTGATATCACTGTATTGTGTATTAATAATTTTATATATGCCATGACCGGTGGTCAACTGGCACCAACCACTCCGCTTACTGCAATTGCCACTACCGCTCCCTATGGGAGTTATGAAAATCCCTTTAATCTTCCGTTGCTGGCAGCCTCCTGTGGTGCGGTGTACGTGGCCCGCTGGACCGCCCTGCACGTCAGGCGGCTCACCAACTCTATAAATGAAGCCTTGCATAAAAAGGGTTTTTCCTTTGTGGAAATAATCTGCCCCTGTACAACTCTCTACGCCCGCAAAAACCGCCTGGGAAGCGGTCTGGATCTGATGAAATTTTATCATGATAATTCTGTCATAGCACATGGTGCCGATGTTCGTGATGTTTCTATCCAGTTTCAGGAAGAAATAAAGGTTGGGAAATTTATTGATATAGATAAACCCTCCTATCTGGATCAGTACAATGAATATCTGCAGAAGAAATTAGGGAACAAATTTAAACCTTACGGGGTTGTGCATGAAGAAAAACAGTGAAATTCGTATCGCCGGATTTGGCGGGCAGGGAATTATCCTGGCGGGTTATATTATCGGGAAAGCAGCAGCTATTTATGATAATAAATATTCCACCCTGATTCAGAGTTTCGGACCTGAAGCGCGCGGGAGTTCCTGTTCAGCCCAGGTTATCATTTCCGAGTCGCAGATTCTTTACCCCTACCTTATTCAACCTAATATAGGAGTCCTCCTGTCCCGGGATGCGCATGACAAATTCAGCGGAGAAATTCCGGAGGATGGTATATTACTGGTGGAAAAGGATCTGGTGCACCTTGCAAAGAATTCAAAAAAAGTCTCCACCTATGCCATTCCGGCCACCCGCCTGGCGGAAGAAATGGGCCGCAAGATTGTTACCAATATTATTATGGTGGGATTTTTCTCCGCCGTTACCGGGATTACGTCCTATGAGGCTACCAAAAAAGCCGTTGAAACATCTGTTCCTCCGGGAACGGAAGAGCTCAATCTAAAAGCCTTTGAAACCGGTTTTCAATACGGAAAAAGTCTGCTGGAGTCTCCTAAAAAAAGTGTTGCCTGATGTAAAGCTCGATTATTGGTTGTCATTTATCATAAATCTGAAATTTGAAATTTGCGGATAGCCAATAATTATCCATATACGTAACGTAAATTCCAAATGGAAAGGGAAGTATGGTTTCCAGATCAGAAAGACCCAAGGGTGCTTTGATTGTGGGGGCAGGTATTTCCGGAATTCAGGCGGCGCTGGACCTGGCTGATGCCCAATTCCAGGTATACCTGCTGGAAAAGCAGCCCAGTATTGGTGGAACCATGGCCAAGCTGGACAAGACTTTTCCCAGCATGGACTGCGCTATCTGAATTCTCGGTCCCAAGATGATGGATGTCGGTCGGCATCCCAGAATTCAGTTGTATACCAATGCAGAACTTGTTAGACTTTCAGGCAAGGCCGGAAATTTCCGAGCAAAAATTCTTCGTAAAGCCAGATTTGTAAATGAAGCGGAATGTACCGCCTGCGGAGATTGTTCGGACGTCTGTCCTGTAGTTCAGCCCAATGAGTTTGATGAAGGATTATGCCTGCGGCGAGCTATTTACTCTCCATTTTCACAAGCCGTTCCATCCGCCTATATCCGGTCTGCCGATGATTGTCTTGGTACCAATCCCATTGCCTGCGGAAAATGCGTGGACGTCTGCCAGAAAAATTGCATTGATCTGGATATGCCGGATAGAACGGAAGAGATTGATGTGGGGGCAGTCATTATTGCCACCGGTATTGATTATTATGATCCGCGGGAGGCCAGCGAATACGGATATACACGTTTCGAAAATGTGGTAAACAGCATCGAACTTGAACGGCTGCTCAGTCCCAGCGGCCCTTCCGGGGGACAATTAGTCAGGTTTACCGACCAGAAACCACCGAAGCGGGTCTCATTCATTCAATGCGTGGGATCGCGGTGTATCCGCCGGGATATACCTTACTGCAGCAGAATATGCTGCATGAACGCCATAAAAAGTGCTCTGCTGATACGCGAAATGTATCCCAAGACCAGTGTTGATATTTTTTATATTGACATCCGTGCATTTGGTAAAGGATTTGAACAATTTTATCAGAGAGCGTTACACGATAAAAATATTCATTTTATCAGAGGAAAACCGTCCCGCATTGTGGAAGACCCCGGCAGCAGAGATCTGGTCATTCTCAATGAAAATGTGGAAACCGGACAGACGGATAAATTGCGCACCGGCATGGTTATTTTATCGGAAGCGGTGGTACCGGCTGCCGAGTCCCACAGCCTGGCGGAAATTCTGGAGATCAAAACCGATAGCCGCGGATTTTTCCTTCCCAGAGACCGTTGCGGAGATCCCATATCATCCCGGCGTGAAGGCATTTATCTGTGTGGATGCACCACCGGTCCCAAGGATATTACCGATTCTATTGCAGAGGCTTCGGGTGCGGCAGTGAGAGCCGCCCAGTTTCTTACCCACCATAAAATGCCCGAAATCAAAGAGGAAATCCCGGAATACGACTATAGCGGATCTCCGAGGGTAGGCGTCTTTGTGTGCCATTGCGGATCCAATATCGCCGGTGTTCTGGATGTGGAAACTCTCAAGGATTATGCGCTCGGATTGCCGGATGTGGTATTCTCCGAAGATCTCCTCTTCGCCTGTGCCGAGAGTACTCAAAGGAATATACAGGAAAAAATATTATCTAACCGTCTTAACCGGGTGGTGGTGGCTGCCTGTACTCCTCGTACTCATGAACCGATATTCCGGGAAACCTTGCGCAAGGTGGGCCTTAATCCTTATCTGCTGGAGATGGCTAATATCCGGGATCAATGTTCCTGGGTTCATGGGCAGGCTGCGGATGCGGCCACGCGTAAGGCAAAAGACCTGCTCCGCATGGCGGTGGCCAGGGTGCGGCAGCTGGAACCGCTGGAGCCGAAGGAGATGGAAATCGGACATGACGTGCTGGTTATCGGTGGCGGAATTTCGGGCATTGAAACGGCGCTTCAGCTGGGAAAACGGGATTACAACGTCCTGCTGGTGGAAAAAGACAAGGCCCTGGGAGGATGGGTAAAAGAGCTGGAGATCCTTTATCCCAGCGGAATGTCCGGTAAAGAACTGATCCGGAGTAAAGTGCAGGAATTAAATAAAGACAAAGTAAAAATATTTACAGATACCGATATTGAGGATATTAAAGGTTTCGTGGGGAATTTTGAAGTCACTCTGAAATCCACTAACGGAAAGTCTGAGAATAAACCGTTCATGGTGGGTGCTATTGTTCTGGCAACCGGATTCAGTTTATATGAACCCGTCAAGAATGAGTTCGGGTATGGCAAATATAAAAATGTCATCACCAACATGGAACTGGAAAATCGTTTGAAGAAGGAGCAGTTGCTGGCCATTGACGGAAAAGAAATCAAACAGGTGGCATTTATCCAGTGCGTGGGGTCCCGCGGGCCGGAAGGATTGCCCGAATGTTCAAGATATTGCTGCCAGGCGGCCATTAAGCAGTCGATTGCTTTACGGCAGCGGGGAATAGAAGTTACCGTTTTTAACCGTGATATCCGGGTATATCACCATGAAGCTGAAACCATGTACCGGCAGGCCCGGGAGCTGGGAGTCAGGTTTGTACGCTTTACGCCGCAGGATCTTCCGCGGCTGACCGGCCATAAGAATGTGGAAACTCTTCGGTTTTGGGAACCATCTTTGAAAACCGATATAGAAGTTCCGGTTGATCTTCTGATCCTGTCGGTCGGCATGCGTCCCTCTTCCGGCTCAATCGAACATATCCAGCAGTTCATAAAAGTTCCGGTGGGTATGGACGGATATTTACTGGAAAAGCATCCCAAGTTTGGTCCGGTGGAAACCAATATTGAAGGAGTATTTATCTGCGGATGCGTACAGAGCCCCAAGGATATTTCCGATTCCATCGGACAGGCTAATGCGGTGGCCGCAAAAATAGATGCTTTGCTGGCCAGATCCACAATTCTGATGGAACCACTGGTTTCGTCTGTGAGGGAGGATTTGTGTCGTGGATGCGGTACCTGTGTGGAAGTGTGTGAATTCGGTGCACTCTCTCTGCAGGATAGGGGTGGAATTATGCTGGCAACAGTTAATGAAGCCCTCTGCAAAGGATGCGGAACCTGCGCAACCTTCTGTCCCACCAGTGCCATTGACATTCAGCATTTCCGGGATCGCCAGATTGAATCCATGCTCAGGGCATTTTTACTGGAAGAGGAGGCCGTTTAGAAATGCAGTCCCGCAGGAGAGTTCAACCGGACAGGAGAAAGACTAACACATGACCCGAAAAGCTGCAAAGAAAGAGTTTGAACCGAGGATTGTCGTATTCGCCTGTAACTGGTGCAGTTATCCCGCGGCTGATTCCGCCGGGATTAACCGGATGCAGTATCCTGCCAATATCCGGATCATTCGTACCATGTGCATGGGACGGGTCAATCCCGCACATGTCCTGAAAGCGCTGGAGATGGGAGCGGACGGAGTACTGGTATCCGGCTGCCACTTTGAGGATTGCCATTACAGTTTCGGTGCCCGCAAGGCGGCGGAACAATATAAAAAACTGAAGGCAGTGGTCAGAATGCTGGGATTTGAGAAGGAAAGAATACGGCAGGAATTCATCTCTGCAGCTGAATTTCCCAAGTTTGTAAAAGTTGTTAAGGAAATGGTGGAAGAGGTGAGGAAGCTGGGACCTACTCCCCTGAAATCCATTAAGGAAGACAGCGTCTCCGCACAAAAAGATAAAATTGCCGCCAATGCTTAAATATTAAATGAAAGTGGAATTTCGACATGGAATTTAATTTTAAACAAATTCAGGAAACCAATGCCTTTGCCTGTCTGGAATGTGGCAAATGCACCGGTGTGTGCCCGGTTTCCCGTCATTCGAAGACTTTTTCTCCACGGCTTATCCTGATCAGATCCATAAGGAATACTCATCCTGATGGACTGAAGGGAGCGGATTTGTGGTCCTGTTTAACCTGTCAGCAATGTGATACCATCTGCCCGTCTCATATAAAATATATCGAGTTTATTCAGCTGATGCGGCAATTTATGGGCGTGGAGAACCGCGAAGGTACCTGCTCCCATGGCGGCATTCTGGATTCAATTCTAAAAATCATGACCTCACCCGATCTCAAACAGCAGCGGCTGGACTGGCTAAGCAAAGAATACCAGACATCAACGTCTGGAGATTATTTATACTTTGTGGGTTGCCTGCCTTACTATGAGGCGCTGTTTTCTGATCTTGAGGTCCAGCCTTTAAATATTGCCCGCAGTATGATGAAAATTTTGAATCATTTCGATATTAAACCCCAGGTATTGCCCAATGAAAAATGTTGCGGACATGATTTTTACTGGAACGGGGATTTAAAGAATTTTCGAAAACTGGCTGAACAGAACATTGAACAGATTAAAAAATCGGGAGCCAAATACGTCATTACCGCCTGCCCCGAATGTTATCGCACCCTGAAAGTCGAATACGCCGGACTATTCGGAAAGCTTGATTTTGAAGTGCAGCATGTGAGTGAGTTTTTAGCACAACGGCTCCCCGAAACCACTGTTTCATTGAAAGGTCAACCGCTTACCGCCTGTTTTCAGGATCCCTGCCGCCTGGGCAGGCATATGGGTATTTATGATGCTCCCCGGCAGGCATTGTCTCAGCTGAAAGGGCTTTCACTGACCGAGATGGCTCACCATCATAAACGAGCCATCTGTTGCGGGGTAAGCAGCTGGATGAACTGTTCGCAGATTTCAAAACAGATTCAGGCCCGGCGTTTAAGGGAAGCTCAGGCAACCGGATCAGATATTCTGGTGACCTCCTGTCCCAAGTGCCAGATACACTTTCAGTGTGCTCTTCTGGATAAGCAGTTAAAAGAAGAGATATCCTTTAAAATTAAAGATCTGACAGAGATTATTGCCGAAAACCTGAATTAGTATAATCAGATTGCATAGAAGTGTATGAAACTGTAATACCAGAATCTTTATACCAGAAAGGTAGAGCATGACATTGAATGAACGTCTTTGTAATGTGGGTGTAATAGGTGCTGCCGGCAAAATGGGAAGCGGAATTGCTCTTTTGATGGGCCAGGAAATGACCATGCAGCGTCTGTCACCCGAACATAAAAACGATACCTGCGAATTGCACCTCATTGATACTGATGCCGCCAGGCTGGAAGGATTGCTGCAGTACCTCCGAACCCAGGCTGTCAAGCATGCGGAAAGAAATATCGGGATGTTACGGAAAGCATACCAGGATCATCAGGAACTGGTGGAAAATCATGAGTTCATTAACCAGTTTGTGAATGATTTTTTCCTGAATATCCGGATCAGTACTGATATGAGCCAGTTGAAAAATTCACGGATGATATTCGAAGCAGTTCTGGAAGATGCGGATTTAAAGATATCTCTGCTGAAAAAAGTAAAAAAGATTTGCTCAGACGATGCGTTCTTTCTCACCAACACCTCCTCAATTCCCATAGGTTTCCTGGATAAGCAGGCAGGATTAGGTGGCAGAATCATCGGTTATCATTTCTACAATCCGCCGGCAGTCCAGAAACTGGTAGAGGTGATTTCGCCCGTTGGATTAAATCCGGAGCTTCATGAATTGGGACTGGAGCTCGGAAAACGGCTACGAAAAACTCTCATTCCATCCAATGATGTGGCTGGTTTTATTGGCAACGGGCACTTCATGCGCGATGGGTTGTATGCTCTGGATCAGGTAGAAAAATTGCAGAAAGAATACGGTTTTGTAGAGGGGGTTTATATTCTCAATCGAATCAGTCAGGATTTTCTCATCCGCCCCATGGGTATTTTTCAACTAATTGATTACGTGGGAATTGATGTGTTTCAATGTATTCTCCGAACCATGAATCCTCATTTTCCAAAGGAGAAGCTGCACAGTAAGGTAGTTGATGAACTGGTCGAACAGAAAGTTCTGGGAGGTCAGAATCCGGAGGGAAGCCAGAAAGACGGATTCTTAAAGTATGAAAAGAACCGGCCATCCGGAGTATATGATCCGGATAAATCCGGGTACCGTCTGTTTGAGGAAGGAGACTGGAAGCAAAAAACAGAAGAAAAAACCGGAAATCCTCCGCTGGGATTTGTTCCCTGGAGGGCACTGCTGAGCGATCCTCAAAAGGAGGAAAAGCTTGCCCAATATTTCCGGAATCTTAAATCCGATGGCACTCCGGGTGCCGTGCTGGCCAGGGATTATCTCCGGAACAGTAAGGAAATTGCCGGGAATCTGGTGAAGAGCGGAGTCGCCCGCTCGGAAGATGATGTAAATGGGGTGTTGCTCAATGGGTTCTATCATCTGTATGGACCCATAAATCAATATATTTAATGAAAATATCAGGTGCTACAGTTGTGATTAAAAAACCGGGGATAATATGAATAAATTAACTAAACCTGTATTTCTGACCGCTGGTTATAATACGGTATTTTTAGGATCGGGACGAAGAGAATTTCATCCTAAAAAACCGCGGCCGGGAATTGATTATTACATCATTGAAGCCGGGAAAGGGGCAATTGCCCGGATTAATAACCGGGCTGACCTGATCGATGAAGGTGTGGTATCAAATTTTATGGCTGCACGTTTCAACCGTCAGGGCAATCTGGCCGCTTTCATTCCCTCCATTGATCCGTCCTTATTGTATAAACCATGCTCCCGTATTGAAGGAGCCTGTGGTTCGGGTGGATTAGGTGTCTATACCGCCATAAAAAGTGTTCTCTCCGGAATTTCCGATGTTGTCCTGACAGTGGGAGTTGAGGTACAGAACTCGGTAAAAGCGGTATATGGGGCAGATTTTCTGGCCGGGGCAGGGTACTATGAGGGAGAAAGAAAAGAAGGTCATGCGCATTTCTTTCCTGACAAATTTTCTCAGAGGGCGGGTGCCTGCTACCGGAAGTACGGCCAGGAAAAAATACGGACTGCCATGGCACACTGGTATGAACAGGCGATTCAAAATGCCCGGAAAAATCCCAAGGCCCAGGAATATCATAATTCCACTGACGATCTTTTTGCCTCTGGTATGACTCCACCCAATCCCAAGTATTTTGTTGAGCATTTAAACGTTTTTGATTGCTCCAAAGTGACTGACGGAGGTTCTGCCCTGATTGTCGCTTCTGAAGACGGCTTAAAAAAACTGAATATTGATCGCAGGGATGCCATTGAACTGGTATCTCTGGGAATCGCCGTTGATGATATTAAGCAACCGCCAAAAGATCTTACCCGATTGACCACCACTCAGAAAGCAGTCGAAAAAGCCTATGAAAGCGCAGGATTGAAACCGTCCGACATCGGTGTCATGGAAATTCATGATTGTTTTACCATAACGGCGTTACTTGCCCTGGAAGCCGCCTGCATAGTGGAGGAAGGGGAAGCTGCGGATTTTATCAGTGAAAAAAAGACGGCTATAGGCGGCCAAATACCTGTAAATGCCAGCGGTGGACTTATCGGATTTGGTCATCCTACCGGCGGGACGGGTGTCCGCCAGGCGGTAGATCTCTGGCAGCAACTGACCGGAAGGGCGGAGGAGTACCAGGTTCCGTTAACATCCGGGAGACCTTATGGGATGATGATCAATATGGGCGGCGATGACAAAACCGTTGCCACATTTATTTTTAAACCGGCAATCGCCTGATATTCAGGTCCAAAGAGATTGAAGTTCTTTGGTCAGGGCTGTATTTAAGACAAGGAGAATGGTATGGTTGGTATTGTTGGATATGGCAGTTATGTTCCAAAATATCGGATCCGGGTTGAAGAAATCGCCCGCCAGTGGGGGGCAGATGCGGAAAGTTACCGTAAGGGATTAATGGTAGAGGAAAAGTCCGTGCCTGCTCCCGATCAGGATACCATTACCATGTCTGTGGAAGCGTCCCGCCGGGCATTGGCCAGAGCAGGTATCCGGGCCTCGGATATCGGAGCGGTTTATGTGGGTTCTGAATCGCACCCTTATGCCGTTAAACCCAGCGGGACAACCCTGGGAGAAGCTATCGGTGCCACTCCGGACGCCCATTGCGCCGATTTTGAATTTGCCTGTAAAGCGGGAACGGAGGCAATGTTTGTTGCCCTGCAGTTGGTAAAGGCCGGCAGCATGAAATACGCCCTGGCGGTGGGGGCGGATACTTCCCAGGGCGCGCCCGGCGATGCCTTGGAGTATACAGCCTCGGCCGGTGCGGCGGCTTTTATCATGGGAAAAGATAATTTGATTGCTAGCTGTGAACTCACCTTTTCCTTCATGAGTGATACACCGGACTTCTGGCGCCGGGAACACCAGTTCTATCCGCAACATGGTGGCCGTTTTACCGGCGAGCCCGCGTATTTTAAGCACGTATATCAGTGTGGTAAAACAATGCTGGATAAATCGGGATTGAAACCATCCGATTTTGCTTATGCCGTGTTCCATCAGCCCAACGGAAAATTCCCCACCAAGGTGGGACAAATGCTGGGTTTCAGCAAGGATCAGATTTCACAGGGATTACTCTGCCCTAAAATCGGAAATACCTACTCCGGTTCGTCGCCCCTGGGACTAACCGCCATCCTGGATGTGTCAAATCCCGGGGATTTGATCTTTATGGTATCTTACGGCTCGGGTGCGGGAAGCGACGGCTTTATCTGGAAGATTACCGACAGAATCAGCAGGGTGAGGGACGCTGCTCCTAAAACGTGGGATCTCATTCAGGGTGAAAAAATATATCTCGATTATGGTCTTTATTCGAAATACCGGCGAAAAATAATTAAAAACAGTTGATGGCAATAAATATGAGCAGGCAAAAACAAGGAGCGGAATGTGAGTCGTGATGTAGCAGTGATTGGCATTGGTTTGAGCAGATGGGGGGAATTATGGGAGAGTTCTCTGCGGGATATTTTTGTGGAGGCTGCACAATCCGCTATTGATGATGCCGGGGTGGATAAGATCGACTCCATGTATATTGGTAATATGACAGCGGGAATTTTTACCGGCCAGGAACACCTGGCTGCCCTTATGGCAGATTACCTGGGAGTAACCCCCATTCCGGCAGCCCGGGTGGAATCCGCTTGTGCATCGGGAGGCCTGGCTGTAAAAATGGGTTATATGGATGTTGCCCTGGGATTAAGCGACGTGGTTTTGGTGGGTGGGGTGGAAAAAATGACTGATGTGGGTACGGATGAAGCTACCTATGCACTGGCTACCGCTGCCGACCAGGATTACGAGGTTTATCATGGCATCACTTTTCCGGGACTGTACGCTATGATGGCCAGATCTCATATGCTGAAATACGGTACTACCCGTGAACAGCTGGCCGAAGTGGCGGTGAAAAATCACTACCACGGTTCAATGAATCCGCTGGCTCAGTACCCTCAGAAAATAACCCTAGAACAGGTTATGAATTCGGTTATGATTGCCGATCCCCTCCGAATCCTGGATTGCTCACCCATAACCGATGGAGCTGCCGCCATAATCCTGTGCCCGCTGGATCTGGCTAAAAAGATATCCAAAAAACCTCCGGTAAGAATAAAAGGCTTCGGTCATGCCACAGCCAGCATAGCGTTACACAACCGATCCGATCTGACCTCCCTGCCGGCAACCGCAAAAGCAGCACAACTGGCCTACAAAATGGCAGAAACTTCCCCGGAAAAAATTGACCTGTGTGAGGTTCATGATTGTTTTACCATCGCAGAAATATGTGTGATTGAAGAATTGGGCTTTGCAGCCCGGGGGAAGGGCGGGGACGCTACAGCCTCAGGCGCAACACGGTTGGGAGGTAAGATCCCGGTAAATGTGAGCGGAGGATTGAAATCGAAAGGTCATCCGGTGGGAGCTACCGGAGTTGCTCAGATTGTGGAAATTGTCACTCAGCTGCGGGGGGAGGGCGGTGCCCGGCAGGTGGAAAACGCCCGAACCGGCCTTTCCCAGAACATGGGAGGAAGCGGGGGAAGTACTCTTGTTCATATTTTGGAGGTGGTGTAATGTCAGTCTCAAAATATTGGCGCGAAATGCCTCATCGCTACCGAATGGAAGCCGGAAAATGCCGGAAGTGCGGAAATGTTCATTTCCCGAAAAGGCTGGTTTGTGCAGAATGCGGAGAACGGAAATTTGAAACCATTACCCTTTCCAGGGAAGGGAATCTGGAAACCTATACCATCATTCATGTAGCTCCTTCCCGGTTTTCAGACCAGGTTCCCTATGCCATTGGAATTGTGCGTTTAAAAGAAGGCGTAAAGATTCTTTCACAGATTTCGGATTGCGATTTGAAAAAACTGGCCACCGGAATGCCCTTAAGAATAGAATTCCGCCGTATTTCGGAGGACGGTGCGGCAGGAATTATCCATTACGGATATAAATGTGTTCCGTTGTAGACTGTGTTGAGATAAAGGAAAAGGGGATTAAAAAATTGTCTGATGCCAAGAAAAGTTCAAAAAAAACTGTAAAATCATCTCAATTTAAAATTGGCAACGAAAAATTTTCGGATACCGTAAAGCTGCAGGATGCAATTGAGAAAATAAAGAAGAAAATCAGCCAGGAACCTGAAAATATATCATACCGTCATGATCTGGGACACCTGTATTATTTAAAAGGCCACATTAAGAAAGCAATTTCAACATTTGAGGAAATCCTGGAAATCGATCCCAATTTTGCACTTGCTCATTATCATTTGAGTCTGTGTTATTTCCGGTCTGCTCAGCTAAACCAGGCTATAAAATCCATGCACCACGTGGTGGAAATTGACCCGGAATTCAG